>Ga0194039_1001305_pt1 | contig 13496 bp, 11 predicted proteins | sample JunL228m_MetaG_FD_148679 | JGI IMG/M metagenome (GOLD analysis project Ga0194039, IMG submission 148679) | Anoxic zone freshwater microbial communities from boreal shield lake in IISD Experimental Lakes Area, Ontario, Canada - Jun2016-L227-8m | ecosystem: Environmental > Aquatic > Freshwater >...
CACACATCATAGAGTTTTATTCGGATGTAAAACGCCACGCCCCTTTCGGCACCGTAATCTCAAAACGTGCTCCTTTGCCAGGCTCGCCCGTTTCAGTTAATGTAATGCCGGTGATGAGCAGGATCTCGCGGGCTAGAAATAAACCCATACCTGTATTTTTCCCAAATCCCCTCGTAAAAATCATTTCCTTTTCATCGACCATCACACCCTCACCATCATCCTCGCAGAAGAGGACCAGATTATCCCGGCGTTCCTCAACAAAAAACCGGAGGGTCGTAATTTTCCCTCCATACCTGGTTGCATTGTCCATCAGGTTGAAAAATACCTTGACAATAAGCGGTTCAGCGAATATATTCATATCGGAAGGGATTGTCAACGGCGGTGTAAAAATCCCCACTTCCGTCGGTACTTTTTCCCCACCCCTAATAAATCTTTGGATCAAATTTTCAACTCCACTATCAGTGGTCAGATTTGTTGAATGCTTAACGTATCGTGCTTCAATCGGTCTTTCATCCGATAACTTTCACCCCGGATATTCATCGTAGTACAATGGTGGAGAATCCGGTCCAGAATTGCAGCGGCAATCACCTGGTCCTTGAAAATTTCACCCCATTCACCAAACGATTTGTTTGAAGTAAAGATAGTTGATACCCGCTCGTACCGTCGCGATATTAGTTGAAAGAAACAATATGCAGCAGCAGAATCAAAGGGCAAGTAGCCGATTTCATCGATTATCAGCAACTTCGGTTTGACCAGTTTCTTTAGATAGCGGTCAAGCTGATCCTGCCGGTAAGCCTCCTTCAACCGTTCTATCAGGACTGACGCATTGATGAACAGGACCTGAAATCCTGCTTCAATCGCAATAACGCCTAGCCCAATGGCGAGATGTGTTTTCCCCACGCCCGGTGGACCCAGAAACACGATATTCTCCGATTGCTGCAGGAACCGGAGCGTCATCAGATCCCGGATGACGGTCGGATCGATAGTAGGCTGGAATTGGAAATTAAAATCATCCAACCTTTTTTTCACTGGGAATCCAGCGCACTTCATGCGGGTTGATATTGTCGAAGATACCCTGGTTTTCCACTCTTTCTCAGCCAGGAACCCGATCGTTTCCAGAGTGCTGAGGTGGTCAGACCTCGCCCGTTCCATGGTTTGTTCCAGGATCGCATCCATCGTTTCCAGTTTCAGCATTGCCAGATGATGATGAACCTGATCAAGAAGAAGTGTGGACATCCTGAACACCTCCGCACAATTGATCGTATTCTGACAAAGAGCGTTTTTCAACGGTGTTTTTAGACACCGTTATGACCTTCATAATTATTGGAGGCATCTTGCCACAGGTTTCATCCCTTGCAGCTTTCAATAGCCCTTCAAAATGCTCTTTTTCCCGGGATGTGTCATGCTTTCCTTCCAGAAGTGGGTGCACACATACCACCGAGCCATCAACTGCGATATGCACCCAGTTACCAATTACCTCAACGACAGCATTTCTTCGGGCAAACTGCCACGGAACAGAGTACCGATTCCCATTGAGTGAAACATAGCAGTCTTTGGAGATCAACCGTTCTTCACGCCGTTTGATGAGGTATGGGGGAATAGACACGATACTCCGAAGTTTTTCCTTCAGGAGTCTGTCTGCCGGGATTTCAAATGTGGTTCCATGTACCTGATGGTTGACTTTCTCCATCCATTGTCTGGCCTGGTAATTCAGGTCGTCTATAGAAGAAAATATTCGGCCATACAGGAAGTTGTCTTTGACAAATCCGATTGCACGCTCAATTTTCCCCTTGGTTTTCGCTCGATATGGTCTGCAGAGGTACGCGGTGAAGCCATAATGATCCCTGAAATCAACAAATACAGAATTAAATTCTGATGCTGTAGAGGGGTATTTTCGTTTTATAACTACGACTTTGATGTTGTCGTACAGGACCTCCTGCGTGACTCCACCAAAATAGTCAAACGCATTTTGATGACATTTGAGGAATGTGTTCAGATCAGTCGTGGTGCAGAACTCAACATATCTCATCCGGGAATATCCAAGGATCATTGAAAAGCAATGTGTCTTCCTCCGATTTCCATCTGGAATTACATAAACGCAGTCTGACCAGTCAACCTGCGCCTGGACACCAGGTTTGGTCTCAAACCGGATTTCTGCGAGGGTTACAGGGTTGGGACGAACTGCGCGGAGATAGTCCTTGAGTATAGTTTCTTTGCCGGTATATCCCTGATTTTGTATCTCTTCAAGAAGCCGGACTGCACTGAGCCGGGGAAATTGTCCGAGGCGCTCGTGAAGGTGTGCCTTGAATGGGTCTAATTTGCTTTCTCTCTGCTTTCGATGTAGCTCATCCAGTGATTTGCACTGGGTAAGATATTTCCGGATGGTCTTTCGGTCATATCCTGTCTGTTTGGAAAGGGAACTGATATTGACCTTTCCAGTCGTGATCTCCTGTTCTTGTGCGAGTTCTTTTATCATCAGGTATTCCTCCTCTTCGATCATCAGCCACACTTCAGATACCTGAACCTGAGTGCCGCACTGGGGAAATTATTCCGCCGAGAGTGAGGAAATTAAACCCGCCGTTGACAGGGATATCATTCACAAGCCTGGTCGTGCCAAGAGTAATGTCTTTAACCGCTAAATCAACCAGCTTCCGGACGTTCTGCCAGACGGGTAGGTTAACCCCGACACTCTCATAGGCTTTTGTAAATTGGATCATCACCTGGATCCTCTCGGCAGCACCGGTTATCTTCTCAAAATAGTTATCAAATGAAGGGTCCGGCTGTTTTCTGTGCAATAATTCCAGTTGCCCTATCAATACCGTGAGCTGGTTAAGAATGTCATGCCGGGTAATACCCGAGAGAAGGTTTAGTTTCTTGTTTGCAAGGCCAAGTGCATTCTCCGCATGTTTCCTCACCGTGATATCCACAGAGAGCGTGAGAATCCCACTAATAGTCCCTTGCTCATCCTTAAGAGGTATTTTAGAGGTCTGCACCCAGAGAGGCTCTCCGCTCGTAGTCGTCATTTGTTCGATGATGCCCAGCTTTTGTGTACCGGAATGGATCACCTCGAGATCATCCAGGTAATATTTTTCTGCAACGTCAGGGAAGAGATCGCAGGTATTTTTCCCTTCAATCTCCTCAGTTGTCATTCCGAATACCTGTGCACCAGCCGGGTTGACCCTGATGAAGTTATTTTTTGTATCTTTATACCAGATCATTGCCGGTGCATTGTCGATAATCGCCTTATGCTCGGCACTAAGCTTCCGGAATGCGGCTTCATCCCGTTTGCGCCGGGTGAGATCGCGTATAATTGATAGCATCAGCCCCTTGCCCTGAATAACAATGTAGTGGGTACTTACCTCGACCGGGACAATGGTTTCGTCTTTTCTGCGGAATTCGGTCTCGAAAATTGTAAAGCCCGTTGATTTTATCTCCTCTCCGATATGGGCAACAGGACGGCTGTGATACGAGGTCGTCAGGTCGAGCGGACTTTTTTTGAGCAACTCCTCCCTGCTATACTGAAGCATCTGGCAGGCGACCCTATTCACATCGATAAACTTCCCGGGAAGACCTCGTTCATCTACTTCATGAAGGTGAATCGCATCATTTGCGGAGTTGAAAATTTCCCGGAATTTTGCCTCACTCTCCCGCAACGCGTCCTCAGACCGCTTATTGTCGGTAATATCCCTGACGGTCGCCTGGACAAATAGCTTGCCATCGTGTTCCATCCGGGTGAGGAGGACCGTCGTTACAAACTCCGTTCCATCTAGACGCTTATGAACCCATTCAAAAAATGATGACCCATTGCACACTGCGGTTTCTATCATTTCCTTTGCTTTACTGGAAGACGAACTTCCATCCGGCTGCCTTTCCGGCGCCAGATCCCATGGTCCAAGTGATACAAGCTCAGCTTCACTCTTCACCCCGAACAATGCAAGTGCAGCCCGGTTCAGAGAGTTGAATTTCCAGGAAGGTGGTTCAAGGGTCATGATTGCATCACGGGAACTCTCGAATAGATCACGAAACCTCAGTTCACTCTCTGCCAGTGCATCTTCTGCCCGTTTCCGCTCAGTGATGTCGCTGGCAATACCCTCCCCACCAACGATCGTGCCGGATTTATCCCTGATAGCAACCGCATTTGTGTTATGCCACCGCCAGGAGCCGTCGGTATGTTTCACCCGGTACTCAACACGGGTTTTACTCAGTCCCGTAGTGATCACGCCCTGCATAAATTCCAGGCACCTACCAATATCATCCGGATGGATGAAATGCTGGAATGGCTTTCCAATTGTCTGGTCTACCGGGTACCCAAGAAGCTTAGTCCAGCTGGGGGAGACAAATGTTAATCTCCCCTCCAGGTCGAGAGTATAAATAATATAGTGGCTGTTCTCAATCAGGAGGTGGTATTTTTCTTTTTCCTCCCGCCGTGCATCTTCCGCTCTCATGCGTTCGGTGATATCGGTTAAGAAATTCAACGTGGCTGGCCGCTCGTCCCAGTTTATCGAGGAGACACTGATCTCAACCACCCGTATGCTTCCATCCGGGCGAATCAGCCGGAAGATATAGCGGGAGGGGGTATCCTCGCCCTTCATCCGCTTTTGGTACCGTTCTACCACCATGGCACGGTCATCAGGGTGGATAAGTACAGGAAACTGCATCGATCGGAGTTCCGATTCAGGATAACCGGTGAATTCGACAGCCCGGTGATTGACCAGTTTCAGCATCCCGCCCTGTGCAATGACAACTGCCTCATTGGAGTGTTCGATTACGTGACGGTATTTCTCTTCACTTTTTCGGAGCGCATCCTCTGCCTGTTTCCGTGATGCTGCCTGTCTGACCTTGTGGACCAGTTCGGCAAACTATGCACCGGGATCGCCACCTTTCTGGAGATAGAAGTCCGCTCCGCTATTGATCGCCTGGATGACCACCTCTTCCCTGCCCTTCCCGTTGAACAGGATGAACGGTATCAACCCGAAGCGTGCACGCACTGCAAGAAGAAACTGGATACCGTCCATTTCCGGCATCTGGTAATCGGAAATAATGGCATCGAACTTTTCCTGTTCCAGCAACCGGACCGCTTCAGGTGCGTTAAGCGCTGTCGTTACGGTGAAATCCCCATCTTCCTCAAGGAATAACCTGCCGATGTCAAGAAGATCCGGTTCGTCATCGACATAGAGGACACGAAGTGGCGTGGCCATCATGCACCATTCACGGTTATACGCCATTTCCCATTCGGCACCGTCATCTCAAACCATGCCCCCTTCCCCACCAATAATCATGCCGGCTTGGTTTCGTAAAGGAACCGCAATTATGATATGCCTCCGCCAGGAACTAGCGGTGTGTTGCACGCGGTACTCGACACCTGTCTGGCGTTGTCCCGTGTTGAAAACATTTTGCAAAAATACCAGGCACCCGGAGAAGTCAGTCTGTATGAGCACTTCTGGATAATCAGGGAGGTGTTCTCGTATCGTTTCTATTTCTTTGATCACTACCTGCTCACCTCTGCTTCGAATAAAATTTCTGACCTTGTCCCTTTCATGTCATTTCAATCAATTCCTGCCATGCTATTCGAATGGTAAACCAGGGTTATCGCCACATAACAGGTGCACAAATGTCATTTCAATTTCTATTGGTAATTCGATTGGATAATTCTGTCGAATTATATAATTAACTAATGCAGGGAACGCACCAGAGGTTTGGTGGACCAAAAGGGGTAGGTTTTTAATTTTTGTTTCTTCTAGTCTGAATCCCTTAATCGTCTATTAAATTCGCTTTCGGCACCCCATTCGAAAATATGGATAAGGGGTCTGATTAGAGGATTTAGCGGGTAAAATATGGACCTGCCCGGGAGACCCGGAAATATTTTTACCGGCGCGGGCGATTCTGTAGGTTTTGTACCTTGAGGCCGGAAAAGATGTTCCGGATGATACAGACCTGGTAACAGTCACCTATTTTGTTTCATCCTGATTATCAGAATAATAGATCTTTATTCGTGCTGTATCCTTGAGGAAATTGATCGTATCGATATCAAACCCGGTAATGTTGAGGCCGGTCCTCGTCTTTAAGTCCTCGATCATCTCGTTTCTTTTCCCGGCATGGATAAGATGGATCTTCTCGTATACCACCTGCTTGCTGTAGTGACCGTTCCGGAAGCCCAACTTCTTCTCAAGTACCCAGATGATGACAATGATCACCAGATCCGTCAGGAGCAGCTTATCGTACTGGCCCAGCCCAAAGAGGATGGAGTTCAGGATTGGCAGTGCAACCATGATGAAGAGATAGGTCATATCATGTATCGGAATGGCCTCGGTCCTGTATCGCAGGATGGAGAACAGGGCAAACAGGCCGAATCCAACACCTATCGAGATTTCCACGCTGGTAAAGAGACCCATGATGAAATAGATCACGGTGTTGAACGCAAGGAATGTGAAGAGGTAGGCCTGCTCACTCTGGCGGGGATAATAAATGTACCGCACAATGAAGAATGCTACGATGAAGTTAATCAGGAAGCCCGCAATATATTCAAGGCCTGGTAGAATCAGCATGCTGTTACCCCCCCATGGAGAAGCGTTTCGAGACGGGTCCGGACCGGCTTGAATGCGTTATGTTTCTGTTCAGGGTAGAGAAGTGCCACACCGATACAGTACTTCGAGAACCGTGTCTTCCTGATCCCCATCATTTTAAGTCCTGCAAGTGCCTGGGACATGAAAAGAGGCCGGTCATGCTTAATTTCTCCGACCACGACACCAGGATATGAGTGGAGCGTAGTATTGTTACGGAATGAAAGCCCCAGGTCGAATGTGACCCGTTCCCCAAAATCCTTTGATACCAGTGTAATCCTGTGGTACTCCGTGCTCAGCACAGGATAAAATTCCCGGAAATCATACGGGAAAGCAGATTCCAGGAATCCTGCAGGGCCCTTATCCGTGAGTGAAATTGTCCCTTCCGTTTCCAGGCGTGTTTTAACCGTCCTCCCGGTGTTCAGCCGCTCTTTTACCTCGAGAAATGTCTTGCCCGTGGAGCAATAATAACGGAATCGTAATTTAAAACGGTTCGCTTTTCCATTATGGTGCTGGAGATAGGTCATAAATGACCCCGTATCGTAATACATCGTATCATACCTTCCAATTCTTGAATGTTCAATGTCGAGAGCCCGGTATGACCCGTTGAGGCCAGATATCAGGTTGACACACTGTTCAAATGTCATCAGGAATTTTTTCTCCCTCCTGCTCTGCAGCTGGGCATCCGAATCCCTGATTTCATCAAGGGTTATCCCCTCATATGCGCCGAGTAGCGGGGAAAGGTCACCAATATCGGGTAAGACCTTTGGATCAGGTGGCCGGATCACAGACTCCATGTTCAGATCCCTCCGTTCAGTTGAGATCCCTGCGCTCCGGAGAGGAACAGCACTACTGCATCATAACGGCTGTTGACCTGCAGGATTAGCTGGTCGAGAGAGGAGGCAAAGGACGCGGCACTGTTGAGATTGGTATACCCTTTCTGTTCGCCGTACTGCCCGGTCACATATGGCTCGATCAGATTATGGTACTGCCGGTAGATCTTTTCCATCTTTGACGGTTCAAAGGCAGTATTTACGGTCTGATCAAGGTCGTCAAGGTACAGCTGGTAATATACAGGGTCATCCATCAGGTACCGGATCAGTGGCCAGTTTTCACCCACCTCTGTAAGTCCAAGTGAGCGGGGGGAACCCATCTGGCCCCCACCGGCATTGGGTACATTCATCATGCCATTAGGTCTATTCTGGTTCTGTGGTGGTATGCCCGGGATCCCTGCACCCGGTGGCTGCCATGAGATGTCGGTGACAGTGTCCGTAACCAGGTTATTGAACGTTGAAGGGATCTCCAATGTTTCCTGGGTACCGGAACGTTGAATCAGCAATGCTGTGACGGCCCCTGCCATAGTGGCCGGGTTTTTCACAATTGTAGGATTTCCGGGAAGATTTTGGACACCGGTAGGCTGATGCAGAAATGCCGTATTAATCCCCGTGTTGGGGGTTTTGTTTTTCACCATCCGGGTATTCACTAGGGGGTCTATGGTTCCAGCACGTTGAATAACCAACGAAGGGCTAATCCCTGTTACAGGGGTTATGTTTTTTAACTGTGTTTCCTGGTTACTGGAACGTTGATTTGCCCAGGATGTGCTGGCTCCAGTACTTACCATTGAGTTTCTGATTACTGACGGGATTACCCGTGTTCCCTGGTTATCCACATTCTGTGCCCATAACGAGGTATTTGTCCCGGTTCTTCCTATTACATTTTTGATTACTGACGGGATTACCCGTGTTCCCTGGGTATCGGCATTCTGTGTCCACAACGATATGTTTGCCCCGGTCCTTCCTGTGACGTTTCTGACAATCGATGGGAGTACCAGTGTTCGATTGGTTTCCACTTTCTGTATCCACAGCGATGTGTTGGTCCAGTTTCTTCCTGTAACATTACTGATCATTGACGGGATCCCCGGATTACTCAGGTTTCTAGTACTCTGCGGTACCTGGCCATTCGGACCTGGATTCCCTGCACTATTTCCACCTGACAAGGCTTCGTTGTTGTCCCAAGGGATCCAGGTGATTTTGCCATCAGCAGGATCTGTATAGAGGTAAAAATTTTTACACTGCACCCCATAGGCGTCCCAGTTCTGGATAGCCGTGTTTATTGCGAGCCAATGGATAAATTCATCCACATCCAGGACCCGTTCAAGATCCTGTCTCCACCGGGCAGGGTCCGTTTTCCTGGTATCGGAATTGAGAACGGTGTAGAGTAATTGGACATCACTCCAATCTGCCTCATCTTCATTCGTTTTCTTTTCAAAAGACTCAGTATTGAACGAACCCGCGGCAAACATTGCACCATCCCCTTCGGGTTTATACAGGTTTCCAGAATCGTCCGAGAATTGTGTTTTTATCACGGTATCTTCAACATTCTCGATCATGGTGTACAGGCCAAAGTAAACCGGACCCTCGCCATGATCTATATAAACCCGGTAAAACGCCGTTTCCGGCGCGATGACCCCTCCGCTCTGGAATATCTCAGGGACTACCTTGTCACGGATAAGCGAGTCATCACCCATCGCACTTTTCAGGTCGAGTTCATCAAACCCATAGAACCGCTGGTTCTTAATATCAGGGTTCTCATCCTCATAATGATCAAAATCCAGTCTCATTGAGATTTTATAAGACCCGGACTTCCATGTCCTTCCAAGGGTTGATTGTCCCTTCCACCGTATGCCGACATCAGTCCATTCTTTTCCATTAAAGGTGATGTTAGCACCGACATAGACGGGATCAAATGTGAATGCCAATCCATCCCCACCCTGCATGCCTGCGCCACCTGATGATGCTCCGAATGCCCCGAATTCAGCGGTCATATCAGCAACCATCGTCTTCCAGTTTTCCTTTGGAATCGTGATCGTAATGACATTCACAGTCTCGTCAGGAAAAATAACAGAATAATCAGGGGATACTTTATTCCCATGGGTTCCATCTGTCCAGTCCTGAGACCGCCCGGATTCAGTTATTGTCACCAGGTCAGTATTCCCGGCGATAACAGACCCGGGTATCATTAAACATAGCGATAATCCGAAGATTACCGTAACAATAAATTTTTTATTCAGCATGTATGGTCCACCAGGATGAGACGATGCTCGTATAACTATCCTGCATCACTACTTCTTGGAAATTTTATATATTCGGCATATCGGGATAGTGATATAATAGGCCGGGAACGGCAAGGGTTTAACTCAGGGGTATACTCAATCAACCCCTGGGAATCCGGCACGGTGCTATTCCGTTCTAACTTTATGGTCCGGGACGGACCCCACGAAACAAAGCCAGACTATAATGATCGAGGGTCCGGGCCAGCTGCCCGCAATACTATGAAGTCAGATAACTCCACGGTGCAATTATTCCAAATTCCCGTCAATATCTTCTCGTTCCCGATGTTTTGAATAGAATAGGACTTACGCAGATGCGGTGGAAAAAATTAGAACGCATATTTTGGATGGACTAACTATTCAAAAAATAGCAGATGTAACGATTTGCCATTTTGCGTCATAAATCGTGATCCCATTTGTTTGGTAGGCGACCTTTTATCGAATGATAGCACGAATCGAACAATTGATATAATTTCTTTGACCGGCTTCCTTTCGAATCTTACAATCCCCGACGCAACATAATTCTTTCAATGAAAACGGAGGTAATTCTCAATTGGCCAACACGTTGCTTCGCAGATTTCTTCGGACCTGATCATCATTTGTGACAAAATTTGTTGCGCAATACAGATCTCTACCCTTTTTATTCAAGGTATGAAAAAATCGGATAAATCCATATTTTTTCATGTGGACAACAATTCCATATCATGAATGGTAATCGATTGCATGCACCCCTGGTTAACACCCTGAACCAACGGGAATAAGGATTCCTGCAATTGGATAAACCGTTGACAATGTTGTGTAATATATCCGGAATATCGTGTACCCATTTCAAGTATTACATGAACGAGACCACATAGGACCTGATAGTATTACAGTCGGACCTGGGATAAAACGGTCTGATCATGAATGATTCAGCCCTCCCGGAATAGCGCATTTCCAAAACAGGGAGCAAATTCCAGGGAGAACCACAAGGAGAGATTTGATATGAAAACCATAACCAGAATGCTGCTGGCATTCGCCCTCATCTTCAGCTGTACCACCTGCCTGGCAGGTGCAGCTTCTGTGGAGACAGGAACCACCATTGTTTCATTGAACGGTAATTCGATAACGATGAATGGTACCGGCGCAGCAATAGAAGGAAATGTCATCACGATCACATCAGCAGGCACGTACAGCATACGTGGAACGTTGAAAGACGGGCAGATACGGGTAGACACACAGGACGCTGATTCGGTAAAACTTATCCTGAACGGAATGGATATTTCCAGTTCATCGAGTGCTCCCCTGTATGTTGTCAACGCGGAAAAGACCATAATTACCCTGGCTGACGGTACTAAAAATTATGTAACTGACGGAAATTCCTATGTCGCTGAGATAACCAGTTCTGATGAGCCGAATGCAGCAATTTTTTCAAAGGATGACCTCACGATTAACGGTGGCGGGTCGCTCGTTGTCGATGCGAACTACAACGACGGCATCACCAGCAAGGATGATCTGAAGATCAACGGCGGGACCATCACCGTTAACGCTGTTAACGATGGTGTCAGGGGTCGGGATTCCGTTGTCGTCAAGGGCGGGACCACAACCATCAAGGCAGATGGCGACGGGATACAGGCAAATAATGACGATGATTCTACAAAAGGATATGTTTCCATTGAGGATGGTACCATCAGTATTATTGCCGGAGCGGACGGTATCCAGGCAGAAACCAGCCTTACGATCAGTGGGGGCTCGATAACTGTTTCATCTGGTGGCAGCAGTGCAAACAGCGTCAACCCCGCCAGCAACCAAAACCCCGGGGGTATTCCGGGTATGGACAACAACGCCGATAACAATGATTCTTCCAGTGGGAAAGGCCTGAAGGCCGGTGTTGCCCTTACTATCACGGGCGGGTCCATCACCGTCGACTCTGCCGATGATTCCATCCATTCAAATGGTAGTATAACAATTAACGGTGGAATAATCAATGTAGCTTCCGGGGATGACGGCATTCATTCAGATACCTCCATCGATATTACCGGCGGGGATATTCGCATAACAAAGTCCTACGAGGGTATTGAAAGTTCGATAATTACGATTAATAATGGCTCTATTCACCTCGTTGCAAGCGATGACGGGATAAACGGCGCAAGCGACAGCGATACAACGTCAACAAACGTACCACCAGGCCAGATGGGTTTCGAATCCGCAGGGAATAACGCCCTCATGGTCAATGGCGGGTATATCGTCGTTAATGCCGGAGGAGACGGCCTTGACATAAACGGCCCGATCACGATGACCGGCGGGGTTGTTATCGTCAATGGCCCGACAGACAATGGAAACGGGGCCATCGATTACACGGGTAGTTTCAAAATAACCGGCGGTAACCTGGTTGCAGCCGGCAGTTCAGGGATGGCACAGGCCCCAGGCAATTCATCCACACAGTACTCGGTAATGCTGACGTTCCCGTCCGCCCAGTCGGCAGGTACGATGGTCCATGTTGAGACCAAGGCAGGTAAGGATATTCTTACCGTTGTACCGACAAAGACATTCCAGTCGGTCGTGTTTAGCACACCAGAACTTCAATCGGGTTCGGAATATATCACCTACTCAGGTGGCAGTTCAACCGGTACGGTAACAGATGGTTTGTACTCCGGCGGGACCTACAAACCCGGTACCCAGGTTTTTGCATTTAATATTTCAGGCCCTGTAACCACGGCAGGCTCGCAGAGCGGAGGAAACCCCGGCCCCAACCCGGGTAATCGACCCACTCCGGGTAATCAAACGAACATGCCTACCCCGATGGTCACTACAACAGTCCCAACAACAAAAGTGACGAACACCGTTCCAACTACGGTCCCGACGACCAGGGTGGCTACAACAGTCCCAACAACAACCGTACCCACCGGGCAGTACGAGCAGGTCTATTTCACGACCACCCCAGAGGGAGCAGTTATCATCATCGATGGAGTCCAGAAAACGGTCGTTACACCTGTTTACATACCGGTCACGGTTGGCACACACCAGGTTATCTTCACATCACCAGGGTATAACCAACTGCGGACAACTTTCGTGGTAGCAAAGAGTATGAGGAATACGATATCAGCAAACCTTGTGCACGGAACTGATAACAAAATCCCGGTTCCTATCGTTGTTACTACAATTCCTACGACAGCCCCGACAACAATACCGGCAACAGTTCCAATCACTGGAAACAGCGGGACATTCCAGCTCCCATCCTGGGCTAAACAGTTCATGCCAGGTTCCCAGTTCAGTTGGGCCTGATCCCCCCCCAATTTTTTGGATGACCCAGCCAGGTTGATTAACCGTATGATCCTCTGACACTATGGCACAAGAAAATCTGCTATAGGTCCAAGAGGTAGAGGAATTAAAATCAAAGGTCACCATGAATACCAGGGTGCAGCGTCACCACCAATGCGGAAAAATCCCCCTACATGGCCATTCATCAGAAAGAGATAGTGGTGATCCCCTTTCTCGCCACCCGATACCACCCCGGTAGTATCGTTTTTTTGGTATGGTTACGGAATACCATCCTGGAAATGGTTTCCTGGATTTTTGATATATTGAACCTTTTAGTGTAATTATTCCCATTTATTTCGATAATCAGGTCTAATCCCGTGCGTTGAATATATGAGTCGCCGTTGGGTATGCTGAGAAGAATACTACCCTGTACCAGGGCCATGCATAGGGATTCAATGTCAGGCGGGCATCGTAAAGGATGTTTTTTCTGTACCTGCAGTCTCTCTTCCCATGGCACTGGCGGGTTCTATCCAGATATCAGAACGTGGAAGATCTGAATTAATAAAATGGAGGAAACCATGCAAAAA
>Ga0194039_1001308_pt1 | contig 13486 bp, 11 predicted proteins | sample JunL228m_MetaG_FD_148679 | JGI IMG/M metagenome (GOLD analysis project Ga0194039, IMG submission 148679) | Anoxic zone freshwater microbial communities from boreal shield lake in IISD Experimental Lakes Area, Ontario, Canada - Jun2016-L227-8m | ecosystem: Environmental > Aquatic > Freshwater >...
TCCTGGATGTCCCGCCGCTGATTGTCCTTGCCCTGCACTTGCAGGAGGGTGGCCACATATCCCCCGTTCTTGAAAAAAAGATCTATCTGATGTTTTGGTTTGATGTTGGCTGAATAGCGAAGCCCGCCAGCCATGGTTTCTTCCTGTACGGTGACTATCTGAACGGCCTTCGGCTGGGGCGGCTTTTTGGGATTGTCATGGCTGCAACCAAACAGGAACGTCGCAATTATCAGGGGCGCTCCCAAAAGCAGGATCGACCGGATTATTCCCACGCCGAAGCGTGGGAACGATTTGCTTTCCTTTGCTTCAATCATATTCCCTCACCTCCGAGGGCCTTCTGAAAGTCGGATTTAGCGGCAAGACAACCCAGCAGTGCTTGATGGAACTGGTGATTGGCCTCTGCCGCTTGCGCCTGGGTCTGGAGCAGATCCTTGAAGAGGACCGATTTCTGCTTATAACGATCCATGATTACCTGCAACCGCTCCCGCGCCGCTTCCTGGTTCAGCCTCGCCACACCCAGATATTGGTCGGCCTCCCTCATCTTCCGGTAATTCTGCATCACGTCCAACCTCACCCGTGATTCCGCCTCACTTACTGCCGAGGCGGCCTGAGACATTGATTTCTTCTTTTCCGAGAGTTCCTGTTGCTTGCGCCCCCAGTCAAAAGGCTCCCAGGAAATTCTGACGCCGGCATAGGCATAATCCCTGGGCACAATTTGCATCTCCGGGAAAGTAATATAGGAGGCAACCAGATCGACATCGGGGATGTATTCGGATCGCTTGATCTTCATACCATACTCCGCCTGGCGGGCCTTCAGTTTAGCCTCTCTGATCTCCGGGCGCAGTTTCATGGCCGTCTCGACTGCCGCCTCCTGATCCATTTCCAGTGGCGGCTGTTCCATAGCTTCGCTCACGGCGAACGGTGTTGAGAGATCCCGCCCCATGAGGTGGTTGAGCTGCTCTTTCTGTGACGAAAGGGCGTGTTCAGCCTTTGTGGCGTCGTAGCGGGCACGCGCCAGTTTAGATTTAGCCTCCAGTAGGTCTGCCTTGAGGATTGTTTTCTTTTGCAGGTGATCGGTCATCAGACGCACCAGTTCCTTGTAGAAACCAATGGCATCCGTAACGGCTTTAAACGAGCTCTGAGTTTCAAGGATACCGAAATAGGCCTTCCGGACATCGTTGATGACCGATGTCTTGGCGTTTCGGTGCTGTTCTTCCGCGATGTTTTTCACCAGTCCATACTGCTCGATCTCCAGGGAGATGCGGTACAACTGGGAGATTGGTTGGGACACTAGGGCCTGCCCCTGGTTTCCCCACTCCTTGGGATTGGAGATTGTGATATCTGTTGTCGGGATAGCTTCTCCGGTGGATATGGTTCCGAGTGAACCGCGCTGAAATGTGAAGTCCAGGGGGGTTAGCTGTTGAGCCCCCGTATAGCGCAGATTTAACTGGGGATAACGGCGGGTACGGAGGGCAGCAATGCCGGCGTCGTTCTTTTCCATCTCCATCGTCGCCGTCTGGACAGTCCGATTGTTTTTCATGGCGATGGCAATAGCATCATCCAGGCTCAGGACGTCTGCTGCCCGCACTACCTCAAGGAGAGGGGAAAATTGGAGGCAAATTGTACTGACGCCGATCATCAAAAGTAACGAGATCCATCTTCTGCAGGCCATATTCAACTTCCAATCCGTTTTGCGTATATTCGGGGCGCAATAGGCGTCGCCATACAGCCCGCGTCCAGCGATAAGATACTCATAAAACCTCCTTTTTGGCAGTAAGGTAAATCCAGGCAGTCCCGATGAGGAGGGCAGTTGCAAAGATATAGAAAGCAGTCTTCAGGCCGAAAAGGCTCGACAGGTTTCCTCCTGCCACAGGGCCGATCAGATACCCCAGGGAAAAGGCAAGGTTCCAGAGAGCATAGGCACTCCCCCGTTGCCCCTCCTTGCTCTCTTGCCCGACGACGAACATCGATGCGAGAAAGAGCATGCCGCTGAATACTCCGAGAAAGGACATGACCACGGAGAAACTCACGTACCCGGCTGCCTGGACTACTACGGTCATCCCCAGGGCAAGTCCCATGCTGCCGACATATATCGGGATGTAGCCTCCCTTGCGGTCGATCCAGCGGCTGATGAGCGGTTGCGCGGCCACATAGAGTACGGAAAAAATCCCGAAAAAGATGCCGATGGAGAGCTTAACGTATCCCAGGCGGTCTAGGTAGAGAGGGAGGAGCAGCTCCATGATGCCGAAACAGGAACAGGAAAAGAAGATGGCAAGGCAGGCGACAAGGATTCCCTTCTGTTTCAGGAGACTCAGAAAGCCCTGTTTTTTCTCGGAAGAACCGGTCCCTTGGCGGGTCAGTAAGAAGATTGCCGCGAGTCCCAAAAAAAAGGACAGCGCCGCGTTGATGAAAAATGGAGTTTGCAGCGAACCGACGCCACCCAAGAGGGGGCCCACGATGACCCCCACGCCCGCAGCGATGGTCAAGACGCTCATCTCCTTGCTGCTGCTCACCTCTCCTTCACCAGCTCCTCCGGCCAGAAGGGGCTGCGTGGCGACCCAGGCGGATGCCGAGGCGAGGCCCTGGAGGGCCCTGGCCATGATAAGCATTCCAATACTGGTGGAAAAGGCCATCATGAGACTGGCTACAGAGAGGACAAACATCGAGATGGAGATGATGAGATAATTCTTTCCAATCCGGTCCACCAGACGGCCCAGGGGCAGGACGAAGAGGGTAAAGGCGATGGGATAGCCGGCAAAGGCGTAGCCCATTTGAGAATCGCTGGCCGATAAGGCCTTTGCAAAAAGGGGAATGCTCGGAGAAATGATCCCATAGCCCACCATGTCTGTGAAGATCACCCCAAAGCAGATCGGAAAGAGCACCCATCGCGACTCTCTAAAGGATTTTCCCTGCACTGCCTACTCCCACATTATTTGATAATGCATTGCTTTCGTTCATGTAAGTATAGGGCCGGGGGGCGGGGCTGTCAAGGCATATTTTCCACCGATGCTCTAAGCATCGGGGTCAGGTGTTCGCAATGACAATAAACCCGCCTCCATGCTGCTTCCTGGCCCTGCCTTTTTCATTTCAGCGCATTGATGGTTGCCCTCGCTTCATTGGCGCCCGGAAAGTCCGGATTGAGCCGTAGCGCTTGTGCCAGTTCCTTTTTTGCCAGGTCACGGTTGCCGTTCTTGTAGTATGCCATACCAAGATGGTATCGGACTAGCGCTTGATTCGGGAGCTTCGCCTCCGCCTCCTTGAGGTACACCAGCGCCCTGCCAGGCACATTCTTTTTGTAATAAATCCAGCCAAGCGTGTCCGAGATGTTTGGATCATCCGGCGCCTGTTCTTTCGCTTTCTGCGCCAGATTCAGTGCCACATCGATGTTTCCGCCCCGCTCCGCATAGAGGAAAGCCAGATTGTTCGCCGCCGGCGGAAAGTTGGGATTGATCTTCAAAACTTTCTCATAGGACTCCTGGGCTTTGTCCAGATTCTTTTCACTCTCATAAATCATTCCAAGGACCATGAGGGCCGAAAGGTTGTTTGGGGTCTTCTTGACAACTGCCTCATATTGATCCTTGGCCTTACTTACCATTTGTTGCTGCATATAGAAGTTCCCGAGGGAGATTTGCAGCGACGGCAGGTTGGGGGCCAGTTCAATTGCCTTTTTCAGATTGGCTTCTGCGTTCGCGACATCCTTGCTAGCGGCATAAAGGTTCCCCAGTATATTGTAAAGGAAGGGATTCTTCGGACTGACAAGGATCTGTTGCTTCACCCTCTCTATGGCCTTTTGGGGCTCTTTCCGGTTCATATAGGACGAAATGATGAGTTGAAGGGGATCCAGGTAGTCGGGCTGGAGAGAGAGGGCTTTTTCGAGCATGGCCAAGGCTTCCTTTTCTTTTTTCTGAATCAGAAGAATACGGCCTATTTGGGTATACGCAACAGGATTATTCGGAGCAATTCTGCTGAGATTCTCAAACACTTTTGCTGCTTCCGGAAGATTGCGTTTCAGGAGCAGGCAATTACCAAGGAGAATATGGGCCTGGACACTCCTCGGGTTGTCCTTCAGGATGGCTTTGAGATCGTTGATGGCTTGGTCGGCGTTTCCTTCCCTGAGATTCATCTCCGCCAAAAGAAGTTTTGGTTCCTCCCATTTGGGATTCAGTTTCACCGCCTCCGTCAGCTCGGCCTTCGCCTGTTGAATATTCCGTTTTCCGGAGTGCGCCATTGCCATCAGATAGTGGGCCATTGCGACTTTGGGATTGTCCTTGATATAGACCTGAAAAAGATTCAGCGCCTGGTCGAATTCATTGCGACTCAGTAAAATCCTCCCTTTGAGGAGCATCGCCTCATGGCTTTTCGGGTTGATTTTCAGAATCTCTTCCGTCTGTTTCAAACCCTCGTCATATTTTCTTTCCTGTATGTAAAAATCGGCCAATCTCACAAGGGCCTGTATATTCTTCGGCTCCTTTTTCACGGCCTCCTTGAAGGAAGCTTCGGCCTTGTCTTTCTTGTTCCAGGCCAGATAGAAGTTCCCCAGTTGAATCCTCAGGGACGCATTGTCGCTGGACAGTTCAACTCCCTTGATAAACTGTTTTTCCGCTTCCTCCGGCTTGTTGACGGCTGCGTAGAAGTTTCCCAGCATCATTGCCGTATTGGCATCCTTAGGCGCAATTCGGGCTGCCTCCAAATACTCTTTCTCCGCCAGATCCCTTTTGCCCGATCGCAGGTAGAATTCGGCCAGGGCAAATCGCGTCTTCAGCGATTTTTCGTCCACCTTGACGGCTGCCTTGAGCATCTCTTCGGCCTGGGGCAGATCTTTCTTCAGGATATATAGTTTGGCGAGATGGAGATAAGCCTCCTGCTTTTTATCTCCATCGGCCGCTTTCCGGCCCTCCGCGATTGCCTGTTCAAGATTTCTCTCTGTTAGATAAATATTACTGAGCAGCAGATGCGCAGAGGAGTTCCCCGTCTCCTTTGCCAGAACCGCCTCGGCCTGCTCCCTGGCTTTTTTTCTATCCCCTGAGAGGAGATAGAGCTCCCCCAGTGCGTTTCGGGCGTCGCTCATTCCCGGATCCAGCTCAACCGCCTTGGAAATTTCGGCATAGCCTTCCCGGACCATTCTCATCCTCAGATAGGCCAGGCCCATCTTGTAATGGGCCTTTGTGTTTCCGGGGTCCAACTGAATCACATTTTTATATTCCAGGATAGCCTCACGCGGCTTGTTTTCCAGGAGGTACTGCTCCGCTTTCTTCCAGTGCCGTTCGATTTTCGCCTCCTTCGAACAACCGGACAAAGCCAACAGCAGGGCCAGTACAATTACCGAACAAACCAGGACCGAGAAGCACTTTCTTTCAGAATTCATCGCTGATCTCCTTATCGCAGTATGCGGATTTTTCACTGAGTCGTTTACAATAAAAATTGACATATAGATTTCATTTTGATAGTAAACCAGTGCAAATAATAATTCAACAAATAAAATATCTTGATCGTGGAGAATGATGATCATGAAAAAGACATGGTTGGTCCTCTTGTTGGCGGCGTGGGTTATTTCCATCACGGCGCCATTAATAGTTTGCGCCCAGGACGGCAAAGCAGCCAGTCCTTCCTCAAAAGCGCAGGGGGAGGTTGCTGCCAATAGCGATCAGTATATCATCGGCCCCGAAGATGTCCTTTTGATTTATGTCTGGGGGGAAGAATCCATCACCAAGACAGTGCCGGTCAGGATCGACGGAAAGATTTCCCTCCCCCTTGTAGACGATATCCAGGCTGCCGGCCTTACCCCGCTTCAACTGAAGGATGCCCTGACCGAAAAGCTGAAGGGCTTCGTCGAAAGTCCGACCGTTACGGTCACGGTGATGGAGGCAAACAGTTTCAAGGTGTATGTCTCCGGAGAAGTGAAACAGCCGGGCGTTCATCGCATCCGCAGTGAAACCACCCTGGTCAAGCTCATCATCCAGGCCGGTGGCTTCACGGAATGGGCCAACCAGAAAAAGATCCTGATCATCACTAAGGATGAAAAGGGCAAGGAGAAGAGAATTACCGTCAATTACAAGAAAATCATCGAGGGGGAAGAGCCTGATATCGTGATCAAGAGAGGCGATACGGTTATCGTCAGGTGAAAAAAGGGCAACCATGAATCTGCAGCGGGTTATCCTGTCTCTTATATGCTTGTCATGCATCAATGCGGCGCCCCTTGCCGGAGCGGCAGAGTTGCTTTCCAAATTCCATCCGTATCTGACTGTCAAGGAGGAATACAGCGACAATCTAAACCTGACCGCGACGAACAAGATAGACGATTTTTTCACTACGGTTCAGCCAGGGATCAAATTTTCCAACATGGACGCGAGGGCGGGTGTGGATCTGGATTTATCCCTCGGGGCTGTCTTCTACGCAAAACACACTAATCTGAATTATTTTAGCCCCAGTGGCTCGTTGAATGCAAAATACATGACGTCGGAGCATTTCAATTTCTACCTGAAGGAATCTTTCATCCGGTCGGAAGATCCCAGGGAACGCGAGTATTTTACGACGACCGACGACAACAAATACGTGCTGGCCACGCAAACGGACCGGGCGATTTACTGGCGCAATGTGTTGGCGCCGACGGTCGAATACCAGTTTGGATCGGAAAACCGCCTGGGCGTCAACTACCGGAATAACGTGTATCAGACGGAAAGCACGAGCGGCCAGAACAGCCAGGAGAATTACATCAATCCTTTCTTTTCTTACTGGTTCGACAAACGGAATGGAATTGCCATCGATTATGGCTTCACCAACGGGGATTTTGAAAATTCCCCTAACCTGAACGGACACCGGGCGAATGCCCGTTATACGAACCGCTTCAGCGCAAAATCCGCTGCCTTTGCGGACTACACCTTTACCAAACGCATATTCTCATCACCCGGCGTGAACTACGACATTAACGAGCCCGCCGTGGGAATCACCTATGCCATGACCCCGACCCTGAACGGTTCGGCCCAGGTAGGGTATTTCTGGAAAAATTCCGACGGCGGGACCAACAAAGATGGTTATTCCTACAAGGCCGACCTGAAAAATATCGATCCGCGCACCACCTTTCAGCTCAGCCTGCAGGGCGGTTACACGGAAGATTTCTTCACCTCCGAAAATTTAGGTTTCAACACCTATCACCGCCTTACCGGCTCCCTGACGCACCTGCTGGACAAACGGTTCTCGATCGGCGGTTTCGGAAGCATCGAGACTGCGGATTTTGACCAGCCGGAGCACAAAGACACGACGTGGGGAATCGGCGGCAGGGCCTCATACATGCCCCTGAGATGGCTGACTGTTATGCTGGAGGTTTCATACAGGGACAGGCAGTCCAATGTCTCCACCTACGATTACGCGGAAAACAGAGCAATGCTCTCGATCACCGCTACATACTGACAAGGAGCGCCAACACCCATGATCAACCCGGCAAAGGCTTATACGACTGCTGAATACATAGAGATCCTGCGGCGCAGGATCTGGTATATCGTGATTCCTTTTGTCTTGATTCTGACAGGGGCTTCCGCTTACGCAATTTTCGCCCCCCGCCTATACAAGGCCAGCACGCTGATCCTTGTGAGTCCGCAGAGAATTCCGGAAGCGTTCGTGCAGGCTACCGTCACCTCAAAAGTCGAAGAGCGGCTGCAATCCATCGCCCAGGAAGTGTTGAGCCGCACCCGTCTGGAACAGATCATCAACGATCTGAACCTGTATCAGAAGGAGCGGAAGTCGCTCTCCCGCGATGAAGTCGTCGCGCTTATGCAGAAGGACATCAAAATCGAACTCCCGACAAAAAAGGAAGAATCGAAAGGGTTCTTTACGATCAGTTACATCGGTCACGATCCGAATATCGTCAGCACGGTGGCCAACAGGCTTGCCTCTCAATTCATCGAAGAAAACCTGAAACTGCGAGAACAGCAGGCCGTGGGGACGACGGAGTTCCTGACGGTCGAGCTGACCACGACAAGGGAAAAGCTTGAGAAATTGGAAACGGCGGTCGCCGAGTACAAACGGCGCTTCATGGGCGAGCTTCCCGAGCAGAGGGACGCCAATATCAAGGTTCTGGAGCAGATTCAAAATCAGTATCAGCGGGTGGGAGAGGGTCTGAGAGCCGCCCAGGACCGGAAGCTCTTGATTCAGAAGCAAATGGCCGACCTGGAGCTGCCTACCGGCACGCAAGAGACGGCCTCTTCGTCTAGAGCCGTTGGAAACAAAGGCTACTCCTATGGGTCCCAGAAGGAATCGCTCACCAGACTCCTCGAAGACCTGAGGTCGAAGTACAAGGAAAGCCACCCCGACGTCATCGCGACCAGAAAGAAGCTGGCCGATTTGGAGACCAATAAGAATTCGGACGCATACGATGTGAAAAAAAGCCCCCGCTACAGGGACTTGAATAATCAACTGGAAATGACCAATATCGAGATTGCGCATTTCAAGGAAAATGAACGCAATATCATGGCTCAGATCGGAAAATACCGGGGCAGGATCGAGCTGACGCCCGCCCGGGAGCAGGATATGGCCTCGCTGATGAGGGAATACCAGAGCGTCAAAGAGAACTACGAACGGCTTTTGAAAAAGAGCCAGGATGCCCTACAGGCGGAGAATCTGGAAAAGCGCCAGAAGGGTGAGCAGTTTCGGATCATCGATCCGGCCCGGCTCCCTGAAAAGCCCTTTTCCCCCGATATTCCCAAGATCCTCCTGATCGGTCTGCTGGCCGGCATCGGCGGCGGCTTCGGGCTGGCATTTTTCCGGGAACAGTTGGACCGCTCCTTCCATGATTCCGGAGATGTCGAGGTCACCCTTGACCTCAAGGTACTGGCAACCATCCCCAAGATCGAAGAAAAAGCGGCCTGATAATGTACAGGAAATTCTATGGGTTCAAGGAAAGACCCTTTGAAATTACTCCGGACCCGAAGTTCGTCTATTTGAGCGAGATTCATCAGGAGGGCCTGGCCCGTCTCCAGTACGCGGTACGGGAGGGAAAAGGTTTCAGCGTCATCACGGGAGAGGCCGGCACGGGGAAAACCACCCTCGTCCACATGCTTCTGAGCAAGCTCGACGTCAATGTGCGGACCTCCTTCATCTTCAACCCCATCCTGGACCGTGGGGATTTCCTCAACTACGTCTGCGACGATCTGGGGATAACGTCGGATGGGATGAAGTCCCGGGGGCAAAGCCTTACGGCCCTGCACAACTTCCTCCTCGATTGCTTCGCCCGGGATGAAAAAGTCTTTCTCATCATTGATGAAGCCCAGTGCCTGGAGCCGGAGCTTCTCCAGGAGGTTCGGCTGTTGACGAACCTTGAGACATCGAAGAACAAACTGCTGCACGTCATTTTGCTGGGGCAGCCGGAGCTTAACGAGATCCTTGCAGAACCGCGGTTTCGCCCTTTGAAGCAAAGAATAACGGTCCGCTATCATTTGCGGCCCCTTCGCCTTAAGGAAACAAAAGAATACATCCAGTACCGGCTCAAGAGAGCCGGATCGAGAAACATTGCCATCTTTGATGATGCCGCCGTCAGGGAGATCTACCGTTATTCAAAAGGCATCCCGCGCCTCATCAATATCGTCTGCGACAATGCCCTGCTCACGGGATTTTCGCTGGGGGAGACCCGGATAGGGAAAAATATCATCCGGGATATCGTCATGGATCTGGAAGGGACGAAAAAAGGCAACAGGAAAAGCCTTTTGCCTTCTCTCCTTCTGATTTTTATCGTTTTGGGTTTGGTGTTGTTGGGTTTGTTGCTGTTTTTTAAGGAATCGATCCTCGTATTTTGGAGATGACCAATCATGGGCAGGATGTTTGACGCATTACAGAAAGTGGAACGGGAAAAGAATCGGGAATCGAATGAGGAGTCTCCCAAGATCATTCCGGAAGATGTTGTCCTGGACAACAAACTAGTCTCCTTCTTCGCGCCGTCTTCCATGGCGTCGGAACAATTCCGGAGGCTCAGGAGCTACATCATCAAACCGGGGATGGAAAACTCCCCCAAAACGATTCTGGTCACGAGCGCCATGGCCGGAGAGGGGAAGAGTCTCATCTCCATCAATCTGGCCATCGTCATCGCCACCGAACTGCACAGCCATGCGCTGCTCGTTGATTGCGACCTCCGCAACCCAACCCTCTCGAGGTGGTTCGGTTTTCAGGAGGGGAAGGGCCTGTCCGATTATCTCACCGGGGAAGCATCATTGCCGGATCTCTTGGTCAAGACCTCCGTGGATAAACTCAGCATCCTCCCGGGCGGCGCGCTTCCGGACAACCCGGTTGAATTGATCGGATCCAACAAGATGAGATCATTCGTGGCGGATCTGAAGGCGCGGTACGCGGATCGCTACATCATCCTGGATTCCTCACCCCTCTTGGCGACAACAGAACCGAGCGTTCTCAACCAAATGGTCGACGGCATTCTCTTAGTCATCAAATCGGGCGATACGCCCCGGGAATCGATCCAGCAGGCCCTCAAATTGCTGGACAAGAAGAAGATTATTGGCGTCGTGCTCAACAAAATGGAATTCAAGACGGAGGCCATGATACGGAGGTATTTCGGCTCAAACCGTTACTACAACGATTACCACTACGATTACGGCCACTCAAAACTTCAGCCGGTACCGGGCATCCAAGGGAATGTACGATCCCTGGCGAGGAACATGAAATCCCTTTTCGGCAAGCTCTTGCCTGGGAAAAAAGAGGATCTGTAAATTATTTTTCTTTTAGGAGAGGGACTTGAGTCAGACCCATTTCAGCAAAGCTTTTTTTCACCAGATGCTAAGCCTCGAACGAAGCCGGACGGAGCGATCCGGAGAGCCGTTCCTACTGCTTCTTCTCGATATTTTTGCCCTGAAAGCCGAAAAGCACGCCGAACAGATCCTGGACAAGCTCCAGCCCGCCTTGAAGTGCGCCTTGAGGGAAACAGACATCAACGGCTGGTATGATGATAACCGGATCATCGGGATCATCTGCACGGGAATGAAAACGATAGACCAGCGGGCGATCGGGAAGATCCTGAGTAAGATCCGCGGACAATTCGGCGAGATACTGACTCCGGAGCTGATCGACAGGATTGTCATATCCGTTCACGTCTACCCGGAACAGCAGGGGGACCTGTCGACCAACGGAACGGTTGACATCATACTCTACCCTGACATCTCGAAGAAGGATCCCATTGCCCGGTTGTCGCTGTCCGTAAAGAGAGGGATGGATGTCGCTCTCAGTGCTGCAGCCATCTTCCTGCTCGCGCCGGTATTTCTGGTCATCGCGGTCACCATCAAATTGACATCTGATGGACCGGTCTTTTTCAGACAGGAACGAATGGGACAAAACGGCAGAAGATTCACATTTCTGAAATTTAGATCCATGTACAATGACGGCGATCCGCGGGTGCATAGGGACTATATTCAGAAATACATCTCCGACCAGCAAAACTCCTCCATTGAGCCCGGCCTGTACAAGCTGAAAGATGATCCCCGCATCACCCCCATCGGAAGATATATCAGGAAAACGAGCCTCGATGAGCTGCCGCAATTCATCAACGTCCTGGCAGGCGACATGTCCCTGGTGGGGCCAAGGCCGCCTATCCCCTACGAATGCGATTTATACAGCACCTGGCACCGGAAAAGACTACTCTCATGCAAGCCCGGGATCACGGGGCTCTGGCAGGTTATGGGTAGAAGCCACACCACCTTCGATGACATGGTCCGTCTCGATCTCAAGTACATCAGTAATTGGTCACTGGCGCTTGATATCAAGATTATGCTGAAAACACCTGGGGCGGTCTTTAGCGGCTCTGGAGCCTGCTGAATATGCCTCATTCGCGTTACCCATTAAATCCCCTCCCGTCAATGGAGGGGAAGAAAAAAGGTAGGAGTTCCCATTATTCCTTCTTCCCTGGCGGGAGAGGGCAGGGTGGGCAATGGAACTTAATTCAAAATTTCTATAAGGAGTCTTTATGCTACGCATAGGTGCAATTGGCTACGGCTACTGGGGTCCGAACATTGTGAGAAACTTCGGCACGACCAGCGTATCGAAGGTTACCATGGTCTGCGACATGAATTCACAGGCCCTCAAGAAGGTCAGCAAACTATATCCCCACATCCGCGTCACCACGGATTACGAGGCCATGCTCAAAGACCCGGAGGTCGATGCCGTGGCCATCGCCACGCCGGTATTTACCCACTTTAAATTGGCCAAGATGGCGATTATGGAAGGCAAAAGCGTCTTCGTCGAAAAACCTTTCACCTACACGGTCGCCGAGGCGGAGGAACTCATCGAACTGGCCGAGAAGAAAAAACAGAAAATCATGGTGGACCATACCTTCCTCTACACAGCCTCAGTCAAAAGGATCAAACAGCTCATCGAAGACCAGTTCCTCGGGGATCTTTATTACTTCGATTCCGTAAGGGTCAATCTCGGTCTTTTTCAACATGATGTGAACGTCGTCTGGGACCTTGCCCCCCATGATATCTCCATCATGCAGTACCTGATCGATGCCAAGCCGCAGGCCGTCGTAGCCACGGGAGCGGAGCATTTTGGCCGGAAACTGGAGGACATAGCCTATCTGACATACTACTATCCCCGCAATGTCATCGCCCACATCAATGTCAACTGGCTCTCCCCGGTGAAGATCAGAACGACGCTTATCGGCGGGAAAAAGAAGATGCTGGTCTGGAATGATCTGGAGCCCGACGAAAAAATCAAAATCTACGACAAGGGCGTCGATGTCCGCACAAAAGAGGGACAATACAACCTGCTGGTCAATTACCGCTCGGGGGATATGTGGGCGCCGAAGGTTGACCAGACAGAAGCCCTGCGTCTTATCGCGGAGAAATTCGTGGATTACGTTCGTAATGACGTACATGTCGTCAACGACGGCGCTGCGGGCCTGGCCGTCGTCAGAATGCTGACGGCTGCCAATGAATCGTTGAGCAACAAAAGCAAAACAGTCTATCTGTAAAAAGGAAGCGAATGGAATATCTGTGCATAGCAGCAGACGTCAAACTGGGAGAAAACGTCCGGCTCTCGAAGTTCATCAACCTTTACGGCTGCACGATCGGCGACAACAGCAGGATCGGCGCCTTTGTGGAAGTCCAGAAAAACGCCACCATCGGCAGGAACTGCAAGATCTCCAGTCACACCTTCATCTGCGAAGGTGTGACGATCGAGGACGATGTCTTCATCGGGCACGGCGTGACTTTTGTCAATGACACCTACCCCCGCGCCACCGCGCCGGACGGCAGTCCGCAGACCGAAGCGGACTGGACCGTGGAACCCACGCTGGTTAAAAAAGGGGCCTCCATCGGTTCCGGTGCGACCATCCTGGCCAGAGTCACCATCGGCGAGAAGGCCATTGTCGGCGCCGGAAGCGTCGTCACAAAGGATGTGCCGCCGCAGACCATTGTCGCCGGCAACCCGGCTGGAGAGCTGCGAACCTTAGGAGATTGATGTTTAAGCAGATTCATTGTGTCGCTGCCGGCAGCAAGAG
>Ga0194039_1001310_pt1 | contig 13469 bp, 6 predicted proteins | sample JunL228m_MetaG_FD_148679 | JGI IMG/M metagenome (GOLD analysis project Ga0194039, IMG submission 148679) | Anoxic zone freshwater microbial communities from boreal shield lake in IISD Experimental Lakes Area, Ontario, Canada - Jun2016-L227-8m | ecosystem: Environmental > Aquatic > Freshwater >...
ACAACTCTTCAGGCATGATAAATCCGTTTCATAAGAAGCTCTGCTGCCTCTCCGCATTCAGCACCCTCTCTCATTAAATCTACAATAAGTTGTTGAATTGATACTACTGGCCAACCTTCAACAACATTTTTTTCAAAAAAGACGTGTTGATCGGTAAAATAAATTTTCACATTCCCCTTCCCGACATACCCGGAATTCGTTAGATATTTATGCCATTTTTCAAGTTCGGAATCATTAACGTAAAGTTCGTAATATCTTGGAAATAAGTAATTTCCAACAAGATTTTCGGCAAAATATCCGGTAAATGCATATTCCATTTTAGCGTTCTTTATCGTCTCTTTAGGATTTTGAATATTGTATTCCCGGTAGTATCGATATGAACGCTGATTTGCCCAAATATTAAATATTTTTTTTACATCTGAAATCTCATGCTTTTTTAAGGCACACTCTCTTTCCAATTCGCATAAAATTGAATGGACATAGCTATAATTTGTCCCCGCCAGTTTTGCAATTTTATACCACGAACAATTTTTAATTTTATTACTGAGCAGGATCCTGAAGACTCGTTCTTTTTTACTTCCAAAATATAGATTTATATTATCCTTTAACAATTTTCTGTCCTCTTACCAAGTATATTGGTATTTGCATTTGTATTTAATGTTAACGGATATATTGGTATTTGCAATTGTATTTAATTTTAACGGATATAGTCAGCTGATATACATTCACCTGCTAATCGATAATGCCGAGGCACTGGTATGAAAAAGGTGATAAGATCGAAAAGTTGGATATTGCTATCATGGCGTTTGTTAAGAACTAGCAGGTTAAAAAAATATTTGTAACCTGATAGGGGGCTCCTGGTTATGGATCTTGCGGCGGGGCCGCAGGTGTTTAGGATAATATCGGGGGGTGAGATGTTTTTCTTCCATTTATCACTCCTATGAGATACCGGGTGTCGGAGGGTACTAATCATGAAGAAAATAAGCCCAAACTGGGCTTCGATTGCCGGTTTCCGGTCCGGAAACCCCTTCTAAAACAATCCGGTTCCGGAATGTGAAAATAAGTGCCATAATCTCGTCCTGTTTGCCAAAATACGGCTGAATTTGGCTTAAAAAATGAGGGTCACCAAGGCCCTTTAAATCGCGGTTTGTTTTTCACGGGGGTTTACCTGTTTTAGGGGAGATCTGCCCTACAAAGGGTCGTTATGGAGGTCGTTTTTTCCGGGGGTTGGGAAAAATGTGATTTAATTCACCTCGATGAGCCGGTATGTCCCTTTTGGCACTGGCATCACATCATAGAATTCACATCAAAAACCGGTACAAGATCCCCATCCCCAAGAATTGTCACGCCACTGATTCCACGGATATCTCCAGCGATGAAACTATTTGTTGGTTTTACGACAACCTCCTGTTGCCCTTCTACAGCATCAATCGGGATACAGCATTTGCGTTTCTGGAATTGGACGATAAGGATCACATTGCCGGTCTTTGGGGAACCATACATTTTTGTCAGAGAGTAGAACTCAAGCACTTCTTCCCTGTGCACAATCATCTCTTTTTCGCCAATGCAATGCCGGGTATCTTTTACAAAGTTTGTAACTTCAACAATGCTGGAGATGGGAATCGCTATCCTTCTACCATTGATACGGACGATCATCACATCGACAATGGCCATTGTCGGAGGGAGCACCAGTTCAAACCGCGAACCCTTGCCCGCTGTAGTCTCGACCCGCACGGTACCTTTGAGCCCATCAATTGCCCGCCGCACAACATCAAGCCCGACACCACGGCCGCTGATATCTGAGATCGTATCCGCTGTTGAAAATCCCGGCTGAAAGAGCAGATCGATTGCATCTTCTGTTGAGAGCGTCTCTGCTGTCTCTCTGGTGATCAGTCCCCGTTCAACCGCTTTTGCCTTCACCTTTTCGATATTGATGCCGGCACCATCATCCACCAGTTCAATCACCACATTGTCCCGGTCCTGGTGTGCCGAGAGCCTGACCAGTCCTTTGCGGGGTTTTCCGTTTCGTTCCCGGACTTCTGGCGATTCGATGCCGTGATTGACTGCGTTCCTGATCAGGTGGAGCAGGGGGTCATTGAGCCCGTCCATGACACTGCGGTCGAGCTCGGTATCGCCTCCTTCCATAACAAAATCCAGCTCCTTGCCATCGTACTTAGCAACATCCCGCACAACACGGGGCAGCCGGTTGAAGATCTGGTTGAGCGGGATCATCCGAATCGTCATGATAAGATCCTGGAGATCAGCTACTGAACGTCCGACCATCCCTACGGTCTCGTCCAACTCCTTGCTCTTGAGATTTTTGGCGATCTGCTTGAGCCGGCCATGGTTGATGACCAGTTCTTCAATGAGATTCATGGTACGGTCGAGCTGCTGGACATCGACACGCAGGTTTTTGATCTCACGGTTTTTGTCCTGTGCCGGCGGTTGCCTGCCGGACTCTGTGGCACGCCCGTTTACATCAGACCCGGCCAGTGCATCTGGTTGCAGGGGCGATTGCGGGGATAATTCTGCTTCAGAAGTGATCTCTACCGTTGCAATATCGGTTCCGAGCGCAGCCGTCTTCAATGCTTCCTCACCGGCATCGCTTGCAATGCTGACCGTCAGGATCCCGTTGAATTTTTCTTCATCAAGAGCTTTTTTTGTGGGGTTTGAGGAGATGACCGTACCGAGCGATTCAAGATTATTGAGGGCCAGCATGGCCCGTATATCTTTCATGGTGCACTGATCAGCTACGGTAATAACGATGGTGAACCGTTGTCGGGGATCCTGTGCAGACACCTTCTGGTAGATATCTGTAGCCACCTGCGGAGGGGATGGTTGTTTTAAGTCCGTCTTAGTTTTGTCCGTTTTGTTGCGGTGTTCGTTAAGCCACAGGTTTAAGGCATCTACCTGACCGTCTGCATTAATTGATGATGAATCTCCGCCGGGTTCAACATCGTCTAACATCCGCTCGATTATGTCAGAGCCCTTTAAGAGGAGATCTCCGAGTTCCTGTGATACTTTTTCAGTTCCGCTTCTGATGATCTGGAAGACATCTTCCATTGTGTGACAGAGATGCTCAAGATTTATAAATCCCATCGAAGCCGAAGCACCTTTTAAAGTATGGATGGACCGGAAAATTTCACCAATGGTATCCGGATCAGATCCCTGCTTCTCAAGAATCAGGAGATTCTTTACAAGCATTTCATGACTCTCACGGGATTCTGCAACAAAAAGAGCCCGGTATTGCTCAAATTCCGACATGGATGCTCCTCTGTTGTGTCCGGCAGTATTTCGCACTGAAACAGAGCCGGTTCAATGATATTGTTGGTTTTTTTATCATCCGGTTGAGAAGCTGGTGTTCTGTTCCGGAAATATTTCTCTCATGCCCCTGACCATGTAATCCGCAGTTATTTTGCATGATTATACCCGGTCTTTTTTCTGATCGTGTACCCATACGATTTCTTATCATTTTCTTATCCGTAAAAAAATTACACATCATTAACGCGGTCCTGTGGGATCTTTACTTATGTCCACTTCGTTAAATTCTCCGGCACTACTTCATGTTTGATTATACACTGTATATCCGGAATAACTGCATCGTGTTGCACACAGAGTTTTTCCGGTTGCAGTTCCAATCCCCCGGATAAGACCGGGTGATTTAAAGCATCGCGAATTTCCTTCATCCTGGTTTTATGCTTCTGAATCGCCGATTCGGTTTTTTCCGGGTCTGTTGTAAAGAACCGGGAAAATTTTTCAAGAATGTAGAGTTTTTTCTGGCAGTTATAGAACTCATTGATCAGCGTGTGTTCCTGAATTTCGTTCTTCAAACTCTCCATCTCACCCTTGCGGTCAATGTAACGCTGTGTGATGCTGACCAGAATATTTGAGAGTTCGGATAATTCCTGCGGTTTTACCAGATAATCCTCCATATGACTGCCATACCGGTTGATCTCTTCTATATCCGGTAATTTTCCGGAACACATGGAGACAGGCAGGTGTTTTGTTGCGGGGTTCTTTTTTATTGCGCAGAGCGTCTCCCACCCGTCCATGCCCGGCATCATAATATCGAGGAGAATAATGTCAGGGTTCACGGTGTTGAGTAGTTTGAGAGCCTCCCTGCCTCCCGGTGCTGAGTGAACGGTATGCCCTTTCATGTTAAGGAAGATGGAAAAAATTTCTCTGATGTCATCGTTGTCATCGATTAGTAAAATGGTGCTCATGGTAACCACCCGCCCGTTGCGGTTTTTTTGGAATCACGATGGGAGATGATCGGTATCATAAGTTTCTTCTCCTGGCAGTTACCGGTCACCGGGTTCACGCGACAGGCATTCTTTGGCACCATGATCTCGAACCGTGCACCCTTACCCGGTTTTCCATTCTCCGTGATGGATATCCCGGTGATGTCAAGGATCTCACGGGAGTGGAACAAACCCATTCCCGTGTTCTTCCCAAAACCACGGCAGAAGATCTTCTCCTTGTCGTCAGCAGAGATCCCGGCACCATCATCCTCGCATACAATGACATGCATGCCATTTTGTTCGAGAACAGAGAACCGGATGGTTGTGATCTTCTGGCCATACTTAACGGCGTTATCCATCAGGTTGTAAAATACTTTGATAATAAGCGGGTCAGCGAACTCCTCTGTTCCGGAAGGGAGCTCGTTTATTACCCGGACCTCTCCAAGCGGGGCTTGTTTTGCCGCAGTGTCTACTATGGTACGGCAGTCCTGCCAGACAGGGGCATTGATTCCGATGCTCTCGTAATCTTTAGTGAACTGGATCATGGAAGAGATTCGCTCTGAAGCGGCCGTAACCTTCTCAAAATACTTCTTTTGTAAGGGATTAAACGGCATATTTTCGAATAATTCAAGGTATCCCAACTGTGCCGTCAGCTGGTTGTTGATGTCGTGCCGGGTGATGCTGGAGAGGAGGGTGAGTTTCCGGTTTGTCTGACGGATTACTTCTTCTGCCTCTTTCATGTCGGTGATATCCCGACCAACCGACTGGTATTCAACAACCCTGTCGTTTTTATCAAAAATTGCCCGGTCGCTCCACCGCTGCCAGTGGCAGCTGCCATCAGGCAGGATGATCCGATGGTCGATATTTATTACGGGGTGTTGTGGAGTCAATGAGGCAATATGCTGTGCAACAATATTCCGGTCGTCCGGATGGAGAACGGGTCTGAACCTGTTTCCGATAATATCCTCCCGTTTCACATCAAAATACCGGCAATAGGCATCATTGACAAAGAGGTGTGTGCCATCAGGGAGGAAGCGGCAGATGAATTCTGTCTGGTCTTCAAGGATATTGCGGTATTTTTGCTCGCTCTTTATCAGCACTTCTTTTGCCAGTGCTTGTCCGGAGATGTCCTCTTTATCAGAGTTGATAACCGTATCCCTTTTCATTACGAGACCCGGTCCTTTTTCCGACCAGGTGCCACTCTGTGCATAGTGCGAGAGCAGATCTGAAGAAATTGTGTGGGTCATAAGAAGATCCTCCCGGATGACTGTGGTGCATGTATGAATTCCACAGTACGCACTCCCGGCTCTATAAATCCGTGTTCATGAGGTGAAACTGCATGGTGTTGCACGCAGAGTTTTTCCGGTTGCAGTTCTAATCCGCCGTATAAAACCGGGTGATTCAAAGCATCGCGAATTTCCAGCATACGGGATTTATGCATCTGAATCGCCGATTCGATTTTTTCTTTGTCTCCGGTAAAGAACCGGGAAAATTTTTCAAGAATATAGAGTTTTTTCTGGCTGTTATAGAACTCATCGACGATCTTTGGTTCCTGAATTCTGTTCTTTAAGCTCTCGCTCTCACTCCTGCGGTCAATGTAACGTTTTGTGATGCTGACAAGAATCGATGAGAGTTCGGATAATTCCTGCGGTTTTACCAGATAATCCTCCATATGACTGCCATACCGGTTGATCTCTTCGATATCCGGTATTTTTCCGGAACATATTGAGACTGGCAGGTGTTTTGTTACGGGGTTCTTTTTTATTGCGCTGAGCGTCTCCCACCCGTCCATGCCCGGCATCCAGATATCGAGGAGAATGATGTCAGGTTGCACGGTGTTGAGCAGTTCGAGAGCCTCCCTGCCTCCCGGTGCTGCGTGAACGGTATGCCCTTTCATGTTAAGGAAGAGGGAAAAAATTTCTCTGATGTCATCGTTATCATCGATCAGTAAAATGCTGCTCATTTAATACCTCCTTCCTGTTGCTGTTTTTGGAGGGACAGATTGTTGTGATGGGAATGTTTCAGCAGGAACTGCTGGACTTTTTCAGATTCCAGCCAGCCCATATCGAGCTGGGTGACAATGTTGTTGATGATCTCAACCTGTTTATTGATCTTGTCATTGTATTTGGAGGGATCAAGGGACGTGTATCCTCTGATGACCTGGAGCGGGTTTCTTATCTGGTCGTTTAGGATCTGGAACTTTTCGATATTGAGTTCAGTCTGCGAAAGCCCCGCTTTCTTTAACTCCTCTTCAAGATATTTCCGTTCAGTAATGTCGCGGGACTGTATGGCAATTCTTACTTCCGCTCCGTTTCTGTCGGTGACAGGATACACTGAAGTCTCAAACCACTGGTCATTTTGTTTCTCTTCGAAATAGATCTGCCCGCTTTCCGTCAGGGGATCGATGATCCGGTCGATTGTTTCAGACAATACCGAGGAAGTGAGAAAATCTCCAATCGCCCTTCCGGTAAGTAGCTCAGGTTGCTGTCCCAACGTTGCTGCCATGGATTCATTAACGGCAATAATCAATCTCCCGCTGTTGATCAGCGCCAGATCATCCGGAATCGCGTTGAGTAAATTGTGGATCGTTGTCTCGCTGTCGCGCAGGGCATATTCCGCCCGCTTGCGCATCAGTGCCTCACTGATATGAATCGCGATCAATTCGAGGGACTGGATGATGTCGGGCGTGAAACAATCCTTCTTAATGGCATTGATCTGGAGGGTTCCGATGATCTGCTGCTGGATTGTCTTGATGGGGATAATGGCAAATGAGGCATACCCTTTGTGGGTGCAGGTGTTGCGCGGCTGGAACCGTGGGTCCTGTCCGGGGGGCAGATCCAGAAGGGGGAATGAGTTGTTTGTCCAGAAACTTCCAAACGGAGTAAAGAACGGACTCTTTGGATCTGTCTTTCCGGAAATGACCAGCCCACATGTGCATTCCAGTCGGACATTGCCATCAGAATCCCGGCAGATTCCTCCGTTTGGTTCACGCGCAACCAGGGTGTTTTCTTTTAAAAGGAAATCTTCTGAGAAACCATTGTCGACAAAATAGGGGAAGTCATAATTTGTTTTGAGGCGGATGCCAATCGCATCCGCTTTCGTTGCCAGCTTTATTGCAGCAAGAACGGATCTGACCATTTCTTTTAGTTCAGCAGGCTCGTTCATGATGCCAAGCACATCGGCGGAAAGCTGGCGATACGTCTCCACTTGTTTGCGCCCGGTGATGTCTTCATACACTCCCAATACAGCAAAGGGGTGGCCTTTGGCATCGCACATCGGTACCTTGGAAGTGTCTATCCACAGGCGGATCCCATCGGGTAGTTGCATTTGCTCAATAATGTGGAATTTTGGGAGGTTGGTATAAAGAACCTCACGGTCGTCTCGGCGGTATGCTTCGGCCTCCTCCCGTGGCCACGGCAGATCAAAATCCGTCTTGCCAATGATCCCGGCAGGGTCGTCCCATCCGATAGTAGTGGCAAACATCCGGTTGCATCCGAGATACCGGCCATTAAGATCTTTCCAGAAAATGGATTGCGGCGATAAATTGAGAATCTGGTTAAGGGTAGCCTCGCTTTCCTGCAGATCCTTCTCCGCCTTTTTGCGATCACTGATGTCAATGAAGGATTCTATGAGTACCTCTTTACCTCCCATCACCGTTTTAACAACGCTCTTGATAACGGGTATCTGTTCCCCCCGCAGATTGAGAATAACCCGGTCCGAACAATCGATCTCCAGTCCGAGATCCATAACCGGGCATCTCCCCGATTCGGCGGGACAGATAAAACTATGGCATACCGAGCCGATAACATCGTTTCTGTTCGCCCCAATCATTTCGAGAGCTTTTGGATTAACATCAAGAATCACATGGGTCTTTGCATCAATAATCGAGATCCCAAACTGCGTTGAGAGAACGGTAGTACGGAACCGCTGCTCGCTCGCCTGTAACTCCTCTTCTGCGATTTTGCGTTCGGTGATGTCCCGCGCTACACCGAGAACCGCAGTTACGTTTCCGTTCTCATCCCGGATCGGGACAAGGGAGTTATCCTGCCAGAATTCATGGTTGCCGTACAGGATTTTATGCTCATTCCTCAGGGGTTCTCCGGTTTCAAACACGGCTTGCAGATTCATGCCCTGCTGATCGGAAATATCCTGGCGAAAGAAATTTTTCCGTGGTTTTCCGATGATCTCATCTGCGGGGAGATGCAGTTGTTCTGCTGCTCTGGAGTTGACAAACTCTATGGTGTCGTTCCTGTTGATGATGAAAATATTGTCCGGAGAAGATTCCGCAAGAGTGCGATACCGGTTCTCGCTCTCCTGTAGCGCCAATTCAGCCATCTTGCGTTCGGTGATGTCCTCAACAAACCCTTCGAAATGACGGGGCTTGCCCTGATTTTCAGGCACGATACGCAGATGCAGCATTCCATACCACCGTGTGTCGTCCTTGCGACGATATTGGTTTTCTACACTGATGGTTCCTCCGGCATTCAGTGCGGTGGTGTTGACTTCATTGCGCAGTGGGGGCTCAACATAGATCTGATCGGCGATGCTGGTGATAGATTTTACCACCTCTTCTGAGGAATTATAGCCCAGCATCTTTGCCAGAGCAGGGTTTACATCGATAAATCTTCCTGCAAAAGTAGAATGGAAAATACCAAGAGCCGCATTACGATAAATATTGTGATATTTTTCCTCGCTCACCTGTAGTGCTTCTTCTGCTATTTTGCGTTCGGAGATATCCAGATTGGTGGACTGATACCCGATAGGTTCTCCGGTTTCATCTCTGATTACTGTTGCAATACCCTGTGACATAAACGTTGAACCATCAGTCCTTTTTGCAAGGAATACACCTTCCCAACGTCCGAAGGTATCCAGCGCCTCTAGTACGGGTGTGCCATCTTCCTCACGTGCAAAGAAACTGCTCACAGAATTTCCAATAGCCTCCTCTTGTGTCCGGTGACCCCAGAGTTTAAGGAATGCCGGATTTACATGGGTAATGATTCCTTGTTTGTCTGCGATACTGTTGGCAGTTATTGATGACTCAAATACATTATTCTTTAAGAGAAGTTGCTCCTCTGTTATTTTGCGTTCGGTGATGTCGGTGAGATAGCTCAAGATAGCAAGACGCCCTTCCCAGTTGATCAGGACAGCACCAAGTTCGACCCACTTGATGGTTCCGTTTTTACAGATAATCCTGAAAGAATACCGGGGTGGGACATGCTCGCCATTAAGTCGTTTTATACTCATTTTCAGCACCATCGCACGATCTTCCGGATGGATGAATTCAATAAACGACTTTGACATGAGTTCCTGCTCTGAATAGCCACTCATCTCAAGAGACATCCGATTGGGCTGCCGGACCATACCGTCCTGCATGACAAGGATAGCTTCATTGGCATTCTCCACTAATGTCCGGTATTGCACTTCGCTCTTTTGCAGTGCATCAGCCTCCTGTTTTCGTTGGGTGATATCCATCACAAGCCCGGATACCTTCAATGGACTCCCGTCTGACGCATGCTCGGAGATTCCCCCGATATCATGGAACCACAAATACTCGCCATTCGCTGAACGCATCCGGTAATTTACATTGTACTGTTTTTTTATACCGTTGAGATGGTCCCGCATCTGCTGCATTATTTCATCGTAATCATCGGGATGGACTAATTTAGTAAAATCGGTATAATGGGAGAACTGTTCAGCCGGGTATCCAAGCATCTGTGCCTTGCGTTCGTTGAAAATAACGTTTCCGGTAACGCAGTCCATCTCCCACCATGCGAGGTTGCCAGCCTTCAACGCAGATTCCAGCCGTGAGTGAGTGATTGCGAGTGCCTCTTCTACCCGTTTGCGTTTGGTAATGTCGATCTCAAAACCATCCCAGATTGTAGTCCCCCCCGGTAATTGTCTGGATACCGAGCGCAGGTGCAACCATCGCATTTGACCTGATGGGATACGATGCTTGACTTCAATGTCAAAAACGTTCCTGTTTTTAAGTGCCCGGTCTTCAACTTCTGCCACCCGGACCCTGTCCTCTTCGCTAAACTGATTGTATAATACCATCGGATCGTGGAGTACATCCTCTGCCGTTACACCGTGGTTTTGTTCAACGCCAGCGCTGATATAGGTAAAACGCCGCTTTCCATCCTTTTCAATAACCACCTGATAGATCATGCCATTGGGCAGGTTATCACTCAAAAGGCGCAGACGTTCTTCGCTCTCTATGAGTTTGCGCTCACCCAGTTCCAGATCTTCGAGTGTTGCCCGCAGTTCCTGTTCGGTGGCAGTAAGGTGCTCGTTCATCATCTCAAGTTGCAGGGTTTTAGCAGCGAGTGCTTCTTCTGCCCGTTTGCGCTCGGTGACCCTGCGTATTCTCTCGGCTATCGCATTGAGCAGGTTCCGCTCTTCAATCAGAAACGGACCTTCTCCGCAGATTGCCCGTTTTTCCTGATAGCAGACTTCGATGTGGCCAGCCGGCTTGTCATGCACGAGAATTTCCTGGGACTGCACCCAGTTTGTTTCCTGAAAGTTCGCGGTCTTAAACTCAGTATCGTGTACAATAATCCTTGCTCCGGTGATATCCGGATACTGCCATGCCGGTGGAATAAGCTCAACAATACCCTGAAATAATGTATTGAGCGGAGCATCGGAATTTTCGATAAAGTTTGATATACGATACAAACATTCCAGTTCCTTGTACCGCTCACGAAGTTTGTGCTCCCCCAGTTCCAGTTCTTCAAAGGAGGTCCTCAGTTCCTCTTCGGTGGCAGCAAGTTCCTCGTTCGTCTTCTCAAGTTGCAGGGTTTTAGCAGCTAGTGCTTCTTCTGCTATTTTGCGCTCGGTGGTATCCTGGATGATCGAATGGAGAATGCGTTTGCCGCCCATCATGACGGGACTACTGAAAACTTCAACATCCCGCACCTCCCCGCTCTTTTTCCGGTGGCGGAACTGGTACATTAATCCATTATGTTCCGCTGCACGGGATACGGCTGTCTGAATAATTTCGGGGTCCTCTCTATTGATCTGACTGATGACCATCCCGGTTAACTCATCGTGGGTATATCCATAGTACTGACTGGCAGCCGCATTTGCATCAACTATCCGTGTGGTCTCCGGGTCGATGAGGAGCATGATCGCATTGTTAATCTCAAACATGTCGCGGTACCGCTTCTCGCTCTCCCGTAACGCCTCTTCTACAGTTTTGCGTTTGGTAATGTCCTGAACAACGCCAACAGATCGTAATGGTTGCCCTTGCTCGTCATATTCAGTATGACAGAGCTCGTTCACCCATTTGATCCGCCCGTCTTTCATGCGCAGACGATGCATTACCTCATAGGGTTTTTTTGTTTTGAGAGATTCAGAATAAGCGTCATTGACCAGATCACGGTCATCGGGATGAATGCAATTCAGGAATGCTTCATACGTGGCTCCGAATTCTGCGGGATTGATCTCAAAGAGCGGGTAAATCCCATCCGACCAGTCGAGAGTATTGTGGACCAGATCGAGTTCCCATCGGCTAATCCGTGCGATTTCGTTGGCTTGCCTGAGGCTTGCCTCCCTCTCTATGAGTTTGCGCTCCTCCCGTTCCAGATCTTCGAGCGTTGCCCGCAGTTCCTCTTCGGTGGCAGTTAGATCCTGGTTCATCTTCTCAAGTTTCAGGGTTTTTGCAGCTAGTGCTTCTTCTGCTATTTTGCGCTCGGTGATGTCTTCGAGTGTTTCCACGGCACCGATAATCCGGCCATCCACATCCCGGATGGGTGCAGCAGTAAAGTACAGCCATGTGCCCGATGCACCCATGTGCGGGAAGAATTCCGTACTCTCATAGGCTTCCTCAATCAGGTCGGATTTTTTACATGTTGCAGAATACCATTGCGAAAGCGTCTCCATTGCTCCGTCTACTAAAATGTCTGCCAGACAGGGTCTTTCTTTCGGGTAAAATGCCCGCCACTGCTGGTTTGTACCGACAATATCTTTTGCCGTTATTCCGCTGAGTTTCTCAAGCGCCGGGTTCCAGTTGATGACGGTGTGATCCCGATCGATCACATACTGTGGTATCGGGGAACCCCGGACAATGGCGTTTAATTCATTTTTACTTTCACGAACGGCTATTTCCTTCTCTTTGAGTTCGTGCCAATTCTTGTCCAGTGTTTCGATGCTGGCCCTCAGTTCCTCTTCTGTGGCTCTAAGGTCCTCGTTCATCCTCTCAATTTGAAGGGCCTTAGTCATCACCGCTTCTTCTGCCACTTTGCGTTCGGTGATGTCGCGAACTTCCGGTATCAGGAAGAGTACGTTTCCCTGTTCATCCCGTACGGGCTTGAGTGAGAAATCCACAAATATATCAGATCCATCAATCGTAGGATACCATGTCTCGAACCGTACAAATTTCCCTGATGCAGCTTGCAGAACCGCTTCTTTTAACCGGTTCTGCAACTCTTTCGATTGACTCCACCCGGGAGTGTCCCAGAAAGGTTTCCCTAACACATCTGAATATTTTATCCCCAATTTTTTCAGAGCACTCCGGTTTGCCTCGATAAGAGTCCCGTCTGTCTTCATCATGCCGATGAACTCGAAGGAGTGATCGATGATCGCCTTACATTTCCGTTCGCTTTCTGCCAGTTTCTCTTCCATCGCATGTTTGAACAAGGCCATCTGGATCGTAACTTTTAAAGCCCGTTCATCCAGAGGCTTGAGGAGATAGCCGAATGGTTCGGCAGCAACCGCCTTTTCGAGCGTGGCATCCCCTGTGAGCGAGGTTAAGAAGATCACCGGTATTTTTAAGTTATTCCGGATCTCCTGTGCGGCTTCAATACCGGTCATTTTTCCCTGTAGGACGATGTCCATCAATACAAGATCCGGTTTTAAAATATACGCCTTCTTGATCGATTCCTTGCCGTTATCGACAATCGCTGCCACAGCGTATCCCATTTTTTTAAGCGTTGCGTCAATTTTTCTGCTGATGGTGACCGAATCTTCAACAATGAGAATTTTTTCGCCGCTCATAGAGATACTCCGAACAATTCCTGTTCTGGAAAGACGTACCGGTAACCGGTACCCTTCGTTCGTGCAGATTTCTCCGTGCCTTTCGTTGTTAATAAGAAACTATGGTTCATCTTCAGCCCGGCGTTCTTAAAATGCGAAAAACCAGTTCGTGCCCGGAATGTTCTCCTTCTTTTTCCTGATCGGTTCGGGCAATGGATGCGAAGTTTCCGCCCGAATGCCAGAATATCTGTTATCTCA
>Ga0194039_1001311_pt1 | contig 13463 bp, 12 predicted proteins | sample JunL228m_MetaG_FD_148679 | JGI IMG/M metagenome (GOLD analysis project Ga0194039, IMG submission 148679) | Anoxic zone freshwater microbial communities from boreal shield lake in IISD Experimental Lakes Area, Ontario, Canada - Jun2016-L227-8m | ecosystem: Environmental > Aquatic > Freshwater >...
TCGTTCGACGAGGCCGGACTGGCTGATACCACCCGTGGCCAGGGCGGCCACGGTTCCTCCGGCGGACATGCGAGTTTGTGATGGCATTCGGTAGACGTAAGCAAGACCGGGACAAAGGTGCGGCCGACGAGACCGTCGAGAAGGCCGACGCGGGGTCCAACGATGCGGGAGCCAACGAGGGGGAAGCCGACGAGGCAGCCGTCGACTCGCCCAGCGATGAGATCCAGGTTGACGCGGTGGTGCGTTTCGAGCCCGCCGGTGATGACATCGGCCCCTTCGATATCGAAGACTTCGACAACCCGGCGGATGCGGCGCTGGCACGACTCGATCTGGGATCGGTCCTGGTTCCGATGCCGCCCGGCGGGCAGGTTCAGGTTGAGCTCAACCAGATGGGCGTCCCCAGCGCGATCTGGGTGGTGACCCCCCACGGTCGGTTCACCATCGCCGCCTACGCAGCCCCGAAGTCGCCCGGCCTCTGGCGGGAGGTGGCCGGCGAGTTGGCCGATGCGCTGCGCAACGACAACGCAGTGGTTTCCATTCAGGACGGGCCCTGGGGCCGCGAGGTGGTCGGAACCGGCGCCGGTGTGGTCCGCTTCATCGGAGTGGACGGCTATCGGTGGATGATCCGTTGCGTAGTCAACGGGTCTCCGGAGTCGATTGACACCCTTGCCGTCGAGGCACGGGAAGCATTGGCGGACACTGTTATTCGGCGCGACGACACCCCGCTGCCGGTGCGCACCCCACTTCCGGTGCAGCTGCCGGAAGAGCTGGCCGCGCAGCTCAATGCCGCCGCCGTCCAGCAAGCCCAGCAGGCTCAGCAAGCTCAGCAGGCGATGTTCGCCGCGCAGCAGGCCATGCTTGCCCAACAGCAACTCCAGCAGCAGCAGGTGTCGCAGGAGCAGCAGCCGCCGGCCGAACCGCAGGGCGGCACCGATTCGGAGATGGAGCAGCTGCGCAGCACCGGCGGCTGACGCTGCAACCTCGCTCAGCCGGTCGCCTGCAGTGCCGCAAGGCCTGCGGCGCCGAGTGCGGCGGGGGTGGGACCGAACTGCTCGAGGGTGACGGTGCGCAGCGCTGCGCGCGGCGCACAGGACGCCCATTCCCGGGCCACCTCGATCGGGTGGATCGGGTCATCAGATGCCCCCACCACGCCCATCGGTGTGGTCAGCCGGCTCAGATCGGCCGCAGTCGGCCCCGGGTAGCCCGCAGCCTCGTCCATCGCGTCGGGCAGCGACGGCCACTGTCGACGCCAGGAGCGGGCTAACTCATCGGCCAGCCAGGGTGGACTCGACGCCCTCATTGCCGCTGCTGTGGCGTCCAGTCCGTCACGTCGCAGCCGAGCGGCCGTGTGCCGGGCGGACAGTGCCGCCGGTGCGGTGTCGGGCGCTCCGGTCCATGGCGGTAGCACCGCGAGGATTGCGACGACGCGCGCCGGATTTTCCAGCGCCCACCGGGTTGCAACGGCTGCACCGATCGACACTCCGCCGACGGCGATCGGACCGGCCAGCGACGCCTCGTCCAGCGCCTTTAGGTAGCTGTGAATGAGGTCATCGGCTCGGGGTGGCACGGCCACCACGACCGCACCCACGTGCTGCAGGGGCGCTGTGAACACGCGGCGCAGGTAATCGTCATCCGAGCCCGTACCGGGGAGCAGGACCGTCACTACTCCGCGCAGGTTGATCGCCACCCCACGATCGTGCCTGCGGCCGGTTACCGAGCCGTTCCCGGGTGTGCCTCGTGGCGCTGGCGAACCAAGAGGACTACGGTTGCTGGGGCAGTGTGATCCAACAACAGGAGCGATCATGGCTACGGCCGAAGGTTTTGTCCGCCGTTTCACCCGCCGGCTGCTGGAAAGCCCCGACGTGCGCGACGCTGAGGAACTCAGCGGGGAGGCCGCCAGCAGCGGCGCCCACCGCGCCATCGACTGTCAGCGAGGCCAGGAGGTCACCATGGTCGGCACGCTGCGCAGCGTGGAGACCAATGCCAAGGGCTGCTCGGGAGGAGTGCGGGCTGAGTTGTTCGACGGCACGGATACCGTGATGCTGGTATGGCTGGGCCAGCGCCGCATTCCCGGTATCGATAGCGGCCGCATGCTCCGGGTGCACGGCCGAATGGGCATGCTGGAGAACGGCAGCAAGGCGATCTACAACCCGCACTACGAAATTCAGCGTTGACCCCGACCGGATCGTCGTTATGACCGAAGCCCGTCGCACCCCCGGTCAGGCCATGCTCGCTCAGATGGGCGGCGTCAGCGGTTTGATCTACTCCGCGTTACCCGTAGCGGTCCTCGTTCCGGTATCCACCGCCTTCGGCTTGCTGCCCGCCATCTGTGCGGCTCTTGGCGTCGCCCTCGCAATCCTGTTCTGGCGTCTGTTCCGGCGCGACTCCGTGCAGCCGGCGCTCGCCGGATTCCTGGGAGTCGGGGTGAGCGCGCTGATCGCCTGGGTGGTCGGCGCGTCCAAGGGCTATTTTTTGCTGGGGATCTGGACGTCACTGGTCTGGGCGGCGGTGTTCACGTTCTCGGTGGTGATCCGCCGACCGATCGTGGGCTACATCTGGAGTTGGGTCAATGGCCACGACCGCAGTTGGCGTCAGTCGCGACGGGCCGTGCTGGCCTTCGACGCGGCCACGCTGACGTGGGTCCTGGTGTTCGGCGCCCGGTTCGCCGTGCAACACCACCTCTACGACGCCGACAAGACCGGGTGGCTCGGAGTCGCGCGCATCGCGATGGGCTGGCCGCTGGCAGCGGTCGGCGCCCTGGTCACCTACCTGGCGATCCGTGCCGCCCAGCGAGCTCTGCACGCCACCCATGCGGCCACCGGCGCGCCGCTAGACGTCGAACACGAGCCGGCCAGGGACTGACCCGCGGCTATTCGCCCGGGTTGGCCGGCCCGGGGTTGGCCAGCAGAGTACGCAGATCGCCCTCGACCTCGGGGGCCGCGACGAACAACAACTCGTCGCCACCCTCCAATGGCTCGTCCTGCTCGGGCACGATGACCCGCTGGCCGCGCAGGATCGTCACCAGTGCCACATCACGAGGCAGGGCCAGCTTGCGGACCGGGCGGCCACCCCACGGGGTGTCATCGGGCAGCGTGATCTCCACCAGGTTGGCGTGGCCATGGCGGAACTCCATCAGCCGCACCAGATCACCCACGGCGAACGCCTCTTCGACAAGCGAGGCGAGCATCCGGGGCGTCGACACCGCGACATCCACGCCCCACGCGTCGTCGAAAAGCCACTCGTTGCGCGGATCGTTGACCCGCGCCACCACCCGCGCTACTGCAAACTCGGTTTTGGCCAGCAGCGAGAGCACCACATTCGCCTTGTCATCGCCGGTTGCGGCGATCACCACGTCGAACTCCTCGAGGTGCACCTCTTCCAGCAGACTCAGCTCGCAGGCATCGCCGAGGCGCCAATGCACGGCCGGGATCGCGTCGATGTCGACGTGATTGGCGTTTCGCTCGATCAGCGTCACGTCGTGGGAGTTCTCCACCAGTTCCCGGGCGATCGAACGCCCGACGGCGCCCGCGCCGGCGATGGCAACCTTCATTCCCCGACCCCTTCCGCGGGCGGCTGCGCGGCGATCGCCAGCGCCTCCGCGGCGTGCCCGGAGACCGCCGCGAGGTAGACCTGGTCGCCGGCTTGAATCACAGTTTTGGGTTCGGGCAGCACCCCGGTGCCGAAGCGGATCAGGAACGCCACCCGCGCCCTGGTGACCTCCTCCAGGGAGGTCACCCGATGGCCCATCCACGAATCGTGCAGGGTCACCTCGATGACCGCGACCGTACCGGTGGGATCGCGCCATTTGGCGGTCTCGCCGTCGTGGGTGATGGCGTGCAACAGCCGGTCGGTGGTCCAGGGCACGGTGGCCACGGTGGGGATACCCAGGCGCTCGTAAACCGCCGCCCGCTTGGCGTCATAGATCCGGGCCACCACCCGTTGCACGCCGAACATCTCCCGAGCCACCCGGGCCGAGATGATGTTCGAGTTGTCTCCGGAGGACACTGCGGCGAACGCCTCTGCACCCTCAATCCCGGCGCGGAGCAACACTTCTCGGTCAAAACCCATACCCAGCACATGTTTTCCGGAGAACTCCGGGGAGAGCCGATTGAATGCCGTCGGGTCGCGGTCGATGACCGAGACCTCGTGCCCGATCCGGGATAGTGCGTCGGCCAGCGAGGCGCCGACGCGACCGCACCCCATCACCACAACCCGCACGTGAGGTCCTCTCGGGTCTGTCGCGGGCGGCCCACCGGCGGGCCGCCCGGTAAGGGGAACGCTACCGGCATCGGGGGCAAGGCTTACTCTTGGCTCTCGTGTCCAAGCTTTCGAAGATGACGCGGCGTCTTCTCCTGGGACAGCCGTTCCGCAGCGACAAGCTGAGCCACACCCTGCTGCCCAAGACCATCGCCCTGCCGGTCTTCGCCTCCGATGCCCTGTCGTCGGTGGCCTACGCGCCGGAGGAGATCTTCCTGGTCCTGTCGGTCGCAGGATTGTCGGCCATCTCGATGGCGCCCTGGATCGGCCTGGCCGTGGCGCTGGTGATGCTGGTGGTGGTGGCGTCCTATCGCCAGAACGTCCACGCCTACCCGTCCGGCGGCGGCGACTACGAGGTGGTCACCACCAACCTCGGGCCTACCGCGGGGCTGACGGTGGCCAGCGCGTTGCTGGTCGACTACGTGCTGACGGTGGCGGTCTCGATGGCCTCGGCGATGTCCAATATCGGCTCGGCGGTCCCGTTCATCGCCCACCACAAGGTGATCTTCGCTGTCACCGCGATTGTGTTGCTGACCGCGGTCAATCTGCGCGGTATCCGTGAATCGGGCACCGCATTCGCGATTCCCACCTATGCCTTCATGATCAGCATGTACCTGATGCTGATCTGGGGTTTCTTCCAGATCTTCGTGCTGGGCCACCATCTGCAGGCCGAGTCGGCTGGATTCGAGCTGCGTTCCGAGCACGGCGACGTGTTGGGTTTTGCGTTGGTATTCCTGGTGGCGAGGGCGTTCTCGTCCGGCTGCGCGGCGCTGACCGGTGTGGAAGCGATCAGCAATGGCGTGCCGGCGTTCCGCAAGCCAAAATCGCGCAATGCCGCCACCACCCTGGCCCTGTTGGGCGGGATCGCGATCACGCTGTTTATGGGCATGATCGTATTGTCGATGAAGATCGGTGCGAAACTGGCTGAACGCCCCGCTGAACAGCTGATTGGGGCGCCGGCGGGATATCAGCAGAAGACCCTGGTGGCCCAGCTGGCCGACGCGATCTTCCGCGATTTCCCGCTCGGGCTCTACCTGATCACCGGCGTCACCGCCCTGATACTTGTTTTGGCGGCCAACACCGCGTTCAACGGCTTTCCAGTGCTGGGATCAATCCTGGCTCAGGACCGCTTCCTGCCGCGGCAGCTGCATACCCGCGGTGACCGGCTGGCATTCTCCAACGGCATCGTGTTCCTGGCGCTGGCGGCGATCGCCTTCGTCGTCGCTTTCGGGGCCGAGGTGACCGCGCTCATCCAGCTCTACATCGTGGGCGTGTTCGTCTCATTCACGCTCAGCCAGATCGGGATGGTGCGGCATTGGACCCGCCTGCTGCGGACTGAGGAAGATCCCGCGGAACGCCGCCGGATGATCCGGTCGCGAGTTATCAACACCATCGGTTTCATCGCCACCGGTGCGGTGCTGATCGTGGTTCTCGTCACCAAATTCCTGGCCGGCGCATGGATCGCGATTCTGGCGATGGGCAGCCTCTTCATTTTGATGAAGGCGATCAACAGGCACTACGCCGCGGTGACGCGCGAGTTGACGGCACGCGAAGAGGAACAGCGCGAGATAGTGCTGCCCAGTCGTAACCACGCGGTGGTGTTGGTGGCGAATATGCACCTGCCGACCCTGCGGGCACTGTCCTACGCCCGGGCGATGCGCCCGGATGTGCTGGAGGCGCTGACGGTCAATGTCGACGATGTCGAGACCCGAAAGCTCACGGCCGAATGGGAGGCGAGTGAGGTCACCGTCCCGCTGAAAGTCGTCGCCTCGCCCTACCGCGAGGTCACCGGTCCGGTGCTGGATTACGTCAGGCGGGTCAGCAAGGAGGCTCCGCGCACCGTGGTGACCGTCTTCGTCCCTGAATACGTCGTTGGTCACTGGTGGGAAGGCTTTCTGCACAACCAGAGTGCATTGCGAATCAAGACCCGACTTCTGTTCCTCCCGAACGTGATGGTGACTTCTGTTCCGTGGCAGCTGAATTCGTCTGAGCGACTCAGCCAACTTCAAGAGCAGAGCGCGCCGGGCGATGTTCGGCGGGGCTTCGTGGAGTGACCGGCACGGAGCCGGAAGCCCTGGTGCTGCGCACCGGACCGGCGGCCAACGGCGGCAGTTGTGTGGCTCGCCATGATGGCCGGGTTGTGTTCGTGCGTTATGCGTTGCCGGGGGAGTTGGTCCGGGCGCGAGTGACGTCTGAGCGCGGGGCCTACTGGCACGCTGAAGCGATCGAAGTGCTTGAGCCGTCGGGTGACCGCAGAGCACCGCTGTGTCCGATTGCCGGGGTGGATGGCGCCGGTTGCTGTGACATGTCGTTTGTCGATCCGGTGGCCGCGCGCAAGATCAAGGGCCAGGTGGTGGCCAATCAGCTTGCGCGGCTGGGGGATTACGCATGGGAAGGCGGGGCGGAGTCGATCGGTGACGCGCGAGGCTGGCGCACCCGGGTGCGCCTGGACGTCGGCGCTGATGGTCGCGCCGGCTTCCACCGCTATCACAGCAGCGAGCTCGTCGTCGACCTGCGGTGCGGGCAGTTACCCGAAGGTATGCTCGCGGACCTCGAAGGCCCGCGCTGGACGAAGGGTGACCACCTTCACGTGGTGCTCGACGATGACGACACCAGACACGTGGTGGCAACCTCCCGCGAACGGCGTGGCAGTACCGCGGTGGAAGGCCCCGGCGAATCCGTTCAGCGGGTGGGGCAGCGGGTCTGGCGGCTTCCCGTAACCGGCTTCTGGCAGTCCCATAGCGAGGCGCCCGCGGTCTACAGTTCCCTGGTGAAACAGTGGGCGCAGGACTGTGGCGCGGTCCGCGCGTGGGATCTCTACGGCGGCGTCGGACTGTTCGCCGCGACGCTGGCTGATGTGGTCGGCGAGGGTGGGCAGGTGCTGACGGTCGACACCTCACGGGCGGCATCGAACGTGGCGCGCTCCGCGCTGGCCGATCTGCCGCAGGTGCAGGTCATCTCCGATTCGGTTCGCCGGGTCCTGTCCGCTGCGTCCGACGGCGCCAATATCGCAGTCCTTGATCCGCCACGCGCGGGAGCCGGCCGCCCGGTCATCGAACTGCTCGCTGGTGCCGCTGTGCCGCGGGTCATCCACATCGGTTGTGAGGCAGCGGCTTTCGCACGTGATATCGGCCTCTATCGCCAACACGGCTACCACGTGGAAGATATCCGGGTATTCGACGCGTTCCCGCTGACCCACCATGTCGAATGCATCGCCCTGCTGACGAAGTCACACCGTGACTGATCCGGCGCGCGGCGGCGGGTCACCGCCGAGGCGACTATTCACCCGCGGATCATGGCCCGAGACCCACCGCATCATCACGATCCTGCATAAGGAGACCGTGGGCGGCGCTATCCTGCTCGCCGCCGCGGCCATCGCGCTGATCTGGGCAAACTCTCCGTGGGCAGCCTCGTATCACGCGCTGAACGATTTCCGGGTGGGCAGCGACGACTTCGGCCTGCATCTGAACCTGAGCCTCGGCGGTTGGGCCGCCGACGGATTGCTGGCAATCTTCTTTTTCGTCGTCGGACTGGAACTCAAACGCGAGTTCGTCGCCGGGGATCTTCGCGATCCAGGCAGAGCCGCCCTGCCGATCGCCGCGGCGGTGGGCGGCATGGTCGTTCCTGCGCTCATCTTTCTGGCGTTCACCATCGGCGGGGCTGACGGTGCCTCGGATGGGTGGGCCATCCCGACCGCAACCGATATCGCGTTCGCGGTGGCGGTGCTTGCGGTGATCTCCACGCACCTGCCGGCGGCATTGCGCACCTTCCTGCTGACCTTGGCCGTGGTCGACGATCTACTCGCGATCACCGTGATCGCGGTGTTCTACACCGCCAAGATCAACCTCGGCGCGCTGTTGGGTGCGCTTATCCCACTGGCGGTGTTCGCGTTGCTCGTGCAGCGCCGGATCAGCTCCTGGTGCCTGCTGATTCCATTGGCGACACTCACATGGGCGTTCGTCCACGAGTCCGGCGTGCACGCCACCGTCGCGGGGGTGCTGCTGGGGTTCACCGTTCCGGTGCGGCCTAGCAAGAAGGGCGGTGAAGGTCTGGCCGAACGCTTCGAACACGTGATGCGGCCCATCTCGGCCGGTTTCGCGATCCCGGTGTTTGCCTTCTTCGCAGCAGGCGTGGGCTTCGGCGGCTATGACGGTTTTGTGACAGCTCTGCAGGACCCGATCGCCGTCGGCGTCATCGCAGGACTCGTCGTCGGCAAGACCCTCGGGGTGTTCGGCACCACCCGACTGATCGCCGCAGTGACCCACGCCGCCCTGGACGCGTCACTGCGGTGGATCGACGTCCTCGGCGTCTCCATGCTCGCCGGTATCGGATTTACGGTATCGCTGCTGATCGGGGACTTGGCGTACGGCTCAGATCCGTCGCGTCTGGCGGTCATGAAAGTCGCGGTGCTCACCGGTTCGCTGCTGGCGGCGATGCTGGCGGGGATCCTGCTGCGCATCCGCAACCGCCACTATCGCTCGGTGTTCGAAACCGAAACCGCCGATCCGGACTGTGACGGGGTGCCGGACGTCTATCTGGCTGGGCAGGAAGCATCCGGTAGCGATAGGTAGACTGCGGGGATGCTCGAACAGGTCCGCGGCCCCGCTGATCTGCAGCACCTTTCGCAAGACCAGCTGACAGAACTGGCGGTGGAGATCCGCCAGTTCCTGATTCACAAGGTCGCCGCCACCGGCGGCCACCTGGGGCCCAATCTCGGTGTGGTGGAACTCACCCTTGCGGTGCACCGCGTTTTCGATTCGCCGCACGACCCGATCATCTTCGACACCGGCCATCAGGCCTATGTGCACAAGATGCTGACCGGGCGTGCCGGCGACTTCGACACCCTGCGTTCCAAGGGTGGGTTATCGGGTTACCCGTCGCGCGCCGAGAGCGACCACGACTGGGTCGAGTCCAGTCATGCCTCGGCTGCGCTGTCCTACGCCGACGGTATGGCCAAAGCTTTCGAACTGACCGGCCAGCGCAACCGGCACGTGGTTGCCGTTGTCGGCGACGGCGCTCTTACCGGTGGCATGTGCTGGGAGGCGCTCAATAACATCGCGGCGGCCAAACGTCCGGTCGTCATCGTGGTCAACGACAATGGCCGCAGCTATGCGCCGACCATCGGCGGTTTCGCTGATCACCTCGCCGGCCTTCGGCTGCAGCCGGGTTACGAGCGACTCCTGGAACGTGGCCGGGAGGCTCTGCGCGGTCTGCCGGTAATCGGCGAGGCCTGCTATCACGCGGTGCACAGCGTGAAGGCCGGACTCAAAGATGCGATCTCGCCGCAGGTGATGTTCACCGATCTGGGAATCAAGTATGTCGGCCCGATCGACGGCCACGATGAGCACGCGGTGGAGAACGCACTTCGTCACGCCCGCGGCTTCAACGCCCCGGTGATCGTCCATGTGGTGACCCGCAAGGGCATGGGGTATCCGCCGGCCGAGAATGACGAGGCCGAACTGATGCACGCCTGCGGTGTCATCGACCCGCACACCGGACTGGCCACCACGGCCGCTGCGCCGGGGTGGACGTCGGTGTTCTCCGACGCGCTGATCGCCTATGCGACCAAGCGCCGCGATATCGTGGCCATCACCGCCGCGATGCCGGGCCCGACCGGTTTGGCGGCCTTCGGTGAGCGGTTCAAAGACCGGCTCTTCGATGTGGGTATCGCCGAACAGCACGCGATGACCTCTGCGGCGGGGCTGGCCATGGGCGGACTGCACCCGGTGGTGGCGATCTACTCCACATTCCTCAACCGGGCATTCGATCAGGTCTTGATGGACGTCGCCCTGCATAAGTTGCCGGTCACCGTCGTCTTGGACCGGGCCGGGATCACGGGAAATGACGGCGCCAGCCATAACGGCATGTGGGATCTGTCGGTGCTCAATATCGTGCCTGGCATCCGTGTTGCCGCTCCGCGCGACGGTGCCCGGTTGCGTGAGGAACTTGGCGAAGCACTTGATATCCACGATGGACCGACGGCGATCCGTTTCCCCAAAGGTGAAGTCGGCCAGGATATTCCAGCACTCGAGCAGATAAACGGGATCGACATTCTGGCTCGGCCTGCTGAGGGTCTCGGCGATGACGTTCTGATGGTCGCGGTGGGATCTTTCGCCGGGATGGCGCTCAAGGTCTCCGAACGACTCCGCAAGCAGGGCATCGGCGTGACCGTTGTGGATCCGCGGTGGGTGTTGCCGGTGCCGGATGCGCTGGGCGCATTTGCCCAGGGGCACAAACTGGTGGTCACCCTTGAGGATGGCGGCGTGCGCGGGGGAGTTGGTTCTGCTGTTTCGGGGGCATTGCGCGCCGCCGACATCGATGTGCCGTGCCGTGATCTCGGCGTCCCGCAGCGCTTCCTGGACCATGCAGCCCGCGGTGAGGTGCTCGCCGAGGCGGGGCTGACTGAACAGAACGTCGCCCGCCAGGTCACCGGTTGGGTTGCGGCACTGGGCGCCCGCGACGAATCAGTCGCCGAGCCGATCGACTGACCCGTCGTCGTCATTTTTCGGGGCGCTAGAGAGCGCCCCGGATAGAGCGGGTACTACCAATTCCCGCTGCCAGTTGCGCGCGCCGCCGATGCTCAGGAATTCCGCGATGGCGCCGCTAACGTCGGCGGTGTCAGTCCAGTCCCAGCACAATCTCCGTACCAGGTCCGGGGTCACCAGGTTCTCGGTCGGCACCCCGACCCGCTGCGACAGCTCACCCAAAGCCGAACGGGCCGCGTCCAGATACACCACTGCCTCCGGTTTGCGCTTGGCCCATCGAACGGGCGGCGGGGGTCCGGTCACGGCTTCGGCGGCTTCCGGCGGATCGTCGTTGCGGCGGGCCGCCTCCAAGGCATCCAGCCACACACCGGCGCTACGGCGCTGCTTGGGGCCGCTGAAAATCGGCAGTGTGGTGAGTTCGTCCACGGTCTTGGGGTCTGCTAGGGCGGCGGCGATAATCGCCGAGTCGGGAAGGATACGTCCGGGTGCGATATCCCGGTTGCGCGCGATCCGATCCCGGGCGGTCCACATCTCGCGCACTGCGGCAAGTCCCTGAGTGGTTCGAACCTTGTTGAGTCCCGATGTCCGGCGCCAGCGATCGCGGCGCGTCGGCGTGCTCTCGGCGCCGCGCAGATATTCGAATTCCTCTGCAGCCCAATCGGTTTTGTTCTGAGCTGCTAGGACGGCGGCGACTTCGGAGCGCAACTCAATCAATACCTCGACGTCGAGTGCCGCATAGTTCAGCCATGCCTCGGGCAGTGGGCGTTTTGACCAGTCGGCCGCCCCATGGCCTTTGGCCAGACCCAGCCCGAGCAGACGCTGCACCATGGCAGCGAGGTTCACTCGGTCGAAGCCGGCCAGTCGACCCGCCAATTCGGTGTCATAGAGCGCGGGCGGGCGTAGGCCGACTTCAGCCAGGCAGGGCAGGTCCTGGTCGGCGGCGTGCAGAATCCACTCGTCCGTTGCCAGCACATCGGCCAGTGGTCTGAGGACATCGAGCGGGCTGCCGCCATGATTGACCGGGTCGATCAGCACCGTTCCGGCACCGGCGCGCCGGATCTGGATTAGATATGCGCGGTTGGAATACCGAAAGCCCGAAGCCCGCTCGGCGTCCACAGCGAATGGGCCGGTGCCCGTGTCCAATTTTTCGGCGGCCCTTGAGATCTCAAGAGCACTGACCGATACCGCGGGTACGCCCTCAGACGGGCGGGCCAGGGGGGTGGGTTCGGGTTCAGCCGGTGCGCCCTCTTCGGTGGCGATGTCGGGATCGTCGCGTTCAGACATCTCAGGCGCGTGAGCGCGAGCTCAGATCGGTCACCCCGGTTGGCGGCAGCCCCGCCGCGTGCTCGAGAACCTCGCAGAACGCCTCAACGTGAATCCCCAACGCCAGCGTGGTGGCAGTCCACGAGGCCCGTATCTCCAACTGATGGGCGCGCGGCGGCCCGGAGATATCGCCGTAACGCACCGAGGTGGTGGCGGTGACCGTTCCGCCAAGCGCGGTGACGTGTTCGGCCCGCGATTCCAAGGCGTCAACCAGCCAGCTCCAGGCGACCTCGGGCAGCAGTGGGTCGACGGCTTCGGCCGGGTCCAGATCGGCCTGGATGAAGGCGACCAATCGCATGGTGCCGTCCCAGGCTTCGGCACCGTCGGGGTCGTGCAGCAGGATCAGGCGGCCGAACGCGTCTCCGTCGGAGCTCTCGGGGACGACCTCGCCCTCGGGACGGCGGACCTCGGCGCCCAGTGCGTAGCTGAACGGCGCGAGGCGCTGAGGTGGGCGGATCGGGCCGAGCTCGATCTCTGACCGGACCTCGGCGGCGTTCATGGCCGCCACCGCTTCGCGGAACTGTGTCGGCTCCGCACTGGTCACGTCGATTGACGCTAGCCCCCTCGGGGTGAGGGCGCAGGCAGGCGCGCCGTGGGTGGTGAACGGGCCGCAGGAGCCGTGGCAGCATTGTTGCGGTGAGCACCCGCCGCCATCTGCCCGAGGCGCCCTACCTGGCCGCCGCCACCGGCCGGGCACTCAGCCGAGCACCTGTCTGGTTCATGCGCCAGGCCGGTCGGTCATTGCCGGAGTACCGCGCGCTGCGGGCAAAGAACACGATGATGGAGGCGTGTTTCGACGCGGACTTGATCTGCGAGATCACCCTGCAGCCGGTTCGTCGGCACGGTGTCGACGCGGCGATACTGTTCTCCGACATCGTTGTCCCGTTGCGTGGCGCGGGTATCGATCTGGATATCGTCCCCGATGTGGGACCGGTGATCGCCCATCCGATCCGGTCCGAGGCGGACATCAAGTCCATCAAAACCCTTGACCTGCAGCGAATTAGCGCAGTCGCGGATGCCGTGCGGATGCTTGTCGCGGAATTGGGTGAGATTCCCCTCATCGGCTTCGCCGGCGCACCGTTCACCCTGGCCTCCTACCTGGTGGAGGGCGGACCGAGCAAGCTGCATGAACGCACCAAGACGATGATGCTCGCGGAGCCTTCCATGTGGCACTCGTTGATGCAGGCGCTGACCGATGTCACCATCGAATTCCTGCGGGTCCAGTTGGATGCCGGAGTGGATGCCGTCCAGTTATTCGACTCCTGGGCGGGAACCTTGTCGCTGGCCGACTACCGGACCTACGTGTTGCCGCATAGCGCGCGCGTGTTCGCCGCACTGGCCGACTTCGGTGTGCCGATGACCCATTTCGGGGTCGGCACCGCCGAACTGCTGGGTGGG
>Ga0194039_1001312_pt1 | contig 13461 bp, 10 predicted proteins | sample JunL228m_MetaG_FD_148679 | JGI IMG/M metagenome (GOLD analysis project Ga0194039, IMG submission 148679) | Anoxic zone freshwater microbial communities from boreal shield lake in IISD Experimental Lakes Area, Ontario, Canada - Jun2016-L227-8m | ecosystem: Environmental > Aquatic > Freshwater >...
CGTGGAGAGGCCGTTACGGCACATGTCCCACTCGCCCACCGCGCAGTTCGGGCAGGGAACGGGATCGGGGCGGCGGACGATGCCCACCACCAGGTCCCCCGGCTTGAGTCCGCTGGCCGGTCCCGGGTCCAGGACGCGGCCAAGGGATTCATGGCCGAGCACGAGGCGCGTCTTGCCCGGAGGGGCCCATCCGTATTTGCCGTCCGCGATCTCGACGTCAGTGCCGCAAACGCCGACGGCAACGGCCTCCACCAGTACCGAGCCGTTATGCATATCCGGTTCCGGGACCTCTTCCAAACGTGCAGAGCCTGGTTCCTTTGGTTCAACTGTGATAGCTTTCATTTCGTGGTCTCTTTCTTTTTTGGTTCAAGCGATGGATAAAGGATGTTGTTCATTGTTTACTCCCCGGTGCGGGGGGGGGCCCGCTCACCATTTGTTCCTTTTTCTGCTCCAGCATCTTTTGCTCCTCCAAAGACCCAAATAGATGCATGATACGCACGATCACTCCGGACCATCCTGTCTGGTGGCTTGCGCCGATCCCCGCGCCGCTGTCCCCGTGGAAGTACTCATAGAACAAGGGGTAACCGCTCCAATGGGGATCTTCCTGGAATTTCTGTGCTGACCCGTGTACGGGCCGTTTTCCCTGCTCATTCTTCAGAAAGATCGTGGACAGGCGGCGTCCAATCTCCTCCGCCACTTGGTAGAGGTTCATCTGCTTCCCTGATCCCGTCGCGCATTCAATAGTGAATGACTTCCCATAGTAGAGGTAGTACTGCAGCAGCGCTCGCACAATGAGCATGTTCACCGGCATCCAGATTGGCCCGCGCCAGTTCGAATTGCCGCCGAACATGCCGCTGTCCGAATCCCCTGGCAGATACGACACCCGAAACTCCTGGTCGCCGACCCGGTAGGTGTAGGGGTGATCCTGGTGGATGCGGGAGATGGCTCGAATTCCGAACGGGCTCAGGAATTCATCCTCATCGAGCATGATCTTCAGCACTCGGCGGAGATTGGCTTCGTTCAAAATCGATCCCAGGCGCCGCCCTTTATGCCCAGGCTTCTGCGGGTCATGGATGAACGCCATTAGTTCCGGGCGCGTCTTGAGATAATCGCGCACGATGGAGCCGACCTCGGGGTATTTCGTTAATAGCTTCCCTTCAAAAATGGTTACGGCGCAAAGGGGCAGCAGCCCGACCACCGAGCGGACCTTCAGACGTTCGGACCGCCCGTCCGGCAAGAGAAGCACATCGTAAAAGAAACCGTCCTGCTCATCCCACATCCCGCCTTCTTCACTCGGCCGAATCATCCCCGAAGCGATCAGGAGGAAGTGCTCGAGGAATTTCATCGTGAGATTGATATAAACCGGATTGGCCACCGCCAGCTCGGCACCGATCTCCAACATATTCTGGCAGAACAGAGCCATCCAGGCGGTTCCATCGGCCTGCTCCAGATGTCCGCCCGTCGGCAATGGCGACGATCGGTCGAAGACCCCGATATTGTCCAGCCCCAGGAATCCCCCTTCAAAGGCATTGTTTCCGGCCCGATCTTTTCGGTTGACCCACCAGTTGAAGTTAAGCAACAACTTGTGAAAACAACGTTCCAGCCAGGCGAGATCGCCCTTCCCACGAGCCGCTTTCTCGGTCAAGTAGGTGAAAATCGTGGACCAGGCATGGACCGGGGGATTGACGTCTCCGAAATTCCACTCGTAGGCGGGGATCTGGCCGCTGGGGTCAAGGTAACGGGATTTCAGAAAGAGCTCCAACTGTTCTTTGCCGAAGTCCGTATCCACCAGCGTCAGTGCCGTGACATGGAAGGCCAAATCCCAGGCAGCGTACCAGGGGTATTCCCATTTGTCCGGCATCGAGATCACGTCCGCGTTGACCATGTGTCCCCAGCGGTCGTTGCGGATGGAACGCTGATTTGCTTTGTAGGGCTGAAGGCCGTGTTCTTTGAGCCACCGGCCGACGTCATAGAAAAAGAACTGCTTGGACCAAAGCATGCCGGCCAGGCCCTGCCGCATGACGATGGCCGCGTCCAGGTTAAGCGAGGGAGGAATGACCGTTGCATAGAACTCATCGGCTTCCTGGAGCCGGGTCTTGAAGACGGATTCAAAGGCATTCCCAAAAAACGGGCCCAGCGCTTTCTTGGAGCCCTTCATCGGCTGGTCGCTGAGTCGCAGGCGAATCGTGCGTGATTCCCCGGCCCGCAGCGTGAGCGTGTAATGGGCCGAGACTTTGGTCCCCTTCTTCTCGGGATTGACCGCGTCTTGCTTACCGTGAATGATAAAGTTGCCGATGCCGTCTTTTACGTAAGGGGAGGGATTGGGCGCGCCGACCAGTCGCTCGGTATTGGTTTCATTCTCCGTGAAGAGGAGCGCCGAGGCGCCTTCTGCGTACCAGAACCGCTCCCCGAGATCCCGATGCGAGAGCGCGACGATCCCGCCAGATTCATCCTGAGCCACCTGGTGAAGCGTGGGGCGGGCGACATCACTCCCCCACGACCAGTCATTGCGGAACCAGAGAGTGGGCAGAAGCTGGAGCGTCGCCGATTCCGGGCCGCGGTTATGAACGGTGATCTGAATGAGCATGTCCTCGGATGACCCTTTGGCGTATTCCACGAAGACATCGAAATAGCGGTCCTGGTCAAATACACCGGTGTCGAGCAGCTCATATTCCGGTTTGCCGCGGCCGCGCTCACGGTTCGTTGCGACCAGGTCGTCGTAAGGAAAGGCCGTCTGGGGATACTTGTAGAGGTACTTCATGTAGGAATGGGTCGGCGTCGAGTCGAGATAGAAGTAGTATTCCTTCACATCCTCACCGTGGTTGCCTTCGCTGTTCGTCAGGCCGAATAGCCGTTCCTTGAGAATCGGGTCCTGCCCATTCCACAAGGCGATCGCGAAACAGAGCCGCTGTTGGTCATCGGAAATACCGGCGAGGCCATCTTCGCCCCAGCGGTAGGCGCGCGACCGCGCGTGATCGTGGGTGAAGTAATTCCAGGCGTCTCCGCTTTCGCTGTAATCCTCCCGTACCGTTCCCCATTGCCGTTCGCTGAGGTAAGGCCCCCATTTCTTCCAGGGAACCTTCTGCTCGCGAGCTTCTTCAAGTCTGATCTGTTCATTGGTACTCATTGGCGCGTTTCTTTCCCTATTCTAAGATTAGCGTGCAGTGTTGTTTTCGCCAATCGCATGTTCTTCCTGGTTATTAAATTTGGTGGATGAAGCGGTCGCGCGCTGCCTGTTAAGCGCCTCCTTCCGGCGCGCCAGCACCGGGAGGGTTATGTCCGGCAAGCATAATGTTTGACAAGCATCAATGCCGGGGACAAAGTCCCGAGCTTGAATATGAAATTCGTCAATCGGGACGCGGAACTGCGCGAACTGGACGCGGCGGCGAAACACGGCGGGCTGTTGGTGGTGTTTGGCCGGCGCCGCGTCGGCAAGACGCGGCTGTTGCGGCAGTGGCTTCAGGCCCGCGATGGCCTCTACAGCCAGGCCATCGAGGCGCAGCGGGACATGCAGATTCAACAGGTGTTTGCCGACCTCCGCCCGCAACTGGAAACGCAACTCGTCCCCAAGACATGGCCTGAACTGCTCGAAATCCTCGCTCTCCAAAAGCAGCGCTGGGTGCTGTGCCTGGACGAATTTCCCTACCTGACGGCGGTGGACGCGTCGCTGCCGAGCCAGGTGCAGAAGTGGCTGGACCATTCGCTGCCCCGGGGCTGCCTGCTGATTGTCGCGGGATCGAGCACGCGCATGATGAATGATATTTTCCTCCACCGGGCGGCGCCGCTTTACGGCCGCGCCAGAAAGCTCCTTCAGATTCAGCCGATGGACTACCCCGCCTTTTGCGACGCCTGCGGCCTTCGTGCGGGCGACCCGGATGCGTTCGAACAGTTCTCCTGTGTTGGAGGCATCCCGAAGTATTGGGAATTCGTGGAAGCGGGGCAGGATGCCGTGGCGTTGGCGGAATCGCTCTACTTCGACTACGCGCCGTACATGGAACAGGAACCGCAACGCCTGCTGCGCGACGAAGGCGTCATTGGTCTGAACGCTCTGGCCGTGCTGGAAGCCGTGGGACGCGGCGCCGAGCGGCCTTCGGAAATCGCCAGCCGGCTCGGCACCGCGCAGACGAACCTGTCGCGCCTGCTGCTGCAGTTGCTCGACGCCTCGATCCTGAAGCGCGAGCTGCCGTTCGGAGAAAGCGTGCGTTCGACCAGAAAAACCCTCTACCGCATCCAGGATCCGACCATGCGTTTCTGGTTCCGCGTCTTTTCCCCGCACCAGAGCCGCTGGCGCAGCTATTCGGTCGAGGAAAAGCGGAAGCTCATTCACGACCACGCCGCAATGGTGTTTGAAGATGTGTGCCGGGCGCGCTTTCCGGGCGCGCAACGGTATTGGGAAGGCAACGTCGAATTGGATCTGGTCGCGCCCGACCCCGACGACCGCCAGCGACTGCTCGTGGCCGAGGTGAAATGGCGTCGCCTGACTGTGGTGGAGCGGAAGGACGTGCTGCGCCAGCTTGAAAGCAAGTGGTCGCAATGTTCCCTGCGGAGGCGTCACCCCAAAGTCCGGCTCGATGTTCTCGACGCCAGCCGGCTGGGCGTCTAACAAAAACCGGCAAGTCCATGTAGCGCAGCTTGACGATGTTGAGGAGCGTCTGCTGTTTGCACGAGTCAGCGATGGCCGCGCTGTAGTCGAAACGGTCCACGGCAACGGTATTGGGGCCGATGTGCTTGCAGCCGGTGAGGAGGAGGAAGAGAACGGAGGACAGAGGACAGAGGGCGGGCAGAAAACGATTGAAGGGGAGCGACCGCGAGTCGGCGCGCACGGAGTGACACGCCCTGCCAATCCTTGACTGGTGACCAGTGATCGGTAATCGGTGATCAGTCGTCAGTGGCGAGGGGCAAGGGGCAAGGGGCCAGTGACAGATCGGTAATCGGTGATCAGTCGTCAGTGGCGTGGTATGGGGCGAGTGCATGGCAGCTATTGCGACCGATGGACCGGTTGCGGTTCGGCTGAGAGCGGCAAGTATGGTTTTCATGGATTGTTGGAGAACTCGCTGGGCCGGCGCGTGGATCTCGTGACGGACAAATCCCTTACCGAAACGAAAGCCAGGCTGATTCTGCCCACCGTGCGCTATGTCACCCAGCACGGTTGAGCTGTTGCGGGATATTCTCAGGGAAGCGGAGTTCCTGTCCGCGCAGGCTGGGCTGACCACTGGCGAGACGTTCCTCCACGACGAAGTGCTCAAGCGCGCTTTCGTACGCAGCGTTGAAGTCATCGGTGAGGCGACAAAAACAGTTCCCGAGGAAACGCGCTCAGAGGTTCCCGCCCGCGAGTGGAAGAAAATGGCTGGGATGCGTGATCGGCTCATACACGATTATGGCGGCGTGGATTACCAGATCGTCTGGGATGTGGCGGCCAAGACGACCCGCGACGGGCACGAGTCAACAAGTTGATGCCTGTCCTCGTAAGTTCGTGCCAGTCCTTTCATATTTCAAGTGGCCTTCAGCCCGGCCATTGTGGACTTCAAGTTGACTGCTGAGCCCTTGCCCTCGATGTGTTTTCCACCCACACCCTGCAAATCGCTGATGTCCGCCAGGGCCTGGTCTTCAGGCTCGGGAAAGAACCGCCCGGCGGAACGGTGCAGCAGCATCAGTTCATTACGAAGGAGCGGGGTGCGCTCTGGCGGCAAGACATCAGTCAGGTTCTCCAGCATGGCGCGGAGGCGGCGGGTCACCTGGATGCTCGTGCCGCCGAACTGACGGATTTCCGTGACCGCCAAGCAGACGAAATCCTCCCAATCGGGCGTCCGATAGACCAACCGCAGCGAGCCTGACCGGTCGTGGACGCGTCCCTCATCCAGGTGCCGCCCCCCCACACTGCGCAGAAGGTGATGGAGTTGGTCAATGGCCAGGACCGCGGTGGTCGGATCGTTAATCGCCGCAGAAAGCCCCTTGGAGGCGACATCCACGATGATCCGGAAAGCAAAAGCCGGATCCTGCTCCATCGTCCGTTCCTGGCCCAAAGCGACCGATTGACAAAGCGCATGGGCCGATGGCCCGCCTGTGCCTCCAAAGACCCGGAACAGCGGGCTCCCGGCCGCGACGAAATCCCCCACCTGGGGCGCCAACTCGACAATACACTCCGCCTCCCGGGCCAGGGCCACCAGTCTCTCGATGTCGAAAGCCAGGAGTACCCCGTCTTTCGGGCTCGATACCGTGCCATCCGGCTCACCGCCCGGTGCATTCTCGGGACGGTGGCCGGCTTCCTGCTGCCCGGAAAGACGCCGCGGATAGACACTTTGAATCTCCGCATGCCCCCGACGGGCCACGGCCTGCAAGGCCCCGCTCGGGCGCAGCGTCTTGCCCACATGGTCAATGAGAAACAGGAAAACGCCCACGCTAAGCAGGCACAGGTAGGCGGATAAGTGCGCCGTGATGCCCGGCACCGACGCGTGGATTCGCACCAGGACGGCCAGCGTAAAGGTAAAGGTGAAGGCAAACAGGGTTAATGCGAACCGCGTCACCCGGTCCTGGAACACAACCCCGATGATCCGCGGGCTGAGCTGTGCGCTGGCCAACTGCACCACGAGCAACAGGCTGGAAGAAAGGAATACGATGAAGGTAAGCAGAGACCCGGCGAGGGTACCGAACAACGCCAGGGAAGCAGCCGGGTCAAGGCCGGATTGCCAACTGACGCGTTCCTCGACCCAGTGCAGACAGTTGACCGACACCAGCGCGGCCACCATGCCGGACACCGGCAGAATCCAGATTGAATTCTGGACGTAATGCCGTAGCTTGTAGCGCTGTATCCAGTTCATGGAATTTGCACCTTAATTTCCTTCATTTTGCCGTTGATTGAGTCTTCAGTCAGACAGGGCTTTCTTCACTGCTGCCGAGCGCTGGCCCAAGTCCGCCTCCGCCTTGACCGCGGCTCCGATCGGCTTCACATCCACGGTGACCTTGACTATCTTGCCCGTGAAGGCGTTGTCGCGTTCCTTATAGTCGGTCGTCACCGGCGTGGCGTCATCCACCCCAACGCCGGCCCCCTCGTCCGCCGAGAAGATCGTTGGCTGCGTGCGTTCGATCCGACCGCTGGCGACCTTCTTATCGTTGACGAGGATGGTGGCCGTTCCGCCCTTGCCGATCCCGCCGCCGTCGTAATCGAAGGTCATGCGGACGATGGCCTTGCCCGCCACCAGCGCCTGCGGGGCTGAGACATTGTATTCCTGAAGCCCGAGGAAGTTGTAGCAATACGTCGGCTTGCCGTCCTTGAGATACAAGCTCCAGCCGCCGAACCGGCCCGCTTGGGCCAGGATCACGCCATTCGCGCCACCCTCCGGGATCTCCACATCCGCCGTGATCGAGAGCGACCGGTTTTTGATGTTGATGAACACGTTTTCACTCATCCCCAGCATGCCCTCAGAGAGCGCGAGCGAGGTGCGGTCCCCCATCAAGTCAGGCCGGCCCGCCGTCGCCGCGTTGATACGTTCCATCAGTCGGTCATCAATGGGCAGCACGCGATATTTGATCGCCTCCTTGATGAAAAGGTTCTGCAGTTCCTTGAGCTTCGCCGGATTGGCCGCCGTCAAGTCGTTCGCCAGACTGAAGTCCTGGCGCGTGTCATAGAGTTCCCACTTGTCATCAAGCAGATTCGCCCGCGGCTTCATTTCCCAGGGTGCCCGGTGAATGGTGCCGGCAAACCATCCATCGTGATAGATGGCACGATTGCCGAATACCTCGAAATACTGGGTCTTGTGGGTGCTCTTGGCGTCAGGCTGATCGAAGGTGTAAAGCATGCTCACGCCTTCAATCGGTGCTTGGACGGTGCCGTTGACGCTCTTGGGTTCGGGCAGGTTCGCGGCTTCGAGCACGGTCGGGGCGACGTCAATCACATGGTGCCATTGCGATCGCACCTGGTTGGCGGCTTTGATGCGCTTGGGCCACGAGACGATCATGCCATTGCGGGTGCCACCGTAGTTGGAGGGAATTTGCTTGGTCCACATGAACGGCGTGTCGCCCGCGACAGCCCAGCCTGCGGCCATGTGCGGATAGGTCGAAGGCCCACCCCAATCGTCGTAGTGCTTCAGCATCTCCTGCACCGTCTCCTGAACGCCATTGAAATAGGTCATCTCGCTGAACATGCCGGACGCGCCGCCCTCGGCGCTCGTCCCGTTGTCGCCGAGGATGTAGAAGATCAGCGTGTTGTCGAACTGGCCCACGTCGCCAATGGCCTCGAACATCCGGCCAATCTCGTGGTCGCAGTATTCGCCAAAGCCGGCATACACTTCCATCTGGCGGGCAAAGAGCTTTTGCTCGTCGGCGGTCAGCTTATCCCAATCTTTGATGGCCTCGGGCTTGTTGGCCAGTTTCGTGCCCGGTGGCACCACGCCCAGCGCGATCTGACGCGCCAGCGTCTGTTCGCGCAGCTTGTCCCAGCCGCCGTCGAAACGGCCCTTGTTCTTGGCGATCCATTCCTTGGGCACGTGATGCGGTGCGTGGGTGGCGCCGGGTGCGAAATAGATGAAGAAGGGTTTGTCCGGCGTGAGCGCCTTCTGGAACTTCATCCAAGCGATGGCCTGGTCGGTCATGTCGGTCATGAAGTTGTAGCCCGGGTAGTGCGGCGTGGGAACTCGAGCCATCCCGTCATAGAGAGTGGGTGACCACTGGTCGGTCTCGCCGCCAAAGAAGCCGTAGAACTTGTCGAAGCCCGAACGCGTTGGCCAGCGGTCGGTCGGCCCGGAGGGGCTGACCTCCCACGGCGCGGTCTCGTGGTTCTTGCCGAAGAAGCCGGTGCTGTAACCGTTCAGGCGCAGTATCTCGGCCAGCGGCGCGACATTGTTGGGCCGCTGCCCCGTGTTGCCCGGAAACGCCGTGGCTGTTTCGGTGATCCCGCCCATGTTGTTCATGTGGTGATTGCGGCCGGAGAGCAGGGCCGTCCGCGTGGGCGAGCAGAGCGCGGTGGTGTGGAATTGGTTGTAGCGCAGTCCCTGGCTGGCGAGGCGGTCAGCCGTCGGCATGCGCACCGGGCCGCCGAAGGCGCTGGGCATGCCAAAGCCCATGTCGTCCACGAGAACGATGAGGACGTTGGGCGTCCCTGCGGGTGCCTTGACCTCGAAGCGCGGCGGGGGCTTGGCGTCACGGGCGTCGAGCACTGTGCTGTGCGGATAGTTCGGCTCCGGGATGGGCAAACGCGTCCGGTCGGGTTTCACGTCGCGGCTCTGCGCCGGTGCGGTGATTGCAGCCATCGCACCAACGAGCGCGGCGGCGAGGAGGTTTTGTTTGTGTGTTGTTTTTATGGTTTGATTTGCGTTCACGTTTTATTGAAATGGGTTATCTGCCCCGTCCGCCCCTGCCGCCGCTGCTGCGGGAGCCGCCGGAAGTTCCGCTGCGGGAGCCGCCGCTGGAACTTTTCCACGACTGGGCTTTCTGAGTTTGCTGGTTGCCCCGCTGGCGTGCCTGGGCCTGCGATTCCAAGCTCTGCTTTTGATAGGCGCTGGCCTGGGGCTGGCGACTAGCGGCGGAAGTGGTGCTGCTGGGCGTCCTGCCGGCACCCGTGGTGGTGCGCGGCTGCTGATAAGAACTGGTCTGGGCCTGGCGATTCACGCTGGAACTGGTGGTGGTAGCAGGTTGCGCTTTCGTGGTATTTTGCCAGCCGCTGCCCGAGTTCTGGGACCAGCTTCCGTTCGAGTCCTTTTTGTAAGCCGTGCCGTCTTTGCTGGCATACACATCGCCCGACCGTGTCTTGACGGCCTTGCCCTGGCTGTTCGCGGTGTCCCACGACGCTGCGCCCGCCCCCGAACTCGTCCGCACAGCGCTGGCGCTGCCGTAGGCGCTGGATCGGGAACCGCCCCACGCGGCATTGCCGGTGGTTGGATTGTAGGCCGCGCCGCGGCTGGCCGAACCGTAGGCCGTGTTGACCTGCGCGGCCCGGGCGGAAGTGCCCGTGTAAGGATTATAGGCCTGCTTCACGCTGGCGCTGCCGTAGGGACCGTAGGCATAGGCCCCGCGCGAGTAGGTGCCGGTCGATGGATTGTAGGCGGTGGCATGTCCAGCGCCGCCGTAGGGGCCATACGAGGCATGGGCGATGCTGTAATAGCCGCCGTAACCGTAGTGATAGGTGGCGCCACAGCCGTAGGAATAGTGAATGGGAGGAGGATAACAGTAGTAATGAGAGTTGTTCGCGATAATGGCACCCACGGCGAGCCCGGCACCGAACATGAGCACGCCAGTCGCGGCCACATAAGACCCGCTGTACCCGGCAGTCTGGCTATAAACCACGGTGGTCGGCGTCGAGTTTTGGACGATTACGTAGGTCACGTTGTAATAGGGATTGGACGGAGGGATCGTGTAAATGGCTGCGGGCACGCTCGTGCAATAGGCCCAAGGACCGATGGCGGTGCCGCTGACGAACCAGACCCCTTGGTCACAGCAGTAATACTTGCCGCTGACCAGGAAGACAGCGGAGGGGGAGTTGACCGCGTACTGGACGGTGGTGGTCTCGATCGGTTTGAACTGTGGTTGGCCGTTATAGACGACTTGCACCGTTACGTTGGTCGTATAGACCATGGTCGTCGTCGGCACAGAGGCCAGAAGCACCGCGTCCTGCGCGTCGCGTGTGCCGGGCACGGAAGCCTTCACGAACGCCGCCGGATCGCTGTCGGGAATGCGGGCGAAGTCCGGCGGCAAATCCTTGCTGGCGGCCGACCACGGGCCCTCAAGGCTGGCGGCGCGAAACCAACGACCCGCGACCAGGAAGTAGAGTTTGGCATCGCCCGAATGTCGGAACAGGACGCTCTCGGTGTTCGCCACGCGCAGAAGCTGGGTGCCGGAAATTGGGCGGTAAGTCGGATCACCCTGGGTGAGGATCAACTCGGCCGGTTCGATGCTCACAAAGACAGCCGGCGCACTCTTGGCGGGCTGGGCTGGAATGTTCTGCCGCACGGCCGACCAGTTGTCATTGGCCGGCAGAGTCAAGAATGATGCGGGAAGGCTCTGGGTAGGAAGCCATGGCCCCTTGACGTCGGGCGCGCTCAGCCAGGTGTTCTGGTTCAGCAGAAAGTAGCGCTGGGCCACGGTGTCGTAGAAAACATCCCAGTTCGTGTTGAGGGCAAACATGAGATCCGTCCGGTTTGTCTCGACGGGCTTGAACTGCGGTTCGCCGAGGAACATGACGAGAATGGCCGGCTGCCTGCTGCAGTAAATTGTGGGCGGATCCAGGCTGACCTCGACCGGGTGCTGGGTCGGCTGCTGGGTGGGATCCAGGCAGGCCAGCACACGGTCCAGTGAAAGGGTAATGGCCTGACCCGGCGGCTTCAGCTCATCCACCGCGCGACGCAGCGCAGCCAACTCGGAGTCCGATGTGTTGGGAAAGCGGAGGTCGCGTTGGATGGGGACCAACGCGACGATGCGGGCGGCATGGTCGGCCACCGTCACGGCGTCGATTTCGGCGACGCCGAATTTCTCCTGTTTGGTCACACCCTTGACCGCGATGGCGCAGCAAAAGTGGATGTTGGTGTAGCCATTCCAGTAATCCACCTGGGGCTGATAGATGGTCAGTTGTTTCTTCTCCTGCTGGACCACGCGCGGCCAGCCGGGATCGGCGGCGGGCTGCCCCGCTGCCGTATCGCTGTTGAATCCCACCGCCGCCAGCAGCGCAAGGAGCAGGGCAGAAGCAATGTGAGATTTCACAGGCTGGGTTCGTGTTCGCTGGCCTGCGACTACCTCGTCTTCCGGTAGCCGCTGTTCTGCATCGTGACTGTCAGGCTCTTGGCTTTGGCATCGAGCGTGACATTCGCAGCGTAAGTGGTGCCGTCGTTCAACTGGCCCATCCGCACGTCCAGCGTGACAGCATCTTTCGGGTCATCCAGGTAGCTGGAAACCTTCACGCCCAATGGACGATTGCTCACCAGGTCCACTTCCATGCCCAGGTTGTCGCCCGGCTTTTCGTAGTCGCGGAAGTTGATGCGCGCGCGTTTGCCTGGCTCGAGAACATCGATCGATACCTTTCCCGCGTCCTTGGCCGCCTGAATCCTCGCCGGGCTGGGGGGCACGTAACTCTTCACCAGCGCCACGGCACTCTTCATATAGTCAGTCAATTCCTCTTTCTTCCTTTCGGCGATGCGTCCCCGCAGACCGCGCTTCTTCGCCGGCTCCGGCCTGCTGCTCATCTCAACTTTCTGCACACCGCCGTCGGCGCCGTAATAGCAGCGCTCTTGCTTGCGTGACTTCTCTTCGCCCTTGAGGCTGACCACGGTGGTTTCAATCCATTCGTATTGGCGCAGGACGACTTGGCTGGCGGCAATGGTGGCTTTGAGCAAGGCGATCCGCTCCGCAGCAGTCGGTTGTTGGGCAAAGCCCGGCAGCGCAAGCGCAGCCAAGAGGAGGGGCAGAACTGACTGGCCGACGAATTTGAGGTAATGGTCTGTTTTCATGGTGTGTTATGTTTGTTGGAAGCTATTGCCGGTCGGGCCCGCGCCAAAGTCGAAGTTGTTCTGGAAGGGCACGCTAATGAGGCTGGCAATGGCGTTCTGGAGTTTCTTGGCCATTTCGGCCTCTTGGGCCTTCTCATCGTCCGCCCCGCCGCGGCCGGCGGTAGCTGCCTCGGCGGGCGCGAGCGTCAGCGGGCGATAGAAACCTAAATGGTCCTGGGCCCGCGCAGTGAATGCCGCGAGAGCGCAAGCCACTGCCAAAAGGCTAAGCTTTGACTTCAAATTACTGTTTGCGAGCTTCATATCGCTCTCTGCCGATTACTGGTTACTGAGCACTGGTTACTGGTCTCTCCGTTTCCTCTGTTAGCTCCTGTTGCATCCGAACTCCGAACCCCGGCAGGATCCAGAATCGGTCTCCTGGAGGCCTCTTGCCAAGGGTGGCACGGGGCAGTATCCTTGAGGTGTGAAATTGACAGCGGTCTTTGAGCCAGCCAAAGAAGGCGGATACACTTGCTTTGCAGAAAAGGTTCCCGCCACCATTTCGCAGGGCGAAACTCTGGTCGAGGCCAAGGCGAACCTGCTGGATGCGTTCAAACTGGTGCTGGAGTGCCAGCGCGATCTGGCGGAAAAAGACCTGTAGCCGACGAGGTTTCCCTTATGCTTGATTGGAGTCACTGTGCAGTGGTCGAACGGACGCCCGGGAAGGTTAGCGGTGCCTGGGTCTTCAAGGGCACACGCGTGCCGGTGAAAGTGCTGTTCGAGAACCTGGAAGATGGGGCGAGGGTGGATGATTTCCTGGAATGGTTCCCCGGCGTGACCCGCGAACATGTTGAGGCCGTTCTGCATCATGCCGAACAGAGTTTGGCTGCCGCCTGAGGCTGCGAGCCGACGTCGCCGACAACGATGAAGATTCTCTTTGACCAGGGAACGCCCGCTCCCTTGCGTCACGCGATGGGTGACCGGCGCCTCGCCATTTTGGTTCTGCCGACCACAAGCTGGCCGATGATTCAACTTCACCTGCCCAAGGTCGCCG
>Ga0194039_1001314_pt1 | contig 13447 bp, 13 predicted proteins | sample JunL228m_MetaG_FD_148679 | JGI IMG/M metagenome (GOLD analysis project Ga0194039, IMG submission 148679) | Anoxic zone freshwater microbial communities from boreal shield lake in IISD Experimental Lakes Area, Ontario, Canada - Jun2016-L227-8m | ecosystem: Environmental > Aquatic > Freshwater >...
ACTTGGCAACAAATGGTGTTGCGGTGGTTGTAAGAACTGCTTCGCAACCTTTAACAACAACGCCAGCTGCCGAGAACTGAACTGCACCGGCAACGCTTGCTGTTGCAACGATATTTGCTGGATCCAGGCCGAACACGGCACTTCCACCAGATAGGACGACTGTTGGTGCATCTGCAGCTTGAGCAGGTGCCCCTACGAATACTCCGCCGAAAAGTGCAATCGCACTTATAACTGCGGCTCCTGTGAATCTTTTCATTTTTTCTCCCTTTATATAACTAGCACGTCTATTTTTTAACTATTTAGTTGTGATGCTTCCACTGATATTAAGTGTTACTGCATCGCTCTCAGATGAGCCCGCAGCAGTCGATTTGATTCCGAAGCTTCCTGTAACTTTCAAAGTTCCAGTTGCTCCTACAAATTTTCCTGTGCCGCCATTGACGACTGCATTTCCCTTAATGGTTACGGTTGCTGGTGCCTCTCCTGCATCAGCACAACCTTGCGATGTAGTATCGAAAGAAACTTTGACTGTGTTTGCTCCGGATCCAAGAACACCTGAACCACCAATTGCATCGCATTGACTAGATGGAGCTGCTGAACCTGTCCCGGTTAGCGCATCCAATCCAGCAGTGGTGCCAGAACCTGTTGCAGAAACTGAGGTAACAGTTACGGCGCTATCGCTCCAAACCATCTTCATAGTTCCTTTATAGGTTGCGGTGAGTGAAACAGATCCGCCGGCTGCGGCAGGCGATGCTTTAGCTGCAGTCGCTTTTGGTGCCGTGGTGGAATATCCAGTTGGACACTTTGCAGTCGTGACTTTCTTAACTGCAGTTCCTTTGTAACAAGTAATTGTTTTTGTTGCTGCATTTGCAACTGTAGGTCCGGCAACGAGTGCTCCTAAAGCGGCCACAACAATGAGGCCTTTGGCAAACTTTGAATGCAATACGTTCATTTGATTCCCCAACTCTCCGTTGAATACTTTGGTTCTTTCTTACAAAGGAATCTTTTCACTATGGAAAATTGAACGGCAGGAAAAGGCGAGGGGCAGCCCTTGCCGATGTATTCCTTGCATCACAGTGATTTTCTTGATGTATTCCCTAGGTCACATTCAGGGAACGGTGAGTGCTAACACCCACTCAAAATTTGCAACTTATAGATCGTTAGTGAATTGGCCGAAGAAATCAAGCCAACAATTCAGCTAATAGATTCTCTACTCGAACCTTTATTTCATTACGTATTTCGCGCACTTTTTCTATATCTTGACCAGCTGGATCATCTAAAACCCAATCTTCATACCGCTTTCCTGGATAGAACGGACAAGCATCTCCACAACCCATTGTTACTACGGCATCGGATTCAATGACCGCTTCGGTTGTAAGAATCTTTGGTTGTTCGCTAGCAATATCAATTCCTTCTTCGGCCATAACTTCAATGGCTTGAGGATTTATAGAATCTTTAGGCGCCGATCCCGCCGAGAGTACTTCCACTCGACCGCCTGAAAGTGCACGCATATATCCCGCTGCTATTTGTGAACGGCCAGCATTGTGAACACACACAAAGAGGACAGAAGGTTTTTTGCTCATAGCTCAAGTAAAGCAGAAGGAAGTTAACGCGCGATGAACGTCTTATTTATTTTTTGACGAGTTTGTAGCCCGTCGGGCACTTAACAATGGTTGCCTTTACTGTTTTCTTAACCAGTTTGCCTAATGCAACCTTTGAGCAAACAAAAGTCTTCAATACGACGCCAGCTCCTGGCTTAATAACAAAAGGAGCATCGGTAGGTGTTGGAGTAACGTAAACGGTTACAGTGGGAGTTGCTGTGGGAGAAGCCGTGATGGTGCACGTGACAACTTGTGTCTGCACCTGACTTTTTGTCACGGTTTGAACTTGATTTTGTACATAATTTTGAATTGCGTTCTGTCCCACCGTAACCGTAGTAACTCGGCGCTCTCCAGAACTTGTTGTTTGGGTTGCAATTGGAGTTGGAACTCCTTGGACAATTGGAGCGCCGGAAGCGGTTGCTGCGCCTTGCGGCACGGGTGCACTCGTCACATCCGGTAGGTTTGTAATAATCGGCGGAGTTGTCGCACAATTTGAAGAGGCGGGCGCAGGTGTGACGGTTGAATTCGTTGATGCAGAACTCGAAACAGTGGGGTTCGTAGCTACCGAACTTTGCGATGGTGCTGGTTGAGTTGGAGTTGGGGCAACCGGAGTTGGGGTTGGTACCGCCTGCACTCCAATTGCAGAGCCAGCCGATGAAATTGCGGCTGCGAGGGATTGTTTCCACGCCGCAGAAATTTGAGATGCTCCGGAAACCCCCTGGATATTCGCACTCTGAGCTACGAGCGCTTCAGACGTCAGAGTGGGAATTGCGTAATTTGAATACGATGAATTGGAACCGGTTGGTTGTATCGGGGTGGTTATGGCAGTAATTCTGCCAGCATTCACCGTAATCGAAACTTGAACAGATCCACCGTGCGGGTTTGCCACAAGAGAACCAGTAAATGTTGCGGCGATGGCACTGCCTTGCTCAAGTTGAATCAGATCCGCACCGGAGAGGGTGCCCAGGGCAGCAAGTCCAATAACCTTCTTAGATTTTGCTTTCATACCAGGACTCCAATGCGCATCGGGGAAATACGAAGTTGCCGAATCTTAACTGAGGCGACACAGAAAACACTGTGAATAGCCTCCCAAAGAACTCTAAACCTCTACTTTATCCTTTGAGTTGACCCGGGATTTACTCCCCTGATTGATCGGAGTCGACCCTTTGCGCTCCCCTGCAAAGTTTGCTTCTCACGCTTGTGCCACGTGCAGCAATTGCACGAATGGCCACAAGCAGATGCGGCGACGGTCGGCAGCAGCCTTGGTCTTCATATTTCTTGCAGCTACCCTGACCCCCGCCTTTATACAACAGGCTCACGCAGACTTCAGTCGGCCGGTGGATGTCATCTCAATAACCTGGCCTCATGCCCCAGCTCTGACGACGAGCGTTTCCACGGCACGCAAAGAAGTGCAGAGTTACACAATCCCTTATTGGAGAAGTCACGCAAGTATTGAATTCACAAAAGGTTTAGATTCTTCTGCTCCCGTTTCAATGAGCGTGGAGGTTCCGTGCAACGGGGATGCCACAGTTACTTACATGAACGATGTTGCAAATAAATTTTATGGTTCACAAGGTTTGAATTCTAATAACAGGTACCTTGTCATTCTCTCTCCCAAAATTTCGAAAAATTGCGTCTGGGCAGCAAAAAGTATTGTAGGCGATTACAAGATTTCATTCGGTATCTCAATTTTTCAAGACAACGCTCAGCCTTTTGTTATTACTCACGAACTCGGTCATGCACTCGGGCTTGGACATACAAACTATATGAGTTGTCCAACACCGGGCGATTCAGATTGGACGCAATGTCAAAATCTTGAATATGCCGGGGCTGTAGATTTGATGAGCAACATTGACACATCTGCTCCACTCAATCTTTACCACATGTGGCGCTTGGGTCGAATGGATGAATCTTCGATTCAATCAATTCTAAATAGTGGAACATATACAATCAACGAATTAAGTTCTGGTTCTGGAGTACGCGGGCTCTTTATTCACGACACTGAAGGTTTCTACTGGATCGAATATCGAAAAGCTTTTGGAACTTTTAAAGCCGGACTCTATATTTATAGAACAGATACCCCAGTCGCCGCTACATCAACATCCTCCCCTAATCCGGAATACTCAGGACGTTATATTGGCGACACTTCTGGTGATGCATGGCTCCTTAATCTTGGTGACTACCAGTATTCGGCGCATCCAACAGGATCGCCTTCAGGATTTCATTTCGCTACTCATACTGGCAATGTGACTCTAGATATGGTGAAGTTGGTGGCCAAGCGGTTGTGAACGTCAACGTGAAGCCAGGCGTCATTCTTCACCAGATGCCTCCAACGCCTCCAGATCTTACGAAATACACCTTTGCGACAACTGATTTTGGCTCACTCTATGAGGTGGAACCAGTGGTAGGTGGAAACGCTCTCACCGATCCAACGCTTCAAATTTGCAATGGTAATTTCCCGAGCGAAGATCACAGAGTCCTGCGAACACAAGTTTCTGCCAACCCTATTTACCAATCCAAATACACATTCATCTCAAGTGAAGCAGTGCAGTATGAATCTGCGTACTGGGCCGCGCAGGCTCTCAAGGAGATTGATTTGGCCACAGCGAAATGTTCGGCAAAAGTCGCGCAAATCCATCCAGTGAGTTATGCCCCTCCAGCGCAAGTAAGCGCTCGTTCTCTTATTTCAGTTAGTAATTCCAATAAAAAGACCCAAAATCTTCTGGCCACATTCCAGGTAAAGGGAAGCACGATGGTTGGCACATATGTAGTTTCAAATTATGACTTCAGTTCAGTTGAAATTGCACGCTGGTTAAAGATTACTAAGAAAATGGGCCTTCGTTTATAGTATTTTTAACCCAATTAGTGTCAAGGAAATAAATTGCCCCGCGATCATAAATGGCCCAAATGGAATGGCTGTTTTTCTTCCTGCGCTTCCAAATATCATCATTGCAATTCCAATTACTGATCCTAGAAAGAAAGCAGAGAAAGAACTCACTAATACCGTGCTTAATCCAAAGTAACCAGAAACCAAGCCAATGGATGCCGAAAGTTTCACATCACCAAAGCCCATGCCGCCTCGCGATATAAATGCGATCAAAAAATAGAATCCGACAAGTGAAATGGCGCCAATGAGCGATGGTTTGATTCTTGAATAATCAGAAGTTGAGATTGCGGAAACCACAATCACGATTAAGGAAATGATAAATAGAGAAGCTGTGAGTCGATCAGGGAGTCGATGAACCTTCAAATCGATGACCGTAAGTGGCAGTCCGATAATTGCGAAGATTATCCAGAGGGCAATTTGAGTATTTGTATTAAGCAAAAATAGAGGTGCGATAAATAGCGCTGCCATTGATGCTTCAATGGCCGGATATGTCCAAGAGATTTTCTCAGAACAACCGCCGCATCGACCTTTAAGTAAGAAATAACTGATGAGTGGAATATTTTTTGAAGCGTCAATTTGCGTCGAGCAATGAGGGCATGCTGAACGAGTCCAAAGGCTCTCCTTTGTTGGAATTCTCGCAATCAAAACCGTGGCAAAGGATCCAAAAACTAATCCAAAAATTGCGGCAAAAAAGAACCAGAACAGTGCTAATGAACCACTTAGCACCGTTCTGGTATTCAATTACTTAGAGACCAGCTACCTGACAACCAGCGATCGAATTCTTCGAAAGTGGAGATACTGGCAAGCCTGCCGCAGTTGAACTGCCATCTGTATTTTTATCAGCAAAGTTAGGACCTACTGCATAAACATACTTGGAAGGCGTTGTGATGTTTCCTGCACCGTCTTTAACTGCAGGCGATGTCTCAACATAGTAGACGACGACATCATCTGGAATCTTGGACAGGTACTGAGGTACGAGTGGAGAAAGTTCCATATAGGTGCCATTTGCGCGAAGTTCAACAGCAGTTCCTGTTGTTCTGTAGTAAGCGGCTTTATATGAAGTTTCAAAGTTGTTTGATGCGCCAGGAATTGTCGTAACCAAAGTTGGAGAGGCATTTGTGAAGTTAATAGGAGGTGGGAAATCCTTTGTGTGCATCACATAGTTATTCAAAGCGTTGTAGACGTTTGCAGTATCCGATGAGCAAGCCTTCGTCTTTGCTTCCTCGGAGGAGCCAGACAGCGCTACTACAACGATGGCGGCAAGGATGCCGAGAATCAAAATTACAACGAGCAGTTCAATCAAGGTGAATCCTTGATCTCTGCGAGCGCGGAGCTCTCGCAACTGGGCTTGTAGGTTCTTCATAGTGCTCCTCTTATTTTGTGATTTTCTTATAATGAAGAACAAGCCGCTGGTGCGGTGGTTGTTCCAACTCTTTTTTGGCCGGCCGAATCAAAGATGTAGACATCAAATGGATCGCCAGTCTTTGTGATGGCGTTGATGTAACCACCAACTGGGGCGAGTGTTAGGTTCACAGTCCCCGAGTAGCTAGTCAGATTAAAGGATACCGCCCAAGCCCCAACAGTCGGGTCAAGTGTGGCCGGAGCCAACACGGTCGATGTCCCATCAATCGTATTGGAGTCGATTCCGGCGACAATGATTTTTTCGCCAGCGACAATTTGTGGCTTGTAGTCAGACTTGAAGTAAACCGTTGCGACCCCCGCATCGATCTTGTACTTCCAAGCAGAGAATGAGCCAAGCTGAAGAGTGAAGTTCTTGCTGTAGGTCTCAACCGTCGAAGCGCTGAGGTAGTTTGGCTCTAGCGCCACAATTGAACCAGGCATATTGCCGCCATGATCAGTCTGATAGCTAGAAATTCCAAGATAGGTTGCTTGGAATGCAGCCTTGCACGAATCTTGAATCGAATTGCTGCGGGCAGATGAAAGGCCCACATACGCAATACCCGAAAGAATGCCGATGATCACAAGAACGACCAGTAATTCAATTACCGTGAATCCCGCATCCATGTTCTTCCGAAGTGCATTCATGGTTAGTTATCTGACTCAGAAATATGTTCAGATTGGCCGGAGATTGTTGCAGGATGAATTGTGAATATTCGTTCTGTATGTGAACCGTTTGCAGCCGTAAAGGTGACTTTTGTCTGTTGCGGCGCTTTTGAATCTGCGTTAGATACAAGAACGCAAGAAATTTTCACGTCTTCCCTCTCGGTTGCGAAACCACAATTTGAGACCATTTTTGCTTCGGCATCAGCAATACCAGCCGACGCTTGCTCATGCATTTGCTCGAGTACATTTGCAGTGGCTGAAGAAATACTGTTCGAAGCCTTTAGTTGTTCGACTCCGCGCCCTTGGGCATCGGCAGAAAGCTGGGTTACTGTCATTACAGAACCAAGAACGGTGCTTACGGCCATGACAAAAATAAGTACGAGCCCAAGTGAATATCCAGAATCAGATTTGAAATAGTTTTTCATCCAAAATTCCTTGCTGCAATGATGATTTGCTCTGCCTGCAAAACATCAGCTGAACTTAAAGTTTGTGGGATGGTGATAAATACTCCTGGGAAAGTTTTAATATCCGCAAGAAGAACATTTTTATCGCATTCAAATGTCGTGAGTGATCCACCGACTGGGAAACGTGCGCACATCATAGAAGTATTCCACACAGCACTTGAAGCTACAGGAAGTGAATTGCGAAGCATTTGAGAACTTCCATTTGATACACCTGCAGATAGGCAATTAATTCTCCAAAGGGCGCCAGAGGTAATCGTCGTGCGAACTTCATACCCCGTATAAGTTCCATCAATATTCTTCATGGTAAGAAGAGGCTTAACAGAAGCACCGGCTTGGGCTGCCGTTGAGCATTCCTGGCTGTTTCGCGCAGAAACCTCGCTTGATGCGATGAATCCTGATGCGTGCTCCATGTCTGTTGTAATAATGCGGTTGAGATTTCCAGAGTTGAGTGACTTAACAGCCACATCCTGGGTGTAATTAGCCGAGGTGAATGAAGCCATGGCAAGTTGGGTACAACCGAGTGCAAGCAAGCCGCTCAAGCCGATCGCGATGAGAACTTCTGGCAGGCTAATTCCACGATCCCCCTGAGAGGTAACTTCTGAAATTCGCGTGGCGAAGCGCTTCTTAAGTGAACTCATCATGCGAGTGCCTTTGTTACAACTTTTTGCAAAGGAGATCCTGAAGCACTTGTTGTGAGTACAACTTGCTGAATGTTGATTTGAGATGAAATATTGGCTTGTCCGCCAGATGAGGAAATTCCCTTTGAAATCGTTGTGGCCACTGTGAATGAGTTTGAATCAGCAGCGACGATTGCTAATGAATTACCATCGAATGCTGGATTTGAAGATCCCCAGATTGTGACAGATTCGCCTTTTACAAATTGCTTTCCAGAATATGAGTATGTGATGAATTTTCCATCACTCTGAGCTCCAGAAATTGTTGCAATTGTCGATGCTTCGCATGGAATCCACGTTAGGCCGTTATTTACTTGGACCTGGAGGGTTGCGGTTATCAATTCCAAAGTTTTGGTGGCTTTTTGCGCGCCATTTGATGCTGTGAATAGATGTTGTGAAGAAAATTCTTTTGAAATCTTGCCGGTGATGAGACCTGAATCCGGATTCAAAGTTAGACCACTTGGCAAAGCAGGTTCTACGCTCCATGTGACAGAACCGATTGCATGATCGGTGCTCAACTGAGCTGAATAGTTGTATTGCTTTGAAGGAGTGCTAATAACTACAGGAGGAAGACTCGTCGTTGCGATAGCATAATTTGTCGACGGAGTTGAAGAACGTTGTGCGGTAGCTGAAAGTCCATAAGGCTGTGGATTAGTAGGTGTGCAGAATGTAAATGGTTGAAGGTTGATTGATTCAGCCATTGTGTTGAGATTTTGAACAGTCTGACCTACGAGAGACATTTTGTCAGCAAAGGGACGGGCAACTGCAATTGAAGAAACGAGAAGAACGCCAATCATTCCCATGATGACTGTTGAAATCACTACTTCTAGCAAGCTATCGCCGCGCTCTTTGTTATTCATCTTGTTGTTCATCGTTAGCCACGAACTCCGCTATAGACGCCATACATGGCAGAAACAAGAGCAATTGCCACGAATCCAACGCCTCCACCAATAACAAGCAGGGTTGCTGGCTCAAGAAGGGCAGTGAAGTTCTTTAGCTTGTGGTCGAGCTCATCTGAATAGAACGAGGCTGCCTGATGAAGTTGTGAGCCGAGTTGGCCTGATTCCTCACCAATTCTAAAGATTTGGATTGCTGCTGCTGGGAAGATTTTGGCAGAATCAAGAGGACCTGCAAGTCCTTCACCCTGCAATACGCGTGTACGTGCATGCATGATGGCGTTTTCAAAGACGCGGTTTCCGGTGCTTGCACCAGCAAGCTCGAGAGCTTCTGGAAGGTGCACATGGGTGCGCACAAGTGTTGAAAGAACGCGACAGAATCGCTCGAGTGCAACAAGTTCAATCAGTGAGCCAGCCACTGGGATCGAAAGCATGAAACGATCAAGCTTGAGTCTTCCCTTTGGATTGCGGCGCATAAAGCCAAGGGCAGTAATTCCTGAAATCAAGAGGAAGGTCATCAACATCCACCAACCCTGAACAAAGTGAGTGGTTGCGAGGAGGATTCTTGTAGGAAGAGGAAGCTTCACGCCGAGTGAGTCAAAGAAGACCTGAAAGCGTGGGAGAACAAATACAGAGAGAACAACTGTTGCAACAATTGTTAGTGAAACTAGTACTGCTGGATAAATCATCGCAGAGCGGACAGCACGTTTGCTGCGAAGATCGCGCTCGAGGTAAGAATTCAGAGTTGAAAGAGCCTCTGTGAGGTTTCCGCTACGTTCAGCAGAACTAAGAATCGCGCTGTAATAGCGAGGGAAAACTGTTGGATACTGCTTTACGGCATCGCTCAGGCGAGATCCGCTTTCAATATCAATCAAAATCTCTTCCAAGATTTCGCGCATCTTCTTGTCATCAGCTGTTTGTGTCAGGATTGAAATTCCCTTGGCTGCTGGGATTCCTGCTTCCGAGAAAGATGCAAGCTGACGCGTAATTTGCAGAAGAACTTCTAGAGGAACTGCGCGACCAAACTCGATGTCATACCAATTCTTCTTGTTGTTGATTTCTAGTTCAGAATTTCCATCGCGCTCAAGCATGAAACGTGCTTCGCTGCGCGACATTGCTGTGATTGTTCCGGAAGTCTTATTTCCACGAACATCAAGGCCTTTGTAGGTAAATTCGCGAAGCTCTGCAACTTCCTTTGCTTCCTTTTGCCACATCAATTTGAATGAAGCTTTTGAATTAAGCAATGTCATTTGCCACCGCCAAAGTAAGTGCTTCCTCTACGGATGTGACACCTTCGGATGCGAGGCGAAGTGCTTCGTATTCCATTGTTGTCATGCCTGCTTCAAGAGCATGCTTTCTAAAAAGAGTTGGTTGTGGGCGAGAAACCATGAACTCGCTAAGAAAATCACTTGATTCAAGAATCTGGAAGGCAGCAACGCGCTCTCTGTAGCCGGTGTTGCGGCAAGAGTCGCATCCTTTACCGATCTGAAGATCTGTTGCAGGTAGGCCATGAAGCTTTAGGATTTTCTGCTCTGTGAGAGTGGCCTTGTGGGCAGTTGCGCAATCAGCACAAATTTTGCGAATAAGGCGTTGAGAGATTGCACCGCGGAATGCTGAAGCCAAAAGGTGAGATTCGATATCCATTTGAATGAGGCGGTAAATAGCGCCTACTGCATCCGTCGCGTGGATGGTGCTGAGAACCAAGTGACCCGTGAGGGCTGCTTGTACGGAAATTCGAGCAGTTTCCACGTCACGAGTTTCGCCCACCATGATGATGTCTGGATCTTGGCGAATTACGGCGCGAAGTTGGACAGCAAAGCCAGCTTCATTTGCATCGTGTACTGGAATCTGTGTGATTCCTGGAACGACGTATTCGACAGGATCTTCGATTGTCACAACATTTTTATGCTCTACTGAAATGATTTTCAGAGCTGAGTGAAGAGTTGTTGACTTTCCACTTCCTGTAGGACCAGCCACAAGAATGAGGCCATTGCTTGCTGAAATCATGCGTTCAAATGAGTTGAGTTGGCTTGTGCTCATGCCGAGGTCAGCTAATTCAACTGTTGGACGAGATGAATCCAAGAGACGAAGAACTACTTTTTCGCCATTGATAGTTGCTACAGAGGAGACGCGGACGTCAACTTGGCGACCTTCAAAGCTTGTTGAGAATTGTCCATCTTGTGGACGGCGACGCTCAATGATGTTCATCTGAGACATAACCTTTACGCGGCTCACAATCGCAGATGCCAAACGAGCTGGATACTCAGCATAGTTTGTTAGGCGACCATCAATACGCGCGCGTACAAGAAACTTCTCTTGATAAGGCTCTAAGTGAATATCGCTCGCACGATCACGTACTGCCTTTTCAATTACTTGTTGAACCAAATCCGAAATTGACGCCTCTTCGAATTCACTTTCAATAATAGGAAGTTCTTGTATTTGTGCCATTTAGCCCACCGAAACTTCCGCGCGACGGTTATTCTCACGGCCGGTGACAGTTGCATTTGTTGCTACTGGCTCAGTTGAAGAGAAGCCGCGATTAACGATCTTTACACCTGGGAAGAACTTGGCGATGTAACTCTTTACAGAGGCAGAACGAGCTGCAGAGAGCGGCTTGTTCAAAGCAGCTGAACCGGTTGAGTCTGTGTGACCTGTGATGTAAATAGTATTGAGGCCAAGATTCTTAGCCGCCATTACGAGGTCATCAAGAAGTGAGCGGTCGTAAACCGAGAGAATGGATGATCCAGTCGCAAAGTGAACAACCTTAGCTGGAATCAACTTGGTGGCTGTGTACTTTGGACTCATGATTGTCGAGAAGGTTTGTTGGTGTCCAACAGCTTCAATAGTTAAGTCAGCATGGGTATTGAGTGATTCCACCTGTGTGCACATTGTCTTTGGCGTTGTGCAAAGTAGCTTGGAACCAACATAAACGTTGTAGAAGACGACTTGTGAATTATCTGGCTGCCACTTGATAGTTGCAGACTGCAAGTCATCTAGGTAGAACTTTGGAAGAAGAACAGGACCAGGATTTTCGACAACCCCGATGTAGAGCTCGACAAGGACTCCATCTTGGGTGACTACAAAAGGAACAGCGATACGGCCTGTCCATCCATTAACCGCAGTAAAGATGACTCCTTCATCGGTGATTTCAAGCTTCAAACGAGTTTTTAGGCTGTCTTCAACACCAGGTGTCAATTGAATCTTTGTACCTGCATCATGAGGAATCTTTACGAGGCTTGGCTTACCTGTAATGTTTGAAAACTTGGCAAAAGTTGCGATGCGGCTATTCATACTTGCAGAACGAGCAAAGCGCTTCTTTGAAGCTTTCTTAACAACAGGTTTTGTTGTAACAATAATTGGACGAGCAACCTGAGGAAGTGTTGGTGCTGGAATTACTTCTACAACAGGAACAATCGGTTGCGTGTCTGGAACATAGCCACCGCCACCGCAAGCTCCACAACCTCGGTCAACGGATGGAACTTCATCGGCTTTGATAACCGTGAATGGAATCGTTGCAGATAAATCGAGAGAGAAATGAGGCTTTGCAACTCCTCCTACGCATGAAACAACGTGAGCTCCCTCAGTTAACGGCGAACTGCATGTTGGATCAGAAACAATTCCTTCAGGGTGGTCAGAAGTAAAAGAGAATGTAGGAAGTGGAGTCGTGCCAATCTTCCAAGATAGGGCGGATTCTGTTGGCGTAATGTGAATGACTGCATCCGGAATAACTATAACTTCGTTAACGTGAAAAACTGCTGGACTAGGGCCATATGCGACTGTGAAGTCATCAGTATCGGCGCCGACAACCACTGAACCAGTTGAAACAGCAACTGAACATGTTGCGTTGTAAGAGCCAACCGGAGTGGAGGAAGTAATTTCCGGTGCAGAAAGAACCGGAGCAGAAGGAAGAATTCCCGCAGGATCGACAAGGCAACTTGCACTTATCCAAGTTGTGTCTCCAAATATCATTGACGGTTGAGACCACGAAGGAGTAACAGTTACAACAACGCTCTTGTGCTTTGCTTTTTCAGTTTCAGTTTCAGTTTCTGTAATTGGATTTTCAAATTTGAAGGTTGAAAAAGAAGAATCGCGAAGTGCTTTTGACGGTGCAGCAATCTTGATTGATGGGGCAGCGACTTTTATTGATTTAGTTGCAGGTGTTTTTGAATTTGTAGAGCTCTTTGCTTTTGTAATTTTCTGCACAGGAACAAAAATGCGATACATGCGATTACGTGCTTTTGCTGGAAATTGATACGCCTGCGCAGCACTATCTCCAAGTAAAAAGAACGACAAGATCACAGCAATCACCGCGATTGCTGACTTGGAAAAAGTGTTATGTGGCGCTGGTTTCATTGGATATTTATACAAGAAGTCCACTTACCCAAGTGGTCAAAAAGTGGCTATATATAAGCCGAAATGGTCAATTCAAATGACCATTTTTTTAGGAAAACGAATTAAATAATATTCTGTCGAAGTGCTTCTTGAGCAGCCGCACGACGGCCAGTCACATTAAGGGAAGAGTAAATCTTGATGGTTTCTTGACGCACAGTCGAGACGCTGTAACCAAGATCAGCTGCAATCTCAAAATTAGTTTTTCCTTCAATTAATCCTTCAAGTATTTGAAGTTGACGACCGCTGAGATTTCCTTCTTTTGAATTATCGGGTCGTGAATTATTAAATGATTCGCGAATCGTTTCGTATTCACTTGGAATTTGAGGAGCAATAGGTTGTTGATCTGAAGCAATTCGTTTGTTTGAAGTTAGATTTACATATAATCCAACTGCCATTCCAATTTGCGATGCAATCATTCCGATCTCATCGTTCTTTCGTTGAGGCAAATCAAAACCGATTGATAAAGCACCAG
>Ga0194039_1001322_pt1 | contig 13361 bp, 3 predicted proteins | sample JunL228m_MetaG_FD_148679 | JGI IMG/M metagenome (GOLD analysis project Ga0194039, IMG submission 148679) | Anoxic zone freshwater microbial communities from boreal shield lake in IISD Experimental Lakes Area, Ontario, Canada - Jun2016-L227-8m | ecosystem: Environmental > Aquatic > Freshwater >...
GGGTGAAGTCAACCGGGCCGCCGGGCTCCTGGTAGCTGGTCTCCAGCCAGAAATTGCCGGAGCGCGGCGGGGTGGGCAGGGTGAGATTGACGGACTGCGGCCCCTGCTTGTCCCATGCGATGGTTGCATCGTCGGAAACGAGCGTCTCACCGCGGCCGTCGAGCAATCTTAGGGAAACCTTCCCCTCCTTCGACCGGGCACCCGCGGGGTCGAGGGCGAGGTTGACCTTGAGCTTGTCACCGGCTCGCAGCAGGACGCGGCCATAGGGGTTGTCGGGCAGGATGGCGGCGATAGGGTTTGGGCGGAAGCTGGCGGGGTCGGTGTCGGTCGAGAGCTCGTCCACATAGGGTAGGAAGTCGGTGCCAACGCTCGTCACGGCATCGTAGGAGCCCGGGGTTGTGAAGGCCTTTTGCCCGTCGATGTAAACGGTGGCGGGCTGTTGTCCGGCGGGCTTGACGAGGTCAAAGCGGGTCCAGCCAGCGTGCCGGGGGGCGTCCGGCAACGGGAAGTAACGGAACTCCAGTGTCGGGTCGGCGAGGTCGGCTCGCCAGCCGTCGAAATAGCGGCGGATCTCGCAACCCACGGAGCTTTTCTTGCCGTCAAGCATCCGGGTGAAGCCGTATTTGACGTGGTGCCATTTCCAGGTGTCAATGATCTCGGCGTAATCGTCGTAAACCCAGATGGTCAGGACGCCGGAGGCCAAGGGTTCCTTGAGCGTCTGACTGAAGCTTAGCGATGGCCCTTGGGTTTTGTAGCATCCCGCCCCGGCGGCCTTGGTGACAGTCGCGAACTTGGCGGCGTCGCCGCAGTCCTCGGGGCTGTCGAAGTGGTTGGCCGTCCCGGCCGCATAACCCGTCACCGCCGGCAATATTGCCAGCAGCACCAACAGTTTCGTTTTCAATTGCATTGTCGTCCTGTCGTTCTCCGATATTTGGGTTTGTGATCAGTTACCAGTGCCTGGCGACATAAGGGTCGTCTTCGGCGGCGACCATGTTCAGGTAGTTTGAAGCGAGCATTTTCCGTTTTGCGATCTTCTCCGGGTCGGCGAAGATCAACTGCACCGGGCCGTAGCTAATGCCGCCATCGTTAATCGGGTCGTCATCCAGCAGCGTGATCTCGTTCTCCCCGGCCTTGAGCAAATCCGGCGGGATGGGGTATTTTCGCGGCGTATCGTAGGCCGAGGGCTTGGCAAAAAAGTTGTCTTGCCCGGTGTGGCCGATCTTCGTTCCGTTGAGCCAGGTGGTATCCCAGTCGTCCACCCCGCCCATGACCAGGAACGGTTCGGTTCCGGCGGGCAAGGCTGCCGGGAGCGTGAAGCTCTTGCGATACCAGAAGAACCCGTTGTATTTTTTCCAGTCGGCATGCTGGGGCTGGTAGTTTCCTGGCACCGTGACGTCGTGCCAGCGGGGGTCGGTGGCGGACGGACAAGGCTGCTCGGTCTTGCCGATGGCGCAGCCCAGCCACTTGCCTTCCAGGCTGAACGGTTCCCGCGCGGCGGCCAAATCTCCGGCCGGCTTGAAGAAGCTCAAGGTTATCGGAGCATTGACCGAACCGTCGGCGTCCCGCATGCCGATCGCTCCGGCCTTATCGAAGTCAACCCGTATGGCGATCTCGTTCCTGCCGACCTTGAGCAGCCCGGCGGGCAGGGCGTATCTGCGGGTCGTCATGGACGCATCGGTGGGCTGGTTGCTCAGGTCGGTCTGGCCGATTTTGGTGCCGTTGACCAAGGTGATGTCGCAGCCTCGGATCAGGCCGACCATGAGCTTGGCATTGGCTCCTGCGGGCAGTTCCTTAAGGTCGAAACTCCGGCGATACCAGACCATGCCACGGTCGCCGCCAGCCTTGCCTGGCAGGGCAAGCTCGCGCCAGACGGTGCCGTCGGCGGGACAGGCCTCCTGGGTGGGCTGGCCGGGGCAGGTTTCCCAAGCACCGGCGAGGTCAACCGTCGCGACCAACTCATCCTTGGCCTTCGGCGGGCTCAGGAAGTATGGGGCGGCCATCTCGACGCCGGAATTCGAGAGCAGGTTGACGAGGGTGCGCTCGTTGAATCGTTTCGAGCGGTCGAGCCAGAAACGCTTCTCCACGTCGAACATGCCGGGCTCGATCTGGCAGAGCACGAACTCGCCCTTGCCGCGTGGCACGCGGGCCAGGACGCCGCTATCCAACAGGAGAGCCGCGCCCTCGACTTTTTCCAGGGCGTTGATGGTGACGTCACCTTTCCAATAGAAGTCGGTGTTTCCCAGCCCCAGAAGCAGCGGATCGGCGGCGGCCTTGCCCAGGACAGTGTGGTTCACCGGTCTGGGCTTGGCCTCGACGGCAAAAGGCAGGCAGGTGAATTTGTCTCGTGGCAGGCAGAAGACCAGTCCGCCAGCCTGGGCGAAACCATCGAGCCCCTCGGGTGAGGCGTCGCCGCCCAAGATTAGGGCATCAGCGGGCTTGGCCTCAGCGAGGTCTTTAATCCTCTTGAAGTCAATGCGGAGGGACTCCAGGAGCTTGGCTCCGGCGTCGCCACCGAGATAGACGGCCTGACGCCATGCTGCGGGCTTCTGGGCTTCGGTGAAGTTGAGCAGGTTCGACAGGTAGCGCTCGGCGGCGGGCTCGGGCAATGTCCGGCCAGTGACGTCGAGCTGGCTGAAGACCAGGTTGCCCCGGCCATTCCGCAACTCTAAGGCGGCGGCGTAGTTGAGGGCGAACTCGCAGTCCACCAGTGTGCGGAAGTTACCGGTGTCGGGCTTGATGATGGCCACGGTGGCGACGTTGTGGGTGTTCCCCCATTTGATGATACGTTTCTTCTGCTTGCCATCGTTACCGGTGTAGAGATACCAGGCGCTCGATCCGCAGCCTACACTCGGCTTAAGGTTCTGAAGCGCGACCTCATAGCCGCTGGTGAGCGTGGCGGCACCGCGCCAATACTTCAGGCAGGCATCGGGGAGGCCGTCGAAGAGAGGGCTGTTGGCGAGGCGGGCATAGGTATCGCGTGAGGAAACATACTCGGTGCGGAGCTTGAAGCGCTCGCGAAGGGTCTTCTCCGACTGCTCCAGGATAAGGATGTTCTTTCCCATGGCCAGGAGAGCTCCGAGGTCAAGGCCTTCGGGAAGGAACTGCAGCTCGTAGTCAAAGGCACGGCGGCCGAAGACGATGGTATCGTAGGCCGCGAGGTTGACAGTAAATGGCACGAGTTGAAAATTGGCACCGAGCTTCTCCAGCGCAGTGGCGGAGTCGCCCTCGGGGTCCACAAGGGCGACCGTCTTGGTGACCTTGCTTGGCCGTGGTGTTAGGACGTCAATCCGGCAGCTATCGGAGCTGAGTGCCTTGCCGTCGGCGGAGAGTGTCATGGAGAGTTCTCCCTGGCGATCGCCGCCAGCGGGGATCACGACCTCGATGGGGAGGCGGTGCTGTCCGCCACCTGGGACGCTGAAGGATTCCTTTCCGTCGGCGACCGTCTTGTCGCCGAGGGTGAGCTTCCAGGAGCAGTCCACCTTGGCGGCGTCACGGCCGTTGTTGAGGGTCAGGACGCTGCGGCGAAGGGTTTCTCCGGGAGCGAAGATGTGGTCTTTGGCCGTGCGCTTTTCGGGCGTGCCGGCAAGGAAGGCTACCACCGGGGCGAAGCAGATGGGGCGAAGCGCGATATCGACAGTCGGATCAAACCAACTGCATATCCCGGCGACGCCGTCGGCACGCCAGTTAAGGATGTTCTCCCGTCCGCGCTCGATCCAGACTTGATTGCGGAGGCTGGTGGGGTCGCTGGCGCAGACCAGCGGGTAGCCGGTCCCGGCCTTTTGAAGGCTGCGAACGCCTTTGGCGACGGCGCGCTTCTGCGGGTCTGCGATCTTGTCGGTCTCGTCGAACCCGGCCAGGGCGGCCTTCTCGAAGGCTTTCAGGCCGGCGTCCTCATTTGCCTCACGGACGAAGACAGCATCGCCCTTGGTGACGGCGCACCATTCGGCAACCTGACTGACCTTGCGCGGCGAAGCATGTCCGCCTCCGCCCTCCCACGGAGAGTTAGTCCAGTCATTGATGAAGGGCGAGACGGTCTCATCCAGGAAGAGCGGCTTCACGCCGCGCTTGATCCAGGGCTCGTTGCGCTCGATGATCTCCTGCATGGGTGCGAAGCCGCCGTAGAAGTGGTAGTTGATCGTGTCATTGTAATTGTGGGTGCATAGGTCGTCCTGGTAGCGAGTGGGATCGAGCGAACGGATGAGGTTGTATTCGCGCATGGCCCAGGCGACGGTGCGCCGTTCCAGGTCATCTTTGGGGGGATTGAGCCACAGGCCGTCCTGAAGCAGCGGGCTCATCGGATAGTCATCGGTAGCGCCGATGGACGCGCTGCACCACTGCAGGACGCTGGGGCAGTTGCGGAAACGTTTTATGAAATACTCGACCTTCCGTGTCTCGACGTCCCAGTATTCGGGGGACATCTCCTTGCCCGCTTGAACGAGTTTTTGGACTTTGGCGCGATCATTGAATCCCTCGCTGGCATACATGCGGCGGGCGATGCCGGCCTCGTCGAAGAACTTCGGGTCGATTAAACTCTGGTAGCCATCGGTGCGGTAGGCGGAGTTGTAGTTCATGCGGAGCATCCAGTCGCAGACGCCGAAGTTGCGGGTCATGGTCTCATCGAAGAAGCCACGGTTGAAGAGGCTCAGTGGCTGGCCGTTGAGCGGCATCAGATGTCCCTTGGTCAGTAGCTCGCGGAAGCCGAAGCGCAGCGGCCAGAGGGTGTCGAGCACTTTGCCGCCGGCGTCCTCGAGCTTGGCGTTCAGGCTGTAGAGGAATGGCTTGCCGATATCCCAGAGCGTCGGGTTATCCCAGGGAGCCTCAGCCACGATGCTTTGAGTAGCGGCTTTGGCGGTGAACGTGACGGGCGGCAGAGCTTTGTCCAGTTGGCCAGCGGCGCTGGCACCGGCTTCGATCTTGTAGGTCTTTCCGGGGGTCAGCCCAACGCAGTCGAACTGCGCCCAGAGGCGTTTTTCCTCCTCGATGTAGGTCCGGACGGCCACGTTCTCGATCCCGGGGCCAAGGGGCTCGCAACGCAAGGAGACCTCGCCGCTCAGACCGCGCGGCTCGCTGAGTTCGCCGGCCAGGCCGCGCGACGCGTCCTCGTCCGGAGCGACCGGTCCGACCAGGAGCGCCAGGTCGAGACGCTTGCCGGGTTTGGCGAAGGCGGTCAGGTCGAGAGCCGCGCCGGGCCATCTGATCTCACCGGTCACCTTCTTGCCATTGGCGAAGACCTGGATGTCCCCCTTCGGGTCGTAAACGTCCAACAGGATGCGACGGCCGCTCCAGTTCGCGGGAACTTCGACCGTGCGGCGATACCAGGCGGCTGTGACGTCGGGGACGACGCATTGCCAGAGGCTGTAGTTCCTTGCACGTTGCCAACAACCGGAGAGCGGCTGGGCACCAGTCCAGTCCTTAGGAGGGGCGGATTCCTTGCCCGACGGGGCGGGAAGAAAATCCCACGGGGTGTCGAAGACGACCTTCTGCCGGGTTGGGTTCTCGAAGCCGGGCGTGAGGTATTGGACATCAACCCGTGAGCGGACGACGTCCGGCAGCGGCAGGCTCTGGTCCTTGTAGCTGGCCTCGACCCAGAACCAGCCCGAGCGTGGAGGGGCTGGCAACTCGACCGTCAGCGGCTTGTCTCCCTGCTTCGTCCAGTCAACGGCACTCGTGGCCTGGCAAAGCTCGCGCTCGGCGCCGTCGTAGAGTTTGATGGTGACTTCGCCGTCCTTTGCCCGGGCACCCTTGGGGACGAGCTGGACTTGGACGGGCAGCTTGTCGCCGACCCGGAGGGTGGTCCAGCTCGGAGCGAGCGCCTGGATGGCGTTTGGGCGGAAGCTGGCGGCGGAATCGTCGTAGCTGATCTCATCGATATAGAGGGGGATGCTGACGTTACTGTAAGTATGGCCGCCCACAGAGATGGAGAGCGAGTTGAGGGAGTAGAACTTCTCCGGGGTGCGGCAGACTTCGCGGCCGTCAACGTAAACGATGAGCGCCTGGGGCTCGGCTCCCGGAGGCTTGACGACATCGAATCGGGTCCAACCGGCGTGACGCGCGACGCTGGTCTGGCGGCTGTCGATGCCTACTCCTTTGGATCCGAACAGCCAGCCGCCGAAGGTGCTACCAGCATGATCGGCGAACCAGTAGCCCTTGGCGATACGTTTGCCGTCCTTCTCGATGGTGCCGACGAAACTGCAGTTCACGCCGGTGGTCCCCTTTCCCGCCTCGAAGATCGGGTCGTAGATCCACCAGGTCAGGACCCCCTCGGGACTGTCCTTGGGCAGGGTGATCCCGAAGCCGTTTCCGCCGGTGTTCTCGGCGCGGATCACCGCAGCGCCGGCCCCGGCGACCTTGGTCTCGGCGGTCCATTCAATTTTCGGATTCTTGAGCGCCGCGACCTCCTCGGGCGAATCAAAATGATAGCTGACAACCGGGGCCGCCTCCAAGCGGAAGCCGCAGAATAGGGCGAGGGCGAGGAGTTTCCATGGGGAGTTTTTCATAAACTAGGTTAAGATCTTATTCCAAGACATCCCTCGACGAATGTCTTTTGAGTTTCATGGCTACCAGTGGCGGGCGACATAGGGATCTTCGGTCTCGCCGACTTCATGCAGATAGGGTTGGCGAAGTTTTCGCTGGTGCTCCCGCTCGGCGAGGACATCGGGATCCTCATAGACGACCATCGACAGAGGAACCAATTTCGGATCCAGAGATTTGCGGATGGATGGCGCCCAGATTTCCAGGCGGGCATTGTCGCCTGTGACAGCACGCAGCGATCCGGATTCCAAGCGGAACCAACGTTCGACGGAGAACGCATCCGAGCCATGTTGGCGCGCCTGGATCTGCTCCAGAGGCTTGCCGTTATGCAGGACCACGCTCCCCTCAGGAAGCCCGTTGATCAACAGGATCGGCCGGGCGTTGTCGGGAAACGGATCCAGGTGGAAATGAACGTAGCAGGCAAAGGGGCCGCTGTGAGCAAATACCTTTTCGTTTTTAAAGCTGTTGGACGGATGGCCGACCCACACCCATTCCGCACCGGGCGGGACCGTCTTTTTCTGGAAGTCACCCTCAGCCACAGCGCAAACCCGCCACTCGCCAAGCGGAACCGACTCATTGGCCGACGCCGACAAGGCTATGAGCCCCAGCAAAGCCCCCAGTGCCGCATGTGTTTTGAGTTTCATGGCTACCAGTGGCGTGAGACGTAGGGGTCGTCCTCGGCGGCGACTAGATTTAGGTAATTTGAAGCGAGCACGAGCCGCTTTGCGACCTTCACCGGGTCAGCGAAGAGCACCTGGACCGGGCCTATGCCGATGCCGCCGTCGTTAATCGGGTCGTCATTCAGGAGGGTAATCTCATTCTCTCCGGCCTTGAGCAACCCCGGGGGGATCGGGTAGCACCGGGGCGTATTATAGGCGGAGGCACTATTGAAGAAGTTGTCCGGACCCGTGTGCCCGATCTTCGCGCCGTTGAGCCATGTGGTATCCCAGTCGTCCACCCCGCCCATGACCAGGAAGGGTTCAGCTCCGGCCGGAGGAGCCGAAGGCAGCTTGAAGTTTTTGCGATACCAGAAGAACCCGTTGTATTTATCCCAGTCGGCATGCTGGGACTGGTAGTTGCCAGGAACCTTGACGTCGTGCCAGCGCGGATCGCTCGGCGGCGGGCAGGGGAGCTCGGCCTTGCCGATGGCGCAGCCGCTCCATTTCCCCTCGAGGCTGAACGGCTCCAGCGCATCGGCCAGGCCACCGGTCGGCTTAAAGAAGTTCAGGCACATCGGCGCATGGATCGAGCCGTCACTGCCGCGCAGTCCCAGCGCGTTATCGCGGTCGAAATCGACCCGGATTGCGATCTGGTTCTTCCCAACCTTGAGCAGGCCCGGAGGAATTTTGTAGGTGCGGATCGCCACGGCAACGTCGTTGACGTGGCTGTTCATATCGCTCTGGCCGACCTTAACTCCATTGATGAACGTCAGGTCGCAGCCGCTCACCTGCCCGATCAGCAGTTCGGCGGAGGCACCCTCGGGAAGCGAGGCGATCTCGAATGTGCGGCGATACCAGACGGAGCCGCTGGCCTTGGCCATGTCGGGGAACTCAGCTTGGAAGCCGCCGGGCAGGCTGCATTTGCGCCATGCAGGCCCATCGACCGGGCAGACATCCTGGCCGATCTGGCCCGGGATGATTTCTGCCGCGCCGGCGAGATCAAGCGTCCCGGCCGGGTCAAGCTTGGCTTTCGGCGCGCGAAGGAAATACGGTGCCGTCATCTCAACTCCCGCGTTCGAGAGCAGTCCGACCACGGTCCGCTCGTTAAACCGGCGCGAGCGATCGAGCCAGAACCGCTTGGCGACATCGAACTTACCGGGTTCGATCTGGCAAAGCACGTAGCTTCCTTTGCCGTGGGGAACCTGTGCCAGGATGCCACTCTTGAGCAGGAGCGAAGCGCCTTCCACCTGATCCAGAGCCGTAACCTGGATATCGCCTTTCCAATAGAAATCGGAGTTACCCAAGCCCAGCAAAAGCGGGTCTGCGGTTGGGCCGATCACGGATTGATTGACCGCCTTGGCGCTGGTTTTTACCGCAAATGGCAGGAACCCGGACGCAAAGTCCGCCTCACTTTTTGGAAGGCAAAATACCAAGCCCCCAGATTCGGTGAAAGCCGCGAGACCGTCCTTCCAACCAGCCAGAGTCTTAGGATCAGCCTCACCCAACACCACGACGCTGGTCGGCTTGGCTTCGGCGGGCGCGGTGATGCGTTTGTAATCGACGCGCAGGGATTCGAGAAGCTTGGCGCCCTCGTCTCCGCCAAGGTAAGCCGCCTCGTGCAGATGCGGAGCCGGCAGATCCCGTGTGTAGGTCAGCAAATTCGCAAGGTAGCGGTTGGCGGCAGGGTCGTCCTGGGTCCGAGCACTGACGTCGAGCTGGTTAAACACGAGGTTGCCTTGGGCATTGCGGAGCTCCAGAGCGGCGGCATAGTTGAGCGAAAAATCGCAATCCACCAACGTGCGGAAGTTTCCGGTATCGGGTTTGATGATGACGACCGTGGCGACGTTGTGGGTGTTCCCCCACTTGATGAACCGGTTCTTTTCCTTGCCGTCGTTGCCGACGTAGGGATACCACGCCCCGGCGCGAAAGCCCTTGGTCGGGTAGATATTTGCCAGCGCGACCTCGGTGCCAGTCGTGAGGGTGGCCGCACCGCGCCAGAATTTCAGACATCGGTCGGGGAGTCCGGCCAATAGCGCCCCAACCCGTCCATAGACGTCGCGGGGAGAGGAGTATTCAGTGCGGAACTTGAAGCGTTCCCTCAGGGTTTTCTCGGTCTGCTCGAGAATGAGGATGTTCTTTCCCTGCCGGGTCAGCGCACCGAGATCGAGCCCCTCAGCAAGGCATTTCATCTCGTAGTCAAAGGAACGTCGTCCAAAGACAATGGTGCCGTAAGCGCTCAAGTCAGCGCTGAACGGCAGCAGTTGGAACTTCACGCCGAGCTTTTCCAGGCTCTTCGCTGAGTCGCCCTCAGGATCGATCAAGGCGAGGGGCTTCTTACCATTTTGGAACGGCTGCGGTGCGAGAATATCGATCGGGCACTTGTCCGAGGTGAGCTCCTTGCCGTCCGCAGCAAGGGTCATCGAGAGCTCGCCCTGGCGGTCGCCTCCTGCCGGAATCACCACCTCGATCGGCACAGCCATTTGACCGCCGCCGGGAACGACGAGCGTTTGGGCTTTCTCGGCCACCGTGTCGCTGCCGAGCACGAGCTTCCACTTGCACTCGACCGTGGCCGGCTGACGTCCGTTATTGAGAATGAGAACACTGCGACGCAGCTTTTCGCCGGGAGCAAAGAGGTGATCCTTGGCTGTCCGCTTTTCCGGGGTGCCAGACAAAAAGCCGACCACGGGCGCATAGATTTTTGGCAGCAGGCTGCTCTCGATGCCTCCTTCGCCGAGAAATGCGCACATCCCGCCGACGCCATCCGCGCGCCAGTTGAGAACCTGCTCGCGGGTCCGTTCCTTCCAGAGTTGATCGCGCATGTTAGCCGGATTTTTCAACGCCTCGTTGAAATACGCGCCGCATGCGCTGCTAATAGCACGGACGCCCTGCGCCACGGCCCGCTTCTGCGGGTCTTCGATCTTGTCGGCTTCATCCAACTGTTTCAAAGCGGCCTTCTCGAACGCCTTCAAACCGGCTTCCTCGAAAGCATCGCGCACGAAGGCGTCGGGGCCCTTGGTGAGGGCGCACCACTCGGCCACTTGGGGGACTTTGCGGGGAGAGCCGTGGCCGCCGCCGCCTTCCCATGGCGAATTGGTCCAGTCGGTAATGAACGGGGAAGCCCACTCGTCCATGAAGACCGGCTTCGTCCCGTATTTAATCCAATGCTCGTTGCGCTCGATGTCCTCCTGGATGGGCGAGAAGCCAAGGTAGCAGTGAAAATTGATCGTGTCGTTGTAGTTGTTTGAAGTAAGATCATCCTGATAACGGCTCGGATCGAGGGCGCGGATAATATTGTAGCACCGGTACCCCATGTCGATCCGGCGCTTGTCGAGGTCGTTCTCCGGGGCGCGCAGCCAGATGCCATCCTGGAGGAGCGGGTTCATCTCCAGACCGCACTCGGAGCTGTAGTAGGGGCCGCGCCAGATGAAGATGCTCGGCGAATTGCGAAAGCGCTTCATGTAGTATTCGATCTGGGCGCGGTAGGCGTCCCAGAATTTCGGATCCTGCTCTTTGCCCTGCTGGGCGAGCTGCGCGATGTTCGACTCCGAAAAGCCGTCGCTGGCGTTCATGCGGCGCGGGATGCCCGCCTCGTCGAAGAACGCCGGGTCGAGGCTGCTCGAGTATCCGTTGGTCCGGTAGGCGGAGTTGTAGCCCCAGCGGCGCATCCAGTCGCAAAACCCAAAGTTGCGGGTATTAGGTTCGCTCACTCCGCGCGGGTCGAACAAGCTAAGCGGCTTGCCGTTCAAGGTCATCAGGTGGCCTTGGGTAAGGATTTCGCGGAAGCCGAATCGCTCCGGACGAATGGTATCGAGGACGGTCGCATCGGCCTTCGTGAGCTTCGCATTGAGGCTGTAGAGGAACGGCGCGCCAAGATCCCAAAGTGTCGGATTTTCCCATGTGGCCTCGGCCGTGATGCTCTCAGTCACAGCCTTTGCCTTGAACGTGACGGCAGGAAGCGCCTGGTCGATTTTCCCTGCGGCGCTCGCGACCGATTCAATTTTATACGTCTGCCCCGGCGTGAGCCCGGCGCATTCAAACTGAACCCAGAGCTGCTTTTTCTCGACGGATGTCCGGATGGCGAGATTTTCGATGCGCGCGCCAAGCGGCTCGCTCCGCAGGGAAACCTCACCGCCCAAGCCCCGCTCGGAGGCTTGGGATTCCCACGAAGGAAGCTGGAATTTGTCGCCCAAGATTGCCTGGACCACTTTGGTTTTCCCATACAATGGCGTTGGAACGACGAACAGAGCAAGATCCAGCGGCTTGCCGGCCTTGGCTATGGACGTCAGGTCGAGCGTTCCGCCGGGCCAGCAGATTTCGCCGACCGGTTTTCCGTCCACGAACGCAGTGACCACGGTCTGGGGATCATGAATATCCAAGAGGATACGGCGACCTTTCCAGTCCGCCGGAATTTCCAGTTTTTGGTGATACCAAGCAGCTTTGCAGAGGCTGATATTTCTGACTCCGCCATTCCGGCCAAACCAGAGGCCGGTGAGCGAATCGGCCCCTGCCCATTCCTTGGGCGCAACAGCAGGCACGTCAACGGTTGTGGACGGAACAAAATCCCAGTCAGTATCCACAACAAGCTTGGCATGTGTCGGCTTATCAAATCCGGGAGTGAGATACTGGAAATCGACACGGGACCTGGTGACGTCCGGCAAGGGGAGATCTTTTTCGGAATACGTGGCTTCCACCCAGAAGTTGCCCGAGCGAGGGAGTTCGGGCAGTTCCACAGTCAAAGGCTTGGAGCCTTGCGCAGCCCAGTCGATCGTGGCTGTGGTGCGACTGATCTCGTGCTCGGCCCCGTCGTAAAGCTTGACGAGGAGCTCGCCTGAAGGCTGCCGTGCTCCCTTGGCGTCGAGCTGGAGTTCGATCGGCAGGCGGGCGCCGGCCTTTAACGTGCGACGGATCGGGCCGACGCTCTGAACGACATTCGGGCGATAGCTTGCGGGATCGGTGTCGTAGGAAATCTCATCGAAAAAGATGGGAAGCGTCATTCCGCGGGCGGAGATGGTGAGAGACTGGAGCGAAAGCAATTTCTCGGGGGTGCGGAAAATCTCGTGGCCGTCCACGCAGATGATGAACTGCTGGGCTTCCGCTCCAGGAGGATTGATAATGTCAAACCGCGTCCAACCGGCGTGGCGGATGGCGCGCGTCTCGCGCAGGTCGGTCAGCAGGCCGGTGCCGAACATCCAACCGCCAGTGGCTGCCCCGCGAAAATCCATGAACGTGTAGCCCTTCCCCACTCGCTTGCCATCCTTTTCCATGCTGGCGGTGAAGCTGCAATCCAACCACGTATTCTCCTTGTCCACCTCAAAGATCGGATCGTAAACCCAAAAGGTCAGCACCCCTTCGGGAGTGTCCTTCGGGAGGGTGAAGGAGCAGATGGCATTGTCGCTGCCTGGCTGTAAAGCCGCAGCACCCGCGCCGGCAACCTTCGTGCCACCAGCCCATGCGACGATGGGATTCTTGAGGCTGGCAACGTCCTCGGGCGTGTCGAAGTGATAGCTGACTGCGGGCACCGCCCCTAAGCGGGAGCAGCAGAACAGCGCGAGGACGAGGAGTTTGAATCGTGAGTTTTTCATAAAGTTTTAGGAAAATGAGATCGCGAATGATCAATCATCACCAGCGGTAGTAACGGTATGGGTCATCGCCCAACGGGAAGTCACTTCGATAATCCGGGTAATAGAAGATCTCCGGGGGTTGCTCCTTTTTCTGACCGGACAGTTCCAGAAAAAGCTGCGGATTCTCGCCTCTGATTCCGCCGCTGCCCCCGTGGTCGAAGGCCCGCACCGCGATCACCGCCTTGCCGGCTTTCACTAACTCCGCCGGGATGGTATAGACCCGCGGCGTGCTAAAGAACTTCGGGGTGCTGATGTCCATGGAGCCAACCTTGACCCCGTTGAAATAGGTCGTGTCGAAGTCGTCCACCACGCCGAGGTTTAATGTCAACGCCTTGCCGCTCCAGGCCTCCGGGATGTTGACTGTCTTTCGGAAGACCGCCTCACCGTCCGCATTCTCCCAGGCGCCGCCATACAATTCCCAAATGCCAGGCACGACCACTTTATCGAATCCGGTTTCCGGGGCATCCGCCGCCAGGAGCGGCATTGCGGCGGCGCTGATCCCGGGATCGGGATGTTGGGCGCCATCAGGCAAGGGGTCGAGCCGCAGGGT
>Ga0194039_1001324_pt1 | contig 13350 bp, 11 predicted proteins | sample JunL228m_MetaG_FD_148679 | JGI IMG/M metagenome (GOLD analysis project Ga0194039, IMG submission 148679) | Anoxic zone freshwater microbial communities from boreal shield lake in IISD Experimental Lakes Area, Ontario, Canada - Jun2016-L227-8m | ecosystem: Environmental > Aquatic > Freshwater >...
CCCCACTCAGTACCTCCTGCCCGATACCAAGCGGTGGGACCGATCCAAGGTCGCCGTTTGATACGACCCACGTCATATCAGACGAACCGACCAGTGACTAGTCAGATGATCCCATGAAGGCAACATCGACCGTCGTAGCCTGGGCCGGGGCTGCTGCCTGGTAACAGGCCTTGCAGAGCCTCCAGGCGGGTAACTCCTTCCTTGATTTTTTCACCCCAGCCTGTTTCGCGATACAGCCGACCCTCTTACAACCGGCGGATGGCAGTCACCCCGGTGACCCGCATAACCGAGTGGATTGAAATCATGGGCCCTGATATGCATAACCCCAAATTCTCATTTTTCGTAATCCCACGCTTTAATCCGGCCTTTACCATGGGTCGAGAACGGTTGTTCAAGGAGGGTTTAGGGGTATTTGGATGGCTGATGCGGAGGAGACTCTCCGCCCTCGCGTGCATGATTTAACACCTGAAACCTGATTCCGTCTTAAAAAGTTCCGAGAAAATCCATAAGGAAAGTCCGGATTGACGCCTAAAATGACGCCTAATCCTATCAAAATCTCGGCACTAATTTTCTTCTTCTTGCATGGAAACAGAAAGTTTCCTCGGATGCCCGAAATTTGGGCAGAATGGAGTTAAAAAGTCCCGGTGTGAAGTGATGTGCAGAGCCCCGGTGACGCGGTGACGGGTTGGTTGAAACCGGGTTTTCGTTGCATTTCTAAAGTAAGGAACCTGACAGGCCACACCAGGAGATACGATCATCTTGGACCTGACCAGGTCCCTAACCCAACCGCCACCTTCTCGGACCACACCAACTAGCACTCCATCGTCCTGAAGATGACCTAAGGTAGTGTGTCATTCCTGTTCATGGGTGATGCAAATGCCGATACCGAAAGCCGTATGGCCAATAGCGGAACGAATCTTCAGGCCGATATCCTCAAGGTCGGGCACCACAGCAGCGCCACATCATCCAGCTCAGCCTTCCATTCCAAAGTACATCCGAGGATCCGCGTCATCGAAGTCGGGGCCGGGAATTCCTATGGTCATCCGATATCAGCGGCATTGGGTCGCCTGGCCCGGGTGGGGTCCGCTGAGTATCGCACCGACCTGAATGACGATGCCACGCTCTTCGCAGACTTTCCGGAGTGCCGGGAAGACCCGGAGCGTCAGATCGTCCCGTCCGGCTATCATGTCGCGGAAGGTCGAGGAGACGAAGACGTTGATCTTTTCCTGCTGGTACCTTGGGGCGAGTGATTTCTCCTCGCAGAGGTCTGCTTTTTCTCTGGTTGAGTAGAGCCGATCTTTTTTATTTTATCCCAGAATGCCATTGGATATTCCTTCTTGGATCAACTGTGGATGGGGGAACTTGATGAGGGTTGCTAATTGTTATGAGGGTTTCATCGCAGGTCAATGTCGATCAAGCGGAGTTTGCGGTACTCGCACCATTCCCTTAACTCAGGGAAGACCCGCTTTAAGAGATAGTCCCACTCGGCATGCAGATCATTGTAGGTGCTGCATACGAATACGCTGTCGGTCTGCCAAGGGGGGGGGGCATGGATAAATGAGATGCTGCATGAGCGGTATTAAAACGGTAGGTTTTTTATTTGGAGGGGAATGCTCCCATTAATATCTGACTAGATACTCGTCATGTGCACGTTTCAGTTGCAGGATACTTTTTTCCGATGAGACAGTTCAACATTTTGAGTTGATAATTTTTTTGCGATACGTCCTGTGAAGAATTAAAAGATAAAACAGACCGACCGAATAGATTTCAACCGAATATGATACGATTCAAGATTTAAAAAAAGAAAAATCACCCAAGGTACCCATTATCCATAATATAATCTGCCAGGTCCCAGACACTTTGTGAAAAAGAGTTTTTCGGTTCATTTTGGATGAATAAGCCATTTCTTATCATATCCTGGCTATATAGGGCAAGTTGTTCTGAGTACAGAAAAGGGCTCTCAAAAATATCAACAACACCCACTTCCCCGCCATCATCTTCGAAATATCCTCCCATACTGGAAATCTCATTCCTGATTGTATTCAGATTGTCTGCGAATGTATGATTATCCATGATTTTGAATACCTTTCGGGTATTATCTAGCTGGACATTGTTAAAAACAACCAGGCTCCTCCTGATATCGGAAACATTTCCATCCTGGAGCAGTACTTTAAGATTTTCCTTGTCGATGTCATTCATACTTGAAACGATCAAAAGAAATTCAGTTAATCCAAGCCAGACTTCATTGATCTGGTCAAACCCAGGATATGTATCAATTATCAGGGTATCAATTGTATTGTGCTGCATTGTCTGGAAAATAACCTCTGGTATCCTGTTGAAAACATCCCTCCGACCATTAACACGTTCCTGCAACTGGAATCTGACAATCGCGTCATCCCGGCGTGAAGGGGTGAGGAAAAGAGGTAAATCCGAATACCAAAGGGGTAATTTTGATGCAAGATCGTAACAGGGAATATCATCGTCGCTGTGATCAGTCGCGACATACTCTGCAAAAGTAGGTCCTGGATCTGATAGACCGAAAATCACGTCCTGGGTGGGGGCAAACAGGTTTGAATCAAGTAACCATGTGCGTTTACCCTTCGCGGCAAGACAGAAAGCGAGATTAGCGGCAATTTCACTTTTTCCATTTCCGCCTCCCGGTGAGTACACCACAATAATCCGCTTTCGGTACTCATTGATATCCGGGACTTTCATTCAGTCTCTCCTTCTTCTTTATAGGGGATTGCTCGGTAATAAATCTCGTGACCTATTCTTTCCTTTTTGGCAAACTCCAGCAGGACCAGCTGGTTAAGGTATGTTGATACGGTAGTCCGGTGACGGTCAAGGTCTCGCATAATGTCCTCTGCAGTTGCCCCATTTGGATACCTCGCCAAAGCAGTCCATGCTTTTTGCAATTTCCTGTCTTCAATTGGGATGGTGGCGAGTGAAGAGCTTTCTATTGCAGAAGAGCACCGGTCATGTGATTCAGTTTCTGGTAAGCGGGTTTTTACATCATTAATCAGGTTATTGCAGTCCCGCCGGATTGTATCAAACATCGTATTACAGATTGCCTGGCTATGTTCGATATAAGATTCAAGCTCCTCGAGCTGCCTGATCAGGGTATCTATTTCACCGCCTCCCTGTATAATGCCGGGTTTTTGGTCCATGGATGTGAAAATAACTGTTGGAAATCTAGTCCTGGTTCAACAGGCTATCTCTTTTAGTTGGTTTAATGTTATTCCTTTTATATGTTCGGGTTATTAACTGTTGATAATCATCAGTTAATTATTTTAAGTGTTGGATCATACAGTTATGTATATGCAAAACCTCGTAGATAATCAGTCAGTAAAATCTGCCATAATACCAGATATTTTGGGTAGATTTGAGGTATTGCCATGTGAACCTGCAGAAGCGTTCGGGTCATCTGGAATACCTGTACCCAACAGTTACCGGGTCCTTACGCATCAACTGTTCAATAATTACTTTTCATTATTAATGCGCCCGTTCATTACCGGGTGCAATAACCCACCCCTAACCTTTGATTGCAGGATCTCAAAAGGAGTGAACTGATACCATGAATTCAACAACAGAACTGGTAAAAAGCATCACTATCGGAAATGTCACTATCGAATTACGTGACCCTGATTTCATTGATGCATTCTGGATTGGTCAGAAAGAAGTCTTTCGCTTCCTTAACGCGGCCTGGTTAAAATTACACGATACAGACCGGATCATGTCACCCTTGCTTGTCGGACCGCCTGGTTGTGGTAAGACGACGCTGGCCTGCTCTGTTGCACAGGCCTTCAAGAGACCGGTGTACCTGATAAACTGCACCTCCGATATGCGACCTGAAGACCTACTGATAACTCCTGTCCTGTCTTCAGACCAGCAGGTAGTCTACCGGGCCAGCAGCCTGGTATCTGCCATGGTAAACGGAGGTATCTGCATTCTCGACGAGGCAAACCGCATGAACGAGAAGAGCTGGGCGAGCCTGGCTTCACTCCTTGATGACCGCAGATATATCGAGTCCATTATTGCCGGGGTTAAAATCTCCGCCCATCCGGAATTCCGGATCGTGGCAACCATGAACGACGACTCCTCCACATTCAACCTGCCTGAATACATTGAATCGAGGTTGAAGCCGGTTCTTGAGGTAGATTTCCCCAAGGAAGAAGAGCTAATGGAGATCATCAGCCATCATCTCCCCAGAGCCAATGACGATCTCCTGAATGCGGTAATCAGGTACCTGAAAGAAAAAAGGGAGTCCCGCTCTATCGACGAGTATTCAATCAGGGATGCAATCCAAATTACCCGATACTCCCAGAAATTTTCTGCTGATGAAATGCCAGTTGATGCCGTCGCGAAAAAAATCATCAAGATCCAGGACCGGAAACTCGAGAATCTTGTGAGTATGTTGAGCAACCTGGACCATCCGTCCCGTGGTCTGAAGAATTCATAGTGTACGATCGGATGTGCAGAGTTTGATAAAGAGACCACATAAGAAATTTCCAAACCTTTCGGTGATCACGTATATCCCGGGATATGCCGAATATGCGTCCCTGGTGAGGGATGAGATCCTGGTGCGGAAAAATTCTGACTTCCAGATCGCGGTAGATCTCCCGCATGGACTTGAATCACAGGTTCTTGGAGCGGTAAAAAAATTGCCGGAAGTCTCGCTGATTGTCGACCTTCTTATGCGGGGAATACCCGTAATCCCTACGTCCGCCCCAATCGAGGCAGTACGGTCCTATCTTGAATATGGTCTTGATATCAGGTTCATTGATACAAGCCTGCCGGTGACCGGTAATCTGGATGAGTACAAGCATTTTGTGAATGCCTGTTACCTGTATGGTATCAAAAAGGTTCTTGGAAACCCTGAAAATTATGGCATCTCACCAGGAGATCTCATGAAATCCTGGGTTTCATCGATCAGCGACTCGAATTATTCTGTTCCTTATCTCCATGCCCCCGGTATTGCGACGTACGAGGGTGCCCAGTATACTCCGGAACAGACACCCTCGTACGTCCAGTCCCGCCTGCAATTCATGGCAAAGTCTCTGAAAGAAATGCTCGGTTCGGGAACTGAGGTCCTCCTGATCTGTTCCAGTATTCATTATTCGGGGATTCTCCACTACCTCGATTCAGATCTCCCCGATGTTGATGACACCATTATTGTGCCTTCGAGGATTTGTTCAGTTAGCGAAGAGGATGTTCTCCATCTCAGCCGCGAAATCCCGTTCATGACCTATCTTTATGACCTCTTCCGGGACACACCGGTTGACCGGATGGGTTGGCTGGGTACCATTTACTCAACGACGGAATCGAAGGCGCTTCCTGCGAAAGACGCATACAATGCCTATCGTTATTCATGTAAACTTGCATTCACTGATCAGCAGTTCTACCCTGATATCTACAACATAGTCGTTGCCGCAAAGTTTGTGGTGGATGATTCCTACGGGATTGCAGTTTTTGAAAAGGCACGGTCATACCCACCAAACAAGGGTAAGGAATCGGAATTTGCAATCACCTCAGTGGTTGATTATGACCTGCAACCGCTTGGAGAAATCCGCAGTTTAACCTTGTGGGGTTCCCTTTTCGGTGAAAATTCATACCGCCCACGCAGATGGAAAAAAGAACGGGAGAGATTGTATAAAAGTTCCTATTCACAGTGGTCACGCACACAGGAGTCGCAAAAAGCTGAACGTGATTTTCTCCGGTATATTACCGCACGGTTCACCTCAAAAGAACCATCAGAGGATTCGTTCATAACCCAGGAATACACGTGTGGTCTTGGTGAGGGCTTTGATGTCCGGGAGACAATCCGGAACTGGCCGACCAGGACCCTATATGTAAAAGAGCCTGCGATGGTAAACACAGCCTGTTATGTACTCGATTACCGTGTATTCCAGGAAATACGCCAGTCCTTGAGCGCACAGCTTTCCCTGAAGGGGAATATTGTTGCCCCATCAGAGGAACAGGGATTCCTATGGAATATCTTTTTCGACAAGTATTACCCATGGATTGGCCTGGCGCGGTCGAAAGGCAATCACAATGATACGTCAGTCATGGTGGCATTCACAAAATTACTCATTTCCCCGGACCTGATATTTAGTGGTATCCAAAAGTCGGATCCTCTTAAATCAGCGGTAAAAATAGGGCTGAAACACGCACGGAATGTGTTTGTGTTTACCGATTCTTCCAAAGAACTAGTCGGATTAAACGTCGGACCGGACCGGCTGAAGATTTTACCGACCGGGATAATTCCCAGGTCCATTTTCGAAAAAATGAGCCAGTTTGACATTGCATATGCCAAATAGGATAATAAACGGGGTGATTATGATTACACGCAACGAAAAGGAACCTGGTTTTGAGTTCTCTACTAAGGAGAAATCAATAGAGAACGGAGCAATGACGGGATCATTTGGAACGCGGATTACGAAGACCGGGACCTGCTACGTAAACTATCTCGATACAACGCTTGGCTGTATCCTGGAGCAACAGGACAAAATCTGGCATCTGTGCAGGATGATCGAATCATCACGCCAGGTCCATGTATTCGGGTTTGGCCGGAGTGGGTCAGCCGCATTAAGCTTTGCAATCCGGTTGCGGCATTTCTGTGACTATCTCCCGGCAGTCTGGTGGATGGGTGACGACGTAAGACAGCCGGTCCGCGAACAAGACCTTGTCATTCTTTTCTCGGGGTCAGGCCAACGAACGGAAGTTGAACTGGTCGCAAAGAGTGCAATAGATTCCGGGGCAGTGATTGTCCTGATTACCGGAGATGAAAACTCCCGGATTGGCCAGATGGCCTCATTACTAATTGTATTACCGAAGATGAAAGACCAGGTCTGTTATGGCGGGGGAGATTTCGAGCTCGCAGCATATTTTTTCCAGGAACTTCTTGTCACCATCATCGGGCAACACAGGGAAATCCCGCCTGGTGCGGTAGGAAAATACCATGTATAAAGATCTTAATCCCCCTTCAAACCGGGTTGTAATAATTGGCTGCGGCAGTGCCGGACTGAAGGTTGTGCAGCTAATTCACGAGGTCCACACACCATCAATTATTACAATCGGTATTGATACGGACTTCAACTTGTCAAACTACCTGAAAACCGACCACTATTTCCCTGTCTCTAAATCGGTTGTCAGGGGGCTGCTGGACCGGAATGAAGGCGATTGTACAGGTATTTCCCGTGTTTTCAGAAATCTGCATATGTACCAGATGCAACCGGATGACCTCGTCATCCTTACCGCAGGCCTGGGAAAATTCACCGGGACGTCATTGATGATTGCACTAACAAGAATCATCAAAGAAATTACCTATCATCCCGTGATTGGTATTGTCACGGTCCCCTATCCGCATAACAAGGAACTGATCCTTTGTGCAAAAAAAGGAATGAATCACCTGGTTCCTGCACTTGATTCCCTGATTGTTCTTGAAATGGAACAGTTAAAAAATCTGTTCCAGAATCCGGGAACCGGAACACTGTATGACAAATGCAGCCGTTTCATTGCTGCAGAAATTGAATTTCTGACTACTTCTTTTGATAATCTCACTGGAAAAGACTTTTTTTCAGTCATGGGTATGAAAGGGGTAGGTGTCCTGTTCTATGGTCAGAGTGCGGGACCGGACCGGGCAGAACGCCTGGCACAGGCTTGCCTTCGCACTCCATTATGTGAAATAGATTACCGGGCAGCCCCCGGCTGTCTTGTACTGATTGAAGGAGGCCCCGGTCTGACAAGGGATGATGCCCGGAACGTTGTCAGGGACCTGACATTCGAGTTACCCGGGCATACCCACATCGCATGGGGCTATCGGATCATGAAAAATCTTAACGAGAACATCCATGCCCAGGCGATAATGACCGGGATTAAACCCGGATGGTTTCGGGGAAGCCCGAATTGTATCGCATCGGTGAAAAATCTACAGACAGGGTGAAACAACATGATATTCAATCCAGACTGGTATGAAAATTCCCGCCCGGACGGCGTGGCGGTGATCGAGGTAGTTGACAAAGAGACTAACAAAAAGTGGTTTATTCCACTCATGAAGACGGTATGTGAAGGGACAATAACCGGTCCGCTGGGGGACTTTTCCGTTACCCATTCATTCCGGTTCGAAACGAGTACGTGTCCTCACACGATTGAGGCATTCTACCGGTTCCCGCTCCCGGGTGATGCAGCGGTACATGGATTCTCTGTCAGGTTCGGAGAGGTGGAAATCCATTCCGACCTCAAACCCCGGGTACTGGCGGAAGAAGATTATGATCGGGCGAAGAAAGAAGGAAAATCAGCGGCGTTGCTTACGCGGGAATCCCCCGATGTATTCACCCTGAGTATTACCGGCATTCCCCCGGATGAAGACGTAGTCGTTACTACAAAATATTATCAGGCAGGAAGGTCAGAGGGCCCGGGTTTTACCTTCAGAGTCCCGCTGACAACCTCCCCGCGATATGTCCGGAGCGATGAAGTATCGTCCTACAAAGACGCCCAGCCATTCGCCCTCATGCGTGACCCGGGCCACCGGTTCAGCCTGTCCATTGCAACGCTCAATGGTGTTATCAGGAGTCCGACTTATACCCTGTCCACTGATGCGAACGGGGTATCCAAGCTTTCAGGCGGGGACATCATTCCTGACCGTGATTGTGTTCTTACCTGGACCCCACTGGAAACTACAAACCATCCAGCGATGCAGGTTTTTTTGGATGGATCGGAGGACCCGTGCTTTTTAGCCCTTATCAACACGCCAACAGGGGACGTGAAGACCTACCCCCGCGATGTCATCCTCATGGTTGACCATTCGGGCTCCATGAAAGGGACCAAGTGGGAAGCCGCTACCTGGGCTGTCGAGCACTTCCTTCGTGGCCTCAATGAGACCGATCATCTTAACATCTGCCTTTTTGAGACCCATGCCTACTGGTTTTCGCCCCAGCCACTCCTGGTAACAAAAGAGCGGATCAATGAGGCAATTGAATTTATCAAAGACAAGCGAAGCGGGGATACCGAACTCGGTGTCGCGCTGGAACTGGCATTTTCACAGAACCGGGTGCCCCGGGAAGTATCCCGGCAGGTCCTCATCATTACTGATGCAGAGGTGACGGATTCAGGGAGGATCCTCCGTCTCATCGAAAATGAAATACGTCATTCGGATCCCCGCCGGTGCAGCATCCTCTGTATCGATGCTGCACCTAATTCGACCCTGGCCCTTCAGATGGCAGAACGGGGTGGAGGAATTGCAAAATTCCTTACGAGTTCCCCCGAAGAGGAGGACATCACCACAGCACTGGATGAAATTCTTCGCCTCTGGAGTGCCCCTGCGGCGATCGGATTGTCCCTTGCCGTGAACCGGAAAACCCTTCTGGTTGATGGCCGGAGGGTAACGAAAATGGATGATCACTGGTGTGACATTGATATCGGTGACCTTCCCTGTGGGGTCACTGCCTGGGTGGCCGCAAAAGCTCCTGCTGGTGATGAACCCCTGTCCTTTACGCTTCACGGGTGCGGAACCTCATCGCAAATTCCTGTTTCGACCTGGCCAGCAGTACGGGCATTATTCGGTGCACGCCTGATTACTGAACTCGAATTAATCTCACAGGCCGGTTTCGCGGAGCACGAACTTACGAAACGGCTCGGTGCTCTTGGGTTTTCCAATATCAGCATTCCTGGCGACGAAAAAACGGTATACCATGAAAACAAGGTGACCGGGACACTTGATATCACCCGGAAGATTATCATTGAAGAATCATTGAAATATGGTATTTTATCTTCTGTTACTGCTTTTATCGCGGTCCGTAATGAAGCGGGAGAGAGGGTGCAGGAAACGGTCATAGTCCCGAATGCGTTACCGAAAGGATGGTCTGATTCGTTCCTTTCGTCAAACAGGAAATGTAAATCCACAATGGTACAATTGCCAAAGACCCGAAAAGATCGGTTTATGTATGCAGGAGGAGGTTCATTGCTCGACTTGAGTGCCAGAGACAGCAATTACTCATCAATGATTATGCAACCTGACGGGACTATGAAATTACCAGACAGGAATCTCGGGAAATCTACACTATCAGATATCCCAGTGGGGTATAGTTTCCGTGCCAGACCCACGGGATGGTGTATATTCTCGGGTAGACCGATATTCGAACAGGGTGTTGCGGTCCTTTATAATTCAGCCTTTCAACAAGATCCAAAGAGCATACCTGACATTCCGGTACTTCACCGTCTTTGCATTACGATTGAAAGGACACTGGTCCGCGACAATTCCCGGCTTGAACTACAGCTATTTGTGGATGACCCTGCCGTTCCCAAGGTGAAAGTCAGCGTAGGTGACCTAGTAAAGAGTGGGGGTTGCCGGCCGCTCAATATCAGGTGGGTAAACGGATCCGCAATTGTCTTAAAAATGCTTGACCCGGATGGCGAACTTCGACAAATTCCAGCGAATATCAAGATCGAACTTAGTGGATAACAAGGGCAGGGGGTAGATGGAATGTACGATACACCTGATGGAGGTATGGTAAACAAGAAGAACCCCATGATTACCTTCGTAATTTATGGACCCATTGAAGAACCGGTGGCCGGGGCATTCCAGGGATCAATTGAGTCGTACATTCATTCGATCAGCAGTGAACTGGAACAATTCCCCTCTTTCGTGCGCATAAACCGGCAAACTCCCAAAATAACCACATCCCGGGACCAGCATACCACGTTATTCAAGGATATGAATGATATTGAAGGGAACCTGAAAATTGGTCTGACTGATGTTATCCTGTACTCTCCCAAAGACAGAAAGAATATGTTCGGCTATGGAAATCCTGGTGGGATGGCTATTTTTTCTTTGATACGGTTCAGGAATGAATGCTCAAACAAACGGGCATTTTTCGATCTGATTCAAAAAGAAAGCATCAAAATCTTGTCCATGGCTCTTGATATGCCCCCCTGCACAAAAAACAGTTGTGTTATTACCTATCATCGTAATGTCACAGATTTGGACCTGAATGATTCAGTGTGCCCGGATTGCCGGAACACGATCATTGCGGAGATGAATAACGTCTTCCACGTTGTTAATACCCCAGATGGAGCGTGTGCGAGATGAGAACATGGCCTGCATTCATTTTCCCGCAAGGTGTGATGAGATCTCGCCCATAACCCGCAGGATCGTGTTGAATAATGAAAAAATGTCGAAATTTCCAAGGGGATATTTTGTTTACAAGAAGAACCCGTCTTTACCCCCCCACTTTCCAGGAATCATGAATCATGTCGATGCAAATGATTGAAACTGCTGCACTATGGGGTGATCCGCTCTGGCTGCTTTACTCAACCGGGTCCCACCGTCCCTCCGGAACTCTCTTCTTCCTCGATTTGGAGACGCGACAAAGGACCGAGATCCGAGTTCCCACCACCGGAACTATTGAGCAGTTTGCGGTGTTGCCCAACGGAGAGACCCTGGTTGCCTCCTCTGACAGGGTGCTCTGGCAGTACTCCTCCGGGAAGTTAGAGTTCCTCTCCACCCTGCCAGAATCACCTATGCAGGAGTTGCTGAATAAATACGGACTTGATAACCGATCAGCCCTAAAAAATACCTGGGAATCCGGGATGGTGAAGGGGAAAGGTTGCCCGTTCTATCATGATCGTATCCTGAATGTGTTTGCAAACAGCCGGGAGATTCTCCTCCTCACTTCTTCCTCGCTGCTGCATTACGATTGTATATCCAATAACTGGAAGGTTTTAGCATTGCCCCATCTCATCCCCAAGGCATTCCGGATGCCTGCAGTCTTTTCAGGTGACGGATATCTCTACCAGGGGACGTGCCTCGGTGAAGATGGCGGGGACCTGAAGCGGATTAATACCAAGACCGGAGCAATTGATATTCTGTATGATGGGCACCAGGTTACCTCCGTAGTGCGGGACCCATGGGATCCGGATACGACACTCTACAGTACAGGCACCTGGCATATGGGATTGGACTGGGGAGGGATCTATCGCACCGGGGATGGTATCAAGCCGGTTTTTAACGAAAAAGCCGTATACAGTATGGCATCAGACAAGAATACTATCCTTGTAGTATCTTCTGATGGCGTTTACCGGATACTGCATGAAGGGATTTTTGAACTGTATGACTACCCGGACCGCGTATTGTATGATGGTGTGGGGGTTGTAACAGATGAACGATTCGGGGCATTTGTCGAGACCGACATTTACCGGTCCAATATGGTGTGCGGACCGTCTCCGCTCTTTCCCGAAAATCAACGTTCGATTAAGGACTGCTTACTATCATGAATCAATGGACTAATCCCGGTAACCATGCCTTGAAACCCATGACCGTTGGTTTCCGGAAATACATTGTAAAACTGAAATCTTTACCACTTTCATCCGTCTGTCAGAATACTGATCTGTCCCCGGAGATGCCGTAATATGTCTTCCATTGTATGGTATGCAGATTCGATCACGGGTCTCCGGGAGAAAAACGAAGACACTTTCCTCGCCAGGAAAGCCGGGGAACACTACCTCTTTGTGGTCGCCGATGGCCTCGGTGGCCATGCAGCCGGGGAGATTGCCAGTGCCACAGCAGTAGCGGCATGCAATGATCGGGCGGAACAGCCAATCAATGACTGTAAGGAATTCCTCCTCGACTGCCTGGCCTTAGCAGAGTTTGCGGTCGTGAAAAAGGGGCAGGAACGCCCGGAATGGTGGGGGATGGGAACAACCCTCCTCGCTGCCCTCGTTAGTCCCGATGGGACCGGCCTGTTAATGAACGTTGGGGACTCGCGTGGTCACATGATCAATGGGAAAATATCACACACCCGTGACCAGAACCTGGCACAGGAGATGGTACAGTCAGGCAAGATGACTGAGGAGGAGGCAATGGCTAGTGATCTTTCGAAGATGCTCAACCAGGCACTGGGAGATATCGAACCCCCTGTCCCGGATTTCTATTCGATTGATCTGAAAGGAAAATACCTGCTTCTTTCATCGGACGGGCTTCATGGATTTTTACCGAAGGAGACGATCAGGAAAATAGTGCTTAACGGCGGCTCTGAGTTGCCAGCTACAGTGAAATTATTGATGGATGAGGCTCTCCGGTGCGGGAGTGACGATAATATTACTATTATCCTTGCGAAAGAGGAGGAATGAACATGGACCATTACCGTATTGATATTCACTATAACGAATTATTATTGGGACTGGACACTTGATTTGCAATGTAACTTATGTTACCCATTAATTTTGTGGATATTAGAACCTGAACTCGGATGAGTTAGGGGGTGCATAATCAATATTTAGGCCTCTTTTATCAAACCGACATAAAAACGAGATGAAATCTATAAATAGTATAATCCCTAATATTATAGTATATGG
>Ga0194039_1001326_pt1 | contig 13342 bp, 10 predicted proteins | sample JunL228m_MetaG_FD_148679 | JGI IMG/M metagenome (GOLD analysis project Ga0194039, IMG submission 148679) | Anoxic zone freshwater microbial communities from boreal shield lake in IISD Experimental Lakes Area, Ontario, Canada - Jun2016-L227-8m | ecosystem: Environmental > Aquatic > Freshwater >...
GTTGGAATTCATCAACGCATTTTCATTGCCGGGATCCATCACAAGGGAATTTTCACTCTGGGTCGACAATGAGGGTTCCGTTGTGATGCAGATATCGGGAGAGTCGATCTCACGAAGACCTTTTCCGATCAGCCTGCTTCCGGTATATATTGCGGCCGGGATACGGGTGAAGGGAGCAACCGGTACGAGTCCCTCTCTGGCACAACGCTGCCAGTATCCCATGTTGTCGATCATGCGGTTTACCTTTTCATGGCCCGTACGGTCATGCTTTGTAACCTGGGCCGTGGCAAACATCGCGGTTATCAGAAAAAGTCCACATACATAAAAAAATGGCTGCATTGTCTTCATAGGGGGAGGTGTCGGTGAATGTTGGATTTACCAAAACAAGGGATGTAAAAGTACAATTTATTTTTTTGAACGATTGGATCAAATAAACAGATTGGTTGTCCCAGTTTTTTTACCTTTATCTCAATATTCAATAAAAGATGTTCACTTTATTTAAAAAAGCACCTGGTTGCGTAAACCTCCCGGTGGTATTCTGGCATGGCCGGTCATTTAACCTGGTGACTTTTGGTTTGTTTGCGGCATTGGGTTCTGTTGCAGGCTACAGTGTTTTTTTATATTTCCTTTACACGAAGGGATTCCCGGTAAGCAGCTCCTGCTGGCGGATGGTGTCATTCCTTGTCATTATTAATCTGCTTTTTGCCAAATTTTATACGATCCTCCCCATCGGAATCACTGAATATTTCCACAATTTCCGTTACTACATGAATCAAACTTCATTTTATCAGCAGGGAGGCGTCGTAGGCTTTATTTTGGGGACTATTTTTATCTGTGCGTTTGAGCGTATTCCTTTTGCGACACTGGGAGATGCTGTTTGCTACGGAGGAATAGCCACCATGTTCATCGGCCGGCTTGGGTGCTTCAACTATGGATGTTGTACAGGCAAACCAACCTTCAGCCGGTTTGGATTTATTTACCTTGATCCTGAAGCAAGGGTCTGGAGAGAAAATCCTGAGCTCCGGAATATCCCGCTGGTCCCGGTCCAGATGATCTCTGCCATGGTTGATCTTGTTCTTTTTATTTTTTTCTGCATCCTTTCCACCCGATTTCCCTATTCGGGAGTGATCATGATCATATTCTTTATTGGAATCAACATCAAAAGAATTGCCCTTCAGCCCCTCCGGCATAAAGCCCCATCAAATAAGATCTCCTATTCATGGGTTGCCCTTTTCTTAATCCTTGTTTTTTTTCTGATCATCTTATTTGCCTGGAGATCGGGCGAATCCTTATTTACATACGACCCCCCGATTATTCCGTTTAACTTCAAGACCTACGCTGAATTTCTTGTTTCGGACTGGAACATTACCGGTTCGCTGATCCTTGGCGGGGCGATTAATTTTGCTGCTTACGGAATTCACGGCCGGAAACTTGGAACCTATTTTAATTTAACCCATGATCAGACTTTCACCAGATAGACTATCGTTCCACCTGATCTGGATTTTCGGGTTGCTCGAGATGATAACGGTTCCCCTTGTGGTTTGGCTGCCCGATCTTTTTTCAGTCGGTATAAAATCCCCGCTAGAAGGAGCAGTGGTTGGGTTTGCGGGGATTGTTGTCCTTTTTCTGATCCTGAACAGAATGATCGGATATCTTCATTTCAGCTTTAACGGGGATGTTGTAACCGGCGTCTCCATCCTTCCGGCTGCGTTATGGAACATGATCTTCCTGGCCTTGATCTTCGGTTTCCAAAAAGTGACCGGGCTTTGGCAGATCGATTCGTGGATCCCGCGGTATATATTCGCAGGATTCGTCTCTGTTTCATGCGCCGTGATGGTCACTTTCGTTACTTACCAGTTAGTTTATCCATTTTTCGCTCCTCTCAGGATCTCAATAAGAACTGCCGGTCAGAGATATATGGTAAAAAAAATATCGGTCGTTCGTCTTGCATTCCTGGCCGGTGCATATGAAGGAATTGCCCTGCCGGTCATCCTGCTCTGGCAAAAGGCAGATGCTGCCATACCGCTTGTAGCAGTATTTACAGGCCTGGCAGGCGGCATGCTCGGCTGTACGATCGTGGTGCTCCTTTACAATCACTGGAAGCTCCTTCGCGTCACTATTTTCTTTGAGAAAAAATAATTCAAATAAATAAAACTATGAAAAAAACCACCTTGATCATTTTGCTTTTTTTGAACGCCGTATCCTTACTGCAGGCTCAAACCACGAACTCCTTTACCAAAGTAACCAGCGGAACCGAATACCAGTACATCGGAACCTACGATTTAACCAGGATGAACAACATCCTCAACAAGGAGCTGGAAGAGTTCCTGGCCGGAACCTCTATGTCGTATGCCGATTTCAAAGGACAGTTCAACACTCCGAAATATCCCGTGAAGCTCTACCGGGTATACTATCATTCGGTGATCCCTGAGTTTGACAACATGCGCACGCTGACTTCGGGACTGGTGGCCATTCCTGATAACGGCAAGGACTCCATGCCGGTGGTATCGTACCAGCACGGAACCGTGTTCGGGAAGGACGAGTGCCCTTCAAACCCGGATAAATCAATGGAGACCAGGCTGATGATCGCCCAGTTTGCCTCCCAGGGATATATTGTGATCGGGGCCGATTATTTCGGTCTGGGGGTTTCCGACCTGCCCAACTCCTACCTGGTAAGATACAGTTCCGAGCAGGCCTGCCTGGATATGATTTTTGCCGCACAGGATGTTCTTGCGGCCATGAAGATCAAACCGGGCTCCTTGTTCCTTCACGGATGGTCGCAGGGCGGATGGACCAACATGACCTTCCTGCGCAAACTGGAGGAGATGAACATTCCCGTTGCTGCGGCCGCCACGGCAAGCGCCCCTATCGATGCTTTTGGCACCGTCGACCGCTGGATCAACAATTACCAGCCCATCGATGCGGTCTATATCCCTGCATGCTTTTCGAATTATCTTTTCGCGGTGGAATATTACTGCCAGATGCCCGGTCTTGCAGCAACGGCCATCCGCCCTCAGTTTTACCAGACCGCAAAGGATTTCTATGACTGGAAGATCAGCTGGACCGATTTCAGAAAGATCACGGGCGATACGCTACGGAACTTTTTACAACCTGCATTCATGGAAACCGGAAATATCGGGAATACCCCCTATTGGCAGATCATCGAAAAGTCGCAGGCTTACCGCTGGCGCTGTCATACTCCGCTGAACAATTATTACGGGGAATCGGATGAAGTGGTTCCGGTTTATGTGGCAAAACTCGCCGAAGGTTTTCATAAACTCATGGGAAGCGGAGATACCCATGCGATATCTGCCGGGGCAAAAGCCGACCACCGGGCCACTTACACTTACTCTGTTATCCATGCCAAATCCTGGTTTGACGGATTTCTGCAGAAGAAATAGGTCTATAGCCAGGCATCCCAATCATGATTGGTTCAAATACCGGAAAGTTTGGTAACTTTGATTAAGAAAATCATGTTAAAAAATCCGGAGAAGAATGGCTGACGATGCTCATGGGAGTATATCGGAAAGGGTAAATAAATTTATCACCAAAAAATTTGGGATTTTCCATTCCCAGGATAATCTGACCTTTCTTCACCGGTCGCTCAGCAATGCAGCGATGGAGTTGGGCTTTCATCATGATTTGGAGCATCTTGCCGATCTCATTGAGAAAAACGGACTGACGCACGAACAGGAGGAGATCCTGATTTCAATTCTTACCGTGGGAGAGACCTTTTTCTTCCGCGATATGCAAACCCTGAATGCTTTTCAGGATCACATCCTGGCCCCTTTACTGGATACAAACTGCAACCCCTCAAAATCTCTGAGGATCTGGAGTGCGGGTTGCTGCAGCGGAGAGGAGCCCTATACCCTGGCCATCCTGCTTACTGAACTTCTCCATGAACCTGATGGGTGGGATATAAAAATTCTCGCTACGGATCTGAATCCACAGTTCCTTGAAAAAGCAAGAAAGGGCATTTATACATCCTGGTCCCTGAGGAATACCAAACCGGAAATTATTGACCGTTACTTTATAAGAAGAGGAAGGAGCTATGAACTCATTCCCAGGATCCGAAAGATGGTTACGTTTCTGCAGCTGAATCTTGTCAGCCAGCCCAAACCGGAGATTATTCCCCATCTCATCAACCAAAATGCAGTCTTTTGCCGGAATGTATTGATGTACTTTTCAGGTGAACAGATTTCGGAAGTCACAAAAATGCTCTATGATTCCACCCTCGAGAACGGATGGTTTGTTATTAGCCCGGTTGAAGCCTCTCTGCCTTTCTTCAAATCATACACCCCGGTCGTTCTCCAGAATATTACCTTTTTCCGGAAAAGCCTCCTGCCCGTCACCCTGACTGACCAGGTTATCCCGAAAACCATTCCTGCACATAAACCTGCTTTTCACCATCCTCCCCTGCATGGGGTGAGGAAATTTTCGCCGAAACACCCGGACCAGAAACCGGTGAAGGATGTTGTTACTGATCCTTCCGCTGTCGCCGTTGAATTTTATTCCAAAGGGAATTATACATCAGCCATTGAACGTATTTTAAAGATCATGGATGCAGGCCCGGCAAACCAGGAACTTCTTCCTCTGCTGATCAGATCCTATGCGAATACCGGGAAACTGGATCAGGCCAGGATGTGGAGTGAAAAACAGATCACCCTGAATAAAATGGATGCTTCATCCTACTATCTTCATGCAGTAATTATGCAGGAAATGGCTCTTCCGCATGAGGCTGAAAAGGCGCTTGTAAAGGCGTTGTACCTGGATCCGGATCATATTCTTTCACATTTGATGATGGGAAACATATCAGCAAGGCTTGGAAAACACAGTAAAGCCCGGAAACATTACCTGAATGCAGAAGAGCTCCTGGCGAAATTCAACGATACAGAAGTACTGCCTGAATCGGAGGGGATGACTGCCGGGAGAATAAAGGAGATGGTTGGCTTAATGAAATAACCTTGTCAGCAGGGAATATATCCTTTTATTTGCCAGCTAATTTTCCAATCATGACTGCGATTTCTTCCGGGGTGAGCACATAGCTGGCAGCCCCGAGTTTTATGGCTTCACCCGGCATTCCAAAAACGATTGAACTCGCCTGGTTCTGTGCAATGGTTATTGATCCGCATTCCTTCATGGTTTTCAGCGCCTCAGCGCCATCTTTCCCCATCCCGGACAGAAGGATTCCCATCGAATGGGCGCCGAAATTTTCTGCTACCGAGCGGAAAAGATAATCAACAGCCGGGATGAGCCCGTTTTCGGGAGGACCGGCATTGAGTGATACTTTCATGTCCCTGGTCACGCCCATGTGGAAACTGTCCGGCGCAAAATAGGCGACACCCTTTTCAAGAAGTTCGCCATTCACTGCAACCTTTACAGGGATGGACGAAGTAACGGACAGCCATTCCTGCAATCCTTTTATAAATTCTTTTGTGATATGCTGTACGATGACAACAGGGGCCTTCAAACCCTTAGGCAGGCCTGATAAAATTTTTTGGAGCGTGGCGGGGCCTCCGGTAGAAGCGCCAATAGCAATAAGTCTAATGTCGTGCTTTTGAACTTCAGGCATGATGCTGATTGCAGGTTGTTGCTCTTCCCTGGCGGGATTGCGCCGTATCACACGTACAACCTTTATCTCCGACATCAGTTTGACGGTCTGAAGTAATTCAGCGCGCATCATTTTGTGCTGCGGGTGGCGTATATCCGGCGGTCGTTTTACCACTGCCAGGGCTCCTGCTTCCATCAATTGAAAGACATAGGAGGGGTCATTTACCATTTCACTTCCACTGACGATCACGATGGGAGTAGCCCTGGTTTCCATGATATGCCGGGCGGTTTCCACGCCATCGAGCCCCGGCATATTGATATCCATGGTGATTACATCAGGTTTAAGCTCCGCTACTTTTTGAATGGCCTCTTCACCCGATCCGGCCGTGCCGGCAATCCTGATCTTCGGGTCGGACGAAAGAATATAGGTCAGGAACTCCTGAACTACTGGTGAATCGTCGACAATTAAGACCCTGATCATTTGCGGATGAATTTGTGATTATATAAATTTCCTTATTACCTCAAGCAGGTTGCCCTGTTCAAAATTGCTTTTTACAATGTACGCATTTGCACCTGCATCAATGCCCTGTTCCCGGTCTTCACGTTTGCTTAAAGAGGTGATAAGAATAATGGGCAGTTCTGCCAGCGTATGGTGCGAGCGGACTTTTCGGCAAAGTTCGAAGCCATTCATCCGTGGCATGTCCACATCTGATATCAGCATATCAAATTTCCCTTCCCTGGCCTGTGTGTAGGCATCCATCCCATCAACTGCAGTATTGACCAGATAACCGGATCCCTCCAGAATGTTCTTTAATAACATCCGTGAGGTGATGGAATCTTCGGCAATGAGGATATGCTTCTCTTTCTTTTCAACCGGGCTGGCGGATAGGGGCGAGGATTTTGAAAAGCCGGGCTTCATGGCCATTTTTACCAGATCGGCAATGTTTAATACCGGCACAACCTGCCCGGTTCCAAGTACAGTGGCCCCTGAAATACCTTTAACCTTGTGGAGCTGTTTTCCCAAACTTTTAAGCAGGAATTGATGTTCCGACAAAACTTCATCGATTTGAAATGCAATGCGTTGACCATTGTACTGGATGATGGCATACGGAGCTTCGCGATGATCCATCCACGGCCCTTCATCGGTGCGGTTATTCTTTACGGGGATGGGCAACTCCAGTATTTCGGCCAGGCTGACGGCGGCGAGGTGCTGCCCGCCGAAAATAACGGCATCCCTGTTTTCAACAGTGACTTTATTTTCGCTTGAAACCCTTGTCACACGTTCAACATTCGTTGTAGGGATCATGAAAGATTGTCCGGCGGCGCTAACAAGAATACCGCGGAAGGTAGTGAATGTAACAGGCATCCGTATCGCGATCGTAGTGCCTTCGCCCTGCCTGGTCCTGACAGATATGCTGCCTCCCGACCGTTCTACCTTTTCCCTTACGATGGCCAGCCCGATTCCACGGCCGGAGAGGTCGGTGATCACATCCTTGGTTGATATCCCCGAACGGAAAATGAAAGAGGTGATGGCATCGGTGCTAAGGGATGCTGCGTCCTCCTTTTGAACAAGCCCGTTTCGAATGGCTGTTGCCAGCACTTTTTCCAGGTCGATCCCTCTTCCGTCATCAGAAATCATGATCTCAACCTGGTGGTTCTCCAATAAAGAAAACGATAACCGAATTGTCCCCTGTGATGGTTTATTCGCAGTCACGCGCTGCTGAGGTGACTCAATGGCATGGTCAACACTGTTCCGGAGCAGATGGATCAAAGGGTCTTTGAGCTCATCCAGGATTCGGCGGTCTATCTCCAAACCCTCTCCCTGCATGATCAAACGAACCTCTTTTTGCTGATCCCTGGCCAGTTCCCTGATAAAGATCGGAAATCCTTCAGCCATCGACGAAAAAGGCAAAAGAAGAAGATGCTTCATCCCATCGAGATGATCATCTACGATTCGTGTCAGTTCATGATGGTCATGCTTGATATTTTGCTTCAGCACATCCATCATCCTTTCCAGCTTGCTCATGCGCTCTTCAATCCAGTAGATCAATTCCCCATACTGGAGTTGATTGTTTGTCATTTGCCGGGATTTCCATTTCGGAAATTCTGCATGGCAGTCAAGCAGCACGGATTCAATTTCATCAAAATCCGCAATTCGCTGCCCGTAAGCAATCTTGGTAAGGATCAACTCTTCTGCTTGCAGCAGTAAGGGATCCAGGCGTTTAGACTGAATCCTGACGGAGCCTTCAGCCAGTTTTACAGCCTCCGGAGTCCGGATCGTATCAACCGGGGCAACCATTTCTGCCGGAACCCTGGCCTCTTCATTCCTGCCCTGGGCCACCTCACCAAGTTTACGGATCAGTAACCTGATATTACCACGGTCTGCAATGGAAGGCGAAGAATGCGAATAGGAAAGGATCTGGTTAAGGGTATTTATTGAATCATGAACCAGGTCGAAGGTTTCAGGGGTTAACACAATCTCATGTCGTTTCAGTGCTGAAAAAACACTCTCCAGCGGATGGCATACGTTTTCAACTTCTTTCTGCCCTACCGACCTCGCTGCCCCTTTCAAACTATGAATAGCCCGGAACATTTTCTCGATCTTTTCATTCAGTTCCTCGCCTGCCGAACCCTTTTCAAGTTCAATTAAACCGAGAGAAACAGCACGGATATGCTCGTCTGCTTCAGTCAGAAAAGTAGCTAAGAGGCGTTTTTCGAACTCTTTGTCCTGGATCGTCATTCATTTAAAGATTAAAACTTGCTGTTTGCAACAAGCGCTTTCAGTTTCAAACCGAGTTCATTCAGGTCCTGGGCCGATTGTTTCACCTGTTTCATGCTGGCTGCATTTTCACCGCCAGCCTGGTTTATGGTCCTGATGGCGACCCCAATCTGATCCATCCCAATTAACTGTTGCTTGCTCGACGCCACTATTTGAGTTGCCACGTTGGCAGCCTCCTGTGTGCTAACGGCCAGAATATTGATCGCCTCGCCTGCCTGGATTGACTGCTTTACCCCTGCTTCAACTGCTTTATTTCCCTGCTCGGCAGCCATCACAGCCGCACTGGTAGCTTTCTGCACATCAAATAAGATGGTGCGCACCTGGTTTGTGGCTTTTTTTGATTGTTCCGCCAGACTCTTTATTTCCTGAGCTACAACAGCAAAACCTTTTCCCTGTTCACCTGCTTTTGCTGCCTCGATCGCCGCGTTGACTGCCAGTAAATTGGACTGGTCCGCCACATCACTCACCGAAGCGATAATTCCTCCGATCGATTGGCTTTGCTCACTCAATTTAATGATTGCCTGGGCGATCAACTCCATCTGCTGGCGGATATGGTCCATCCCATGCACGGTTTCGTCCACTGCTTTCTGTCCGTCCTGTGAAATCTGAACAACATGATGCGCATTTTCGGAAACTTCTGCCGCCTTCTGAGATGATAACTGGGCTGCCTGCCTCACCTCTTCAACGGTAGTTGAAGTCTCTGTTATGGAAGCAGCAGTTTGAACCGCGCCCGTGGCCACCTGTGTTGAAGCTGCCAGTATTTCGCTCGATGTTGCTGCCAGAACATTTACGGTGTCTTTTACCTCCTTTAAAATACTGCTCAGTTCATGGGTCCTGTGATTGACGGTCTCTTCCAGTTGTGAAATATCAGTCGTGGAGCCGCGAAGGTTTTCGAGCATCTGTTTAAACGCTTTTCCCAACCGGCCGATTTCATCTTTCCGGTTCTGTACCGGGATATCCGCATTCAGATCATTTCTTCCGGAAATCTTCTCTGCTAAAATCGATAATTTATTGAGCGGAACAACGATAGCAATGTTCATGAGCATCACCAACAGAATACCCCCCAGCAGACCAACAGCAGCCATGATGATGAATAAATAACGAGAATCCTGCGATTCTTCTTTATCCCTGGCGACCTGGTCATCCATCGCTTTCTGCGTATCCTTTGAAAGGTCAGAAATAATTTTGCTGATCGTGTCGAAGCGCAACTCCTGAATGCCCAATCCCAGATCCCTTGCCTGTTTAATCTCCCCTTTTTCCACCAAGCCTATCTGGATCTCCCTTGTTTTTCTGTAGTTGTCTCTGATGCTGTCAATTTTTGAAAGCTTTAAAAGAAAGTCAGATTCTGAATTCAATAACCGGAGGCTGTCAACAAGGATGGAACTTAACCCCGCCCTGCCTTTAATGCCTTTTATGAGCGAATCCTGCTTTGCTTTATCCTCGGTTAAAAGTAACTGAAGGATTGAAACCCGCTGTTGATCCATAACAAATCTCAGTTTTTCAGTCATCAGCACCGAATGAAGATGCACTTTATTCAACTCTTTTTCAGAATTGGTGACATCGATAATGACAAGATCCGCGATCACAATTACAATCGCCAGGATTAACCAGAGCAAGCCAAATCCAAGAATCAGCTTTGTGCGGGTTGAAAGGTTGTTGAAAAATCTCATAAGTTTTGTTTTCTATTTGATTAATTTACTTCAATGTCAACGATGATTGATTTGTCCTCCAGAATGGCCTGGATATTTAAAACGATGATTGATCCGGAGGTGACGCCCAGAAGATAATCTGCTCCCACTCCGCTGATCGTTGGAGGGGCCTGCTGAATGATGTTTTTTGCTATCCGCCGGGTCCCGTGGACAACATCTGCCAAAATCCCAAACTCCATGAGCCCGTTGCTGACGATGATCACCTTGTTCAACTCGCCGATCCCTGCTTCAGGCAGGTGAAAAAATTTCTTCAGGTTGGTGACAGACAGAATTTGCCCTCTTACGTTAATAATGCCAAGTATAAAATCAGGAGTTCCAGGGAGTAATGTATATGTCTTAAGGGGATATACCTCTCTTACAAAGACCGACTCAATCGCATAGGTTTCGGTGGAAAGGGAGAAGGTTATTACATCCATAAACTCCCTCCCCGAATCGGATACTCCAGGCTCCATTGAAAGTTTCTTCGCCCTATCCTGTAAAAGTATCTTGTGCTCTTTTTTCATAAATCCTTTTTCAATGCCAGAACAGCCTTGTTCAACTCCCTGTTTTCTTCATCAGATAAAAAGAGGTCAGGGTCATGTATTAAAATCAAGCCCGCTGAGGTTTTCACAATTCCCGTAAAGTATGTTGAGCTACTGTTAAAATGATCCCTGGCTGATATATCCTTCTCCTCCAATTCCCTGATCCCCTCTGCTTCATCAGCAACTATTACAACCATGCGTTTCTTTGTCTGTACAATGATAAAGTGGTCGTCCGGAATGATCTCACGGGTGGGAAGACCAAATCTTTGCCTGATATCAAAAACAGGCAAAATTCCGCCTTCAAGGTTGATCAGGCCCATAATGACCTTTGGTGAATCCGGCAACGGTGTGATGTAAACCGCATGAACGACCCGGACTGTGCTGGCCAAGGGAAGGGCATACATCAAATCGTCCAGCCTGAAAACAACTACTTGTCGGACAGAAATTATTTCTTTCTCTTCAATCATGATTGTAGGCGGCAATGAGAATTTTTTAAATCGATTTTGAGATTATCAAGAGAGATATTTCTTCATTGCCTCTAAAAGATGATCTTTCCGAATGGGTTTGGTCAGGTATTCATTACAGCCTGCAAGCATACATTTCTCCCTGTCGCCGGCAAATGCATAGGCCGTGACAGCGATTATCTTCAGATCTGACCTGTTTGATTTGATATGACGGGTTATAGTTAGCCCATCCATATCGGGCAGCCTGATATCCATCAGAACAAGGGATATATTTCGATGGGTGTTGCTGAGTTCAATGGCTTCCTTTCCGTTATGTGCCCGCAGGATCTTGATGCCCGTTGATCTCAATGCCAGGGAGATAAAAAGGGCATTTTCCTCCTCATCCTCCACCAGCAATATCGTCTTATCTTCCCAGTTGATTTTCCCGTTGTCTGTTGTTGGCGCAACAGGCGGGATGTTGATTGCAGGGGCATCCCCGGTTTCAAGAGGAAGAATAAAAGTGAAAGTAGATCCATCGCCAATGGCGGAATTTACTTTGATCTCGCCTTTCAATATCTCTGCATATGACTTGGCAATAGAGAGCCCAAGGCCATTTCCTCCATACTTTCGCGTGTGACCAAATTCGACTTGTCTGAACCTGTTAAAAATAAGGGCATGCATTTGAGGATCTATGCCGATGCCGGTATCCTTCACAATACAATTTAGTTTTTTTTGTTCAATCCAGACAACGAATTCAATACCGCCCTTTTCTGTGAATTTGACGGCATTGCTGAGGAGATTATGGATGATCAGCTTCAGCTTACTTTTGTCAGTCATTATTTTTGAATCGGCAGGACTGATCTTGTTTTGGACTGTGAAGGTGAGGTTATTCCCATGAGCCTGGGGCTGAAACAGCGCTTCTGTTTCACTGATAAAGGCGATGAGATCAACCTCCTCAAGGTCGGCCTCTTCAATTCCCGATTCAATTTTAGAGATATCGACGATGTCTGTAATGATATTCAGCAAGCGTTGTGTGCTGATTCCAATGAGATCAATGAACTGATCCCTTGCCGACTTATCCAGACCGGGGTCCTTCAGTAACTGTGAAAAGCCAAGGATCCCATTCATGGGGGTACGGATCTCATGCGACATATTGGCAAGAAAAGATGACTTAAGGCGGTCGCTTTCTTCCGCCTTTTCCATGCTCCGCTGCAGCTCATCCTGTGCTTTTTTGAGGGCAGTGATATCCTGCAGCACTGTGCGGCTGTTCATAATGTTTCCCATGTCATCACGAACCGCAGTCGAATTGCTCAGGACGATCATCTTTTCACCTGTTTTCGCACGAAGATTCAGTTCGGAATTGCTCACCAGTCCGGTTTTCAGAAAATTTTTGAAATCTTCCTCCGCCTTTTGAATGCTGTCGGGGTGATACCTCGCAGTAAAAGGATGTCCGATAATCTCATCTCTGGTATAACCGGTATGATCCAGCAGGGTGTCATTGCATTCAATAACCATTCCCCCGGTGGTTTCCACCGACATAAACATGGCCGGTGCATGGTCGTATAAGTCAAGGTATTTTTCTTCACTTTTTTTCAATTCAACCGTCCGCTGTTCAACAAGTTCTTCAAGTTGCTCATTGATCACCCTTAGCTCTTCCTGTGCTTTTGACAGGTCCTCGTTTCTCAATACTGCGGCTTCATAGGTAGAAAGCAGCAAAGTCAGCATTTGCTGGTGCTCGGCTGTTACGAACCTTTTCTTTCCCATGAAATTGATCTCCATTCCGATCTTGATCCGCTCATCATGGACTTTTCTCTTATTGGCAAGAACCGATTCTATCTGGGTAATCAGAATTTCGGTTTTAAACGGTTTGGTAATGAAGTTATCAGCTCCGCATGCCAATCCTTCAAGTACATCTTCAGGATTCGAAAGAGAGGTCAGTAAAATAACAGGAATGTCCTGAAATTTTTCTGAGGATTTGAGCCGCTGACAAAGATCAAACCCGTTCATTTCGGGCATGATAATGTCACTGATAACCAGGTTGGGCCTTTCAACTTTCACAAATGCCAGGGCAGCTTTTCCATTTTCCACCGCCATGACGCTAAAATGGTTTTGTTCAAGAAAATGTTGCAGATGAAGACGTTGAGTCAGGCTGTCCTCAACAATGAGGATTTTGACCTGCTCTGAAATTTTATCACCTATCCCTGCCATTCTAAGTGTTTTAAATGGTTTATTATTAAATTCTTATGAACTATTTTTTGGTGAAGAAACGGATATTTAAAACCGGGAATATTTTTTTGCGAATATATAACCTTTCTAAATAATAAAACATAGTGGATTTGC
>Ga0194039_1001328_pt1 | contig 13327 bp, 9 predicted proteins | sample JunL228m_MetaG_FD_148679 | JGI IMG/M metagenome (GOLD analysis project Ga0194039, IMG submission 148679) | Anoxic zone freshwater microbial communities from boreal shield lake in IISD Experimental Lakes Area, Ontario, Canada - Jun2016-L227-8m | ecosystem: Environmental > Aquatic > Freshwater >...
GCAAATAAAGCCCAGAGCATAAAGCCCCCAAAGCCCACTAATAATACGATCCAGCCAAGACGGGCGTATTGTCTTTCATCATGCTCTTCATAATCTTCATCATTAGCTCTTGCCTCTTGCAAGGAGATAATGCGTTTTTGGAGCCAGGCTTTGGAGTTTTCGTAAGGAAGTTTTAACATCGTATTCTCGTAATTAACTGTGCGTGACTATTTGCCACTATTCACTAGCGGCGTTCTTATCGCCATCAGAATGGGCATCATGCACTTCAGAAATAGTGGCGACACTTGAGCTTGCTTGTGCGCGTGCATCAGCATCCGCCTTAGCTCTTGCTTTTGCTTGTGACTCTTGCTGCGCTTTAAACTGCGCCAAATCTTTTAATACTTGATCCGTTGGTCCAAAAGCGGCCACCATCCCCTCACGCAACACGAGTAATTTATTGGTTTCTCGAATAATGCTCGGACGATGACTAATAAGAACCACCGTTTTATGCATCTGACGTAAGCGAATAATGGCCTGGGTGAGAGCAATCTCACCAATATCATCCAAATTCGAATTGGGCTCATCAAGCACAATTAAGGAAGGCTCATCATATAAGGCGCGCGCCAATCCAAGACGTTGCTTTTCACCGCCAGATAAGCCAAGGCCACCATCACCAATCATGCTGTCATAACCTTCCGGTAGTCGCAAAATGAGATCGTGGACACCCGCTAATTTGGCAGCATTCACTACTTTATCTGCATTCACCTCGCCAAAGCGGGCAATATTCTCACTAACCGTGCCAGCAAACAACTCAATATCTTGAGGCAAGTAACCCATATGAGGACCCAGCTCATCTTTATTCCACAAAAACACATCGGCACCATCTAAACGCACCTTACCTACCGCAGCGCGCCACACACCAACTAAGAGCCTGGCCAGAGTGGATTTACCAGAGCCACTAGGACCAATGACGCCTAAGCAATCTCCTGCTTGTATTTGAAAGCTCACACTTTTTAGAACAGCTATACCCACATTGGGCGGTGCTGCGGTGACCTGCTCCACCGCAAGATTGCCCTCAGGCCTTGGTAGCTCCATCCCTGCTTCGCGAGGTGGATTTTCAGCAAGTAATTTTTGCAAACGGGCATACGCAATCGTCACACCACTCCACTGGCGCCAAACGGCAATAATTTGCTGAACTGGTTGCAGTGCGCGACCTAGCAAAATTGAACCAGCAATCATCATTCCGCTAGTGACTTCACCCATGATGACGAGCAGCGCGCCAACGCCCAAGATCAATGATTGAACCGCTATTTGAACAAACTTAGTAACAGAACTCACTTTTGATGCTTTTTGACTGGCTTCTGCTTGTAATTTTAAAAACTTAACGTGCTGCTCATACCAACGTGCGCGCATATTGGGCAGCATGCCCATCGCTTCGATCACTTCAGCATTGCGTAAATTATTCGTTGCCATATTGCTTGAACGAATCGCCACATTGTTTGCTTCAGAAAGGGGTTTGTGCGAGACAATCTCATTTAACCAAGCAAGCGCTACCAAAATAGCTACGCTGACAAACGCAAACATGCCCATCCAAAAATTAAAAATAAATATCACAATTAAGTAAATCGGAAACCAAGGCGCATCAAAAAATGCAAACATGCCATTGCCAGTGACAAATTGGCGAATGGTCGTTAAATCATTGAGGGCTTGGCCGGCATTAACTCCCATGCCGCGTAAGTTTTGCTCAAAGGCGGCGGTGTAAACACGATTGTTTAAAAAACTATCCATCTTAGCGCCAATGCGAATCACGACCATGCTGCGGATATATTCCAAAATAGAGATCAAGGCAAATAAGCCCAAAACCATAAAACTTAAAACATATAAGGTATTTTCATTGCGACTAACTAAAACTCGGTCATAGACTTCGAGCATGTAAATCGAGGGTACTAACATCAAGAGATTGATGCAGGCGGTGAATATAGCGATGGTGTAAAAAACCTGCTTGAACTTGCCTAATGCCTCAGTAATCTCATTGGTTGGCATTAATTGCCGAATTCGGTTTCGCAAAGTTGCACTCCCAAGCCGCTTAAAGTTAGTAAAATTCAGCAAAAACTATATCATAATTTGTGATAAATATCACATAAAAATCAAATTTTCTGCCTCAAATGGTGGCTTTGCAACAAAAAATGCTGCTTTTACGTCATTTTTGGGCTCTCAGAGCCTATAAAAGCCACTAAAGGCTAAAGCGGGCTAAAGCGCCTTTTTACTTTGCCGTTCAATCACGATTTGGCTCTAAATGACGCCATTGCCTGATTCACAAAGCTTGTCAGTTGCCCACAAAACCGCTCTTGCGAAAAGCGCACGGCATTTTCCCGGCAATCGCTTGGCAAAATGGGGGTGGCTAGACCCTCAAATTGCTCCACGGCCTCTTTGATCGCCTTTTCCGTTTGCTCTGTAAAGAAGAGCCCGGTTGGAGATGGCTTATTGGGAAAACCTTGAATCGTCTCAAGGGCCCCGCCTTTGCCAAAGGCAATCACCGGGGTGCCACATGCTTGAGCCTCTAAGGGAGCAATGCCAAAATCTTCCTCTGCGGCAAAAATAAAGGCTTTAGCCTGCTGCAGGTGCGCTAGCAAAACATCAAATGATTGATACCCCAACAAGGTGACATTGGCTGGCGCCATCCCTTTGATTTTTTCAAAATCAGGCCCATCACCAATCACAATCAACTGTTTGTCTGGCATTTGGGCAAAGGATTTAACGATCAAATCGATTTTCTTATAAGGCACTAGGCGTGAAGCAGTCAGATAGTAATCTGCTTTTTTCTCACCCAAAGTAAAGGCATCTAAAGCGACAGGGGGATAAATGACCTGCGCTTTGCGACGATAGACTTTCTCAATTCTTCTGGCAATAAAGTGAGAGATGGCAATAAATTGATCAACTCCATGAGCCGTGCGTAAATCCCAGATACGCAGTCGATGCAGCAAATATTTGGCTACCCAACCCTTTAGGCCCTTATTTAAACCCGTCTCATTTAAATACTGATGCTGTAAATCCCAGGCGTAACGCATCGGGGAATAGCACATACAAATATGACATTGATCGGGTCCGGTGAGTACGCCTTTAGCTACAGCATGACTACTTGAAATAACCAGGTCATAGCTAGATAAATCAAATTGCTCAATGGCCAGAGGCATCAATGGCAAATAAGCGCGATACTTGGTTTTTGCAAACGGCAAATTTTGAATAAATGAAGTAGTAACCTTTTTGCCTTGCAAAAAAGAGCGCTCCGCTAATGGTACAAAATCAACTGTGCTGTACAGATCTGCCTGAGGATAGCAACGCAGCATTTGCTCTAGCACACGCTCTGCTCCTGCATAGACCGTAAGCCAGTCATGCACAATGGCGACGCGCAAATGTTGCATGGATTGAGGGGTTTGATGAGGGCTAACTTGATTCATATGAGAGTTCTAAAGTATGCGGCGGTAAGCTTCAATAGTCTGCTGCGCAGTACGCTCCCAGTTAAATAAGGTGGAACGGGCAAGACCCCGCAAGGATAAGTCCTGACATAAAAGATCATCATTTAAAACCCGGATGAGTGCTTCTCGAATTTCCTCTTTCTGATTGGGGCTTACATACACCACCGCATCTCCGCCTACCTCTGGAAGCGAAGCAGCATTCGATGAAATCACGGGAATACCCGAGGCCATCGCTTCAAGTACTGGCAAACCAAATCCCTCGTAATGGGACACGCAGGCAAATAAACGAGCGCCTGAGTATATAAAAGCCAAATCTTGATCAGATACAAACAATAGATACTTTAGCCAGCCCTCTTGACTATAGCGCGCAATTTTTTGATGAATAGACTCACTATTCCAACCATGGCCGCCAACAAGTACAAGCGGATATTGTGCGCGTAGCTCTGGCGGTAAGCTGGCATAAGTATCAATTAAGACCTCAACATTTTTGCGCGGCTCAATGGTACCTACCGATAATGCATACGCATTTGGTTTTAGTCCATAACGACTTAAAGTCTCTTGAATATGCTCTTGTGAGCGAACCTGAAACATGGGATCAACCCCCAACGGAACACTCATCACTCTGTCTGGCGAGACCGGAAAAAAATCGAGCAACTCGGTTCTAGAAAACTCAGAATCGGTGATAAATAGATCCCCTTTTTGGGTGAGGTGAGGAAAAATATCATGCTGATATTTCACCCGAGTCTTAGGGTGATATTGCGGCACCCGAAAGACTGACATATCGTGCACTGTGCTCACGCACTTGCCTGCAAAGTGTGGCAAAACAAAACTGGGGGAGTGATAAAAATAGTCCTTGTAAGGCAAGCAAATCAATCCTTTTACCGTGGGCGATACTGCCCAAAACACCGAACGCGCTGCATTGTGAATGCTCTGCCTAAGTGCGCTCGCTTGCTGCCCTTTAGTTCCCTGATCAGCTAAATGATATTTTTGTATAAGAACTTCTGGATCATCTACCCAGCCAAGTAAAAACTGAAACTTCAAATCTGCCAAAAGCTTGGCATCGCGCAGACCCTTTGCTAACTCATAGGTATAGCGACCAATTCCGGTCATCGAGACACGCATGGGATCTAAAGAAAAGATGAGTTTCACGTCAAGTCCTATTTGTTATTAAGCATGGGGTTTACGCAACTTGTGTACTTGCTTGCCCTTTTCGACTACATAACCCCACTGCGAAAATGCACCACGCATCCGAGCAATATTTTGCGGCTGAAAAAACACATCCATCACGAAATTTGATACGAATAGGCTAATTAATCCAGAAACCGCAGCACCAACTAGGCCTAGCAACGGAATCAAAAACCACCCTGCAGTTAAAGAGCATACCAAACCCACCGTGGCGCACAACGGGACATAACGCAAACGCCCCTCTAAGACCAAGAAAATACTGCGAATCGAGCCTAAAATCACCAATAAGGGACGCATTGCCAACCAAGGAATGAGTTCTTGAGCGGCAATATATTTAGCGCCATACAGCCATGGGAAAAGAAAATATAAAAGGGTGATGGGAATGAGCATAAGCAGAAAAATGACAAAACCTAAAAGATAGGTTCGACTTGCCAAAACTGGATGCTCTAAAACATGGCGTTTTGCCAATTCGGGTACCAAGGTCATGGAGAAAATCACTACCAAGATGTCAAATAATTCCATGCACTTAAAGGCTGCTGCATATATCCCAACTGATTCAATTCCCAAAAAATAATCGACTAAATAATATTCACAACGTACCTGAGCTGCGACTAAAGTCACGCTCACCATCACCAAAAGAGAACTCTTTAACAAGTTTTTTGCATAGGTGGAATCAAACTGTCCAAGCCATAAAGACCAATGGCGCGCCCGGTAATTGGCTAGTAATCCCATATTGCCAGCATACTCAGCGGACATAGAACAAGTCACATAAATTAAGGGCCAGCCAAAGATGACACAAATGACCTTGACGATACTAGAAAAAAAGGAAGTTAGGATATGCGTGCGTGCGATGATGGCAACGCGATGCTCTATCCGCAAGCGATATTCCCAAATCTCGCTTGCTTGAAAAATAAATAAACTGCCGTAAGCAAGCGCCATATAAAACGTTAAACCAATCCCCTGACTCCATCCAATCAGGGTTACTAAAGCAGCGTAGGCCAAGGAACCAAAAAACAGGCGCAAAATAAAAGTAGTCTTTTGAATATTGGCAATCTTTTGCGGCGAATCTGCTTGACTTAAGTCTCGCAAAATAATATCTTCACTACCCGCTGTCGCCAGAGCGGCAAATAACGTCGCAGAAGCAACTAAATAGCTTAGCATTCCCCATTGCTCAGGCCCATAGTGACGCGCAATTAAAATGCCTACTAAAAACCCTACGCCCATACGCACAAAGCGGTCGATAAATAGCCATCCTGAGGTGGACACCATTTTTCCCACGGTATTTTGAGCTGGGTAGTCCATACTTTATTTCAGAGTGCTTATTGGGTGTGGCTGAAAACTAGCCATTGAGGCAAGTAAAAAAATCCAAATCCACAAACTCGAAAAACTCAAATCTGGCTGAGCAATCGTTTTTGCTAGAAGCATGGAGCATAGACCCCAAACTGCTGCACTTACCCAATTATGCAAAACAGGCTCATCAGATTGAGCTGTGTTTTTTAAGGCCGAATGCGCCAGGCTAATAATAAAAAGGGTGAAAAATAAAAAGCCTAAAACGCCGACATTACTTAATAAAAATAGTAAAAAACTCGAGGGTCGATTACTGCCCAATCCCACACCTAAACCATAGGTGCGCCATAAGATTTGCATACTTTCGATATCGGCATCAAACCGAACCACAAAAGAGTCTCCATCTGACTTTTGCAATAAGACCACATTGATCAGCTCGCGAACTTGCTCTGAACCTAGCCATAACATCACAAGCAAAAAAATGCTGAGGATTACTGCTAGAAAAATCATTCCAACACTTTTATCTATTGACCCACTTTTAAAAAGTGGCGCCACTCCAAGCCCCCATAAAACTGCAGCAAGAATCAAGAACAAGCTTAAGTATGCAGTTGAGGAGACGGTAATGAGCATGACAAAAATGGTAAGCAAGAGGCAAAGCAATATACGCCAATTAGAATCTTTAACCCACCAAATCAGAAAAAATCCATACATTCCGCACAAATAAGTTGCTAAGGACGAAGGCTCCACAAATGAGCCATTGACCCTGGTAAATGATCCAATGAGCTGATCATTGCCAAGACTCCAACCTTCTACGGTATATAAATAGGCTTCTGGAAAATAAATGCCCGTCATATTGGCGAGCCACTGCCATAGCGCAAAGAAGATCACAATCCCCCAAGCAATCAAAATCGCCCTAATAAAAAGGGTAGGGGTCATGGGTTTTAGCCAAATAATGCCAATCATCAAGACATTAACTAAGAGTTGAGCTACCTGATTAAGGTTGAAAGATTCAAAAACTAAGCGTGTCATATTATTGACTTGGTCATCAATCCCCAGCCTGGGGGAGTACACCAACATCCCAGCAAAAACATTGGGGAAAATAAGCGCTCCAAAGCTTGAATAAAAAACAAAAAGGCTTAAATAAAGCAGAGGAGTATTTTGTCCAGGGGCCCACAAAATAGTGTCTCGTTCTAAACATAGATCGATGAGTCCGCGCACGATAAACAAAAGTGCAAAAAAATAATACACAATGATTGGGTTATCCCCAAGATTGATAAATGCCATCGCCTGCAATACTGAGGAAATAATTAAACCGACAAGGATAAATTCCAAACCAAATAAAAAAGCAATAATCCCAATGCCGCCAATGATGAAAGTCGATAGCTCTAGCACTAGATAGATCGTCCTACCAAATATGCCAGCAAACTGTCTAGGGTGAAGATAAGATTACGCCGGCAGATCAACTGAATGTGGCTGCGCAAGCTACTCAAAGTCATGCCAAATGCTAAGTTCAGCGGGCAATTTCAGAGTGGTAACTCTGTGCGCTTCGTTTTAATAGCAAAACCAAGATACTCAGAACAAGGCCTGCCAAAAATCCAATAATGATCGCCAATCCTGCAGTAAAGATGGGGGTATCCATCACATAAATAGGCTCAAGCACGCTCACACCTTGCGTGTATGGGGGTGATAGCTTTGCTTGATCCTCTGATAATTGCCGTCTGGCACTGACTAGGGATTCTCGTAAGTTTTGAGCAGCCTTATCCGACACCACAATCTGATTAAAATTTTCTTGATTAGCTTGTTTTGTATTACTTCTGGCTGCCAACTTATCTAACTCAGATGCAAATAAGTCTACTTGAGCTTGCGTAAGCTTGGTTTGCGCTTCAAGCTTTTCAATGATTGGAGTAATGATCTTATTTTGCGTATCACTCACCCTCTCAACAATCGCGGCAAGACAATCTTGCGCAATCTTTGGAGAGGCGCCATTCCATGTCAGCCTTACTAAAGATAAAGAGTTCACCTGTAAAGAGCCAGCAGGAAATTTAACCACACTTGCACTTAAAGTTTTATTCATATCACTTTGATATGAAGGTGAAATAGTTACCAGGCAAAGCTCGGCAATGGTTGGCGTAAAAAATCTAGGGGACTTAAAGCGCTCAACCATAAGTACTGCTGGTTCAGGCTCGGTTCCCTGCACAAAACCCCCGGCAATAATAGAGCCCACACGTGCCGGGGCAATCACTACGGAAGCTTGATACTTGGAAGGAAAAAAAGCATATAAAGCAAAACCAATAATGGCGCCGCAAACGCCTCCGACCAAATACCACTTCCAATGGCCTTTAAGGTAGCCGCCAATTTCCCAGACATTGAGCTTTTCTGAGGAGGGTCTCGTGGTCATAACCATATGCAAAGTGCTTTTATATTGTGTTAATTTGGTGCATTATAGCTCTTGCAGAGCCCAAAAGGCGGTAATTACTTGACTGCTCAGCCCTACTTTTTAACCCTGTTTCTTCCTGCCTAGCTTGCTCCTTAATTCATGCAAAATTGATTGCGATGAGGGCTGACCCAAAAAAACAAGCTGCCTTTGACTTTAAAAGGGGTTAAAGGACGAGCAAATGAGATAATGGTCTTTCAAATATAAAATTAAAAAGTGATGACCACTGCCCAATGCCGGCTTTGCGCTAGCACAGCCATTCCACGCTTTAACCTAAAGATCTTAGGCAAACATCAGGTCGCCTTTTTTGAGTGTTCCAAGTGTCATTCTTTGCAAACTGAAGCGCCCTATTGGCTTGATGAGGCTTATGGCAATAAGAACTTATCTAATTTAGATACTGGCGCAGCGCGGCGCAATATTCACAACTTAGCTGCGTGCTTTGCCATTAGCAAACTGTTTGATTTTCATAATGTCATTGACATTGGCGGTGGAGATGGGCTGCTGTGTCGCATGCTCAGAGACTATGGGATCAATTGCTTTGTCAAAGATAAGTACGCCAGCCCTATTTACGCTCAAGGCTTTACTGAACCTACTTTTACAAAACCGGATTTAGTGATCGGCTTTGAAGTGATGGAGCACTTTGCCAATCCCGAATCAGATTTAGACGATTTATTTGGCTATCAACCCAAAGCATTGTTAATGAGTACAGCAATCTACACCAACCAAAGCAGTGATTGGTGGTACCTTTTACCTGAAAGTGGGCAGCATGTTTTTTTCTACAGTCGCCAAGCTTTAGAGCTCATTGCCAAAAAATATCAATACTCTTTGATTGTGAGCGGTGGATTTATTTTGTTCGTTCGCCAACCTTCGGCGCTCAAAGCCTTTTTAGCGAAAGTGCTGTTAAAAGAAAAAATCTGCCGCTTGATTAGATCGCTGGTGGTTGTGCTTCCTGCCCCTGGAATACTCAACGACCAACTACTTCAAGTTCAGCAAGCCAAGCAACAGCAAAGCTCTCAAAAAACTGGTGTATTTGAGTAAATCAATAATTATAAGAACTATAATGAATTTTACGCAACGAGATTGGCACCCCATTGATTTACTTCTTACCGCTTGCTAGATGAATACTTACGTTAGCCGAAACTCGAGCGTTTTTAATGCGCTATTGCCCTTTATTTTTCGCATTGTCGATGCGGGCATTATCTGGCTAACCCTTGTAGTGGTAGTGCGGGCATTTGACGTTTTCCAACCTGAGATTTATCAGCCCGCATTCTTTTTAGCGGTAATTTTTTACCTCTTGATCGCTGAACCATTTTCTCTGTTCAAATCCTTGCGACTTGAAAATTATGCTGATATTACTGCCAAAATTTTGATCGCCTGGAGCATTGTTAGCTTACTGCTCATCTTAATTGCCGTATTAACCAAATCTGCCGCGAACTTTTCGCGCATCGTGGTATTAACTTGGCTCTGTGTTACGCCCGTCATCCTGACATTAGTGCGCTTGAGTATTTATGCGGTATTGCGCAATTTACGTGCCCACGCTTTAAATACTCGCACTTACGCCATTTTGGGCAATAGTGAGGGCGCCTTAAGTTTGCCCAAGAAAATTATTGATATTCCTTGGACTGGCCTTGCTTTTGCAGGGCAATACCAAGAGCTAGAGTCCTTGTTAGAGCGCCTCCAATACAAAAAAATCGATTATATTTTCATTGGTTATAGTGAAAATGAACCAGAAAAAATTGCCGCTGCGATGAAGGCTTTAGGTGATTCCACGGCCTCGACCTATCTGATTCCCGATGTGCTTTTATCCGATCTTTTAGGCTCTCAGTGGGTGATGTTAGGTAATACCCCGCTTATTCTTATTAATGATCATCCGTTTTATGGTGGCGCTTGGGCGCTAAAAAAATTAGAAGATTTAATTCTTGGCACCCTTATATTGCTCCTCATTTCCCCTATGATGTTGCTCATCGCTTTAGCTATCAAATTGAGCTCTCCAGGACCTGTGCTCTTTAAGCAACGGCGTAATGGCCTAAATGGTGAAATCATCACAGTCTATAAATTTAGAACTATGAATACCTTAGAGGATGGTGATGTGATCATCCAAGCGACCAAAGATGATCCGCGCATTACTCCCATTGGTAAATTCTTACGGCGTAGCTCTTTAGATGAGTTGCCGCAATTTTTCAATGTCTTGCAAGGCACTATGTCTATCGTAGGTCCTCGGCCTCATGCGCTTTCCCATAATGAGCACTATCGCAAAAGAATTGATGGCTATATGCAGCGCCATAAAGTCAAACCCGGTATTACTGGCTGGGCACAAGTCAATGGTTTTCGGGGTGAAACTGACACCTTAGACAAAATGCAATCTCGCATTGACTATGATCTTTACTACATCAATCACTGGTCTATTGGCTTAGATCTCAAAATTATTCTACTAACCATCATCAATGGTCTGTTTGGAAAAACGGCTTACTAAAAATATGGGCCTATCAGGCCGCCACTCAGATTAGGATGATGGCTGGCTAATGTTCAATTGCTCAATTTGTATACCCAGCTTACGCTGATCATCATTGATCTTTAGCTGCTTAGGCGTAATTGAATCGGGAGTTCTAATCCCAATACTTAAGACACCATCATTTCCAATGATGCTAGCAGGAATTAGGTAGCGATGCATACCAAAATCATTTCCGCTACTTTTTAAACACATCGATTCATTGCCAACCACTTGTGCATTGGCACTAATCTCAATTTGTTGGCAAGGCTGGGCTTCACTTACGAGTGATCTATAAGTGAGCTCTAAACGAAGTGGCTGCGCTCTGGTTATATTGATTAACTGCATTTGAATGCGTGCTTGATCATTGATCGTCCAGCGCCCCGTTGCTTCGGGATTAGAAAACCCCTCTCCAAGATAAAACTGAGATAAACCAGTATTCGAAAAATCAATCATTGAGCCTAGCTCATAGCTGGCAAAAGTAGTGGGCAAAGCAGCCTTTTTATAAAACTTTGGCATACCTAAAGCAAATACATAACTGCCAGAGCGGGCATTAAATATGGCTTTGTGAAGCACCACTCTCTGATCGACAAGCCATTCTATTTGCTTGCCCTCAATGGGTCGAATAAAGAGTAAACGCAGTCCTGCGCCTAGATCTAAGAGACGAAAGTCTTTATAGGGCTTTAAGATTTTTCCATCTAGGGTAAGGGAATGATTACCAAAATAGATGTGTGCAAATTCTCCCCTTAGGCCTTGCATCTCAATAAAATCGATTGAGTGAGAGGGCAAAGTAAAATGGACTACGCCTGCTGGCGAAATCTTCCATTGCATTGGCTCAGTTTGTAGGCGTAGATGCACTGAGAGTAAAAATGTAGGAACGAGGAGGAGTAAAATCGTAGGCAATAGCCAAGCCTTTTTTGCCCTCCAAGTTTGGAATATCTGAGAGAGCAATAAGTAAGCAAATAAAGCAAAAAATGCAAAGGTCCATTTAAAGTAGTGCACATTTAAATAGCGCCAAAGACCATTGGGTAATAAATCCCCGTAGGGTAAATACAAAGTAAATAACAGGGTAATTGAAAGTGCTAGGGTACGCAGTAAAAAACAGCCCGTCAGCAATACCCAAAGCCAGCCTGCTAGGCCAATGAAAAGCCAGGGGTAATGCTGCACTAACCCCGCCTTAGATTCTCCATACAGCGTATTGCCATCTAACCAAATTGAGTAGAATTTCTCGGGCAAATCCGCTATAAAAAATCCATTACTACTTGCCGCTTGTACATAGCTGCCTAGGGGCGAGCCAAAAATAAGTTGATTAAAGAAAATAAAAATCGCCGGGCCAATGAGCGCTCCTAGAATCGTCATGAGCCAAAAGTTGCTTTGCTTAGGCATTCGATTTGCCGCCACTGCTCTTGTAGTCTCATAGCGGATGACAAAAGCAATACCCATGAGAATACCCACTAGCGCATCTACTGGCCGAGTAGGCACTAATAAACTTAAACTCACTGCTACAAACCCCACTTGCCATTTTGCAAGGTGTACTCGGGAGTTTTGACGCACTTCTTCAAGCCATACCAAGCCGAGTATTCCGCAAGCAAGTAAGGATACGCCTAAAGTCGTAGTCCAGGGAATAACAAAGTTTTCAAAGATGAGACGCGGAAAAACTGTACTGGCAAAGAAAAGAAAAATGCCTACCCAGCGGGCTACATAACGATCGCAAACGCGGATAAAAACAAAAGCAAACCACAATACACACACGAGATTAATGAAAAAATAGGCGTGGATAGTAGACCAAGGAAGAAAGAAAGTAGCAATCGCGGCATAAAGGGGCGGATAGAAATGCTGATCTGGCGCTAGATTAAAAGCGAGCAGTGCTTGGGCTGATTGCATATACAGCCCTTGATCACCCCAGGCCCACCAGCCAATCGCATTACCTGGGCCAATATAGGCTGGACTTGCAGGTAGAACAAAATACAGGCGCACATAGCACAGCGCCACAATCGCCAAAAAACTTGGCAAGCTCAGCATGATTTGCCAAAAGCTATGCAAGCTAGACTTGATTTTAGGCTGCATTGGCATCAAGCCAGGTTATCGTAGGAATGCATGATCAAAGCGAGTCATTCATAAGCTTGCTCGCTGCTAGGCAAGGGGCTTTCGAGCGCGGACCAATACATTCTTACCACCAAGTGTGTGGGTGATCAGATCAATGGCGCGACTTAGTGGAAAAACCCAGCGGTCATATATTTTGAGCATGGCTAGATCGACTTTGCCACTACCTTGATCAAATAGTTTATAGAGTAAGGTTGCAAGCACACCAAGACTATCGACATAGGCACTTCGATCAATCTGAAAGTGCGAACTTTGTAAAAGATCGGTTAAGGAAGCTTTGGTATAGCGCCTAAAATGACCCACCTCACGATCCATGCTGGTGTACAAGGCCTGAAAAGCGGGCACAAATACCAGTAAATGACCGCCCGGCGCTAG
>Ga0194039_1001329_pt1 | contig 13323 bp, 14 predicted proteins | sample JunL228m_MetaG_FD_148679 | JGI IMG/M metagenome (GOLD analysis project Ga0194039, IMG submission 148679) | Anoxic zone freshwater microbial communities from boreal shield lake in IISD Experimental Lakes Area, Ontario, Canada - Jun2016-L227-8m | ecosystem: Environmental > Aquatic > Freshwater >...
GTTATAGCTTCCTGAAATTGTTCACGACTGACAAAGTCAAGGCCTTGGTTATAATAAAAAACTGCAGTTGGACCATTCGTAATTAGGGGGAGTTGATTGGGCTTGTATGATTGGGGTATTTTTTGTACTGTGGGGTATTGTGAAAAATGTTGAGGCGGTGAGGATGGTGGGATATTATTTTTAACGACATCTTCTGATTCTTTCTGCTCTAAAGTTTTCAAAAAATTCAATAACTTTTCTGCATCTTCATTTCGCCCTATTTTTTTATATACCATAGCGATATTATTTAACGCATCTGCATAGCAATGATTGATTTCAACAGCATTCTCGTAGCATTTCAAGGCATTATAATAATCCTTTTCCTTAAAAAAAGAATTCCCCATTGTTTTCCAGATTAATGGATCATTGGGATTTTGTGAGCAATTGGTATCTCGCAAAAACGATCTCATCCTCTCATAATCACTTAACGAAATACCCCCGTTTTTATAACGAGTTGTAATAATTTTTAATAATTCAACACTCCCAGATGGCATAAATGAAAATTATCATTCTCATGCATTAATTTGTCGTAATCGTTACTACGTGGTATGGTATAATTTATGCTCAATTTGCATGGACATAACAGAGAGGATGTCATTGAATTACATGGCCAGACATTTTTCATCGATTATGATTTATTAATTAAACATTTTCCTAGGCGACGTTCCCCTCCTCTCTTTTCTCATTTCCCTTCTTACCCTTTTTACGTCCCGAAAGGGGCAGGAGAGAAAAGAAATGTCTGATTTCGTACAGAAGGCAAATGTCAAGCGGTCGGTCCGTACTCTTACGACCAAGATCGCTGATGTAGCGACCTTAAACACCCTTGTACAGGGTGTAATCGATACCAACGCATTCCAGTGCGTGGACCACGTTGTAGCCGGTGAGACTCATCCCGGTACCGTCCGTGGAACACAGTCATTCGGTATTCGTGTGGTCTATGAAAACCCCACAACCCTGAAGAACATGGGTACGGCTACTGCAAAGGCATCAACCGTTGCAGGCTATACCGCAGCAGCGGCCGCACTTGTCGGAAACACGGCACTTGCGACCGCAATCGGTGGGGACCCCATTCAGGACACTGAAGGCGAAGGGTATTCCATTTCGCTGACTTGTCACGATGCGAACGGCGAAGACTATACCGTCACGTTCGCCCGGAAGGCTGTCACCATTTCCTCATACGAGGACAATGCGATTGTCGCCCGCGTGAATACCTGGGCCAACACAAAGCCCGCACTCGCCTGAACAGCCATCTGAACACGGGAGAGCCGGACCTAATCCCCTGCTCCTTCTATTCTCGGCCTCCCTGTTCGAGGAGGTCCACTTTGGATATTGAAACTACGGCCCTGATCCTCGGTGTCGTACTTCCGCTTTACCCTTCACTTTTCCTGATTTACGAGAAAATCGGGAAGTATGAGGTAATTTGTGCGGAGTTCGAGGCCCTGCGTGCGGAGCATGAGAAAATAAAAGGAGAACATCATGGATCCGGAATTAACCAACCTCATTGAGATTCTGATTACGCTCGCTGCTGCATTCATCGCATATGTGCAGCACATGAGAGCGACGAAGGCGACCGCTTCGGCAAATGCTGCAACTGAAACAACCAGTCAGATACTGAGCTACTTCGACCCAACCGACGACAAGGTGACCACGGCACCCCCGGAGGTCCCGGGCCGGTCATTTAGGATGACCGACAGTACGAAGCGGTGGCTGACCTTCGACCACACACCTATCGAGCAGGAGAGCCTTCTCCGGCAGGTTGCGGAGGCCGAAGCGGAAAGACTTGACACGTACACGATCACGGTCCCGTCTGCCTGGTATGACATTGAATACGGGCTCATCAAGGGCTCGGGAAAAACGGAGGCGAAATGATTAAGCGACTGATGCAGCGGAGGAAGCTGGTCATCGGCGGTTGCATTTTTGCTGCCGTTGTTCTAGGAGTGGCCTGCACCGGGATTAGCCCGGCCCAGGCTGCTTCCTGTGATGTATCGATTCAGGCATCCGGGGATCAGATGTTATCCAGTTCATCCGATTGGACCTGGACCGCATCGGATGGTGACCTTTCGAAGACACCTCCGCTTGGAATCGGGCAGGAGGTACTTAGTGGTGGGTACGTTGGATCGGTCCTGGTATCCGGTCCTGGGATGTACTCAGGTGATAGGTCATTATCGTCGGATGAAATACTCGAGTTCTCGACAGGTCAGCAGATGGATAGTCGGGGACCCGGGATTTTAACAGAATCGCTGATGGTTTACTCAGTCGGGTCACCGTCTGCCGGGGTCACTTGTGGAGCAGACTCGCTTAATGCTGAAGGTGCTAATTTTACTCGCCAGGCTTATTGTGAGTATGCTGGGGCTTCGACGATGTTTATGACTGATTCGCTTTCGTATCACTCAGTTGGTGGCATTAGCCAGGGTGATACTGAGCTACCGGATTCGCTTGCGATGGATGTTTCATCGTCAGGTAATGGTTACGGTAGCTTTGCTGCAGGATCACGATCTCTGATTGGGATTGGGAATACTACGGCACTCGGGTATGTTCATACAACCTCGGAGAAGGTTGGGGCAGCCGGGAACTTTGTGGTGAATGGACGAGCTAGGTGGAGCTCGTTTACTTCATCTGTGTAACTATTTTTTTCTGGTCGATTTTCACAACTTGTGGTTTTTTCAATACAGAGTCTTTATCGTCATCTATATCGAGAATAAATTTAATGACCCATTATCTTATCGAATATCGCTTTCAGGGGAGGGCAAAAATAGAAATTAGGCAAATGATTTTCAATCTCGATAATAAGTTTCATCTAGGAATTTTAAATTCAAAAAATCCAATTCCGCATATAACGCTTGCAGGTCCGCTTACAACGAATAACGAAGCTCGATTAATTAGAGATTTCACAGCGTTGTGTAAATCCACGCCTTTCTGCTCATTTAAAGTAAATGGATTTGGAAATTTTAAAGATTCCAGAGTTGTTTATATCGATATCGTCCCAAGTCAGAAATTGGATGAGTTTAGATGGAATCTAGCGCAAAAATTGAGACCTTATTGTACATTGAGGGATTTTGATTACAAAAAGGATTTTGAATATCATGCCACTCTTGCAATGAAATTAGATCATCAGGATTTTAGATCTGTAAAAAATCATATTGAAAAACAAAATTCCCCAAAATACAGGCATTTTTTAATCAGAGTTACCTTAATAAAAAATCAAAAAATCTTGTATGAATATGACTTTTTACAAAGGAGACTACTCAACCGCACCGATGCACTTGATAGAAATGTGTTAGCGAAAACAATGAAATTACTTAATGACTTTTTTGAGGGGAAGTACAACCCAGATAGGACATTAGATACGAGATCTGCTCAAGTAAATCATAACAAAACATCGGTTTATAAATCTAATAATTCAGGTATTATCAATAGAATTAAAAAATTCTTCAGTAAAATATTTTGAATGAAATATCCAAATTCCGATTTATTTTTCAACAATATAATTTATTAAATTGTTTCTTTCACCTATTATTGCGGGACCAATACGACTACCCTCACGGTGCGCACACCAATATCGGGGAATCCCAACCAGGCTACGACTATTCCTGAAAAAACCATCACTTTTTACTTGCTTGCAAAGCGATAAGCGCCATTTTTTTATTATTTTCGACATGAAGTCGTAAATCAAGATTTTCGGGGGGAATTAATCGGAGCACTTTATCGTAAATAATAATTGCTTCGCTGATTGATCCTGATAAAAATAAATTATATCCCATATTATTTAGAGCATCAAGATTTTCACTATCGATTTCGAGCGCCGATTCGCAATATTTTATGGCCTTTTCATGATTTCCTATCTTTTCGTAAATTACTGATAAGTTTAGAAAAGCGGATATAGAATGCGGATTGCTTACAAGTATTTTCTCAAAATTCAATATAGCTTTATCAAACTCTTTTTTTTGGATCAATTCAAGTCCTTTTGCATTAAGAACACTTTGACTAATTTGAATTGCATCTTTGTTATGGCTGTCAGTAATGAGGATTTTATCACATAGTTTCAGGGCATCATCATATTGCTCCTTTCTCATCTGATACATGGCCTCATCAAGGTTTTTTTGTGTCGGGGAATCCGTCTTTACGATATCCATTCTTTCAATAACCTGGCGTTTATATTCGAGAATAACCGCATTATTTGGTGAAATCTTCAATGCCCTATCATAGTAACTATTCGCCGTATCAAACTCACCTATAAACCACAACGCCGTTCCTTTATTGGCAAGGGCGATGAAACTATCAGGCTCTTTTTCGAGCACCAGATCGTACAATTTGATAGCTTGGGATACCTTATTCATATTTTTTAGTAAAATTGCTTTGTTTATCATCACCGCATTATCGTTTGGATATAAGGTAAGGAGAAAATTGTAAATTAATAATGCATCATCGTATTTTCCTAAATTTTTCAGTCTTATAGCTTCATTTACCATTTCCGCCTGTTGATTTAATGTTCCTGGTTCTGTTTGAACCGGACTTATTAGATTTTCCTTCGGAATTGACTCGATATAGTCGAAGATTTTTTCGGCATCTTCCCAGCGGCCCATAATTTTAAGAGTCATTCCGATATTATTCAGTGCATCAATGTAGAAATGGTCTAGTCCAACTGCATTTTCATAACATTTTAATGCCATGTCATAGTCATTTTCTTTAAAAAAGATATTTCCAATAGATTTCCATATTATGGGATCTTCGGGATTTGAAATGTAATCGAAATCTTGTAAAAATGACCTTGTTCTTTCAAAATCGTTGAAAGAGATAATCCCCATTTTATGAAGGGCTGTTAGTCTCTTTAATAGTTCATTCGCCCCAGAGGCCATTGCCTTCAGTTGGCTTCGATGGGCATTAATAACAATGGTCTGTTTGCTCTGAAATTATCGTTCGGCTGTTGGCATTAGCCATGGTGACAATGAGCAAAGATGCGCTTATTCATATTGCGTCGCTCCAATTCAAGAATTACTAAAAAGATAAAAACTATCGTTTATTAAAAAAATATTATAAAATTAGTGATGGATATGGGCTGGATGGAAAAAGTTACACAATATATGGAATGGCCGGTCATATTTTTTTGGATTATTCTTGCAGCTGGTGTAGCTTTCGTCATCACGATGAACCCAAATATAACAATTGATTTCATCAAAGATTTATCAAATGCGTGCATCACTATATCTTCGATAGCATTAGCTACAATTTTAGCATTTTTTGCGATTATCTCTACCAAAATGAAAACAGAACAAATTAAAAAACTCCCGATTGGTCTGATAATAATCCCCATATTTGGAGCGTTTCTGGGATTATTTGCGTTATATTTCGCGTATTTCAATTTAAATTCTGCAAAAATTCTTCTGGCAGTTTCAATGGAATTTACCGTTGGTAACTTCCTGGTATTGTATTCATTAGCTAACAAAGAAAAATTCTTAAAATGGTTCTGAATTCCGTATAAGGGATTTTACATCGGGAATAATACGAAAACAGAGTTAGAAATTAAATAATATGTGGCAATTTGTTTGAATATTCCTTAATTAACAAAATATTTCCGATAATACCAACCGTGATATCATCACCGCTTCCCTTTTCAGATGTCTCGTTCAACCACTCTTTGAAGCTGGACTCAACGCTATCAAGACCTGCATTAACTCCCGCCTCATCCTTGCATATTAAATTTAAAATATCCTGGCCTACTTTTTGGAAGCTTTCTTCATCGGGATATGAATTGGCATATCCATCGGTGGAGGCCATTATTAGTGCAGGAGAAACAGATTTGAGCGAAATAGCACCCGTAACAAAATCATCCCATGCTTCTCGGGTGCATAGAGATGTTGTCTCATTCCCAATTAATCTTGGATCTCTTGGCAATGGTCTAATCGAATCACCATTATCAGATATAATAAGAATATCACCATCGCCTAGTTGAAGAAAAATTAATTCAGAATTGGTGACAATTGCGGTTAAAAGGGTTGCACCATAAGGTGTCGATATGTTTTGTTCAACGGGACGTTTAGATTTTACAATATCTGTTTTGTCTGAACTATCTTCATTCGGAGTTGGATTCTCTTGGATATCCCGTGCAACTCTCTTATTCCATTCATCAACGATGCTACGGCATAACGTTTCCTTCAACCGTTTTTGACTAAAATTTTCACCAATTAATAAATTTTTATTGGTTTCAAGAAATTGTTTACACATCTCAATCGCAGATTCGACTGCGAATTGAGCTCCCCGTTCACTTCTATAATATCCGGATCCCCCATGACCATCAGAAATCGCAAGAACTATGGGCAATCCTTTATCTGGGTCTTGAAAAAAAAGAATCCGATCTTGATTAGGTTTATTCAGGCGTTCATGTGAATAACCTTTCACCGAGGCCTCGATAACACGCCACTCTGAATCTTGCAAGATGCACCACTAATTACCAGACTTCGCTCCCTGGTGTAGAGTTAACGATATTATCCGGGGCTTTTGGGATTGGGACATTTATTCCAGGTCCCACCTGGCCGGGTGCCTGGCTGGCAGGAGCACTGACAGATTGTACAACTGCTGTTGAAACCCATTTGATTTGTTGCACAAGCATTTCGGCGTTCTTTGCTTCAAATGGCTTTAATTCGCTGTGGCCAATAAATTTTTGCAACACATCCAGATCCGCGTCTCTACCAATTGCAATTGCAATTCGAACAGCCTTCTTTCCCCATTGTTGGTTCATCAATTGCTTTAGCCCATTATCGAAATCATCTGTTGGTTGACCATCAGAAATTAGGACAAGGACCGGGGGTAATGCTCTATCGGTCATTGGTGGTATTTTCAATGCATCTGCAACCAGAGAGAGTGCCTTTCCCATTCTGGTTTCCCCATTCGCAACAAGGTCGAACCATTTATACTGGTCAACGGGTTCTGCCTTACTAGTAATCCACTCTGCATCACTGGCAAATTTTATTGCTCGGAGAAATACCTGTGCATTCGGATTCTCCGCAGCAACTTTTTTCATTGCGGGCAGAGATTCCCGGATCGCAGTATTTAATGCCTGTATTTTCCCTTCTGATGCCATAGAACCAGAGCAGTCACATATCCAGATAAAATGCAGAGGTCTTGTAGCTAATTCGCCACCTGGTCGATTTGCCATAGAATCATCTCATATCTTAATTGTGAATAGTTCACCGTCCCTTAAAAAATGTTTGGAGAAAATAAAGCCCGTTTTAATTTCTGATCTCTCCTTTTGAAATGCCAAAATCAATAATCAGTCCTGACATGAGTGGAATGGTCTGCCCGGGTTTTACTTCAATTTTTGAATTGTCAGGCTTCTCGGCCACCCATGTCACATCGGTTAAATTTTTCAAACCCCAGATATCGGGATTTTTTGGATTGGATGACATTTGAGCTACTTTTTTCTCGAAGTTATATGACATTCCATCAAGGTGATGCTGATAAAGGATCGTGTTGTAATTCAGCATCGCAATAATCGAGTTAATTTTTATCCTGGACGGGATTGAAATATTTGATTTACAATTCCAACATTTAGTGTTAAACGAGGGATTTTCTCGAATAGCATCAAGATCATAAAAATTCTCACTCCCACATTTCTGGCAATATATAGTTGAATCCCGCAGACGGATGAGAGATGAGCGCCATTCATTTTCCTGGACTCTACCATTTTCCGGATCTTTTAATCCATCGGTAAATGCCCTAGTGAACAGGTTTTTCATAAATTTGGGATAAATGTTCCAATATGTTTCTGCACATTTATGGACTTCTGGATCGGGTCTATTTGAGTTATCATTAGGATCGAAAATAAAAACCGGCTCTTTTCCAAATATCTTCAGCATCGCCGGATAGTCCCAAGCATGAATCGCACTTTGCTTTTTCCCTTCGAGCGGGTGGGAAATATGTAGAATATAAAATAAAAGAACGGAAAGCGAATAGAGGTCCGTATCCCTGCTTGGCCGGGCTTCACCCCTGACAATTTCCGGAGCCATAAAATATAATGTTCCATTCACCGACCCCAAATCTGATTTATTTACGACAACGTTGTCATTATCGCAGATGAGGACCTCCCCGATATTTGGGTCGAAAAACGCATTTCCAAAATTAATATCGCTATAACACAGACCCAGGGAATGGAGGTGAAAATAATTATCTGCAAGTTGGAACCCTGCAGTAATTAACACATTAAAACTCGGATCAATTTTCCCTTTCATTAAATCTATGAGGCCTTTATAGTTACTACCCCTTAAGGGCATGATATAGCCGAATCCCGGTATATTATTTATTTTCACTAATTCAATAGGCCATAAAAACTGGGCCGTTGGAGGTCCGATTGTTATCAAATTTTGGAGAACATCCCACTGCTCTTTTGTTGCAAAACCCTGTTTATACCACTTTAACGCTAAATCCTTTCCTGATGTTGTAACACGATAGACTTCTCCCTGAGTCCCATCGCCAAGGAAGTCTTTAACGGCATATTCTATTCCATTGGATGAGACAATTTTTTGGTTTTGCTTTAATAGTTGGTTCATGCTTTCCCCATTCGGCTATTTTCCCAATTAAAATATGGATTAACAGGATTACTAAAAAAGCCTTCCCCAATCAGTATTTTACTTTGCCAAATTATTTTTTTAGTAAATAATACTGGTCAATTATCTTTTTTGTGTTATATGAAAGTGGAATTTGTTTCCCGGGATAATAGTAATCGACTTTTTTAATTTCGCTACATGGTCTCGGTGTGCCGTTCGTTCGCATGAAAAATATTTTAGAATTAAGATATCTGAACAGATATTTCACTTCGAATGGATAAATCCCGGTCTCTTCTTTTAATTCACGAATAGCCGCCTGTATTTGTAATTCATGAGGATACGCAGCACCGCCAGGAAGAAGAAATATGTTACCTTGGGCTACTACCAGAATACCTTTGTCGGTATCGACAATCGCGGTTCCACGTCTTTTTTGGTAAGCACTTGACATATGCAACGAATTGAATATATTTTTTCTACACGGCGGATAATTAGCGACTCCGCGAAGAGGACATCCCAATAACAATTAACGACAAAATTACCCCGAAGGCAAAACTAAATGCTACCGTGATTGAAGAATAGTGCTCCAAATACCCAAGTAATGCATAACCAAATCCAAATCCTGCCAATATACTTTCGACAATTACCCAAGTAAGTTTGTTCATGATATTCTGTTCTGTTGACCCATACATTAAACCTTGTCTAACGAATAATCAGATGTAACACGAATAAAATGACTAAAAATTATCCCCAACATCCAAAATTTCCCCACGATTGTTATATGATTAATATTCGTGTCGAGGAACAATCAGTCCTCAAAAAACGGGATATATTTTACAAATATTTTCCTTATAAAGAAAAAATCCAAAAAAATCCACATATCACATTGTTTCAATGTATTAACCTGAATCGGGGGTATAAGGAAGACCAGTTTTTCAAAATTTTTGAGGAATGTGCAAAGAATTTTAATTATCTGCCATATCAAATTGATGGATTTTTCGGCTTGAAATGGTGGAGTAAAACTCAAAGGGTGATTGCACACAAAATACATTCCTCGCCAGAATTGGATAATTTCACCGATTGCATGGTGAGAGAATTATTTTCAGGCAAGGGCAACCAGAAATCAATTGCAAATGGGACCTGGACAGATGAGCATCCCGAAGATAAAGAATTACATGCAACTATTGTCTGGAAATTATCAATTCGAGAGGCCGAGATGGTATGGGGTTGGTTGGACCAGGACCCGGGATTTTTCTATAAATTCTTAAGTTTGTTCAAGTTAAAAAATTGGAACCCACCTGGACGAAAAATCGGCCCAATAAATGCGAAATATGATGCTCTTCGGCTGACTATTTTTAAAAATAACCGAATTGTAGCAGAATATGATTTGCCTAGGAAAATTTGGATTATGGGAAATGATCTATGGGATGGCAAACAATGGTTTCAGACAGTTGCGGAATATAAAAAATTAGTAGGAAATCGTACTCACCCGTAAAATGGAACTACAATTAAATATTCACGCATAGGACATATCTCTGTTAATGGCTCCCGGTGAAATAACATCTGATAACAATCAAATCGGGGATTTCCTTTGCGAAGTAATCTCTAGATATGGAATATCCGTGTGCGATGAGCCACGGAAGGTCAAAGGATTGTTATTGGATCTTTCACTCGGAGAGAATAAAAAAGAAATTAACATTCTTATCATGTTATTGGATGAAAAAATTCCCCAGGATTTACTGTCCGGAAAAGATGCAATACCCTATGAACTTCTTTCCAATAAAGCTTCAATGAAGATATTATCAAATCACGCACTTGACAAATCCTCCGTTCAATGGGCCATAAACTGCTGGGCTTTTGCTTTGCAAATCATTAATGACCCCCCACCACCACCCGCTAACAATCGGATAATAGATCCACGAGATATCGAGCAGATTAATCGATTAATTCAAAGTCTTAATTATGATCGCAACGATGGGAATCGGAATCAAGCAGCTCGTGAATTGAGGAAATATAACGATTCAAGAGTTATTGACGCCCTCATCCAAGCAGTTCATAATGATGCTAAAGTCAGGTTCGAAGCGTTGATGTCGCTTTCCGAATTGAAAAGTGAAAAGGCATTGCAAATATTCATTGAACGGTTAAATGATCCATCAGCAAGAATTCGGCGGATTTCCATTTTAGCTCTTGGAGATATTGGTGACGAGTCCGCAATCGAACCACTCCAGGTGATTCTTACAACAAAGGATTTTAAAAATCGATCTTCAAGGGGGCGTTCCAATTGGGGAAAGGCTGAGAACGTTGAACTAGCGGAAGATGCAATCAACACAATAAGAAAACGGCTCAATATCCCACGACAGGAAAAGACATCTCCAGAATTAACAAGATACGTAAAAGCGGGCATGAATTATAATGAAGGGAAAGAATTTGAAAACGCAGTACTGGAATTCGATAAAGAACTCCGCAATAATCCAAACAATTCTCTCGCGATAAGGGAAAAAGGATTCGCGTTTTCTAATCTGGGGCATTACGAACAGGCTTTGCAACTATTATCTCTTGCCATAAAATTAAATCCCGGCGATTTCATTGCCTGGCGCCATAAAGGATATATCTTTAGTAAATATGGAAAACAATACGACGCGATTAATTGTTACGATGCCTCGCTGAAAATTAATCCTAATGATTCTACGACCTGGAGGACAAAGGGATTCTCCTTGCATAAAATCAAAAAATATACCGAATCGTTGGATTGTTACAGAAGAGCAATTGAACTTGATGAAAATGAATTTTTCAACTGGTTTTTAGCCAGTAAAGTCTTCCGTGATATGCACCAGTTTGAAGAAGAAATTCGGTATCTCAAAAAAGCGCTCCAAATTGATAACCAGGCCTATTATTGTGTGACTGGGATAGGGTGGGCATATGTTAATTTGAATCAAATCCAGCAAGGGCTCCAATGTTTTGAAACCGTTCTCAATATCGATAAAAATAATCAGGCTGCATGGAAGGGGAGATCTGTTTGTCTTAGGAAATTGTCACAGCATACACAATCTACAATCAATCCAAACCCCTTAGTGAAAAACAATGAGGAAGAAGGATTATTGAAGAGACTATTCCCATTTTTAAAATAGCATTTATTCTAAATAACGAAGTGTTCCAGAATTCGTTTTAATTAAATCATAAATGTATTTTAAAGGAATTGGTTGATACTTGATAAGCTCTGCCCCTACATTTACCCGTTTATTATTAGGGTCGAAAAAAGGATGCTTTTTCAAATTATTATTGTGTGTATGCCCATGGATTATCCACCCATTGAATCCGTTTGGAATATATTTTGGTTCAGGATAATGGGTAAACAAAAAATCAATTCCGTGATAATTGTGAATATGATAAGGAATTTTATTTGGAATGGTTGTTCCTTCATCATGATTTCCTTCAATGAAGGTAATATGCCCATTTAGCATTTTTAACATCTGTTCGGGGAGTTTTTTATCAAATGTGCAGCATAAATCCCCGATAAAGAAAATGTAATCTTCTGGTTTGACTGTATAATTCCAATTTTTAATAATAACCTGGTCCATTTCATGTACCTGGTTGAACGGAAAAGGTCGGCTACAGTAATTAATGATATTCGCATGTTTCAGATGAAGGTCGCCTATAGTAAAAATAGTAGGATCCTGATGATATTTTGGTGATTTTAATTCTATACCTTGATTAATTCGATAATTTTTAAGGGTAATACCAAATTGTCTTGAACTTTTAGCATCAGCTCTATCAAGCCATCTCTTTGAAGTAAAATCGTATTCAGCGGCGATGAGGCTGTTATGTAAAATTGTTACTCTTAATCCATCTACCGGCAGATAGACGCCCCGGATGTTTCCCTTACCAGGCGAGGCGGGATTTGATAATATTTTAAAAATCGATGCTAAAATGCCGGGACTTTGAACGCTTAAATATCTTAAAATTTGGTCATATTGGGAATCGTTCAAGCGGAAAGCAAGTGTACTATGAAACCATGCATTTTCCGGGTGATAATCAAAATTGTTTTTTGGGGTTGTTATCTGCAATAATTCATTTACCACCTCGATTGTAAATTGTTTTAACTCATTTGAGGGGTCAATTTTGTGTACAATTACTCCTCCATGACTGGATTTTCTATTTTCCCACCCATTGATGAAGTATGGCAATTTGTCGTATTTTTTAGCTACTTTTTCTACTTTTCTTTTAATATCCCGGATACTGTAGCCTGAATTAAGTGAAAATGATCCATATAGTGAAAGATGGGGGACTTCTGGACTTTCCTTCGTAAGATGAAATTTATTTGTTATATGATCGATGTTTTGTTTCAACCTCCACCTGGCATAACCTATACGCAGCTCAAGAAGGTAAGAATCCATTATAATAGCCCTCTCTTACAGAATGAAATAATTCTTTCCTTTTCTAAATATTCCCAAAATATTTATTTAAAGACCCAAGACTGATTTTGTATTTTATTCCTTGTTCTAATGTCCAAGGAAACTTCTCATGTATGCAGGAGATTTTGTTGTCGGGACTCTTTCCGGGGCTACAATTTCGCAGGGGTTGATACTGAATTACGACAGAGTAGTAGTTGCCCTTCGGGGCTAGAGGGAGCCAGGGAGGTTTAGCTACCTCCCAATTCAATTAAAAGAAACTCCAGGTCTTTACAATAATTCACGTTTCATAAATAATCCGCCGGTTTCTGCACTTTTCCTGCGAGTCATTCCAATTT
>Ga0194039_1001337_pt1 | contig 13268 bp, 10 predicted proteins | sample JunL228m_MetaG_FD_148679 | JGI IMG/M metagenome (GOLD analysis project Ga0194039, IMG submission 148679) | Anoxic zone freshwater microbial communities from boreal shield lake in IISD Experimental Lakes Area, Ontario, Canada - Jun2016-L227-8m | ecosystem: Environmental > Aquatic > Freshwater >...
CTAATAAATACTCTTTCCGGGCCACCAATCACCCATTTAATCGACATCAAACCCCCAATACCACAAATACCTACAAATCCTCACCTTTCCAAAATAGCCTATGACAATGGCTAAATATTCATGGCACGGCGAATCTGTCCTTCATCCAGCCACCTCGATGAGTAATTCGTTACGAACAACCGTCCCTGCATATCTTGTCAACCAGTTTAACCTGAAAAAAGGAGACAAATTAAGCTGGAGTATTGAAAACGGGGCTGTGGTTATCCAGGTGGCCAATCGGAAAAAAAACGAGTCCTCCTATTTTTAATTGTTGGTATTTCACGCTAGGTTGATAAAACCGGTAAAAGTCTACCGGCGATTCTATACTGGATACACATTTAAGCTCCACTCAATAAAGTGTGGTATTGTTTTGGAATCCAGGTATTTTAATAAATGCTAACATTACGATTTTAAACTCCCAAGGATATGGTAACACAGGGAGTTCTTACCGGGCCACCAGTATGAACCGGATGAGCAATTAGATCTCATTACAACCGGGACTATCGCGTCCCTATTACCCGGAATGATTCATGGCATCCGCCCCGTTAAACCTCCCAGGAGTGACTAAAAAAATGGCAGATGCATTGAAAAGTCTTGTTGCCTTTGCGGTAGTCCTGGCGTTGTTCGGGACGGCATTCGCCGGAATGTACTATTTCAACGTGGATCTTCCCCAGCAGAAAGCGGTTAAGCCACCTACAAACGGGGCTTATAAGCAGGATCCAGATGGTTATTGGTGTAAATATTGTGATGGTGTAAAATCGGGTTGGTGTGGGCTAGATACTAGACAAGATCCCTGTCCAAGTTGTCCATGTTAAGTAGGGGTTCCTCCCAGAGCCAGTGGATGAGTAAATCCCTCTATTTTACGCCAGATTTAACGAGCCAATATCATTAATAAGGTATTTACAACACCCCACCACAACCATTTGACCCCGTTCTCGTTCGTATAAATCGCCAGCATTTGGCTCCTATTGGGTTTGGGGCTGAATAAGGTTAAAATGTGCGATTTACCCCGAATTCAACCTATTTCTACCTTCTATTTGGGTATTACCTTTTTCCAAAGTCCCATAAAAGACCCCCCTAAACGCAGGATTTACTAATCCCCAGATTCCCCTGGTCACGTTAATGCCCCATCATGAGACCCGATCAACCTGGACCCGGGCCTGACCATCTCGGTCCTCAACCCAACCGTCACCTTCTCCGACGACATCAACCAGAACTCCATCGTCCTGAAGATGACCTATGGAAGCTTTTCCTTCCGGTTCATGGGTGATGCCAATGCCGATGCCGAAAGCCGTATTGCCAATAGCGGAACGAATCTCCAGGCTGACATCCTCAAGGTCGGGCACCATGGTAGCGCTACGTCATCCAGCTCAGCCTTCCTTTCCAAAGTACATCCGAAGACCAGCATCATCGAAGTGGGGGCCGGGAATTCCTATGGTCACCCAACATCAGCGACACTGGGTCGCCTGGCCCAGGTGGGATCTGCTGTGTATCGCACCGACCTGAACGGCGATGTAACGGTGACAACTGATGGCTCGACGTACGATGTCAAAACTAGCCAATAGGTGTCGGGCTCTGTGAAAACGGTAACCACTCAGCAGATGGTGAGTTCCCAGAGTTCGGCCGGAGCGGTCTCACCTTGTTTAAATCGTCTATGGTCTTACTGCCCTCCGTTCCATAATATCGCTGGGCAAAAAGTCTCGGAAAGGAGGCATCAGAAGTGTGGTACTGTTATTTAGGCTTGATAGAGCAGGGGTGTGTGGAGCGGATTCGGTGGATCAGTATTAGAAGATAATTGGCGCAATGCCTTAACTCATCAGTAAATCGTTATCCGCTGATTGTTATCCTTCCCAGGTATGACTCCTAATAATTCTATCCCATACCTGGGAGAACGGTTCATAAACCAACTTCAAACAAGGAAAAAATAGGGGAATCAAAGTGTCGGAAGGAAAATTAGAAGGAATCCGATTATCCAATTTGGTTTTTTGTATTCCATCATTATTAGCTCATAAGGAAAACACTAATGCTGTGAAAATTTTCATCGATGAGTCGGGTGATCTGGGATTTACGGAGAGATCTTCGAAGTATTTCGTGGTAGCTGCCCTCATTGTTTATGATCATCTGGCCATTCATCGATGTTTCAAGAAAATAAGACAAAATAGGTTGAAGAAAAAATATCGGGATATCCCGGAATTTAAATTCAATAATTCCGGAAAAGAGATTAAAGAAAGAGTTCTCAAATGCATTGCAAAAACGGATGCAGACATTGCGTATTGTGTCCTCCGCAAAGATCAGGTTCATCCCCATCTTCGCGATAAACATGCAATTGTCTACAACTATCTGATTGGATCCCTTGTTTCAAACATTACTCAGCATATCCTGGTATTTGGGAATATCGACATTATTGTCGATAAATCATTGAATGGAATTCAAAGAGATGCATTTGACCAATATCTCGTTTACAGAACTTTCGAGAGAAATCACGATACTCGATTCGAATCCCCGGTAATAACTATCGAGCATGTGGATTCATGCACGGATCCATGTATCCAGGCAGTTGATTTTATCGCCGGGGCCTTGCATCACTACTACCGCACAAACGATGACACCTATTTTCAAATCATTGATGGGCGAATAAAAGTCGCAAACGATTACTTTGAAGGTCCACAGAAATGACAGTGAACCCTTCCCTACTTTGTCCCATCCACCTCAAGGTGGCATCATCCTTTTCGGGAAGGACTTACTCACTATGGTACAGGTGTGCATTCCGCTATTAATAAGTTATTATTATGGACCTTGGAAAAGGCAATAAGAGATTGATAAGTTCACATCCAATAGGTGTAATTTTTGTGTTTTTTCGATATCGCGCGATTGATGAGGTACTTCTTTCACTTCACCTTGCACAATGGAAAAAACGGCGAAAACTATTGGAATGACACGTATTGGAATTGTCAACCCAACCACCACCTTTTCGGACGACATCAACCAGAACTCCATCGTCCTGAAAATGACCTACGGAAGCGTCTCATTCATGTTCATGGGTGATGCCAATGCCGACGCAGAAACCCGTATTGTCAATAGCGGAACGAATCTCCGGGCTGATATCCTCAAGGTAGGACACCATGGCAGCGCCACATCTACCCGCTCAGCCTTCCTAACCAAAGTCCAACCGAAGACCAGCGCCATCGAAGTCGGGGCCGGGAATTCCTATGGTCCCCCGACATCAGCGACACTCGGTCGCCTGGCCCAGGTGGGGCCCGCTGTGTATCGCACCGACCTGAATGGCGACATCACGGTGACAACCGATGGCACGACATACAATGTCAAAAAAAAACAACCGATTGCGGCTACTGCAAAAATTGTTACCACGCAGCAGGCGGTAGGTTCGCAGAGTTTAGTCGGAGCGGTCTGCGACTGCTCTACAACCGATACAACTGCAAGGATTTTTCCGGGCATGCTGCTGCCCAGGCCTGCTATGATTACTGTAAATCGACGATCAGAGAGATCAGACAGAAGAGCCGTATTGTCCCTCTGGATGCAACGCTTGCTCGGAAAACCGGGCGCAATTCGCCGGGTGATGAAAGAGGGAGGCTTTGGTGATGCAATCATCTATGCTACCGCCCAAACTCATAAAGGGGACGTCCTGACGGGAGAGCCAAATTTTAGAAATTTATCCGGCGTTGTATATATTGGAAAAGACTAAAAAAGGGATGAAAAACCAGAAGGCTTTTTAGCGACCTCCATTATCCACATTCATGAAAGGCGTGATTCGGGTGAGATTATTGTCCTTCGGTCTCCGCACCATCCCCTTCCTTCAAAATCTCCTGGTCAACTTCCTTCAGTAACCGCTGGATATCGATCCAGATGATCAGCTCGTTGACATCCTTGTCTTTTATCCGGATCTTCTTCCTGATGATACCAATGATGTTATTCTGATCCCGATTTACGGAGGCTGCCGAAGTGTCCACTTCATTCCTTGAAAAGGTGGAGACCGAGAGGACGTCATCGACCATGATCCCAATTTTTGACTTGGTAATCCGGTCATCGAGGACGATGATACGTGACGTTGCCTCGTCTGTCTTCTTATCACCATGGATATGCATCAAGTTTTTCAAGTCGATTATGGTGGTAATTTCGCCCCTCAAATCGATAATACCCCGGATATGCGGGGGAGTATCGGGGAGATGGGTGATCCGTGTATACTCCACCACTTCCCGTACTTCAAAGAGGTCGATAGCAAAATGCTCGTCCCCGAGGAGAAATTCCACGACCTGGATATTGTCACTCAGCTTCTGAACACCTGCACCACTTGTTGCATGGGGAATATGTTGGTCCCCGGCTGTCGGGCCCGCCGGGGTATCAACGTGGGTGGGGTGAAATGCCACACTCCCGCTGGGGGGGACATGGATAACCTGCTCATCCGTCATGTGTAGTCCCACCTCATACCTTGAACTTCGCCATCTCTTTCGAGACATTGTTCACAATCGCGTTCACACCGCCCATGACCTTGGTGATCTGGTCAATGGACGCCGAAGCTTCTTCTGCAGCGGCGGCAGCATCCATCGCATCTTTTGCGGTTGCTTGCACCATCCCGTGCACTTCATTGACACTTGCGGTGACTTCTTCCACCGTTGCAGCCTGTTCCTCGCTTACACTGGCCACTTCCACCACGTTTTTACTGATATCCTCGATAGACTTTGCGATATCTTTGAATGAACGGAGTGTCTGGCTAAGTGCCTCGCTTCCAGCTTTCACTTCACGGTTGGATGATGCGACGGCTTCACCGGCAGCGATGGACTTCTTCTGGAGCGTCCCGATCATGTCTGCAATGTTCTCAGCCGATGCACGGGACTCCTGGGCGAGTGATTTCACTTCGGTGGCGACGACAGCAAAGCCCCTGCCTGCTTCTCCTGCACGGGCCGCTTCGATGGCTGCGTTGAGGGCAAGCAGGTTCGTCTGGTTCGCAAGGTCAGAAATCAACCCGACGATCTTTCCGATCTTGTCCATCTCAGCCTTGATATCGACAATAATCTTGTCGACTTCGTTGGAAGAGGTGGTGATGCTCTGCATACCCCGCTCTGCCTGCTCTGCGAGACCGGTACCTTTCGTGCTCAGCGTGTTTGCATCCTCGGTCAGTTGTGAGACTTTTTCAGCTTTCTGGGAAACATCGGTCACCGTCTGGGTGAGGTCTTCCATTGCACGCAGGACCTGTGAAATTCCTTCATTTCCACGTTCTGCGTTGGTACTGACACCGGTCGCATTCTTTGCGATCTGTTCCGCACCTGAAGATACTTCTTCGATACTGGCATTTGCCTCCTCTGCACTAGACGCAAGTTCTATAACCTGCTGGTTGACCATGGTCACTGCCTTTGAGACCTCGGTGCCGATGCTGTTTAAGGCTTCTTTGAACTTGACGAAGTCGCCCTCTACGTGAAGGTTTTCATCAACGCGGGCGGTAAAGTTGCATTTTGAAAACTCGATTGCCATCCGCAACGCTTCGTTGACAGGGTTGATCACCGAGTCGAGCGTGTTGTTGACACCTTCGACGATCTTCCGGTAGTCACCCTGGTGCTTGGTTGCATCGGCACGTGTTTTGAGTTTCCCTTCAACTGCAGCCTTTGCGAGCAGGTTTGCATCAGCGACAAGCGCATTGATGTTGTCGATACAATTGTTTAAGTTGTTTTTGATGACGTTGAAGTCACCGTTGTACGGATCAGTGATTTTTGCCGGGATTGCACCCCTGCTGATCTTGTCAACGTAGTCAGCTGCCACGTTGAGCGGTCCGATAACCGAGTCGAGGCAGTTATTCACACCAACGACGATCTTCTTGTAGTCGCCCTGGTGTTTTGTCGCATCCGCCCGTGTTGCGAGCTTTCCTTCGACAGCAGCTTTTTCGAGCATGACAGCATCAACTACGAGCGCATTGATGTTGTCGATACAATTGTTTAAGTTGTTTTTGATGACGTTGAAGTCACCGTTGTACGGGTCAGTGATCTTGGCCGGGATTGCACCCCTGCTGATCTTATCCACATAATCGGCAGCAACATTCAAGGGGCCGATAACAGAGTCGAGGGTGGCATTCACTCCTTCGACAATCTTTTTATAATCACCCTGGTGTTTCGTCGCATCTGCCCGTGTGTCGAGTTTCCCTTCAACTGCGGCCTTCGCAAGCATGTTTGCGTCAGCGACGAGACCGTTGATGGCGTCGATACAGGCGTTCAGGGTGTTCTTGATCTCATTGAAGTCCCCGTTGTACTTGTCGGTGATCTTCGCCGGTATCTCCCCCTTGCTGATGCGGTCAACGTATTCAGCAGCCACATTCAGCGGACCAATAACGGCGTCGAGCGTCCCATTCACGCCTTCGACGATCTTTTTGTAATCGCCCTGGTGCTTGGTTGCATCTGCCCGTGTGTCGAGTTTCCCTTCGACGGCAGCCTTCCCAAGCATTTTCGCGTCAACAACGAGCGCATTGATGTTATCGATACAATTGTTTAAGTTGTTCTTGATCTCGTTGAAGTCGCCGTTGTACTTGTCGGTGATCTTCGCCGGTATCTCGCCCTTGCTGATACGGTCTACGTATTCAGCCGCTACGTTCAGGGGTCCGATGACGGCATCGAGGCAATCGTCTACGCCCTGCACAATCTTCCGGTAATCACCCAGGTGTTTCGTCGCATCCGCCCGTGTGTCAAGTTTCCCTTCGACGGCAGCCTTTGCTAGCATGTTGGCATCAGCAACGAGCCCGTTGATGGCATCTATGCAGGCATTTAAGTTATTCTTGATCTCGTTGAAGTCGCCGTTGTACTTGTCGGTGATCTTCGCCGGTATCTCGCCCTTGCTGATCCGGTCAACGTACTCGGCAGCAACATTCAAGGGGCCGATAACGGAGTCGAGACAGTTATTCACACCGATAACGATCTTCTGGTAATCGCCCTGGTGTTTGGCAGCATCCGCCCGTGTATCGAGTTTCCCTTCGACGGCGGCCTTCTCAAGCATATTTGCATCAGCGACAAGCGCATTGATGTTGTCGATACAGTTGTTTAAGTTGTTCTTGATAACGTTGAAGTCTCCGTTGTATTTGTCGGAGATCTTTGCCGGGATTGCACCCTTGCTGATCTTGTCCACGTAGTCAGCTGCCACATTGAGTGGACCGATAACGGAGTCGAGACAGTTATTTACACCGATAACGATCTTCTGGTAATCGCCCTGGTGTTTGGCAGCATCCGCCCGTGTATCGAGTTTCCCTTCGACGGCGGCCTTCTCAAGCATATTTGCATCAACGACAAGCGCATTGATGTTGTCGATACAGTTGTTTAAGTTGTTCTTGATAACGTTGAAGTCTCCGTTGTATTTGTCGGAGATCTTTGCCGGGATCGCACCCTTGCTGATCCGGTCAACGTACTCGGCTGCCACATTGAGCGGTCCGATAACGGAGTCCAGGCAGTTATTCACACCGACAACGATCTTCTTATAGTCGCCCTGGTGTTTGGCGGCATCTGCCCGTGTCGCAAGTTTTCCTTCTACTGCAGCCTTTTCAAGCATGTTGGCATCAACGACAAGGGCGTTGATATTGTCGATACAATCGTTTAAATTATTTTTAATGATATTGAAGTCCCCGTTGTACGGGTCAGTGATCTTTACCGGGATTGCACCCCTGCTGATCTTTTCCACGTAGTCAGCTGCCACATTGAGCGGTCCGATAACGGAGTCCAGGCAGTTATTCACACCAACAACGATCTTCTTGTAATCGCCCTGGTGTTTTGTCGCATCAGCCCGTGTTGAGAGCTTTCCTTCGACGGCGGCCTTCTCAAGCATATTTGCATCAACGACAAGCGCGTTGATATTGTCGATACAGTTGTTAAGGTTGCTCTTGATGACGTTGAAGTCGCCGTTGTATGGGTCCGTGATCTTTGCCGGGATTGCACCCCTGCTGATCTTGTCCACGTAGTCAGCCGCCACATTGAGTGGACCGATAACAGAGTTGAGGCAGTTATTCACACCAACGACGATCTTCTTGTAGTCGCCCTGGTGTTTTGTCGCATCCGCCCGTGTTGCGAGCTTTCCTTCGACAGCAGCTTTTTCGAGCATGGCCGCATCAGTGACAAGGGCGTTGATGTTCTCGATGCAGTTATTTAAGTTATTCTTGATCTCGTTGAAGTCGCCGTTGTATTTGTCGGAAATCTTCGGAGGAATGTCGCCTTTGGAGATCCGGTCAACATACTCGGCAGCAACATTGAGAGGTCCGATCACTGCGTCGAGTGTTTCATTTACACCTTCAACAATTGTCCGAAATTCCCCCTGGTGCCTTGAAGCATCGGCACGGGTATCAAGTTGGCCTTCCACGGCCGCCTTTGACAGTGTTTTTGCATCGATGGTCAACCCTTTGAGTGCCCCCAGGCACTGCACGAATCCGGGGACAACCCGATCGTTCTCCGAACGTCGACCTATCTTTTTATATTCCTCATATTCGCTGATATCCCCCTCCCCGATTTTTACGATGGAGCCCGCGATATGATTGACCCGGTCCCGGACCAGGTTCACACCAACAGCGGCTTCACCTGCAAGACCGTCATAAACCCCCTCAATTTTAAGGGTGTGGTCATTCATGCTCATCCTGGTCAGTACCGGGACAGCCTCTTCGAGGAAATTGTTCAGATTGTCATACTTATCCAGATTATTCAACTGTTTCCTGATTTCATCCTGTGCTTCTGAATCTCCGTTAAATGCACTCTGCAGCAGGAGGTCCCTGTCTTTTGCATCCATTGTAATCACATCCCCAATTAATCCATTCGTCTCTTGTTCACGTCTCGGTTTCTTCCTGTTCCGGGCTGTTCCGGACCTTGGCCTAGATCTTTTTGTTTCCTCTGTCCCGTCTGGATCTACCATAGCTGATCTCCTTGTTAACAGCGTGTATCCCCTACGTTCAGGAGACCTGGGCTGCAATCGCTTTATCTCCCTGGGGTATCAGTCCCGCGTTTCGGATTCTGGAGAGTGACATGAATTATCCGATAAACCGGGTCACAATGAATGAATGTACGTAATCATCTATAACCTTGCACATATGCATGGCACAGGCATATGTTGAATAAATCAAATTGAGATATGTTAGGCAATGGCATTAGAAAAATTCCCTGATGAGATTTTTCGCATTCGTGCTTTATTAGCAGAAAACCAGCAAGGACTTACAATAAAAAGTTTGTCTGAAATGCTGGGCATAAATCGTAATTCTGCCGCTAATTACCTACACCTGCTTCAGATGCAGGGAAGGGTCACAGTCAATCATGTCGGGCCTGCTAAAATCTATTCTCTCTCAGATAAATTACCTGTTGATGCGGTACTGAAACTCTCAGATAACGGGGTCATTATATTCAGTAAAGGGGAAACCGTTGTCGAATGTAACAAACAGTTCCGGGAACTTCTGCAACTGTCAAAAAAGGATGTAATTGGGAAAAGTGCTGCACAACTGCCATTTTTGGTGGATTTACACCCTGAACTTCCCCGGTTTATCCGGAATGGATTGAAAGGGAAAGAGAACCGGATTTCAGTGGACCTGGTGCTCAATGATCGTTCCATACCCTGTACAATAACTATCAGCCCGGTATTTTTCGAGAGTGGGGACCCGGGCGTTGCCCTCATTGCCGATATTCCGGCAGGCACTGGGTGCCCTCCCCGGAACGATAATGACCCCGATCATTCGTTTACCGGGATTGACGGGACAGAGTATATCTGCCGTTTCACACCGGACGGTACGCTCACGTACGTTAACCGGGCATATTGTAACCTTCTGCAAAAATCAACCGCCGAGTTGATCGGCCATACATGGCGGCCTAGGTTACCCGAAAACGAATATACAAAGATCAAACAATGCCTCATTTCACTGGACTCTTACCGCCCGGTGGCGTCCGTGGAGTTCAAATCGATAACGCCCGGGGGTGATCCCCGTTGGCAGCGGTGGATATTCCGGAATTTGTTTGACCAGAACGGGCAGTCTACCTGTTACATGGGTACCGGTACTGACATTACCGCAGTAAAAAATCTCGAAGAGAAGGTAAGAAAAGGAGCGCAAGAGACGGGGAGCCTGGTCCGTAAGCATAAAGCTGAGATCCAGGACTTACACCAGCAGATCTATAAGGAGATCGCCAGCCATGAGAGAACCCATTTCCAGCTCCAGTTCACCCAGTTTGCCATGGACAATATTTCTTACCTGATTATGTGGGTCAGTCATGAGGGGCGGTTTGTATACATAAACAAGGAGGCAGGGGAGGTGCTGGGATATCCGGACCACGAATTACAGGCAAAAAAATTTCTGGATATCTTCACCAGTGGATTCTCGTTTCGTTGGGATGACATCTGGGAAGCAATCCAACGGGACCAGCGGTACACGTTAGAGACCACACTGATGACCCGTAAGGGGAAAGAGATACCGGTTGAAATGGTCCTCAATTACCTCGAGTTCAAGGAGAAACTGTATTGTTGCTGTTTTGCTAAAGACATCACCGAGCGTAAGCGGTCGGAAGAGGTGCTTAGGGAGAGCGAGGAGAAATACCGGCAGCTGGTCGATCTTGCACAGGAAGGGATCTGGGCGATCGACGCCGATGGGAAGACGTCGTATGTCAACCCCCGTATGGCAGAGATACTCGGGTACACGGTAGACGAGATGCAGGGGGCACACCTCTTTTCTTTCATGGATGAGGCAGGAAAAGTAATCGCTGCAAAAGATCTGGAGCGCCGCAGGCAGGGAATTAAGGAAGACCACGAGTTTGAATTTATCACAAAAGGAGGAACCCGGGTCTATGCAACTCTTTCGACTACACCGATCACTGATGAGGGTGGGGCCTACAAGGGTGCCCTGGCCGTAGTCTCTGATGTCACCGAGCGAAAACGGTTGGATGATGCGCTTCGGGAGAGCGAGGAGACTTTCAAAGCACTAGCTGAGAACGCCAATGATGGTATCCTCGTAGCCTTGACCGATGGAGCCCATACGTACGCTAACCGGCGGGCAGCTGAAATCACGGGGTACCGTGTTGCCGAATTGCTAAAAACCAGCATTAAGGATTTGGCGGCCCCCGATGAATTAGAGAAGGTCACAGAAAGGTTCAGAACAATACTCCAGGGGGGACCTGTTCCGCCACAGTACCAGACCACCCTCATCAACAAGGAAAGGAATCGGGTACCAATCGAGGTCACCTCCGCGAAGACCATCTGGCACGGGCAACCCGCCGATCTGGTCATCATCCGTGACATCACCGAGCGCAAGCGGGCTGAAGAGGCGCTGCACGCATCTGCCCTGTACACCCGCAGCCTGATCGAGGCCAGTCTTGACCCGCTTGTTACTATATCTCCTGAAGGTAAGATCAAGGACGTCAACGTGGCAACTGAGCGGGTGACCGGGTACTCCCGTGATAACCTGATTGGAACGGATTTCTCGGATTATTTCACGGATCCAAAGAAAGCCGGGGAAGGATACCGGAAAGTGTTTGAAGAAGGTGTCGTGTGGGATTACCCGCTTGAGATCCGGCACAGGGACGGAACAATAACCTCAGTCCTGTATAATGCGACGATCTACCGCGATGAATCAGGAACCGTACAGGGTGTCTTTGCCGCAGCCCGCAATATTACCGAAAGGGAAGCGGGTGGAAGAGCTGTTACAGAAATCCGGGCAAAGGGGCACGGTTTGAGATGCTGGTGCCGAAGGAGGCGTTGAAATGACGGTCTGGACGATCAAAAAGAACGCCGTGTGGGGCATCTACGCTGACGGCAAATATGTGGCAACAGCAAATAATGAAGAGGAGGCCAAAATGCTGTTGGAAGGGATAGAGGCGGTTGAAAAGTCAAGGGAGAAATTGGGTTTATGAGCGACGGAATTGCAGACGCAGAACGGGTGGATGATGCGGAGGATTGTTATCTTTGTTTGCGAGATCCTTGACATCACCGGCATCACGATCAAAGAGACCGGCGAGCTGGGCAAGGGAGCACGATTCGGGATGACGGTGCCGAAGGGTGTGTGGCGCATGAATGTAGATAAGGTGTAACATGGCTAAGGACGCTGGCAGAAGAACGGACCATATGCCGATAAAAAAGAGCGGAGTATCCGGCTTATCAGCGTGCAGACAGACTGTGGCCGTAAATCATTACCCGGGAATATTGCAGGTAATCATCCCTGGAGTGAACGTATGAAAAAAAATCACATTATCGGAATCATTGTTATTGTCATTCTACTCATTGGAGGAGGTGCCTGGTACCTGAAATCTGTAGAGAAACCGGTTCCTGTACCCTTAAAAGATATCACCATTGATCCGGGTAAAGGAGTGCAACCCACCCTGTTACTGGTCGCCCGTAATCAGGGATATTTTACAAAACACGGCTTAAATGTCACATTCATAGAATCTCCTTCGGCCACAGTCGCCATGCAGAACCTCCTGAATCGCAAATTTGATATTGGGTATGTCAATGAGTATTCCCTTTCCGAACCGGCACTGTACAACAAAAAGTTACGGGTGATCGGTATGCTTTCACAATCGGATACAAGTTTTGTGGTCGGTCGCAGGGACAGGGGCATTATTCAGATATCTGATCTTGAAGGCAAAAAGATCGGCGTCACGAAGGGTTCCATCGTAGAATATTTTATGGACCGGTTTTTTATATTGAATAGCCTGTCGATGAGCAATACTACGGTAATCTATTTGCCACCTGCAGAACTCGTAGGTGCAATTGTCAATGGAGATCAATAGATGCGGCATTTTCCTTTGAGCCGTATATCTACCAGATGCGGCAGCAAATGGGAGAAAATGCGGTGGTGTGGCCGACCAATCTCGGGCAGCATTCGTACTATTCTCTTGTCTGCACTGATATCACCTTAAAGGAGCACCCTGAGATCGCAGAGGCCGTGCTGGCATCGGTTCTCGAGGCAGAGACGTATGTCGAATCTCACCCGGAAGAAGCTAAAATAATAGCACGGAAGCAGATAAATTTTGATGATCAGTACATGGAACAGGACTGGCCGAATCATCATTTTTCTATTAGTCTCTCCCAATCTCTTATCACAATAATGGAAGACGAGACCCGGTGGAGGATTTCAAACAATATGACTGATGCGACTGCTGTACCTGATTTTACGGAATATTTCTCTCCGGATATCCTGTACAGGCTGAAACCCGCATCGGTTACCATCATCCGGTAAGTTATGGAGTGGTTCTAGAGGAATATGAAAATTAAAACTCAGGTAAGTATCA
>Ga0194039_1001338_pt1 | contig 13264 bp, 12 predicted proteins | sample JunL228m_MetaG_FD_148679 | JGI IMG/M metagenome (GOLD analysis project Ga0194039, IMG submission 148679) | Anoxic zone freshwater microbial communities from boreal shield lake in IISD Experimental Lakes Area, Ontario, Canada - Jun2016-L227-8m | ecosystem: Environmental > Aquatic > Freshwater >...
GGCGAGTTTGTGAATCGCGTTGTCGCCCAGCCAGGATCGTGCCGAGTGCGCCCGCGTCCCGGCGGCTGAGATGACGGCCCGCAGCGTGCCCTGACAGCCCGCCTCGATGTAGCCGCCGGAGGGTTCACCGAGGATCGCGACGTCACCGCGCAGCCAGTCCGGAAGTTCGCGTTGGATCCGGCCCAGACCGTTGGCGTCGGCGTCGATCTCCTCGCAGTCATAAAGGATCAGCGTCACGTCGTGCGCGGGTTCGGCGACGGTGGCGGCCAGGTGCAGGAACACCGCGTCGCCGGATTTCATGTCGGAGGTGCCGCAGCCGTAGAGGTGATCGGCGTCGCGGCGCGACGGCACGTTGTCGGCGATCGGCACGGTGTCGAGATGACCGGCCAGGATCACCCTGCCCGGTCGGCCGAGGTTCGTGCGGGCCAGCACCGCGTCGCCGTTGCGGAGCACCTCATAGGAGGTCTGCGCACGCAGGGCGGCCTCGATGGCGTCGGCGATCCGTTTCTCCTCGCGCGACACACTGGGGATGTCGACCAGAGCGGCGGTCAGCTCGACGGGATCGCTCGTGAGGTCCAGCACAACTGTTCAGGCTAGTACCGGACCTCGATAGGGTGATGCACCGTGACTGCTGCTGCGGGTTTCGGACTGGCCACCATCGCCGCTGACGGCACCGTGCTCGACGCCTGGTTCCCCGAACCCGAACTCGGCGCCTACAGCCCGTCGGGGACCACCCGGCTCTCGGCCGCCGACACCCCCGACGAGTACGCGGCACTGGCCGGCCCCGATCCCGACCGCGGCGTCGAGGTGGTGGCCATCCGCACCGTGACCACGCTGGCCGACTCCCCGGCCGACGCCTACGACGCCTATCTGCGGCTGCATCTGATCAGCCATCGGCTCGTCGAACCGCACGGCTGCAACCTCGACGGCGTGTTCGGCGCGCTGAGCAATGTGGTGTGGACCAACTACGGGCCGTGCCGCATCGAGGGTTTCGAGGAGGTGCGGTTGCGGCTGCGCCGCCGCGGACCGGTGACGGTGTACGGGATCGACAAGTTCCCGCGGATGGTCGACTACGTGGTGCCGACCGGCGTTCGGATCGCCGACGCCGACCGGGTGCGTCTCGGCGCGCACCTGGCACCCGGCACCACCGTCATGCACGAGGGCTTCGTGAACTTCAACGCCGGCACGCTCGGAGCCTCGATGGTGGAGGGCCGCATCTCCGCGGGCGTGGTGGTGGGCGACGGCACCGACGTCGGCGGCGGCGCGTCGATCATGGGCACGCTCTCCGGTGGCGGCACGGAGGTGATCTCGGTAGGCAGGCGCTGCCTGCTGGGCGCCAACTCGGGTCTGGGCATCTCACTCGGTGACGACTGCGTGATCGAAGCGGGTCTGTATGTGACCGCCGGCACCAAGGTCCTGCTGTCGGACGGGTCGGCGGTCAAGGCCCGCGAACTCTCCGGTGCGAACAACCTGCTGTTCCGGCGCAACTCGGTCAGCGGTGCGGTCGAGGTGGTGCGCCGCGACGGTAGGGGTGTAACGCTCAACGAGGCGCTGCACGCGAACTAGCGCAGGCTCAGCGCAGCAGCTCCTTCTTCATCACCTTGCCCATCGCGTTGCGCGGCAAGGATTCGACCATGCGCACCTCGCGGGGGCGTTTGTGGATCGAAAGCTGCTGCGCCACATAGTCGATGAGCGCTTCAGGTGAGGCCTGCCCCACGACGAACGCGACGATCCGCTGGCCGAGGTCGTCGTCGGGCACACCGACGACGGCGACCTCCGCCACCCCGGGATGGCCGAGCAGCGCGGTCTCGATCTCCCCGGCGCCCACCCGGTAACCCCCGGACTTGATCAGGTCGACCGATTCGCGGCCGACGATGCGGTGCATCCCGCCATCGTCGATGACGGCGACGTCGCCGGTTCGGTACCACCCGTCGGGTTCGAACGCCTCGGCGGTGGCATCGGGCCGGTTGAGGTAGCCGTCGAAGATCGTCGGGGTCGACACCTGCAGGCGTCCGATCGTCTCGCCGTCACGGGGAGCCGGTGAGCCGTCGTCGAGCACCAGACGGCTCGCCATACCGTCCAGCGGCAGGCCCACCCACCCGGGCCGGCGTTCGCCGTCGGCGCGGGTGCTGACGGTGATCAGCGTCTCGGTGCAGCCGTACCGCTCGACCGGCGCATGTCCGGTCAGCGACGCCAGCGCGTCGAACACCGGCACCGGCAGTGCCGCGCTGCCCGACACCAGCAGTCGCGCGGACGACAATGCACGCGCGGACGCGGGGTCGGCCACCACCCGCGACCACACCGTGGGCACCCCGAAGTAGAGGCTGCCGCCCGCCTCGGCGTAGGCCTGCGGCGTCGGGCGTCCGGTGTGCACGAAGCGGTTGCCCACCCGCAGCGAGCCCAGCAGTCCGAGCACCAGGCCGTGCACGTGGAACAGCGGCAGCCCGTGCACCAGCACATCGTCGGGCGTCCACTGCCACGCCGCGGCGAGTGCGTCGATGTCGGCGGCCACGGCGGCGCGACTGAGCACCGCACCCTTGGGCGGGCCGGTGGTGCCCGAGGTGTAGATCACCATCGCGGCGGACTCCGGCGCGGGTTCGCTGTAGCGGTGCCAGGACCGGGCGTGGCGGCGCACCGGGATGTGCGGCAGGCCGCCGGGGTCCTCGGGCTTCTCGCCCAGCCACGCCAGTGCGCCGGAGTCGGTGAGGATGTGCGAGCGTTCGGCCTCGCCGACGTCGGCGGGCACCGGGACGAACGGCACACCGGCGATCAGGGCGCCGGTCACGGCGAGCACGGTGGCCGGTGTCGGGGTGGCCAGCACAGCGACGCGCGAGGCGCCGGCGACGCGTTCGGCCACCGACGTCGCCGCCCCCACCAGATCGCTGCGCGAAAGCGTCGTCCCGCCGATGCCCACGGCATCCGACAGATCCGCGCCGGCGGCCACCGAAGCCGGATTCAGCGAGGTCAGCAACACTCCGGTGAGGCTACCGGGTGCGGCGCGTCCTGTTACAGATGCGACGGATGGGGTTACAGCGCGTCTACCCTGGTGCCCATGCAGCAGGCCCGGCGAGCACCGGTGGCGCTCGGCGCCGCCCTGGCGACCCTCGCCGTCGCGATGACCCCCGCCCTGCCGGCCTCGGCGGCGCCGCTGGCGTGGAACGGCCGCTACCAGATGACCACGTTCGCCTCCCAGAAGGCGGGCACCAGCATCGCCGCGCGGCAGCCCGAGGCGGACTTCGGCGCGGTGTTCACCCTCTCGACGGCCTGCTCGGTGACCCGGTGCGTGGCCACGGTCGTCGACGGGCCCGCGCCCAGCAACCCGTCGATCCCCCAGCCCACCCGGTTCGCCTGGAACGGCACCGACTGGACCACCACCTACGACTGGCTGTGGGACTGCCTGACCACGCCGGGTCAGCCCAAGCAGTGGGCCAGGGCCACCTCGTTCACGTCCTACACCCCGCAGCCCGACGGATCACTGCGCGGCACCTGGCACACCGACATCTCCGAGGGCACCTGCCGCGGCAGCGTCGTGATGCCCGTGCTCGCCACCCCGGCCTGATTCCCCTGGCTGGGATTTTCACGCGCAAATTCAGAAGCCATCGGTCTGATACGTTGTGGCTTCGTTTTTCGCATCGTGCGCAATGGCTAGCAAGGTCGGTGATGGGGCTGCGGACTCGGGCGCTGCTGACGCTGGCCGCAGTCGTCGGACTGCTGTTCAGCGCAACAGGGACCGCATACGCCGGATTGGACAATCAGCAGAGTCTGGTTGACGGCAAGGGCCGCACGATGACGATCCAGCAGTGGGACACCTTCCTGGACGGAGTGTTCCCGCTGGACCGCAACCGGCTGACCCGGGAGTGGTTCCATTCCGGCAGTGCCAAGTACAGCGTGGTGGGACCGGGGGCGGATCAGTTCGCCGGCAGCCTGGAGTTGGGCTATCAGGTGGGCTTCCCCTGGTCGCTCGGTGTCGGCATCAACTTCTCCTACACCACCCCCAACATCCTGCTCGACAACGCGAATTTCTCACCCCTGGGTTTCAATCCGCTCGGTTCGGTGATCACCCCGAACCTGTTTCCCGGTGTGTCGATCTCCTCCGATCTGGGCAACGGTCCGGGCATCCAGGAGGTCGCCACCTTCTCCGTCGACGTCGAGGGCCCTATCGGCGCGGTCGCGGTGTCCAACGCGCACGGCACCGTCACCGGCGCCGCCGGCGGTGTGCTGCTGCGCCCCTTCGCCCGCCTCATCTCGCAGAGCGGCGACAGCGTCACCACCTACGGCGAACCCTGGGACATGAAATAGATCGGCGTCACGCCGACAGTCGCGTCACCGCTGTCTTCACCCGCTCGTCGGTCGCCGTCAATGCGACACGCACGTGCCGCGCACCGGCCGGCCCGTAGAATTCTCCCGGGGCCACCAGAATCCCTTGGCGTGCAAGGGAGTCCACGGTCTGCCGGCACGGCTCGCCGCGGGTGACCCACAGGTACAGCCCGGCCTCGGAGTGCTCGACGGTGAACCCCGCGGTGCGAAACGCACCCAGCAGCAGTTCGCGCCGGCACCGGTAGCGCTCCCGCTGCACGGCCTCGTGCTCGTCGTCGTCGAGTGCGGCCACCATGGCCGCCTGGATCGGACCGGGCACCATCATCCCGGCGTGCTTGCGCACCGCGAGCAGTTCGGCCACCACCGCCGGATCACCGGCGACGAACGCCGCGCGGTAGCCCGCCATCGACGACGTCTTGGACAGCGAGTGCACCGCCAGCACTCCGGTGTGGTCGCCGTCGCAGACGTCCGGATGCAGCACCGAGTAGGGCTCGGCGTCCCAGCCCAGGCCGAGGTAGCACTCGTCGGACACCACCAGTGCGCCGCGTTCCCGCGCCCAGCCGAGGACCTTGCGCAGATGATCGACGCCGAGCACGCGCCCGGTCGGGTTGGCCGGTGAGTTGAGGTAGACGACGGCCGGTGTCTGCGGGCCGATCTGGGTCAGCGAGTCCGCGGCCAGCACGCTCGCCCCGGCCAGTCGCGCACCCACCTCGTAGGTCGGGTACGCCAGTTCCGGAACCACGACGACGTCATCGCCGCCCAGTCCGAGCAGTGTCGGCAGCCAGGCGATGAGTTCCTTGCTGCCGATCACCGGCAGCACCGCGTGCTCGGCCAGTCCGGTCACGCCGTAGCGGCGGTGCAACGCCCCGACCGCCGCGGCGCGCAGCGCGGGAGTGCCGGCCGTCCACGGGTATCCGGGCTCGGCCGACGCGTCGTTCAGCGCCGCACGGATGACCGGGGCGACCGGATCGACCGGGGTGCCGACGGAGAGGTCGACGATGCCGTCGGGATGCGCGCGCGCGATCTTCTGCGCGTCGGCGAGGGTGTCCCAGGGGAAGACCGGGAGTGTGGCGGAGACCTGTCGGGGTCGTGGGCCCCGCGGCGAAGGGGTCAGTCCTCTTCCTTGGGCGGCAGATCCTTGACCACCTGCGGGTCGTTCTCGGTCATCCCGACCTTGGACGCACCGCCCGGTGATCCGAGTTCGGCGAAGAAATCAGCGTTGATCTGGGTGTAGGCCGACCACTGTTCGGGGACGTCGTCCTCGTAGTAGATCGCCTCGACGGGGCAGACCGGCTCGCAGGCGCCGCAGTCCACGCACTCGTCGGGGTGGATGTACAGCATCCGGGCACCCTCGTAGATGCAGTCGACGGGGCATTCCTCGATGCATGCCTTGTCCTTGATGTCGACGCAGGCTTCGGTGATCGTGTAGGTCACTGAGGTTCTCCTCGAACTCTTTCTGTGCGGGTGCTGCCAGCCAATCCAGCCAATACTGCCAGGTAATAGTAGGCGGTCAGGCGGCGCGGGTCGCGTAGGTGGTGGTGCGCTGGCGGGCGGGACGGCCGATGCCCCCGGCGATGGCCACCAGTTCCGCAGCCGTTTTGGCCGAGCCGAACTCCGAACCGGCCATCCGCGAGATGGTCTCCTCCATCAGGGTGCCGCCCAGGTCGTTGGCGCCGCCGCGCAACATGACCTGGCTGCGCTGGACGCCGAGCTTGACCCAGCTGGTCTGGATCTGGGAGATCCGGCCGTGCAGCATGATCCGCGCCAGCGCGTGCACCGCGCGGTTGTCGCGGTGCGTGGGCCCGGGCCGCGCAGCGCCGGCGAGATACAGCGGCGAGGAGTGGTGCACGAACGGCAGCGGCACGAATTCGGTGAAGCCCCCGGTGCGGTCCTGGATGCCGCGCAGCACGTTGAGATGGGCGACCCAGTGCCGCGGGGTGTCGACGTGGCCGTACATCATCGTCGAGGACGACCGCAGTCCGACCTCGTGCGCGGTGGTGACGACCTCCACCCACAGCGACGTGGGCAGCTTGCCCTTGGTGAGCACCCAGCGGACCTCGTCGTCGAGGATCTCCGCGGCGGTGCCGGGGATGGTGTCCAGGCCGGCCTCGCGCAGACCGGTCAGCCACTCGCGAATGCTCACGCCGCTCTTGGTGACTCCGTTGGCGATCTCCATCGGGGAGAACGCGTGCACATGCATCGAGGGCACCCGCGCCTTGACCGCGCGCACCAGATCGGCGTACCCGGTCACCGGAAGCTCGGGGTCGATACCGCCCTGCATGCACACTTCGGTGGCGCCGGCGACGTGCGCCTCCCACGCCCGGTCGGCGACCTCGGCCACCGACAGTGAGAACGCATCGGCGTCGCCCTTGCGCTGGGCGAAGGCGCAGAACCGGCAGCCGGTGTAGCAGATGTTGGTGAAGTTGATGTTGCGGTTCACCACGAAGGTGACGTCATCACCGACGGCGTCCCTTCGCAGCGAATCCGCTAGCGCGGCAACGGCTTCCAGGGCCGGGCCGTCGGCGCACGCCAGCGCGAGGTACTCGTCGTCGGTGCAGCCCGCCGGGTCGCGTTCGGCGGCGCGCAACGCCGCCGCCACGTCGGTGTCGAGGCGTTCGGGCACCCGAGCGCTCAATTCGCCCACTCTTTCGCGGACCGACTCCCAGTCGCCGAAGGCGCTCATCAGGTCGCTGCGGACCTCGGTTTGGCGTCCGTCGGTGTCGATCGCGGTGTGCAGATCGGTGCGCCCCAGCGATTCGGCGGCTTCGTCGGGTTCCTGCCACGGGCGGCCAACGGGGTTGACGTCGCGGGCGTAGCCGGTGTCGGAGTCGGCCAGTGCGGCGACGTGGCCGGCCACCCGCGGGTCGATCCAGGCCGCACCGCCCTGCACGTAGCGCGGTTGCGCGGTGAGGCGTTGGACCAGTTCGAATCCGCCGCGGGCGGTGAGCGCGGCCAGTTCCTCCAGCGCGGGCCACGGCCGTTCGGGGTTGACGTGATCGGGCGTCAGCGGTGACACCCCGCCCCAGTCGTCGACGCCGGCGCCCAGCAGCGCCAGGCACTCCTGCGGTGAGACCAGATTGGGCGGGGCCTGCACCCGCATGTCGGGTCCGAGCACCAGCCGCGCCACCGCGATGGTGGCGACGAAGTCGTCGAAGTCGGTGTCTGGAACCCCGGCCATCGCGGTGCGGTCCTTGGCGCGGAAGTTCTGCACGATCACTTCCTGGATGTGGCCGAATTCCTTGTGCAGCTTGCGGATCGCGTGCAGGGTGTCGGCGCGCTCGGCCAGCGTCTCCCCGATGCCGACCAGCAGTCCGGTGGTGAACGGGATGGACAGCCGCCCGGCGTCGGTCAGTGTCCGCAGCCGCACCTCGGGGTCTTTGTCGGGGCTGCCGAAGTGTGCCAGGCCGCGCGTGGTGAACAGCCGCCGCGAGGTGGTCTCCAGCATCATGCCCATCGACGGCGCGACAGGCTTGAGGCGCGAGAGTTCCGCCCAGCTCATGACGCCGGGGTTGAGGTGGGGCAGCAGGCCCGTCTCCTCGAGGACGCGGATGGCCGCCGCGCGCACATAGTCCAGCGTCGAGTCATAGCCGCGCTCATCGAGCCACTGCCGTGCCTGCGGCCAGCGCGCCTCCGGGCGGTCACCGAGGGTGAAAAGCGCCTCCTTGCAACCGAGTTCGGCGCCGCGGCGGGCGATCGCGACGATCTCATCGGACTCGAGGTACATGCCCCTGCCCTCGGCGCGCAGCTTGCCGGGAACCGTCACGAACGTGCAGTAGTGACAGGTGTCGCGGCACAGATGAGTGACCGGGATGAACACCTTGCGGGAGTAGGTCACCGCCAGTCCGCCACCGGGGCCGCGCCGGCGGGCCGAGGTCAGGCCGGCGTCGCGGACCCGCGCGGCGCTGGCGCACAGGTCGACGAGATCCTCACCGCGGGCCGTCATCGCGATCGCGGCCTCGTCGAGGTTGAGGGCCACCCCGTCGCGCGCCCGGCGCAGCACTCGGCGCAGTGCGGCGGATGCGGCGGTCGGCATGCGGCCAACACTAGTCCCACCAGCAACAACAGTGCCGAGCCGGGGAGGCATCCCCTTCCTGTGAATTTCTCAGGGTTCGGGTAGACTCTGGAGGATGTCCAGCGTTTTGGGAGTGTCCGCTCGTTCCTTCATGGCGGCCGGTGTGGCGGTCGCCGCCATCGGCACGGCCGTCGTCGCACCGCTGCCCGCGCCCACCGCGGCGACGGTGTCGATGCCCGCATTGAGCGCCCCCGCCATCGCGCTGACGGCCGCGGTCCAACCGCTGCAGCAGGCAGCGAACGTTACGGCCAGTGCGACGGGCGCGGGTGACGCGATCATCAACGCCTACAACGCCCTGCAGCCCTGGGTCGCTTACGGGTATCAGCTGGTGCAGTGGGGTCTCAGCTGGATACCCGGAGTCTGGCTGGTCGCGCCCGCCGTCGACCTCGCCTACTACACGGCGCAGCCGCTGATCGAGGGCGCGGTGTACAGCTTCGCCTACCTGATCGACGGTCAGGCCGACCTCATCCCGCCCACCTTGACCCAGGCCGTGCAGAACTCGGCCAACAACTTCGTGGCCTACACCGTGAACTGGGCCTACTCGATCTTCCCGTTCCCGCCGCTGCCGCCGCTGCCGATCTTCAACGGTCTCGCGGCGGCGGCGACGGCGCCGGCTGCCACCGGCCGCGGCCTGGTCTCCGCGGCGGCGGCCCTCTCACCCAAGACGGCGCCGGAGGCGGCTCCGGAGGTGGCACCCGTCGTCGAGGCGCCGGCGGCGCGTACGCGCGTGGCGACACAGCGCCCGGCCCTCGCTGTCGCGAGAGCGACGGCGGCACGGGTTGCCCCGGCAGCGGCGCAGAGCTTCACGCAGAACACCGCCGATGCCGTCTCCGATGCGGTGGCGCCGGTGCGCGCCGCCGCACGGTCAGGCCGCGCGGCGCAGCACGAGAGCCGGCGGTAGCGCTCCGAGGAGCAGAAAGAGCAGCGACGAGTAGGCCATCACTCCCCGGCCGCCGAAGACGACGTCGCCACCCGGGCCGCCGAAGGTCAACACCGCCGTGGTGGCCAGCCACGTCCACAGCGGCAGTGCGGCAAGCCTTTTCGAGTCGGTGCACTGCAGGGCCGCCCACACCAGTGCGGCGTTGAGCGCCCCGCTGAGCAGCGCGCTGATCGGCAGCGGCACCGGGCCGAGGTGAAGCGGCAGCAGTAGCGCTCCGGCGAGTGCGCAGAGGACGCCGTCGAGCGCCAGTGCGCTCAGCACGGCGTTCCTAATCTGTCACCTCGACGCCGGCGAGAAGGTCTCTCTCCCATCCCTGTTCGTCCAGCGGTCCGGGTTCTCCGGCAGCCAGGATGTAGTGCTCGTGCGCCAGCACCGGCAGGACGACCTTGTTGGAGAGCGTGAACGCGCGGCCGGTGGGGCCCAGCGTCATCTGGGTGGCGTGGGCGAGGATGGCCGCGACTTTCGCCTGAAGGTGGGCGGATCCGTCGACGGCGGCGGTGATGCGTTCCTCGGGGTAGCCGACAGCGCCCTCCGGCCAGATCCAGTCCGGTTCCGCATCGGCCGGCCCCAGGTCGCCGATCGCCGCCCGGAAGGCGTGCGCGGAGGTCACCGTCCAGTAGAACTTCGGCACCCTCCAGCGGCCGGCGGTCGCATCGATCGCGGCGGTGGTCAGCCGGTGCGCCTGGATGTGGTCGGGGTGGCCGTATCCGCCGTCGGGATCGTAGGTCACCACCACGTGCGGACGCAGGTCGGCGATCACATCGGCGACCGCACCGATCGCCTCGTCGGTGTCGGCGTCGACGAAGCGGGTGCGCCCGCCGCGCGACGGCGCGGGGGCCATGCCCGAATCCCGCCAGCGGCCGGCGCCACCGAGGAAGCGTGGCTCGGCCACGCCGAGTGCGCGCAGCGCGGCGGTCAGTTCCCCGATGCGGTAGCCACCGAGTTGGTCGGCGTGCTCGACGCCGAGTCGGCTCCAGCGGTCGCCGATGATCTCGCCCTCCTCGCCGAGGGTGCAGGTGAGCACACTCACCTGTGCGCCGGCGGCGGTGTAGCGGGCGATGGTGGCGCCGTTGTTGATGGTCTCGTCGTCGGGGTGCGCGTGCACGAACAACAGCCGCGGCGACATGCGCGACACCCTACCGACCTCGGGTTAGGGTGCAGAGATGTCCGCCGCTCTCCGTTCCGCCGTCACCGCGAGCATGGCGATGGCCGCTGCCGGTGTGATCGCCGCGACGCCGCCGGCCCCCGCCCCCGGAGTTCACCTGCCACGGCTGGAGTCCGCGGCGGTCCTGTTGGCCGACGCGACGCTGCCGGCGTTCGGCGCGCTGCCCTATCAGGTGTTGGTCAACCAGATCGGCAACGCCGTCGCGCTGCTGCCCACGCTGATCGGCGGCACCGAGCAGTGCACCGCCTGCCAGGGGCCGGTCACGACACCGGAGAATCCGACGGCGAGTGCCTTCACCGGATGGGGCGGCATCGGCATCGCCGTCGGCATCGTGGGCAGTCCGCTGGTGTTCGGGCAGACGCTGCTGGCGACCGGCGAGGTGGGCCGGGCGCTCGCCGACGCCGGGGCGGCGATCTCGGTTCCGGTGTCCAACACGGTGTCCATGCTCGGCGCCGACCGCATCACCTACGGCGGCGCACAGTTCGCCGCGACCCGCGAGCGCGGCATCACCGCGCTCAGCGACACGGTGACACTCGGCCTGCAGATCGCCGCGGAGGCGTTCATCGCCACTCCGGTGGCGATCGTCGCCGGCGTCGCCGACGGCGCGGCCGCGTTCGCCCAGACCCTGGCCTCGACGAACAACCTGCGCCTGTCGTTGGAGGCGGCCGTAGCGCCCGTGCAGGCGGCGGTGCAGACCTCGCTCACCACGCTGGGTGCGCAGGTGGCGAACCTGCGGTCGACGGTGTACGCGGATCTGACGTCCGGGCCGACGATCACCACCATCCCGACGCCGATCGTGGGGTCCACGCCGTCGGTGGCGCGCACCGCGTCGGCGGCGGCGAGGACCGTGAAGCCGGCGGCGAGTTCTCCCGCGCAGCGGTCCCGCGCCGGCGCGCCGCGCTAGCGGTCAGCGACCGGTTTTCACCCAGGTGCCGGCGTCGCCGACGATGCCCACCGGAACGGCTCCGGTGAGAGCCACGTTCTGCACGGTCGGGCCCGCCGCGACGATGGTGGTGTCCTGCATGATCGGCAGCACCGTCGCCATCGCCCACAGCCGTGGCTCCACGGCGGCGATCGCGGAGTCGATGTCCAGTGAACCGTCGAGGGCGGCATCGATCTTCGGCTGAATACCGCGATCGCAGATGCCGGTGAGGTTCGACGGCGCCCGCACCAGCGGTGCGCTCTCCGGCGCCACGCTGTCCGGCGGGACAGCATCCGGCGATGCGCCGGGGTTCGGCGGGGCGCTCGTCGTGGTGACCAGACCGGCAGGTGTGCGGACCGCCACCGGGGTGGCCTCCAGTGCCGGACAGCCGAACCGCGACGCCAGGGCCGTCGCCAGATCACCGCCGGCGGCGTTCCAGCCGACGATCGCGTCGACCCGGTTCTGCACCAGCGCCGAACCGTAGAGCACCGGCGGATCCAGCGCCAGCACACTCGCCGCGATACCCGCACCACGCAACTGGTCGGCCGCGGTGTTGGCCACCGCCACCGACGCCGGGTCGTTGGCGGCCGCGCCGATCACCAGCGACAGCGGCTGCCCGTTGCGGCTGATGAGTTCGGGGGCGACCTGGAAACCGGCCTGCTCGAACAGCGCCAGAGCGCCGTCGCGGCCGATCGACGGCGGCGCGGTCGGGACGTACCCGGGATCACTGGGTGCGCGGATCAGAGAGCGGTCCAGCGTCACCGAGTTGTCGCTGCCGGCGCCCACCGAAGCCAGCAACTCGGTGTCCAGCAGGCCCAGAATGGCTTTGCGCACAACGGGATCGGAGAGTTTGGGTAGCTGCGCGCGCAGGGTCAGCGCCATGGTGCGCGGCGTGATGATCAGGCCGGTGCGCACATCCGGGATGGCCGACAGCTGGGCGAACGCCGTCGGGCCGCCGTGCACCTGCGCCACCTGGGTGTCGCCGTTGCGGATCGAGTCCGCCAGTGCCGCCGCCGACCCCGCGCGCCGGAACAACACCTGGTCGGGTTTGGCCGGCTGACCCCAGAACCGGTCGTTGCGCGCCAGCAGGATCTCGTCGCGCTGCGGGTCGATGGTCTCGGTGCGGAACTGCCCGCCGGTCACCGGCAGCGTGCGCGCAAGCCCGGCCGGGAATCCGCCGGGCACGTCCTTGACGATGTGCGCCGGAAGCAGGTTGTTGAACAATTCGCGCCACGCCGGGTAGGGCTGGGTGAAGGTGACCACCGCGGTCTTGCCGCCGTCGACGGACTGCACGCCGTTGATGAGGTCGTAGCCCGCGGGGTCGACCACGCCGGGCTGGCTGACCATCTGGCGCCACTGGTACCAGAAGTCGTCCGCGGCGATCGGCGCGTTGTCGGTCCAGGCGGCCTCGGGTCGGATCTTGTAGGTGACGGTGAAGGGCTCGGTGGCCGTCACCGCCGCCGACACCAGCAGTGTGGGGTCGAGTTCCCAGCGCGACCCGGTGGGTGTGGCCGGATCGGGCACCGGCCGAAACGAACTCGGCAGCACCAGTGCACTGACGGCGGCGTTGACCGGTGAGAGGTCGGAGAGCAGATGCGGGTTGAACCCGGCGCCGATGGCGTCGATCGCCATGATGACCTGTGCGGCCTTGGGTGCGGGCGCGGAGGCCTGCGAGGTCGCGGTGCTCTGCGGTGCGGGCGGCGCGTCGACGGCGCACCCTGCCGTTGGTATCAGGGCGACCAGTGCCACCGACATCACCGCGCCGGCGGTTCGCAGAGTGGCCCCCGTCATGCCCTCGCCTTCGCCCGGGACCGGGTGCGGGCACGGGTGGTGGCGTCGAGGTCGGCC
>Ga0194039_1001339_pt1 | contig 13250 bp, 9 predicted proteins | sample JunL228m_MetaG_FD_148679 | JGI IMG/M metagenome (GOLD analysis project Ga0194039, IMG submission 148679) | Anoxic zone freshwater microbial communities from boreal shield lake in IISD Experimental Lakes Area, Ontario, Canada - Jun2016-L227-8m | ecosystem: Environmental > Aquatic > Freshwater >...
AAAAGCCCGTTCTTACTGCAACAAACATGGGATCTGGTCAAATAAACCCAAAAAACATTAATCTTTCGGATTTCACTAATATCTCCAGGATGAAGCATTTTCCAGAATGTTTTACACCGAAGTTCCGTGTACTACCCAAATGCAGATCCTCTTTCCCAAAAGGATTCATCTGCTAATCCTACCATACAGCGATGTAAAACTTGCTGATTGTATTTATGCCTGCGAGAAAGATTTCTTGAACACTTTTCCGATGTCCCCCACCAATAATATAGTCCGGATCGAAACCGTGAAGGTAATCATGGGTCATCGCGTTACGCTCGGTCCTCTTGCGGGTCCGGGTGCCGCAACATGGCAACAGTTCTCACCTATCAGGTGAGCAGTTGAGGCTGTTGCACAGTTCGAAAAAAGGGAGTGTTGTTTACATACTCGAAAGGAAAATCTCTGTAATTTGCGACTTGTTTAGACAATTTTTGCATTTGCGCAACGACCTCAGTTTATAAAAAGAAATTAACTGGTCAGTAACAACATAAAAAGCATGAAAAATAATTGGTAACTGTTCAGGGTGACCTGTGAGCGACTGAAAGGATGAATGGGTCCCTCTTGAATACCCTCACGAGAGAAGTCAAGACAGCGTGGTTATGCTTCCTAATTGTTGAGATGTATCCCCTTGACCCTGCAGAAAATGGCAGCGCCATCCACACTTCTGAACGTACCGGATATCTTTTGCTGCAATTTCAATATCCTGATATCCCGCTCAGCCTGGTTGTTGGTGAAGGGGATGGTAAAGTCGTGCATGAACGCAAAGTTCTCCACCTGATATTTCTGACATCGGTCGAGGAGATTCTTCGCCTTTGACTGCTTCTTTCTACCTCTTTTTTCTATAGTTTCTGAAAAAGGGGTAATGCGGGATTTTCCACCCTACCAGCTTCTGCATAACCGGCGTCGGGGTGCTGGGTATAGTAATTTTGAATCCTGTTTTGAATGTCTCGTTTTGTCTCCTTGACATCTGGCATTTCAGGTTTGCAAACCTTGACATTGTTCCTGACATTTTCCTTGGCGATGTTGACTACAGGCTTGACATCCTCCGCGACATCTGGTTTGACATTCTTGTTCGTCTCTGACAATGCCGAACCGTTGTTATGCTGTCGGAAGCGTAAATCCCTCTATTATGCGCCCGAATTAACGAAAAGATACCGCTACCGGGGTATACTCACCCCACCCCGATCCATAAAATCCATTCTCGTTCGTTTAAATCGCCCGCATTTGCCCCCGTTTGGGTTAGATGCTGAATAAGGCTAAACTGGGCGATTTCTCCCTAATCCAACCAATATTTGGCCGTATTTGGGCTTTACCCCTTTCCAAAGTCCCATAAACGACCTCCTTAAAACGCAGGATTTGCCAATTCCCCTGTTGCCCCTGGTCATTTTAATGCCCCACCCTGAGGCACGATCAACCTGGACCCGGGCCTGACCATCACGGTCCTCAACCCAACCGCCACCTTCTCGGACGACATCAACCAGAACTCCATCGTCCTGAAAATGACCTACGGAAGCGTCTCATTCATGTTCATGGGTGATGCCAACGCCGACGCTGAAACCCGAATTGGCAACAGCGGCACAAATCTTCAGGCAGACATCTTCAAAGTCGGCTACCAAGGCAGCGCAACGTCATCCAGATCAGCCTTCCCATCCAAACCCAACCGAAGATCAGCGTCGTAGAAGTGGGGGCCGGGAATTCCTATGGTCATCCAACATCAGCAACCTATGGTCGCCTGGCCCAGGTGGGGTCCGTCATATATCGCACAGACCTGAATGGCGATATCACGGTGACAACCGATGGCACGACTACAATATCAAAACAAGCTAACTGGTGTCTGGCTCAGCGAAAACGGTAACCCCACGGCAGGCGGTGAGTTCGCAGAGTTCAGCCGATGCAGTCTGCGACTGCTCTTAGAATCGATATAATTGCAAGGATTTTTCAGGGCATGATGCTGCCCAGGCCTTTTATAACTATTTACATCACCGACAAATGTCGACCCATTTAACTTTTCCCGGATTCCACGGGATATGGGAGTTCGACATGCCAGCAGCAGGTGAAAATACCAAATCACTAACGAATGTTTGGAAAAAGACAAACGAACAACAATTGTTTAACGAATTGGAGGATGAATATGGATTTCCCCGGGCTACATGTCGTTCTCTTGTCCAGCTCATGCATGAGTTTATTGAAGACAACTATGGTAACCTCAGGAACGACACCCAGATCATCTATCATGCCGTCAGCAGTGATGAACCACCTGGAAAACCTCTGGACCGGCTCCGACTGGTCCCAGTAGCACTCACCATATCACAACCGGACGATGCAGACATTCTCCGTTCACAAGGTATCAGCGGATTACGAAAACACAAACTACAACGGCTGGCAAACGAGGCATATGATCATGGAGGTCTTCTTGTTCAGGAAGATCTCGCACTACTTCTCACCACTAGTACCCGGACCATTCAGCGTGATATGAAAGAATTACGGGAGCAGGAGATAGAGATCCCCACCCGCGGTTCAATTCAGGACATAGGACCCACCGTATCTCACAAGACAAAGATTATCGAGTTATATCTCAAGGGATACGAATATACCGAAATTGAACAACGGACACGTCATACAGGCGATTCAATCAAGCGATACATCTCTGGATTTTCCAAAATAATTTTGCTTTCACAGAAGAACTACACCCCTTCCCAGATCCGGGAACTGACAAGTCAATCTGATAAGGTTGTTTCTGAATATCTCGTATTGTACGAGACATACAAAGAGATCGGGAAAGACCGGATCACCCAAATTCTTAATCCTTCTCCAACAGAGTTCGACACGAAAAAAGGGGGTCCGGGGGTTCAAAGATGACCGCTACAACTGCCGGAAAGGGAATTGAGTCCGCGATTAAATATCTCCTCACTGCTGAGTACAAATTCCTCGGCGGCGAGAGGGTCCAGGAGATGCTTGCAAAGGACATAATCCAATTATTCAAGCGATATACCCGGGATCCATGGTCCCTTGACGTAGGACAGACACTTTGGTTTGCTGTCGACAAGGATGAGAAGCCAGGTCCGGCTAAAACTCTTGCAAAGATGAAAATTGTACCGGTTGTGCTTTCTGTGACTCATGATGATGACAAAACTTTGAGAGCAAATGGGTGTTCCCATAAAGAAGTGAGACGATTCAAAGTGGCAAGAATTCTCAACGAAGCTTACTCGCAGAACGGAGTGTTATCTCAATCCGATGTATCTGAAATTCTGGGTGTTAGTGCAGGTACGATCGGAAAGGATATTAGGGAATATCAGGGTGAAAATGCTGTGATCTTACCATATCGAGGGACGATTCATGACATCGGGCCATCACTGACACACAAAAAAGTGATCGTCTCTTTATTCCTTCAAAATGTCCCGACTCCTGATATTGCACGAAAAACATGTCATACCGAAGAAGCGTGTGATCGTTACATTAAAGCATTCAAGCGGGTCAAAATGGTCTATGGTAGTATGGCTCCACGTAATATCTCACTAACGTTAGATATGAGTGAACGATTGGTCAACGAATACATTGCATTAATCGAAGAGAAAAAAAATTTAACGGAGGAAGTTAATGACTTTAACTGAACAGATTTCCGACCGATCTGACATTTGTCGTCATTTGCAAATCGTTAGGCAAGGGTGACATTCATCGGTTGGATGGAGATAATAATGGTATTCGCATGTGAGGGATAACGATGGAAATTACAGCAACGGTGGATAGGATTGAAGGAGAATTGGCCGTTCTTCTGTTACGAGGGGATGAAAAAACCTGAAGGCTTTCAGCGACCTCTATTATCCACATTCATGAAAGGGGTGATTCGGGGGAGATTATTGTCCTTCGGTCTCCGCACCATACCCTTCTTTCAAAATCTCCTGGTCAACTTCCTTCAGCAGCCGCTGAATATCGATCCAGATGATCAGCTCGTTGACGTCCTTGTCTTTAATCCGGATCTTCTTCCTGATGATACCAATAATATTATTTCGTTCCCGGTTTACGGAGGCCGCTGTTGTATCTACTTCCTTCCGCGAAAAGGTGGAAACCGAGAGGACGTCATCGACCATGATCCCGATCTTCGACTTGGTGATCCGGTCGTCGAGGACAATGATCCGAGATGTGGCCTCATCGGTTCTCTTTTCACCGTGGATATGCATCAAGTTTTTCAAGTCGATAATGGTGGTAATTTCACCCCTTAAGTCGATAATACCCCGGATATGCGGGGGAGTATCAGGGAGGTGGGTGATCCGTGTATACTCCACCACTTCCCGTACCTCGAAGAGGTCGATGGCAAAATGTTCGTCCCCGAGAAGAAATTCCACCACCTGGATATTGTCACTCAGTTTCTGGACACCATTACCACTCGTTGCATGTGGTTTCCTGGTTGTCCGACCGGCCGGGGTATCAACGTGGGTGGGGTGAAATGCCCCACTCCCGCTGTGAGGGACATGGATAACCTGCTCATCAGTCATGTGTAGTCGCACCTCATACCTTGAACTTGGCTATCTCTCGTGAAACACTGTCCACAATCGTGTTCACATTGCCGACCACTTTTGTGATCTGGTCAATGGACGCCGACGCCTCTTCTGACGCAGCAGCAGCATCAATCGCATCCTTTGAGGTCATTTGGACCATCTGCTGCACTTCGTTAATGCTTGCCGTGACTTCTTCCACGGTCGCTGCCTGCTCTTCGGTGGCACTGGCTACCTCCACGATATTCCTGCTGATATCCTCAATGGACTTTGCGATATCCTTGAATGAACGGAGTGTCTGGGCCAACGCCTCACTTCCCGTCTTCACCTCACGGTTCGAAGATGCCACTGCTTCACCAGCAGCGACGGACTTCTTCTGGAGCGTTCCAATCATATCTGCAATATTCTCAGCAGATGCACGGGACTCCTGTGCCAGCGATTTCACTTCTGTTGCGACCACCGCAAAGCCCCTGCCGGCTTCTCCTGCCCGTGCAGCTTCAATTGCAGCATTGAGGGCGAGAAGGTTCGTCTGGTTCGCAAGGTCGCGGATCAATCCCACGATCTTACCAATCTTGTCCATCTCTGCCTTGATATCGACAATAATCTTCTCTACTTCGGCTGATGAGGTAGTAATGCTCTGCATGCCACGCTCAGCCTGCTCGGCAAGATCGGTACCTTTCACGCTCAGATGATTAGCGTTTTCGGTGAGTTGCGATACCTTTTCCGACTTCTGGGCAACTTCGGTCACCGTCTGGTTGAGGTCTTCCATTGCCCGTAATACCTGGCCTATCCCGTCACTTCCTTTCGCAGCATTCGTGCTGACACCTGCAGCATTCTTTGCAATCTGTTCCGCACCTGAGGAGACTTCTTCAATACTGGCATTTGCTTCCTCTGCACTTGATGCAAGTTCCATGATCTGCTGGTTGATATGGGTCATTGCTTTGGAGACCTCGGTGCCGATGCTGTTCAGTGCATCTTTGAACTTGATGAAATCCCCTTCCATGTGAAGTTTTTCATCAACCCGTGCAGAAAAGTTGCATTTTGCAAATTCATTTGCCGTCCGCATCGCTTCGTGGACTGGTTCAGCCATTGCGTCGAGGGTCGCATTCATGCCCTCAACGATCTTCTTGTAATCGCCCTGGTGTTTGGTTGCATCGGTACGTGTTTTGAGTTTCCCTTCTACTGCAGCCTTTGTAAGCAGGTTGGCATCGTTTGTGAGAGCCTCAAGAGCATCAAATGTTCGGATAAATGCTGGTATCAACCGGTCCAGGTCCGACCGTTTCCCAATCTTGCGCAGTTCCGCTCCATCTGAAAGGTCGCCGTTACTGATCCTGTCAACGATATCGACAATACGGTTGACCCGATCCTGCACTAAATTAACACTCGTCTTGGTTTCAGCAAATACACCCTGATAGATGCCTTCCACGCCTTTGGAGTGGTCATTGACGGCCATCCGTTCAAGAACATTATTCGCCTCAACGAGGCCCTGAAGTCCATCGATACAGGCATTCAGGCTATTCTTGATCTCGTTGAAGTCGCCGTTGTACTTGTCGGCGATCTTGGCGGGGATATCCCCCTTGCTGATACGGTCAACGTACTCAGCAGCAACATTCAGCGGGCCAATGACGGCGTCGAGGGTACCATTCACTCCTTCGATGATCTTCCTGTAATCTCCCTGGTGTTTCATCGCATCCGCACGTGTATCGAGTTTCCCTTCTACTGCAGCCTTTGAAAGTGTATTTGCATCAGAAATCAGGAGGTCGAGTGCCCCTTTTACATCGGCAAGGTTTTTGTTGATGTCAGTGAACCATTGCCGCGCTTCTTGTGTGGCCTTGGAAGACGGGGCTATCTCCAGGTTGAAATCGAGGTCTCCTTTAGCGAGTTTGGTTAAATTGTCTGCCATGGATGAGAGATAGGCCGTGATGTAGTTGGCCAGTTCCTCACGTTTTGCTTCTTCGATCAGCTTGTCGGTGAGATCGTTGTACACCGCCATGATGCTCACGATCTCCCCCTCCTTGTCGAGCAGGGGAATGGTGACCTGTTCCAGGTTGTGGGTGGCTTTGGGGAACTCCACGGTGACTTCCCCGGTCACCCCTTTTTTGGTCGATACGGCTTCCTTGAGGTTATGCCCACTCTTTTTTAGGATCTTGAACTCCCTGATATTCATCTTCTGCAGTTTCTCCTCAGAAAAACCACTCATGGTGAGGAAGGCCTCATTTGCAAGTTTGATGTCGAATTTTGTGTCGATGATGAGGAGTGGCTGGGGGTTCTGCATGATCATCGTAAAGGCGAGCTGGCGCTGCTTTACTGCCTCGGCTTTCTGCTTCTTTGCCTCAGCTTCCCGTGCCTTGAGTTGTATGTATTCCTCAATCTCCCTCCTGACGGCTGGGACGAGACGGGCATACTTGCCTTTGACGATGAAGTCATGGGCCCCGGATCGCATCGCCTCCACCGCGGACTCTTCGCCGATTACCCCCGATATGATGATGGCTGGAACATCACACTTCATCTCTTTGAGGAGCGCGAGGGCGGGAAGCGCTCCGAACCCTGGAATTGAATAATCGCACAGGATGACATCCCAGGTTTCCCTGGTTATGGTATCTCTCATATCGCGGGCTGTATCCACTCTTCGCTGCTGAACTTTAAGGCCGCCCTTTTCGAGCTCGGCTATCACAAAGACTGCATCATCCGGCGAGTCTTCGACCAATAATACTCTGATCTCATCTCTCATTTCTCCCTCTCCTTTCTTTTTATTTTCAGTTCATTATTGTTTTCGTTATGTTGTGGTCCTGCACAGGGCAAATTAGTCTGCCTTGTGGTGATTTCTGCTATTGCGGTCTCCCGGGAGGGCCGAGACCCCCGTCGTTGAATGTGGAAAAAACGGTTGTCCCGCAATCGAACGTGCTACCGGGCCTCAAGCTTCCGTCATGCCGGCAGATGATCTTCTGGACGATCGCAAGCCCGATACCGGTGTAGGGGCACTGCGATTCTGGATTGGACAGGAAACACGGCTTGAACAGGTCTTTTTGCTTTCGCAAGTATTCCATGGGCATGTCCCTGTCACGTTCGGGAAACTCTTTTCCTATCTGGAGTACAGCCATATCGTCATCGACGGGAAGTACGAACATTTTGTTCATCATAGCGTCTCATTCGCTCCCGTGCATTGGATCTGATCTGTTGTTGTGATCATCTGTAATGGATATCACCGGTTTCATGTTTTATTTTGTCCGGGTACGTGATGTTCTTATCCTGCATGATGGGTTCCCGCATCTCATTTCGGTTCTGCCCCAACCTTGCTGCTGCGGGAATTATCCGCATGGCAACAAAAGATGCAAGTGGGCACTGCGGCGGATTAAAATGGGTCCTCTCTTTTCCATTTACCTAGTATTACTGCTTAAGGATATCTGATAACCGCAATATACACAATTGTCTATTTTTTATCCGGGCATGAAGGACTGTTGCTTATTGTAAAATCCTCCGTAATATTAGCGGAAGGACCTGGAATCGATGGAGTACCTCGAATAGATCAGTAACCTGTGCAATATTCGTATGGACCCAGCCAATCATGTTCCGGACTTCATCGTATTATGTGACGGGTAAAATATTCTGGCCCGGTTGCCTGAAGTCTACAACATTACCCTGTCTGTTATGGACCTCACGTTTAATCAGGCCTATCTTCTATTCCAGGTTCGCAATATAATCAATTAATAACGACGCATAAGCAAACCATCTACAATCCTGAATAACGTGGTTGAACATTGGATACGAAAAATATCCATTCTATTAGAGAGTAGTTTGAATTTTCTATAATCATGTCGGACTTGTCGCGGGGAAATCCCGACCTTTCCATCCCGGGGAAGAATTGTCTGTAGTTAGGAAGGCGGTTCTCTGAAATATTCACGGGATACGTTATTATGGAAATAAAACTTATTGGATAATTGCTGAGGGGATTATCCAAAATCCGACCCATCGATTATGATTTCAGTCCTTCTTGTTGACGATGAGGTCATCCTCCTGGATGTCACAAAACGATTCCTTGAAAAAGGAAAAGACATTATCGTCACTGCAACTGCATCGGCATATGATGCTCTCTCTCTTATGGAATCTCACCGGTTTCATGCGGTTGTGTCGGATTATGAAATGCCACTCATGAATGGGATTGATTTTTTGAGGTCCGTGAAATCACGCGGGGACGATACACCATTTATTATTTTTACCGGCCGTGGACGCGAATACGTTGCCATTGAGGCCTTGAACAGCGGCGCAACCTTTTACCTCCAGAAAGGCGGGGATATTACCGCACAGTATGCCGAACTGCGGAACATGGTCTACCAGGCAGTCCAGCGCAAACAGTCAGAACATGCCCTCCTCAACAGTGAGGAACGGTATCGTGCGGTTGTGGAAAGCCAGATGGAGCTTATCTGCCGGTTCCAGCCGGATGGCACCTACCTTTTTGTGAATGGTGCGTACTGCCGGTATTATGGCAGGACTATCGACGAACTGGTCGGACACCGGGATAGTCCAAAAATATTTCCAGAGGACCAGGTATTGATCAATCGCCATTTTTCTTCTCTAACACCGGAGAATCCTACTGGCAGCATGGAACATCGTATCAACAGTCCCCAGATTGGTATCCGTTGGCAACAATGAGTGATTACCGCTATTTTTAATGAGCGGGGTGATGTGATCGAATACCAGTCGGTAGGTCGTGATATCACCGAAAAGAAACAGACCGAAGATGAGCTCAGGAACACCCTGTCCCTCATTGAAGCAACACTCGAATCAACCGATAACGGTATTCTCGTCGTTGGAGGTGAAGGCCAGATCATCAAAGCAAACAAAAGATTTGCCGAGATGTGGCACATTCCTGGCGATATTCTTGCTAGCGGTAAAGACGAAGAACTGCTGGACTATATCCTTGACCAGTTGTCCGATTCTGATGCGTTCATCGACAAGGTCAGGGAACTCTATTACGACCCTGATGCTAAAAGTTTTGATCTCATTTATTTCAAGGATGGACGTATATTCGAACGCACCTCAAAGCCGATGCTCGTTGCAGATGTATCGAAAGGGAGAGTCTGGTCTTTTCTCGACGTCACCGAACAGAAACGTGTAGAAGTGTCGCTTCAGCAGGCAAACCGGAAACTTCACCTCCTTTCAAGCGTCACACGCCACGATATCAATAACCAGCTGATGGTGCTGAATGGCTATATTGAATTACTGAAAGAGGTGCAGCCCGATCCCTCGTTTAATGAATATTTCCAGAATGTCACCGCTGCTGGAGAGCGGATTTCAGCCATGATCCAGTTCACCAAAGAATACGAAGATATCGGGGTCACGACTCCTGCATGGCAGGATATCCGGACTCTGGTAACTACGGTGTCAATGGAAACCCCGCATGGACAGGTCATAATAGAGAATGATATTCCTGCAGGTACAGAGGTCTTTGCCGATCCGTTGTTTGTCAAGGCCTTTCACAACATGATTGACAATGCGGTCCGGCACGGAGGAGGGATTTCGAAGATAACATTCTCTACGCAGAAGCTAAATGGCAATCTCCTGATATTCTGCGAGGATGATGGAAGCGGGGTTTCCGTGAAGGAAAAGGAACTCATATTCAGGTTGGGGTACGGCAAACATACCGGGTTTGGCCTGTACCTTATCCGGGAAATCCTCTCCATCACCGGAATCGCACTGGATGAAATCGGGGAACCCGGTAAGGGTGCCTTGTTTCGTATGAGTGTTCCCACAAATGGATCCCGCGATGAGCAGGAGCCAACGGCATGAGTGAACAATTTCACTGTGGAACGATGCAGCATGCATACCGTGTTATAAAGGGGTCGTTTTAATGGGGAATGAAACAGGAATATTGAAAACAAGGTGTAACGTATGACTGGCAGAATTAAACAGATGATCGATACGATCATTGAACAGGAGGCAAAAGGAGACCCGAGATTGATCAATATCACCCGGACAAAACTCATTGTAAGAGGGATTCATCCGGATAAATACTCCGCCAATTCAGAGGATGACCCTATTATTATCAGGCAACTCGAAAAGATGATCCGCCTGACCGGTATATCCAATGTGGCGGTTGCGGTCTCCCAGGCTGGATCAGTACAGGAAGCAGTGTCTGAAATAAAAACCTCATTAAAGGTTGTCCAACCGAAAATGATCCTGTATTTTGCCTCATCCAGATATGATCCCCAGGAACTTGCACAGTTCATGAAGGATGCCTTCGCCCCGGTTTGTGTTTTTGGCTGTTCTACCGCAGGTGAACTGGAAAATACCCGGATGCGCAAGGAATCTGTTGTTGCAATGGCGCTGAATGCAAACATCATTGAGGATGTCAAGGTAGCCGTCATTAAGGACCTGCATGATCCCGATGGTGTAAACCAGGCATTTGCTGAATTTGAACACCATTTTAAGATTCCCATGCAGGACATGGACTTCCAGAGGTATGTGGGGATTATACTTTTCGATGGTCTTTCCGGGGCCGAAGAGCGTACAATGGAAACGATTGGTGATTTAACCCGGGTTTTGTTTATCGGCGGATCTGCCGGTGATGACCAGAAATTTGTCGCCACAAAGGTATCAGCCGATGGGAAGGCGTATTCCAATGCAGCCGTGCTCGCCCTGCTCAAACCTTCGGTGAAATTTGATTTTATCAAGACCCAGAGTTTCCAGGTACTGGACAAGCACCTGGTCCCCACGAAAATCAATGAGGATACCCGGGAAGTGTGTGAATTTAACGGAAAGCCTGCCATTGATGCATATGCAGAAGCGGTGGGGTGCACACGGGACGAGGTTTCAGCGCATTTCATAGTCCACCCGCTGGGTCTTGTCGTTGGGCAAGATGATATCTACGTCCGGAGCCCGTTCCGTGCAGAAGGAGACAGCATCTTTCTCTTCTGCCACGTGAAAGCGGGAATGGACCTCGCTCTTCTCGAATCCACGAATATTATTGTCGATACCAAGGTAGCAGTTGAACGAAAAAAAATTGAACTCGGACAGATTTCGGCCATTGTTAACTTCCACTGCATATTGCGGACACTGGAACTCGAACAGAAGCACCAGACGGAAGAATACGGCAGGATCTTTTCCGGTATACCGACCATCGGCTTTTCTACCTATGGTGAGGAATTCATCGGGCATATCAACCAGACATCCACGATGCTGGTATTCCGGTAATTTTTTTGTCATACTGCGTTGTTGCGTCCCGCTGCAAGCAAAGGGGCATAATTTGCACCTTCACCTTGTTGTTCTGTTGACTGCCGAATATTTGGTTCATCAAATAATCCTCGCTCGTCTTCCTTCTTTCTGTAGCAAGCTGCAGGGTATACTAATAAAATTAAAACGAGAGCGGGACATGACCGTTATCCTTCGACGATATCACGATATTGAGCATTTCACTCTCGTTCGCAATTTTTATTATCAGTGAAACAATCCCCAGAAATGCGAAAGGCCCCCGATGGCCAATTCAATTGAAACTGCATTGGGTTCAATTGATATGGCATATCATATGAACCACCGGAATGTAGAGATTGGAAATTATCAATTCAAAAAAACAGGGGGAAGAGCGGCAGAGATCCTCTGCACAAACCCAATACCCCGGTCCATTTGATCATGGTATTATTGGTTCAGCAGCAAAAAAAAATCGCAAAGCCCGGGTGAGAAAGTGGTTGTGAAAACTGATGAGAAGTTGCCAACGAGGACGAAAGGCGCAGGAACAACCCGGTTTATTGTTACCTGGTGATTCATTCCTGGTCCATTGGTTGCCGTATCATAATTTTCCAGGGGCAAAAATTCTCAAAAATCCCAATTTTGTTCCACCACGTAACATTTTGCATTGAATACGGTTGTAGATTATATCGTGAATCTGAAAAGGGGGAACGCCAGCCAGGAACGGATACAACGGTGTTTTTTGTTCTGTGAGAGATGTTGCACAAACTGCGATACCCCCGTCATATACCAGGACCCGGGGCATTGCAAGGTGACCCCTTGACCACGGTTACGGTTTGGCCCAGGGCAGTTTTCCATCTTCTGTAATATCGGAAAAATAGCCATTATACTATGTGGAAATGGTGGCGTTTGCGGAATCCTAAAAAGGATAAGACATAAATAAAGCCCAAATGCAGGCTTAATCTGAGCGAAATGCGCGTAAATAACATTATTCTGTATCAAAACCAATCGGGGCCAAATGCGGGAGATTTAAACGAACAGGAGCGGATGATCTACGGTTGGGAGGGGTATGGAATACCTGTATGAGCGGAGTGCTTCTGTAATTAGGGAGAAACATAGGTTGTTTTCCAGAGTTCCGGGGTTTTACCCGCAGGGCAGCCGGCCACTGGTTGACAGGGAGACCCGGCCCCGGGACATCCCGGGTGATCATTTGTCCATGCCGGTGGCGGGCAGAAAGTCCTTCGCAAACTCTCTTCACAACCATTAAACCTGCATACCCCTATCATCATTTACAAGTGCACCTGGTGAAATGTAACGGGGCCCAGCAGATACTTAACGTTGAAGTCGTGGTTTTTTTTTAGCGTGTGGACATGCCTAAGGCAATGAACGCATCGACGACATGCACCGCTACCATTGTGACTGGATTATTTGGGATTGCTACACCACCGGCACCGAACTTCTGGTGGAACTGTGGAAAAAACAAAAACGCGCCCCGACCTTGATAACAAATCAGGTCAGGTCAGGTCAGGTCAGGTC
>Ga0194039_1001340_pt1 | contig 13250 bp, 15 predicted proteins | sample JunL228m_MetaG_FD_148679 | JGI IMG/M metagenome (GOLD analysis project Ga0194039, IMG submission 148679) | Anoxic zone freshwater microbial communities from boreal shield lake in IISD Experimental Lakes Area, Ontario, Canada - Jun2016-L227-8m | ecosystem: Environmental > Aquatic > Freshwater >...
TCTTTTTATTATATGGTTACAAAAGAATTATTAGATTATATAAAACTAGAAATGTCTGGGGGTAAAAGTTTCGAAATTGTAAAAAATACTCTTTTACAAAATGGATGGAACAATTTTGACACAGAAGAAGCAAGAAGATTGTTAGGAATTTCTTTAACAGACTCTACTATTTTAAAAGAAGTCCCTCCCCCTCCATCTCCTGCCACATTAAACCAACCCAGCGTTCCAAATTTACAAACTACGCAAGTTTTTTCTGCACCCACTACAACTACTTTGACCCCTAATAAGAAAAAGAAAGGCTACAAAATACTTATAATATCACTGATAATAATTACATTAATTTTAGCAGCAGGTACTGCATACGCATACTATAGTGGATATTTTATTTCACTAGAAAAAATTTCAAGCGAAGCATACAAATCAATACAAAGTTCTACAAGCAGTTCATTTGATACTACTATCAGTGTAGAGCTACCAACGTTAAATAAAACTGCAAATAGTCCATTAGATTTTTTATCAAGTGAAATGCTAGGAAAAAATTTGAGTCTTTCTGCTGTTGGTTCATATGACATAGCAAATCCGGAAAGTTATAAATTAGATACAAAACTTTCTTTAAACGCTGGAACTTTTAGTGGTGAAATTGAATTTCGTCTTAAAGATCATATTGTTTATGCCATTTTATCAAAAGCTCCAAATATCTCTTTTATACCCATTCTTTCAGAATACACAAATAAATGGTTCTCTTTCCCACTGAATTCAACCACAGCGTCTGATGCGACTTCTTCTTTTGATCCTGTTTCTTCTTTACCATTCATGTCAATGATAGGTCTCGACAAAAACACTTTTAATAAACTTAGCCAAGAACAAAAAGACTACATGCTTGACCTAACTAAAAATGCTAGTTTTATAAAAATAACAAAAAAACTTGGAGTAGAATCAATAAATGAAGTACCGTCGTATCATTTCATTTTTGACCTAGATCGCGTAGGTATAAAAAATTATTTGATAAATATTGAAAACTATTTGCATTCATCTGGTAAAAATGATTCCCTTCTTTCATCTTTTAAAACAAAAGAAGTACAGGACGGACTAGATAAAATAACATATTTCACAGGAGAAGCATGGATAGGTAGGAATGATCATCGTCCATATAAAATCTCTATCAGTTTTGATGTAAGTAAAGTTATTTCTGAGTCAGATGTTATAAAAATAAATATAATATCAATCTTTAAAGACTGGGATAAGCCAATAGAAGTTGTAGCTCCAACCGAAGTAAATACTTTTGAATCTATGGTTGGAGGAATGATGGAAGAATCTAAATTAAAATCAGAAGATTCAATAATAAAAAATTATATGACTCAAGCACTTATAGAAATTAAAATATTTTATACAAAAAACAAAAATAACTATAAAGGATTATGCACTTCAGCAGAAAGTAAACTAATTCAAGGTAGGGTTAGTGACAAAAAAGGATTTGCATGTAAAGTCACAACCTCAGCTTACGCTATTTCAGCAATACTGTCAGATAAGAGTTATTGGTGTATAGATTCTAGTGGTTATAATAATTCTACAACAAAACCAATCACGACTACGTCGTGCCAAAAATAAATTTCATAATAATTATTTACTTAATTCTGTTCCTCCCCATTCCACAACAGTAAATCCATTACGAACAAATGGTTTTATTTCTTGAGGTTTGACCTCAACAGCTTTATCAAGCGGTTTAAAAACCATAAATACTCGAAGCAAGGAATCTGGTTTTGGTATTATCGTTAGAGGTGCAATGTTTGTATATTCTTTTTCCGCAAAGTGAATTAAGTTATATGTATTATCCTTCATCTTTGGATACCAATAAACGATAAATTCATTATATTCTTTTGGAGTAAGTCCAAGTCTAGATAAAGTTTCCTGAAGAAATTTCACTGTGTCTTGTCCTTTTACAACAAAACCAGTAGTTAAATCATAGTCTGGATTAAATTTTGGTTCTCCTTCCCAAAATAGATAACTATATTCTCTTCCGTCAGAACCTATTATCTTCCCGTCTGGAAATGCTGTAACAGTCCATCCTTTTTGTGCCATATCATAAGGTGGATAGTCGGCAATGAGTGTGCCTTTGTAATCTAGTTGAACTTGTATTTTTTCTGTGGTTATAGGATATAGGTAGATAACTGGTTTGTATGCTATGCCATAATCAGGATCAAGAGAAGGAAATATTTTATAAAAAACATGAACAATAACAAATTGATATCTCGGGCCAAAACAAGGCATTGGAATGTTCGGGTTACAATGTTCAGTTGGATTCCACTCATTCTTTGCAGAAACATATTCTCCATAATTGATAATTTCAATCACACCCCAAAAAATGACGCCAACAAACAAAATACTTAAAATGATTTTTTTGATTAAATGTTTTTTGGGTTTTAACTCTGGTTTAATAATACCTGAAGAAATATTAATATTATTTTCATAAGGAGGAACTGGTATTACAGAAGAATTCATGTTTAATTTTAAAAATGCTTCTTCAACGTCCTCTTTTCTCCAACCATTATTTAAAAGATCAGCGTTTATCTTTTCTTTCCCTACTCCCTGTTCATTTTGTTTTTTAATAAAATCTAACAATTGTTGTGCTAAATAAACAGAAAAAAGATCTTATAATTTAAGACCAAAAAAAACCTAAAAATGCTTGAAAAATATCCAAAACTAACCTTTTTTCCACTTAATTTCGATTTCTATTTTTTCTTCCTTTTTTTCTTTTTCGTATTCTATTTCAATATCTGATGACTTTGCTGGTATATACACCTTTTTCCCTTTTATTTGCATTCTGAATTCTTCGTTTTTGCTCATCGAATGAGCTAACCTTTCAATGATTTTAACTAATTGCTTTTTTGAATATTTTTTCTCAACTTCTTTATTTTTTTTCATAATTAGATTTAAAAATCAAAAATCTCTCCTAGCATACCCTTTTTTCTACGACCCCCATGTCCACCAAAATATCCCCCATCGCGATCATGATGGTCGTCGTGATCATCAAAACCACTTCCTCTACTAAACGATGGCTGTGGTCCACTTTCTTTTTTGTTTATATTTTCAGAAATATTTTTTTCTATTATTTTATCGAGTTCACCACGATCAAGCCAAACGCCACGACATTTTGGACAATAGTCTATCTCTACCCCTTGGCGATCAGTCATAACTAAATCAACTACACAAATTGGACATTTCATATATAATATTTTTTTAAATTTTATAATTATTAAATCGACCTTAATTTAAAAAGACTATAATCCGTATTCTAAGATAATGGGAACAAAACTTCCTCCTAGTGTTATCCAACTGATTATTTTTAAAAACGCTATCTGAGAGCTTCTTAAGCTAGAAATAAATTTACCGCTGAAACGAATAAAGACAGCCAAAAAGACTAGCAATATTCCAACAACAGCTCCGATTGGTGAAGAAATTATAGCCCAGATTTGATCAAAAGAACCTGGAGCAAATGCAAGCAAATCAGCAACTGTTTTTTGCATTAATGTTTCTGAACCTGTAATTTGATTTGGTAAATTTACCAAAGACTGAGGCGATACTTTCAAAACTGTTTGCCAAACACCTGAAAACCATGAAGAAAGTGGAGAACGAAAAAGCAATTCAAAAACACCAAAAAAAACAAAAAACAATGCAGAGAGTAAGCTTAAAAAGAAGAATAAACGGTTATTGTTTCTTTTGGTTGAATTATTACTTTGACTGTTATTTGAGTTATTGTAATGGAAATTAGAATTTTCTTCGTATTCTTGTCCAATGATTCGTCTAAAAATTTTTTTTGAGATACTCATGCTCAAATTATATACCTTTTATTAGATTTTTCAAAGCTTTAATATTTTTTTATAAATTTTTATTTATCTTTATTAAGCCAATTATAAATCAAAGCAAATAATCCTAAGTGGAAAAAACCTTCCAAGAATCCCCAAAAAGCGCCAATAATCACTCCAAACCAAGTAATCGAATAGCCATAGAAACCATAGAATGTCTTAAAGAAATTGGCCAATTCCACAAATCCAGGTATCTTAAATATCCCAGCAATCGTTGCTAAAGCAAAAATAATCGCCAAATAAATACCACCAGTTAAAGCTAACTTTAATGCGTTTAATTTCATATTTTTATTATACCAGTTCCACGTCCGCTACACCCATAGCAAAAAGAACCATATTTTTATTGTAATTTCAAACATTTTTTTGAACAGTTTAGGATTAAACTTTCTTTCCTTCAAAACACTTATTCCAAAAGAAAGCCATCAACCAACCAAAAATATAACCAACAGCAAAAGTCACGATAATGAGCATCAGTGCTTTTAATATATCAAAAGGCATCACCATTACTGGCATATTGAGCATATGTATATTGAGAATAAAACTTAATACTGTTTGTGCTACACCAAAAGCGACCAAAAGACTCCACATTAAGTGAAATGAACTTGTTAAAAAACCAAAAGTTAAACCTGTCTTATATTTATTTATTTTTTCCATATTTTTAATTAAATTATTAATATAATTCGACCTAATTATACTTTCAAATTTTTAATCATCTCAACAGAGATTTTATCTAAATCAAATCTATGCTGCCACCCCCAGTCTTCTCTCGCCTTTTTGTCATCGATTGTTTTAGGCCACGAATCAGCAATTTTTTGTCTTTCATCAGGAGTGAAAGTACATTTAAAATTATTAATATGCTTTGATACGTTTTCTGCAAGCTCTTTAGCTGAAAAACTTATCGCAGTTAGATTGTATGCTGTTCTAATTGTTATTTTTTCTTTTTCAACTTCCATTAGCTCTATTGTGGCTCTGACAGCATCATCCATATACATCATAGGCAAAATTGTATCTTCTTTGACAAAACAATCATACCTTCCATTTTTAACAGCATCATAGTATATCGCAACCGCATAATCTGTAGTTCCACCACCTGGTGGTGTCTTCCATGAAATAATTCCTGGATATCTTAAACTTCTAACGTCTAGCCCATGTTTAATAAAATAATATTGACATAATAATTCTCCTGAAACTTTTGTAACCCCATACATAGTTGTTGGCTCAAGAATAGTTTTTTGTGGAGTGTCATATAGTGGAGTCGTAGGACCAAATGCTGCAATAGAACTCGGCCAAAATAATCTTTCAATTTTATATTCTACTGCTAAATCCAAAATATTTTTTAACCCATTCATATTTACATCCCAAGCTAGGTTTGGATTTTTTTCTCCAACAGCAGACAAAACCCCAACTAAATGAAATATAGTATCAATATTATATTTTTCTATTAAAATTCTTATCTCATCTTTGTTTCTACTATCAGCAATTTCAAAAGGCCCTGAGTTTTTAAATTCCTCACTAGGCTCTTTGTGATGTCCTACAGCAATAACGTTTTCTTTTCCATATTTTTTTCTAAGTTCTGGAATAAGTTCAGACCCAATTTGCCCCAATGCTCCTGTAACTAATATCTTTTTCATATATTTATTATACCAGTTCTCCGTTAAATCAATACACACAAAATAATCTTTTCAAATTAAGTCTAAAAACGATGTGAAATTTAGTAGACGAATTTAGATCGGACAGGTATTCTTACCAAGTGCGGCATAGAAACCACACCAACTAAAAATTGCTTCAAAAAAACAGAAACCTGAGAAGAAGATTAAAATGGGACTCCATGTAGTTGTGACAGCCAAAAGTAACAATACAATTCCTAATGCAAAACGAACAAGACGATCATTTTTACCAATATTTTTATTTACTCCACGCATAGTACCTCTCGCAAAGCGCTTTAGAATGAAACGATAAGCAAAACCAACAATAATAGCAAGAATATATAAGCTTAAAATCAATCCCCAACCAAGCGATGATTTAATAAAACTGATTGGTGATTCATTAAAAAAATTTTTCTTAATTTCTGGTATTAACGTAAGAGAGCTTATTCCTTCTTTCATACCAAACGCTTCTATCTCACCTATTGCAAGTGAATATTTACTATCATTGCCAGGATTTGAAACATGAACCTCATAAGATCCAGCATCTACTTTTGCCCTATATTCTGGCCCCATCCAATAAGTGTCCGCACCAAATGGTTCATAAAACTTTTTCCATTCAAAATTAACCCCATCAAGTTTCATCAACTCTCTACCATCTTTTAAAATAACTACTGAAATATCTCTCTTCTGTCCTATGATATCTGGAACAAGAATGTTTACGTAAAGATTAAAAGAAACACTTGAATTAATTATATAGACATCTGGCACACCAGTAAGTTTCCCGTAATATGCCTTTGAAACTTCAGGATTTAATACTATGGTCTGCCTACTCTCCACAATTCGAGGCTGATGAGCAAAGGCAAGCGTAGGTAGAAACACAAAAATAATTAAAATAAATAAACACTTTTTTAGTAAATTTTTCATAGATTAATTATACCAGTTCTTTGTATAATCAGTATACAAAAAAATAACCTTTATAGTTTAAAACTTAAAAATTTGCGCGAACTAGTGCCTGCCTGCCAGCATGCAGGAACGAAGTGGTTTATCCTGAGCCTGTCGAAGGAGAACTGCGATACGAGATCATGGTGGGTATGTTTTTATACCAAAGTTAAACTAATTTCTTGTAAATGAATGCTTTATTCCTTCTGTTAATTTTTTATAAATTGATTCTCTTATTTTAGTATCATTTTCGATTAACTTTAGGTTTTTCTCATTTGCTGTTAATTTTTCTTTTTCCCTTAAATCCATAAACCATTTATAATATTCGTCCAACTTTCCATCTTTCATTGCATGTTGATACTCTTTATAAATTGCATATTCGTGACGAAATTCGTAATTGTAAATACCTAGTTCATTATTAAATTCTTCTTCGGCTTTTTCGTTGTTTTTTAAATTAATACCTTTATATTTCTGGTATTCTCTAACTGCTTTCTGAAAAAGATTATAACCTTCTTTTCTAGCAATATATGCTTCCCATTTTTCATGAGTTTCTAAATATGGCATATATCCTTCTGGAAAAACATCCTTACGTAAAAAAACATAGGTTTGATCCTCTATGTCAAAATTTTCTCCTTTCTCTTGTAAAATATTTTCATCTGAATCTTCAGGACGCATTAATTTTATAAAATCCAAAAATTCTTCCTTTGATACATTATGGACTTCAATTTTCTCATTAAAAAATTCTTCTGGACTTATTGGTCTTCCTTGATTTGGTATCTTTTCCATATTTAAATAATATCACAGTTCTGCGTCCAATCAGTATGCACAAAATGACCCTGATAAATTAAGGCGGGAATCGATGCGCGACTTAGTGCCTGCCTGCAGGTAGGCAGGGACGAAGTTGGAACTGCTATACGAGAGCATAATGATAATATTTTTATACCAGAATTAAAATTCTGATAATTAATAATCGCAACAGCAATTGGTTGTAGGAGTAGGACTATCTTTATATCCCCACCCAGCATCATGAACAATCCCGTCATCTCTTTTGCATTCTTCTGTCGTAAATTTCCATTTTGTAAAATTAGGATTTGTTATTTTCCCCTCAAATTCAGTCCACATTCCCTTTATACATTTCTGCTCACAAGTCACTTCATTTTTTTGATAACATTTATCTGGTTCATCAATAAGATTGATACAATATGCTCCCGTTAATTTCTCATTTACTAAATTATTATTTTCTTTTTCTTTAGAATCTCTCAAAAAGAAATAGCCCAATACAACAACTAGTAAAATTATTAAAATAACTAACAAAATTATATTTAACTTTGATTTGTTTTTCATAGAACCATTATACCAGTTCCAACGTCCAATAGACCAGCAGAAAATCACCTTTATGAATTAAGGCTGAAATCGATGCACGACTTAGTGGACGAAGTGGGAACTACCATACGAGAACATAATGGGTATATTGCTATACCAAAATTAAGATAAAAGTAGAAAATTAAAAACTTATCAAAATTTAAGATATTTTCAAATAAGTAATATTAAATAAAATATTTGCGAAGAAAATTTACTTGGTCTTGAATCATCTGCTCAATATGCGGACTCAAATATGCTTCAAAATGTCCGACAGAATAATGCTTAATTTCTGCGTTGGGCGCTTTTAATGCAACTTCTGTCGCGAATTGAGCAGAAGCTTGCGTGTCATTATCTGCCACGCACATAAGAAGTGGCATTTTTAATTTCTCCGCAGTTCCCTCTTTGTATTTTGGAAGACCCTTAAAGAAAAAATTAAAAAAGAAACGTGGAGCAAGTGCATTTTTCCAACCAGTATTTTCTCCACCAAGAGCTTCAAATGCTATCCTGGCCTCCGGCTCTATGAAGGCTGCCAGCTCGCCTGGTTCGGCAATAACAGGCACAAAGTATGGGGATTTTCCAAACCATGAACCGGTAATATCTATTATTGCTGCACCTATATAGCGTAGTTTAAGTTTTGTTATTTTCCAACTATGGTTTTCTTTTACATCACGACCACGATATTTTCCGTCAATCAATGGAACTTGAGATATTACCGCTGCAATCAATGGATCACTAGCAGCCACCGCAAGCACATGTCCTCCGCTAAATGATGTTCCCCAAAGCGCGATTTTTTGTGGATTAATATTGGGATTTTTGCGCACAAAATTTATTGCTACTTTATAGTCTTCTTGCTGTTTCTCGATATCCAACAACTGTCTTGGTTCACCCTCGCTCACACCAAAACCTCTATAATCAAAAGCAAACACAGCAATTCCAAGCTCAACAAATTTTTCAGCATATTTTGGGAGCCCTAAACGTTTTGTTCCACTACCTCCATGCCCCATTACTAAACAAGGAATTTGACCAATAAAATTATTGGGCCAGTAAAAATCTCCAGCACAACGAGTTCCTTTTGAATCAAAAAAAACTTCTTTCCTTTTCATATAAAAAGTATATCACAGTTCTCCGTCCAATCAGCCAGTAAAAAACAACCTTTATAAATTAAGGCTAAAAAATTTGCGCGACTGATGGGTGCTGACCCCACGGCCTCCCGCGTGCACTAAATCCAATATTTTCATAATGGCGTGGACTATATCTTCACCATGAATTTAATAAATTTTTAGGTGCTCTGGTATCTAGTCTCTACGGCGCTCTTCTCAAAATGAGAAGTTCCCTCGGTATTCGCATGCTTCGATAAATCGAAGTTTAGCCTTCACCGATATCCCAGAGAGTTTCAATCTGCCGTTTCGACAGAAAGCTGCACGAATCTACAGGCGGGTGCTCTACCGTTGAGCTACAGTCGCAAACTCTTAAATTTTTCAAAGATTTTCTTTTTCCTCTCAAGGTATAAACCTTTTAAATCTTTTACATCTCTATTATACATAAAATCATATAATTTCAAAGCGTTTTTTGTACTGAATTGTAAACGACAAAATTGTTTCTTTTTTGATCTATAAATACATCCCTCTTCAAGATCAAGTAATAAGTGGAGTTTAATATCTAAACTTTTTATAAATTGATAAGATCCCGAAGTAAAATATAACTTTAAAACCGTATGCCTTGTTTTTCTTTCTTTGTGTATTTCTCCTTGCCAAATATTTCCATCTCCATCAAAATACCCTCGAACAAAATCCGAAAAATATTTGCCGGGAATATTGGTAATAGTTAAATTTTTTGTTTTTCTTTCCGAGAAACCAAGTCCGCGTAAATCATCACACATTTCAATACTGCCAATTTGAAGCCGATATAAAATATTTTCACCGAACTTTCTGGGTAAGCGAACACTAATTTTATGATCTGATTCTATTACTTTTTTTATACTTTCTAAGAGTTTTTTATCTATAATCTGAATACACCAAAATTGTCCTCCCCTTTTATTTACAGTAATATAACCATCCGCCGCAAAAAATCCTAAAACATAAGCCATTTCGGGAGTCCATTTTTTAAAAAAATCTTTATTAACTTTTTTATAAATAGGCACCAATATATTATACCTCGTGACAGGATATTATACTAACCTATTCAGAACTAAAATTTGTGTCGGAGGTGGGGATCGAACCCACGACCCCAGGCTTATGAGTCCTGTGCTCTACCAACTGAGCTACCCCGACATAATGATTAGAATAGCATATTTAAGCCTTTTTTCAAATTTCCTTGCAAAAAACACATTAAGTATTTGAGATGTGTTTTATCGCTCCCAAAATTTTATTTCGGAGAGATGTGCCTTTTCTTACTTTTACCCTTAAAATACCTTTGTATTCTTCTATGTTTTTTAAAGAAGCTTTTTTTAAATTTGTTTTTACAAAAGTGGTTTTTGAAAATTGTTCTTTTTTAATGCCTAAAAAATTTATCCAAAAAGTTTTTATATTTTCTTCTTCTTTTCTAAAAAATTCATTTATGGTGAGACGAAATATAAGAGACTCTTTTTTAACATTCCATAGTTCCAGCCATTTAAAATAAAAACGAATCATATCTGGATTACTGTTTGTAAATCCTAGTTCGCAATTTTCATATTTATAACCTTCTCCCCAATATAAGCCTAAACCAATCATTAAAATATCTCTATCTGACAAAACACCCACAAGACTAGCCCCCTCCTTTCTTTGAAAAATATTTCTTTCTGTTCTTTCTTTTCTCTTAAGTTCTGAATATCTTAAAAGACCCTGAACTGATTTTGCGTTGCCATGTGTCTTAATTTTTTTTATAGCGGATTCTGAGAGAACCAAATCTTTACACCAAAGACTTACAGTTGATTTACTAATCTCAAGACTCTTTACAATGTCTCCCAAACTAATACCATTATTACGCATTTTTCTCGCAGTTTCTTTTATATTTGGGTAGTGCATAAGGTATATTATATATAATAATAGGTACAAAAACAACTTGCATATTTATATTATATAATATAAACTGATACTCATAGCGGGGTAGAGAAGAGGTATCTCGTAAGGCTCGACATAATGGGCCCCTTAAAGAGAAATCTTTAGGTGCGTATTCACCAAATTCGGGGAAATCCTAATCCATCACCCGATGGAACGACAATCCCGAGCTAAATTCTTTAATTTTAATTAAAGATAAATGTGTAGAGACTAGATGGTGAACTCCTTAACTCTAAAAAAGAAAGGAGATGGTATAGTCCAGACCACAAACATTAGTGGTAGCGAAAGCTATAGTGGTAAGCATAACCTTAAGACTCACGTTCGATTCGTGACCCCGCAACAATTTTAATTTCTAAATATATCTAAAGTCTTTAAAAATCTGTTCATATATAGAAATGACTCTTTCTGCTTCTCGTTGAGATATTTCAAACTGTATCCCTTCGTGAGCTATCTTATTTCTAATAATATGAGCATCCCATGCAGGCTTTAAACTGCTGTATTTTTCCATATCAACTGATTTTAATTTGTCACCTAGATTTTCCCCTTGAAATCCTAACTGATCTAAAAGTTCTTCAAGCATTGAGTCAGCATCCATGATAGCGAGTTTCCAGTCTGCTTGGCTCGTAGAAGAAATATGTTCCAAAACAGTTCCCCATCGTACACTTTGAGCGGTTCCATTTTTTGCTGCATCTTTTGCTGCTCTCTCAGAATATTTATGTGCATATTCTTCTATTTCATGATGAAGATATTCATGCTCTTTTTTTCTTAATTCAAGAACCCTAATAGCAGAATAACAAATAACAAACAAAAAAATAATAGCGAGAATAAAGAAAATTGCATTTAAAACATTCCCGACTAAAATAAAATTTATAGTCTCAAAAGAAGACCTAAAAAATGTCATTATTTTATTAAAAAAATAATCTGGATTTGAAAGACTTGAATTCAAAATAGGATCCAATGAAACAGAGCCAGAATTAAATGAATTTATTGCGTCCATAATATGATTATATCAAATTCTTTAAATTAGAACTATTCATCTGAATTTAAATCTTTCTCAATATCAAACAATGCTCTGTCTGAAAACAACGGCCCAGTCAATTGTAAACCAAAAGGTAAACCTGAATCAGACATTCCAGAAGGGATAGAAATAGAAGGCAAACCAGCTATGTTTGCAGGCACAGTAAAGATGTCGGACAAATACATTTGTACTGGATCTTTTTTCTCCCCAAATTTAAAAGCTGTCGTAGGGGTAGTCGGAGTCATAACAAAACCAACTTCTTTAAAGATATTTCCAAATTCGCTTTCTACCGCACGACGAACTTTCCAAGCCTTATTGTAATAAGCATCATAATATCCATGTGATAGAACATAGGTTCCTAAAATAATCCTTCTTCTAGTTTCTGCTCCAAATCCTAAAGACCTACTTTTTTTATAAGTATCAAAAACATTCTCCCCTTCTTTTCGAAGACCATATCTCACACCATCCAATCTGGACAAATTTGTAGAAACTTCAGCAGGCATAATAATATAGTAAACCGCCAGAGAATATTTTGAGTATGGAAGTGAAATGTCTTTTATTTCATATCCCACTTTTTTTAATCGTTCTATACTTTTTTCAAAATTGTCTAACACTTCTTTGTCGATTCCTTCTTTAAGCCAACCCCTGGGCACTCCGATTATTTTCTTCACTGCGTAAGATTGTCCTTCTGTAGAAACCGAGGTACTATCCATTTCATCTTTTCCTACAATACAATCAAAAATTATTTTCGCATCCTCGGATGTTTTAGCTATTGGTCCTATTTGATCAAGAGACGAAGCCATAGCAATCAAGCCGGAACGAGAAACCGTATCATATGTTGGTTTCATCCCAACGAGACCACAAAAGCTAGCCGGCTGACGTATTGACCCTCCAGTATCAGATCCTAAAGCACCAAGGGCCATCCCAGAAGCCACAGCAGCAGCTGAACCACCCGAAGACCCCCCTGGAACCCTGGTTGGATCTATTGGGTTTTTAACCGGTCCATATGCTGAACTCTCAGTGGAGGAACCCATGGCAAATTCATCCATATTTGTCCTCCCTATTAACACTGCTCCTGCCTCCTTTAATTTTTTGATTACATGAGAATCATAACTCGCAACATAATTCTCAAGCATTTTTGATCCAGCACTAACTTTTTTCCCGGTTATTAAAATATTATCTTTTATGGCAATCGGGATACCCGTGAGTTCTGATCCTTTGCCTGATTTAATAATTTCGTCAGCCCTTTTTGCCTGTTCTAAAACATCACTAAAAACTTCTAAAAAAATATTCAGTTCCTTATTTTTTTCTTCAATATTTTTTAAGCAAGCAGAAACTAATTCAACAGAAGTCATTTCTCCCTTTTTTATCATATCTCCTGCTT
>Ga0194039_1001349_pt1 | contig 13195 bp, 11 predicted proteins | sample JunL228m_MetaG_FD_148679 | JGI IMG/M metagenome (GOLD analysis project Ga0194039, IMG submission 148679) | Anoxic zone freshwater microbial communities from boreal shield lake in IISD Experimental Lakes Area, Ontario, Canada - Jun2016-L227-8m | ecosystem: Environmental > Aquatic > Freshwater >...
GCGGATCCAGTCCCATTTCGGTGATTGCTTCAGGGTTATCAATCCTGACACCATCGATAAATTCCATCACCATCAGTTGAGTGGTGGTAAATTCCCAGTAAATTTTCGGGAACCGTATGCCGGGGACATCCCGGAAGTTCCGGGCCATCCGCTCGACATTGCGGGCTTCACGGGTGTAATCAAGTTCCTTTACGATCTGGTGGGCGAAATCCTCCACCATACCAGAAGGGTTATAGATCCGGGTCTCAGGAAACACCGTTTCGATCCGTTCTGCTATGGACTTCAGGATCGTGATATCGGTCTCTATGATCTCGCCAATACCCGGGCGCTGGATCTTCACGGCAACTTTGGTTCCGTCTTTTAAGACTGCACGATGAACCTGTCCAATCGAGGCAGAGGCAACGGGCGTCTCTTCGATCTCAGAGAACAGGTCGAAAAAATCCGGGCAATTCTCTTCAATTACCAACCGGACTTCAGAGAACGGGATGGGCTTTGCATGATCCTGTAGTTTTTTGAGCTCTTCGATCAGCTCGGGCGGAAGCAGTTCCGTCCTGGTACTCATGATCTGCCCGAACTTTACAAAGGTCGGACCCAAATCCTCTAACGTAAGCCGCATCCGCTCGTAGATGGTGGATGACTCCGGGGCTTTCCCGGATGAGGGTAGCCGGAACCGGGCTCGGCCGGGGAATAATTTTTCAAGCCCGATACTAAAGCCGTACTGGCCCAGCACATCCGCGATCTGCGCATACCGCCTGATACGGTTAATCATGCATATCTATTGGTGGTAAGGATACTTTAAAGGCGTGCTTTTTTTACGCCGTGGGAAATGGGATGGGGAAGGGTATAGACCGAGAAGAAACCGGGCGAATGCCCGGTCAGGCGGTTCGTTGCAACCATCGCAATCGAGCGATCGAGCATATCATCCCGTGAGGCGGCTTGTCGTGCCAGCAGGTACTGTCGCAGGGTAATGATCTCCTTCTCGGTATCGGGATGATAGAACATCGACAGGTCAATGTCTGCGGTGCCGCACTCCGGCTGGATGGATGCCAGACGTTTCTCTACTGCCTGATAATCCGGAGGAAAGAACCGGGGCTCGGTCATGATACGGGATAAGGGATTTGCATCGTTTGCAATCGCATTGCGCCCTAACCCGCTTCTATTACGGTTGTTCCCCTGCCGCTGAATGGATCATAGACGATATCGCCTTTTTTAGTCAGGAGAGGGATGAAAAACCGGGGAAGCTGGGGTTTGAAACAGGCACGATATGAAATCTCGTGGATGGAAGAAGCCTGACTCTGGCGGGACGTCCAGAACTCATTGGTGTATTTCATGAGTGCCGGTTCCGCTGGATCCAGGGGTTCTACCTGAGTAGGAATGCCGGCATCACTTGTGAATCCTGCAAGTGTATTACCAAATCCCGTGCTGGCAGGTCCTTGCGTTTCCAATTCCATCTTACTGCACAAGTTGTGCGGTAAAGGGTATATCCAATCTGGTGGAAACGGGAAAAACAAAATGACTAAAAAACCGGCTGCCAAAAAAAGTTATTTTCTCTTATCCAGTGTGGGCACCCTCAGCATCGAACGCCGGAGGGTATCGGACAGTTCCGTGCACACCGGCGAGTGCACCGGGCACCAGTTCAATCGCCATAAACGCCTCATCCGGGCAGGGAAATGGGGCAGTGATGCCAAAGGTCCGGGCTGTGGAGAAACCAAACCTGGGATAATAGCCTGGATGACCAACAACGATCACGGCGCGGTGCCCGAGCTGTCGGCAGGTGTTGAGACCTTCTTCCATAAGTGCCGCACCGACACCCTGGCACTGGAACGCAGGGTCCACACCAAGCGGTGCCAGTGCAAGGGCAGGAACACTATCCTGATTTTTATCGGGAGACTCTATGGTTATCGGGGGGAAGAGCACATGTCCGATGATCCGGTCACCATGCACGGCAACAAGGGAAAGAGCCGTGGTAAAATCGCCATCATTGCGCAGGGCATTGACAAGCCGTGCTTCACCATCCTGCGCAAAGGCATCGTTATGCATATCGAATATATCCGTTATATCGAACGGTGTTTCCGTGCGGATAAAAAAAGATCCCATCATTTCCTATACGAGTCTTGAGGATAAATCATGGATGGTGATGTCTGAGGCACTCCCGTGATCCCTTGCAGATACCGCAGGACATTGCCTTGAAAAAAAGAAAAAATGGGATATTGCAATCACTTAAGAGATCGCAGGAGATTCGGCGACTTTCTTAACCTGGAACGCAGCAATAACCGCTGCAATACCGCTCACGATAGCAACAATACCAACAATAAAGGGTATGAGCTCTGCAGCAATGAACGGATAGATCAGGATAACGATACCAAAGATCATGCTGATTACTCCGAGCACACCATTGCCGCCATCTTTTGTTTTGAATGCCTGAAACAAATGGGCTGCACCGATAAACACTCCCCAGAATCCGATGAAGATCGCAAAGAATGAGAGAATGAACACGGTGCTGTACAGCGGGTACAGAAGAATGACCAGTCCGGCAAGAATGTTTACGATAGATAAGAAGATCTTCCATCCCATGTTGGTTTTGTCAACGGCGAGACTGCCAAGGGTGAAGAAACCGCCAACCAGCCAGTATGCCCCCATGAATGTTATCAGAATGATTGTGGTAATACCGGGGGTTGTCAGGAAAAGGATCCCGACAATCAAGGAGAGCAATCCCCACAGGAGAACCACCCACCACGGCAAAAGGCTCGTCCAGCTCATCATCCCTTCAGATATGTCAGTTGTTTCAGTCATGATATTTCTACATCTTCAGATTGTCCTTGAACGTTTTATATTATGTGTAAGGCTCCATGTGGGTATATTTCCTGAAACAATGAAGACGTTGGCAGGAAAAAAGGAGACTGTATAGACGCGGCCTTTTGATCGCAGCGTGTATCAGGCAGACATGCTAATCATTTAAGAGCATGCATGCAACCCTGCGGGCATATATCGATCTCACCCGGCTGCAGTTCTCGTTTGCCTGGCCCCTGCTCTTCTGCTCCGGGTACCTGCTTGCCACAATTACCTACGGGGGGTTTACATGGCTTGATCTCGTTCGGGTTGCCCTGATCGGGTTTTTCGGGTTTGAAGCCGGGCTTGTACTGAATGATTACATTGATCGCGAGTATGACAGGAAAGATATCGAGACCGACAAACTGACGAAATACTGGAGGGTATTTGGCACGAGACCGCTATCAGCCGGACTCGTTTCCCCTCGCAATGCAGTTGCCCTTTTCCTGATCCTTGCTGCTGTCACGGCATGTCTTATCCTTACCCTGCCCGCACCGCATTCAGTCTATGTGCTCATTCTGATGGTCTACTGCTTTGCGATAGAGATCTTCTACCAGGAAGAAAAACGCGAGCAGAAGTTTCCATATGCCCAACTTATCGGCAGGACAGATTTTGCCTTATTTCCGGTGGCGGGTTATCTCTGCATCGGCAGGCCTGACCTGAATGCGCTCCTGTACTTTGCCTTCTTCTATCCGTTCGCACTTGCTCATCTCGGGGCAAATGACTTGATCGATGTGGTAAATGACCGGGCGCGAGGCATGAACACGATCCCCACGATGTACAGTATGAACGGTACTGCGTACTGGATCGCCGGGTTTACCGCAGTCCACATCCTGACCGCCATCATATTCATGACCCAGCTTGGCTGGATCGCCCGAATTGGTATCTGTGCAGGACTAATCCTCCTGTTATATGCCAATGCGATGATCCTAAAAGACCGGACGCCCGGTACTGCACTTAAGGTGCTGCCGTGCTTCCATATCGCGATGCTGTTGTACGCAGTGGGGATTGTGATGGGGGCGCTGGTGTAAAGGAGTACGCAAAGGATTGTGTAGTTTTTTATTTAGAACCTGCAGGATTTTTTTACCGGAACAATGACTGCAATTTTGTTTCGTTAAACGCCAGCGTCATAACATTGTGTTCGATCATTGGGCACCCCCATCATCTTTCCTTAATCCCCCCACATCTATTTTCACTTTAGCACCCGCTCCCACTAAGAGATTTGCCCACAGAAGCCCGCCAATCACCCCCGGCTTCACTTGACCGTCCAGCCCATCGCGGGCATCTATGATCCTCCATCCAAACTGCTCGAAACAGGCCGGTTTTTATCTATGTAAAACAGGCCGTTTGGCAATCCGGTACAGTATATGAGAGATTGCCGGAATACCCGGAAAAAATGCCCCATTCAGGCCGGTCGGAAAATATCCAAACCGGGTAAACGGGGGTTGAAATGAGCCCGGATTGGGATCTTTTGGATAGTACTCCCCGCAAGTAGAATTTCTCATGCACTACTGGCAGATATTTCTGGAAGGCACAAGTGGGAGACCGGTCACCCTCAATCCTCAACACCGTCTGTACCCCTCTTCGATTCTCACATATCACCCGCTCCCACTAAGGGATTTGCCCACAGAAGCCCGCCAATCACCCCAGGCTCTACCTGATCGTCCAGCCCATCGCGGGCATCTATGATCCTCCATCCAAACAGCTCGAAACAGGCCGGTTTTTATCTGTGCAAAACGATCCGTTTGGCAATCCGGTACAGTATATGAGGAATTGCCGGAATGCCCGGAAAAATGCCACATTCAGGCCGGTCGGAAAATATCCGTAACGGGTAATCGGGGGTTGTAATGAGCCCGGATTGGGATCTTTGGGATAGTACTCGCCGCAGGTAGAATTTCTCATGCACTACTGGCAGATATTTCTGGAAAGTTCAAGTGGGAGACCGGTCACCCTCTCTCCTCAACACCGTCTCTCCCCCTCTTCGATTCTCACATATCACCCGCCCCCAATATGGGATTTGCCCGCAGCGCTCCGCCAATCACCCCCGGCTTCACTTGAACGTCCAGCCCATCGCGGGCCTCCGAGAACGTCCATCCAAACAGCTCGAAACAGGCCGGTTTTTATCTGTGCAAAACGGTCCGTTTGGCAATCCGGTACAGTATATGAGGAATTGCCGGAATGCCCGTAAAAAATGCCACATTCAGGCCGGTCTGAAAATATCCAAAACGGGTAAACGGGGGTTGAAATGAGCCCGGATTGGGATCTTTGTGATAGTACTCCCCGCTGGCAGTATTTCTCAGGCACTACAGGCAGCTATTCCTGGAAGTTACATAATGTGAGTTTCAGCAGAGCAAAAAACCTTATGCAGCCCATCCAAATTCCAGAGTTCACTTTTTTCACTACAGAATAAGGTCCACTTTTTTTTAAATCCTCAGCAACCGCTCATTCTCACGGAGCCATTCCCTCCGCCGCTCGTAATCCGGCATGATCTCCTTGACCTTGCTCCAGAACTTTTTTGAGTGGTCGGGCTGCCGGAGATGGACAAGTTCGTGGACGATAACATAATCCACAATTTCGAGAGGTGCCTGGATAAGCCGCCAGCTGAAGTTGAGCCCTCCCGTGCTGGTGCAGGAACCCCAGCGCTGCCGGGCATCCGTGATGCGGATCGATTTCGGGGTATACCCGGTCATCATCGAAAACCACATGCACCGGGCCCGGATCTCGCGCTGGGCCTCCTGTATGTACCAGCATTTCAGCCGGTGTTTGATATCGGGAAGCAGTGTACTGCAGACGCACAGCCGGTCCGAACGTTCAATGGGGCTCTTGCCACTCTCCACGATATGCAGCGGATATGCCCGCCCGAGATAGAAAAATGTCTCACCCTCCTCGTACGCATGCACGGATACTGCGGGCCGCTGTTTCATCTTCCCAATCGTCTTTTGGATCCAGCTGTGCTTCTCCTTCACGAACTTGTTGATCAAAGCGGCCGGCGCCTTGAGAGGTGCCCGCACGATCAAGTGTCCGTCCGGTGTGATGACGAGCGCAAGGGTGCGGCGACGTGAGCGGACAATCTGTTCAACGGGGATATCATCCATGGCAATAGTGAGAGTACTTTAAACCGGTAACAAAAAAAGGTGCAGGATTCTGCATGCACTTGACTCATGTACTGCCATATGTTCCATTGCTGATAACATCAGATACCCGCGGAGTGATCTGGGTACAGGGAGGTTGGTTTCGTCCCGTTTGTCCCATCGCTGACAACTTTCCCGTCCTTAAGCCGGATGATGCGGTGGAAATAATCCTTGTGCCAGTCTTCATGTGAGACCATCACAATTGTCTGATGGAACTCTTCATTGATCTCTTTGAACAGGTCAAGGACCAAACGGGAATTTTCCGAATCCAGATTGGCACAGGGTTCATCGGCAAACAGGATATCCGGCTTGTTCACCATAGCCCTTGCAATCGAGACCCGCTGCTGTTGGCCACCGGACAACTCCCGCGGTAGATGATCCCTTCGGTCATACATGCCAATATTTTGTAATATTCCGGAGCTGTCTGCCAGTGACTGCTCCTCGGTCCGATCTTCGCGTAACATCGCCGGCAGGGAGACATTCTCCATCACAGTGAGATCCGGCACAAGCGCATAGTCCTGGAAAACATACCCGAACTTGTACAGACGGAACATGGTCTTTTCATAATCGGTGAGTTTTCCCACGTCCGTCCCTTCAATGACAATCCTGCCGGACGAAGGCTCGTCAAGGAGGCCCAGCATATGGAGCAGGGTGGTCTTGCCGCTGCCGCTTGCACCCATAATGCCAAGGAACTCACCTTTTTCAATATCCAGATTCACACCGTCAAGGGCATTGACTTCAACGTCTCCCATACGATAGGTTTTCCTTAGTTCTTCGATGGTGATCATGGCATCAGGCCCTCATCGCAGTCTGGATATCTTCACGCGAGACCTGGTAAGCGGGAACATACCCGGCTACTATTGCCGCGACAAAGAGGATTAAGGAGTTTGTGAAGAGATCCATGGGGGTTATGTACAGGGTTGCAGACCATGCGGGAGTGACTACCGGATTAATCGCCATGTACGCTGCGAGAATGAGCGTAATGATGATCCCCAGAATAATACCCAGTATGGCGAGAATGATCACCTGGAATCCATAGTTATGCATAATGACCTCTTTATCCACACCGATCGCCTTTAAGATCCCAATCTGCCTGCGGCTGTTGATGGTCTTGATGGTGATTACAATGAACAGCACGACAATTGCAATGATGATACTGACAAACAGTGATACCAGGTTGATGATAGCAAAACTCTGGAGGGAACGTCCCAGGCTCTTGCTCAGCAGGTCTCCTGTTGTCTGGACATTCCCAGTCACACCGACTCCGTACTGCAGGAGTTCATTTTTTATGAAACGCTCGGTATACCCGGGTTTAGCTTTTACCGTGATCGAGTCTGCCTTGTCCAGCGTCTTTCCTTCAACTTGTTCCATGTCCGTCCGCGTGACATACGCCGCACTGTCCACAGGACTCCAGCCGGTCTCATAGATGCCTTTTACCCGGTAGTCTTTTGTGTACCCGTTGCCATACTCAATCGTGATCGAGTCCCCGACACGGACCCCACCCAGAGACGGCTGGAATTCATCTTCCTGGCGGACAGACGCGTCACCGGCTACTCCCCTGCCAATGATCACTTCACCGGTATCTCCTTCCCCGAGATAACTGCCGGCAACCATCTGGTTATAGACCGGGGATACTTCTTTCTCATCAGATGGTGCGATGGCACGCACGGAAACCCCGAGAACCCGCTGCCGGTACTTGAAAGTCGCCCCCTTCGAATACTGAGGGGATGCCCGTTGCACGCCCGGCATGCCATTGATCAGATCGAGCGTGGTATCTACATCGGTGATGTACTGGTCACCCGATTTTGGGCTCACAAGGACATTTGAGACCTCATAGTCCACTACCTGCTTGGTGATGCTCTGGCCGATCCCGTTGAACAGGGAGGGTAAGAAGATCATGTTGGTAAAGCACATCCCGATGATCAGGACGGTTAAGATCACGCTTGAGCGGCTTCCCCGCTGGAGCGAGCGTAACGCCAGCAGGAGCGCGACCTTTAGTTCTTTTTTACCCATGGGAGTGTTCCGTCCCCGTTCTTTTTCGGCAGGTACCAGTACCGGTAGGCAACGAACAGAAGGATTACAAGGATGATAAGACCAAGGATGATGTTCCTTGAATTGTCTGCAGCCGGCACCCTGATATTCATCTGCCGGTTCATCGTATGCACACCCATATCATCTGTATAGGTGATCGTAAGGTTATAGGGATGGTTGCCCGCTTTTGCTCCTTCTAAAAGGTAGATTGCCGGGGCATCATTGCCGGGCTTGATCTTCCCGATGAATGCCTCTTTATTACCTTCTGACGGGAGATCTATCTTTGCTGATACCTGTTTTGCCTCGCCGGTTCCGGTGTTTTCGATACGGATCGTGAGATCAAAGGGGGTATTTTCAGTTAAGCGTGGCGGATTGGTATCTACTGAAACAAAACCCAGTTCTGCTTTACCTTTCAGCATTAGGTCGATCCCGGTTTTCTGGGTCTGAAGGACGCCATCGATTGCATGGTAGCTGATGGTCACCGGTATCCGGACAAGACCGGCGTTTGCCTTCTTATCGGAAAGCAACACCAGTTGTACGGTCTGCTGCTCACCCGCGCTGATAACCCCCAGATGGTAGAGATCTGCACTCTTTGGTGCAACTACCGCGCTCGAATTCTCGATTTTTACGGTCACGTCATCGGCAATGGTCTGCCCGGCATTCCGTATTGTTAGTGTGACTGGGATCTCCTCGCCCGGATTGGCTGTAGCGCCAAGCGACGAGTCCATGATCAGGATCGCCTGCCTCTGGATTCCGACTGCTGTGTTGACATTGACCGGTATGGGATATCGCGTGCTTTTTCCTCCGGTGGTGTCGATCCAGACTTCGGGATAATACATTCCACTCTTTGAAGGAGCACGAATCGAAAACGTGAGGGAGATAGACTGTCCTGGCCCAATCTCCCCGACGCGGTCAAAAGCCTTACTCAGGACTTCAATGCCATATCCTTCAAGTTTGACATTTTCAAGATTGACATTAATATCCGTGGTTTTTTCAACTGTAAAACCTGCTGTATCCTTTATCTGCCCGGATTTTTCAATGATAGAAGCACTGGCTGCGGTATTTGTTATGGTTACAGTGATTGTCCCAAGACTATCAGGCATTAGAACAGATGGGTTCACTTTGTAGTCGGTAATCGTTACGGTGGGTGCACTTTCTGCTGATACAGGGACCACAATTGCGCTCATGAGCGCGATGATAATTAATATTGAAATTGTCCATTTCATAAAGATCGCTCTGCTGAAAGGAGAAAGTTTTACTTCCTTTTTATTCTCATTTACTAAATAATTCTGGGATATTCTCTGACAATACATATGGATCGGTTGAAGAGTTACTTGTGCGTGTAATATGCCACAATCCCCAAATCACTGGCAGCATCAATCTTCACAAACCCGACCCGCTCGAACTGGATAACCTTCCCGAGTTCCGACCGGACCGCAGGCTCGCATGCACCCGATATCTCGCCTTCCTGTGTAAGAATAGTGCAGGGAATGGTAGCCTGCGCCGGTAGCCACTGGACAATATGTGCCTTTGCCGCCCGGGCATCCGCAAGAGAATCCCCCGCGTAGGTAAAGGAAGGCGTCCCGTTGTCCCAGCTGATATTCACATTGAAGAGATCCTTAAGCCGGAGCATCGTTACATCCGGTGATATCTCGCTCTTTGGAATGAGAACCGTTCCGGTGAACTCCAGCGTACGGGTGCCACGTGCTGCATCACTCGGGTGGAGCATCGCATGCGCAGTATGAGGTTGTGCACCCTCGATATGTACCGTCACCGGATCAGGGACAAAGAAGTACCGGTTCGCCACCGGGTCAACGATCTTCTTATTCTCAGCATAGAGGTTGTCCCACGAGAACGAGATATCCGTATCCCCGATACCAATCGCCAGCATCGCATTCCTGACCGCATCGGGGCTGATTCCCCGACGGGCGAGCGCCCGTAAGGTGCCAAGGTGGATATCGTCCCAGCCGGTATAGGTCCCTTCATTGATACCGAGCCGCATCTGGGAAGTGGAGAGCACAACGCCTTCGATACCCATCCGGCCATAGTGCCGGTATACCGGCACCTTCCAGCCGAAATGATCATAGATGTAGCGCTGGCGCCGGGTGTTGGCGATATGATCCTTGCCCCGGATCACGTGAGTGACCCCTAGCAGATGATCATCGGCAACCACCGAGAAGTTCATCAGCGGGTACACATGAGCAATGACCTTCGGGTGGGCCGGGGCATCGAGTATTCGGAATGCCGGGAAGTCCCGCATGGCCGGATCCGGGTTATTGAGATCGGTCTTGATCCGGACAGATGCCTCGCCTTCAGAAAAACCGTGGGTGAGCATCCTATCCCAGAGCGCAAAGTTCGTCTCCACGGACTGGTCCCGGCACGGGCAGGCAATCTTTTTATTCTTGAGCTCCCTGAACTGCTCGTTGTCGCAGGTGCAGACATAGGCCCCACCCCGCCCGATAAGTTGTGAGCAGAGTTCATAGTACAGGTGCAGGCGATCACTCTGGGTTACGGTGTCCGTGATGCCGAGCCCAAGCCATTTGAGATCCTCTTTTACCATCTCGTAGGCTTCGGGATCAACCCGCTTGGGGTCGGTATCCTCGATGCGCAGGATATAGCGCCCGCCGTACTGTTTGATGTACGCGTCATTGAGCGCTGCTGCACGGGCATGCCCGATATGGAGGGGGCCGGAGGGATTAGGGGCAAACCGCATCACCACACCGTTTTCAGCTCCTTCGAGATCCGGCAGCACTTTCTTGTGCTCGTGCTTTTCGGAGAGTGCCGCAAACATTTCCGGTGCACGGGTCTGCAGGGTTGTCACCCGTTCTTCTGATGAGAGCACCGCAACATCAGCGATCGCTTCCTTTGCAAACGCAGATACTTCCTTAGCCCGACTCCGCAGTTCCGGGTGGGCACCCATCACCATCCCGATAACGGCCCCGGTCTGGGGAATACCGCCATGCTTCACGGCGTTCTGGAGTGCACACAAAAAGAGAATCTCTTTTGGATCATCCACGACCATTTTTAATAACTCCGGGAGACAAAAAATTCGCCGATGTCCATTAAAAGCTGGCGTTCTTTTGAAGCGGGGAGCAGGGAGAGATGCTTGTTGCTGGCAGTGACAAGATCCGCTGCCATCTTTTTGACCTCATCGATCACGCCGGCTTCGCTAAGTTCTTTTATCGCCGCATCGATATCGGCTTTTGTCAGCTCGCGCCGGTATTTCTGCAGGTCGATTCCCTTCTCCCGGGCCTTGATCATGATGATCGTCTGCTTGCCTTCCCGGAGATCGGAAGCCTGATCTTTGCCACTCTTCTCAGAAGGTGTAAGCAGGTCAATTAAGTCATCCTGGATCTGGAACGCGATACCGGTGTTCAGCCCGAAATTATAGAGAGCTTTAACCTGCGGGGCAGTGCCCCCGGCAAGAATGCCACCGATACCTGCTGCTGCTGCGTAAAGTACCCCGGTCTTTTTCCTCACCATCTCGATATACTCGAACTCGTCTACATCATTGCGGCGCTCAAATGACATGTCCATGTGCTGTCCCGCGCAGATGTCAGCACACGCACGGGCGAGCATGGTGACCGAACGTACTTTTGCCTCGTCCCTTGCTTTTGCCATGCAGATATACTCAAACGCCCGTGCATAGAGAACATCACCTGCAAGGATGCCGGTGGGCATATCCCATTTCGTATGAACAGTCTGAACACCCCGGCGCAGGTTATCGTCATCCATGATATCATCGTGAATGAGGGTGAACGTGTGCGTAATCTCAAGAGCGAGTGCCGCATGCATGATATCTTCGGAGCTTCCGCGTTTTACGGCATCTGCTGCCAGCATGACAACTGCGGGGCGAAGTCGTTTACCACCGGCAGCGAGAAGATGGGCTGAAGCCTTGTTCAGTTCACCGACCGTGTCAACAAAATACCGGTCAATCATGCGGTCAATATGTGCTGCAACCGATTCCAGGTAAGGGGCGAGTTCCGACATGTTTGATACCTGTTTTTTAATTGAGCTTAACCCGCTGCCCGTTCTTCAGCATGTGGACGGTGGACTGGGCGGTGTACCCCATTTCCGTGGCAAAGTCCGTGTAACCAGCCGTCATCTTCAGGTGCCCGTGGGCAGGGATAATATGCTGGGGGTTGAGTAGTTGGATGAACTCATAGTGATCCTCGCGGTAGGCATGACCGGACACGTGCAGATCTTCAAATATGCGTGCACCGGCATGCCGGAGGTGCTGCTCGATCATATAGCGCTGGCCGAAGTTCATGGGGTTTGGGATCACGTTTGCCGAGAAGACCACCTTGTCACCCTTGGCAAGCTGGTAGGGTGTATCACCGACAGCTAAACGGGTGAGAATGGAGCCCGGTTCTCCCTGGTGCCCGGTAACGATGGGGAGGAACTGTTCTTTTCCATCCTTCATCATCCGGCGCATCTGCCGGTCAACAGTTCGTCGGTTCCCAAAGACACTGGTGGTCTCGGGAAACGAGCAGAGCTTCATCTGCTCTGCGGTTACCGAGTATTTTTCCATAGACCTGCCAAGCAGCACCGGTTTTCTTCCGATCTCATGCGCACATTCTGCGATCGTTTTGACACGGGCAATGTGGGAAGAGAAGGTAGAGACAATGATCGCATTCTTGTCATCCTCGTAACTGGTGATAACATTTCTTACGAGATCGCGTGCAATGCGTTCGCTCGGGCACCTGCCGGGCCGGTCGATATACGTGCTCTCAACGATTAGAGCGAGCACTCCTTCCTTTCCAATCTGGCGGAACCTTGCAAAGTCCGGTGGTTCACCAATGACCGGGGTCCGGTCAAGCTTGAAATCACACGCATAGACGATCGCACCGTGCGGAGTGTGAAGCACCGGGGTCACCGTGTCGATGATCGAGTGCTGCGTGCGGACGAACTCAAGCACCAGGTTCTGGGAGAGCGTGTAGCGCTGGCCGGCCCTGAGTGCAAAGAGTTTGTTGTTCACCCCAAACTTCTGCTCACCGGATATCTGCTGCCGGATCAGTTCTGTTGCATACGGAGATGCAATAATCGGGGCATTGTACCGGTGTGCCAGTTTCGGAATGGCCCCGATGTGGTCGAGGTGCCCGTGTGAGCAGACGATCGCTTTGACCGTCCCTTCGATCCCATTCATCATGGTATCGTCCGGTATCGCCTTGATCTTGATTAAATCAAGGGAATGCATATTCTCA
>Ga0194039_1001351_pt1 | contig 13188 bp, 9 predicted proteins | sample JunL228m_MetaG_FD_148679 | JGI IMG/M metagenome (GOLD analysis project Ga0194039, IMG submission 148679) | Anoxic zone freshwater microbial communities from boreal shield lake in IISD Experimental Lakes Area, Ontario, Canada - Jun2016-L227-8m | ecosystem: Environmental > Aquatic > Freshwater >...
GGTAATTTAGTACGATGTCCCTTAGATTCATTGCCCTGTTCCTCTTTGTTTTCCAATTCACTGTTGGATACAGGGCATCTTTACTTTTTACAGCACTTCGGGTACACTACCGTGGATTTTTGTGATAACTGCAATTATTAGTTTATTTTCAGCACCATTTTTTTACATTTCAAGTTTTTTTCTTGGATACATTTTCCATCTTTTAGCTGATGGTACAACAAAAGTTGGACTCCCTGATAATTGATCTAAAAAAGATTGGAGTAAACTAACTTAAACCACAAATTTATTTTTTTAAAAAATTATATATAATGTTGTATTTAAAAATCAGTCATAATCCTGAACTGGTCAATCTCTTCCCTATCGAGCTGCTCTAAGAACTCGTCTGCCGCGTGACCAATGTCTTTGCTGGCGGTGATGGCACGGCCGACCACTAATATATCTGCACCTGCCTTGAGGGCATCCTTTACTACATTGACCCGGACACCGCCAGCGGTTGCCACAAGGAGCTTGCCGCCAGCTGCTTTCTTGATCGCAGGGATGTCGCCCCATGCATGGGCTGCGTCATCGGTGTCGATTGCGCGGTGGAGTTCTACGATATCGGGCTTGACTTTCAGGCTCGCAATGACCTTTGCCGGGTTCTGCACATTTAGCATATCGACAATTGAGTAGATGCCTACCTTGCGGGCTTCGGCAATTGCCTTTTCCATGGTTGATACCGGTGCAAGACCAGAGACCACGACCGCGTCTGCGGTTGCATCGGCGGCCATCCGGGCTTCGAGGTTGCCAGTATCTAAAATCTTTAAGTCCGCGATGATGAACGCGTTGGGGCGGAGCTTGCGGATCTCGGAAATGACCCCTAGGCCAAACTTCTTGATAAGCGGGGTACCTGCCTCGATGATGAGGTGGTCATTCTCCGGGAGTTCCTTTAATACCTGTGCAACCTTGCCCATGTCCACAAGGTCCATTGCGACCTGCAGGTATGGTGCATCCCAGAGGCGCTGTACCTTGAATCCCATAATCGCATGGGCGGCACGGTCTTTCTCGTACACGAGTGTTTTTGCATCCGGGAATGCAGCGAGTGCACGGTTGAGTGCGAGTTTCATAGCGCCATAATTGTACCGGTAGAGGCGGTTGTAATCCTTTGCGTCCGGGTGAACGAACACAGATGCAAGGATCGCAACCTTCTCAATGTCTACACCGTTAAACAGGCCTTCTTCTACACAATCTGCAACTGCCTTTGCAACTGCGGCCTGCACTGGGCCAAACATCTCGTTTACCTGTGACATATCCTTTAAGGTAACTTTCGGGATGACAAGTGTGACTGGTTTTGTGAGCAGATTTGGGCGGACAACTGCAAGCAGTGGGGTGTGCCCGGCTGACAATTGTGAAACCGCATTTGCAAACGCTGAACCGATCGGGCCTTCCTTATCGCCCATCAGCAGATCGATGTGCGCAATCTCAGCGCCATCGCCAATAAGTGCTTCTCCGACTAAATACATGGAACTCTCCTAATCCTGATAGTATGTGACGCTAAAGTATGATAAATATATCAAATCATGTGCTTGTATCAAATTACGGATCTCACTTCTTCTGGTACTTCTTACCTGCCGAGAATGCCTTATCGATCGGCTTTCCAACCTTCCAGTAGGCTGCCTGTGCGTAAATGATCGGGTCTAACTTTTCTGTATCCGGCTTCCCGTCCGTTGCGCATGACTTATCGACATGGATCTCTATAACTTCACCTATGTAGAGCAGGTGGCTCCCGCAGTCAACGGATTTGAACAATTTGCATTCTATATTGACCGGGCATTCCTCTGCTAATGGAGCGGTCTTTAACTTGCCGTAGAAGGATTTGAAAACCTTCGACTTGTCTTCCTGAGCGCCTGAGACAAGCCCGCAATGATCGGTCTCGACCACATGCTTAGCTGACGGTATATTCAGGCTGAAGGTCTTGTTCTCCTCAATTCCCTTTGCCGTGTACCGGGTTTTGTTGATCGCAACGCAGACCATGGGTGGCGCCATGCAGGCAACAGTGGACCAAGCGGCAGTCATGTAGTTTGCTTTTCCTTTGACGTTTGCTCCCACGAGCAGGGTGGGCATGACACTCATGTACGGCATCGGGCCGATGGTTATTTTATCCATTTTTGTTATCTCCGGAATGATGTTTGTAAGAGAGGAGTTTAAGGGTATCTTTGCCGGGGGTTGCAGAGGCTTTTGGTCCCAAACGAACCCCCTCCGCACTAAAACAGCCGAAGATTTCACGTTACCGGATCTGCTATTCCAAACAGCGTCAGTACAACAGGGATTCTCTTGACTCTTTTTTAATGATTTGTGTAACCAGCCGCTCTCCTTCATAGTTTCAGCGTATCCGGTTCCCCATCTGAATGTGGAACATCTACCTCTTCTTTGTTCTGGAATCAATGAAAATCTATATTAGGACTTGATCATTTTTTTTATGAGCCTGATGGATCCGTTTAGAATGAGCGAACACAACTGATATCATCTATTAAAAAAATGAGTTATACTCTGAAACATGGAGTGAGCATGATGCATCGTAATCCAATAAAACCACTGGTCGCCGTTCTCATCTGCATGGCATTCCTGATTTGTATCCTGCATCCGGTGGCCGCCGCTTCATCGGAAGCATATATGGATGATCTCTCCATTCAGGATATGAATGATGAGTATATCGCCTATGATAATGCATCAGTCTATAATCCCGTGGCCAAGCTCAGTGCGGCCCCAACAACTCTTACCAATGAATTTCCCAAGCCCTCGTACGCTAACTGGAGCCAGGGAGATTGCGGGAGCTGCTGGGTGTGGGCCGGAACCGGAGCGCTCGCCCAGTCTCTCTTCGTATACACGGGCACATCAACCCCGTTATCGATCCAGTTCTTCAACTCAAATTATATGAATGGAAATATCCTCATGCAAAAACCCCATGACTGGGCCTGTACAGGGGGATTTGCCTCAACGTTTGCTGATATCTACATTGCCGGAGTGAACCAGTCCTATGCTGGGGGACCGTTTGTGGTTCCCTGGAGCAATTTCAACGCCTCGTATAAGGATTCCGATGTCGACGGCAACAATGCCCAGACAACGCTTCCAAAAAACCTCATTACCAATACCCCGAATTTCGGTTTCAGCCTGGTAGAAGACCTGCGGGTACTGGAAAAACCATACTCAAACCAAACCGCAGCAATTGATAATATCACCCTTGCACTGGTAGATAAAAAGGTAATATTTTATGCAATGCAGATGCCCAACAGCACTGCCATGTCTCAGTTTCGTGACTTCTATAATAATCAAGCTGATAATATTATCTGGGACATGGACCAGTATAATCAGTCTTTTTTCAACTTTTCAGCCGGTGAGGGCTCTGCTCATGCCATGATCATTATTGGATACAATAAAACCGATGTTGATCGTACCAAGCACTACTGGGTTGTGCAAAACAGCTGGGGTAACTCGACTAACCGCCCTAAAGGCCAGTATAAGCTCAAGATGTGGATGGACTACAATGCCACCTTCAATAATACCGAATTTACCTCACAGGAGTTCACGGTCTTCAACGTATCATGGAAGACCGATCCAACGGTCAGCAGTATCGCGCCATCGACCGGCCACACGGGAAGCATCAGCATCACGGACATTGAAGGAACGAACTTTGTAAATAGCGCCGATGTGATGCTGAAGTCTTCAACCCTCAATCCGCGGAACGCCGGGAACCTGGTCAACGGTACGGGAGGGGCGCTCCTCAACGACCCGGCCAGGGTTACGATTTCAGGCAATTACGCGTATATCGCCAGCAATACAAGCAATGCCCTGGAGATCGTAAACCTGAGCAATCCCTTTGTTCCGGTACATGAAGGCCGTATTGTCAACGGAACGGGAGGGGCTCTCCTGAATGGCCCCTATGATGTGGCCGTATCCGGTAAATATGCCTATGTTGCCAGTTACCGGGATGATGCCATCGAGATTATTGACATTTCCAATCCTTCGGCACCGGTCCACAAGAGCAAGATCTCCAACGGAACTGGAGGGGCGCTTCTAGTGGATCCGCAGAGAGTTATTGTTTCCAAGAATTTTGCATTTGTTGCCAGTTCCGGCAGCAATGCACTTGAGATCCTGAACATATCCAACCCCCTTGCTCCCGTGCATTATGCAAGTCTCGTGAATGGAACGGGCGGGGCGCTCTTAAATAGTCCATACGATCTCGCTATTATCGATGATTACCCGTACGTGTATGTCGCCAGTTTTGGGAGCAACGCCCTTGAGATTGTGAATATAACAAATCCCGCTGCTCCCTCACACATGGGAAGCGTGGTGAACGGGTCAGGTAAGGCGCTGCTTAACAACCCGTGGAGTGTGACCGTGGCCGGTTACAACGCATTTGTCACAAGCAAGGGGAACACGCTGGAAATTATCGACATCAGTAACCAATCCGCGCCGATTCACCGTGGAAGCCTGGCCAAGACTGCAGGTGTCGCGTGGCTGGACGGACCGGTCGATGCCGAAATTTCGGCTGACTGGAAATATGCTTACATTGCGAGCAACGGGGGGAACAGGTTGGACATCATCGATGTTTCTGATCCCGCCGCACCTGTATACAAGACCGGTCTTTCGGACGGGGTCGATGGTGCACTTCTTGAAACCCCGAGCAGTGTTGCGCTCTATCGATCCATGGTCTATGTCACATCGCGCGGAAAAGATGCCCTTGAGGCAATAGCCGTGGACTCTATTCCCGCAACCGGAATTTCCGTGGACTCATCAACCAGTATTGCCGGTTCTTTCAACCTGAATGGTGCACCCTCTGGATCCTGGAACCTAGTTGTGACCAATGTAAACAGCAGGTTTGCCACCCTTTCCAATGGATTTACGGTAACCTTGGTCCCGGAACCAACCCCCCCTCCTGGGGGTGATGGTGATAACCCGGATGTTGCAGTAGATAAAGAGGCCGTCACTGACGTTACTCCAGGTCAGGCAAGCGTGTCCCTCAAGACCAATGACCTTGGCCAGACCCTTGCCCCTTATACTGTCGAAACCACGTTAGAATCACCAATAGACGTAGAAGTATCGATACCCCAATCTACAATATCCCTCACTGCACAGGGGCAGCCAATCAGCAAAGTGACCGTAGCACCGGTCTCGCAGGAAGTCGTTGACGGGATTACCGGTAGCACTACTGCTCCGGAAGGCACCGTCTTTGCGGCTGGCGGTCTTGGCGTTGAATGTTTACCGTCCGGGGCAACCTTCGATCAACCGGTGACGGTTACCTTCACCATGACCCCGTCCCAGTGGGATGCTGCGCTGGCCCAGGCCAATGGCAAGTCCCAGGATATCACCGTCCAGTATTACGATACTACTGCAAAAACATGGGTATCTCTTCCGTCAACCGTTGATCGCACCACCCGCACTGTTACCACTACGACAAAACACTTCAGTCTCTTTGCGGTATTTGTAAAGATCACCAAAACTGCCAGCTCTGCTCCCACACGGGCAACGTATTCCTGGGAGACACCGGCTGCAGTAATTCACACACCGGCAAGTGTCGTTCCCACCGCAACACCCGTTCCTGCTCTGCCGCAATCCTCACCCCAGCCACCGGTCTTGACGATTGTTGCAATAATCGCAGGTATCGCGGTCCTGATCGGTTGTATCCTGCTAATAAGGCGCTGGTGGATCCGTAGGCAGAACCCGGCATTATTCCGGGATTATGACTGATACGATTCGTGATGGTCGGCAGCTATTGCCGGATAATCTTCCTTTTTAAGAATGATGCGGACATGTCTGGAGATAACCTGCTTATGGTTTTTAAAAAAACGACCAGTGTTCCTTAATGGAATTATAAGAAAATGTGGGGTTGGTGAGATTTGAACTCACGATCGACGGGTCTCTCCGACATGCATCAGTGCTCCAACGGGTCATCATCTTTTCATCAGTAGACCCATTGTTCATCATCTGCGAGCACAAAGAACGCAAAGACCGCTGGAGCCCGTCGCCATTCCGGGCTAGGCCACAACCCCATGCTGTCCACGTACAGGATTATCCTGCCGCTGACTCAATAAATTCGCAGTATACAAACTTAAGAGTTTGGTTATCTGCGTTCTTTTTTTAATCCCTTTCTTCATCTCACCCATAGTGCTAACCGTGCAATAGACCAGAGAAAAATAACAAGAATAATGTAGAGTTATTTCAAAGATTTTCTATGAGGCTTTTTTAGGATGCACCACTTTTTTTAAAAACTGCACCACAGCCCGCATAAAATCAGCATCAATATATGCCATTCATACCCCATATTTTACCAATGGTTGAGGGCAGCTATATATGCGGGACATCAGCAGTTCCTCTGCTGGGAATGACCATCAGCGAAATGGTCGATAGTATCGCAACAAAATACCCGGACTCCGAGGCCATCGTGTCCGTTCACCAGGATATCCGTTGGACGTACCGGGAATTCGCTGAACTGGTGAACCAGGTTGCCCGTGCCCTGATGGGCCTTGGGGTTGAGAAAGGCGACCGGGTCGGCATTTGGGCTATGAACTATGCCGAATGGGTACTGGTCCAGTTCGCGACCTCCAAGATCGGCGCAATAATGGTGAACATCAACCCGGCGTACCGCACTTACGAGCTCGAGTACGTGCTCAAGCAGGCCGAGATCTCGACTCTGATCGTGCAGGGCCGGTTCAAGACCTCGGACTACGTGGGGATGTTCTATGAGGCCTGTCCCGAGGCCTACGAATGCAAGCCCGGCAGGATCTCATGCGAGAAGTTCCCGTTCCTCAAGAATGCAGTCTTCATTGGCGACATCCCGTACAACGGTATGTACACATGGGCAGACTTTTTGAAAAAGGCGGATGAGATAACGATGGATGATATCATCGAGCGGGGCGAAGGACTCTCGTTCGACGACCCGATCAATATCCAGTATACGAGCGGCACCACTGGGTTCCCAAAAGGGGTTGTCCTGACCCACCACAGCGTCCTCAACAACGGCTTCATCATTGGTGAGGGCATGGGATTTACAGAAAAGGACCGACTCTGCATTCCCGTTCCGTTCTACCATTGCTTCGGTATGGTCCTTTCCAACCTCGCCTGTGTCACTCACGGATCGACCATGGTGTTGCCAGCCCCGACCTTCGATGCCGAAGAAGTCTTAAAGACTGTAGAGAAGGAGCACTGCACGGCACTGCACGGTGTCCCAACCATGTTCATTGCCGAACTCACCCACCCAAACTTTTCCAAATACGACCTCAGGTCACTGCGTACCGGTATCATGGCAGGTTCACCATGCCCGATCGAGGTCATGAAACAGGTCAACACGCAAATGCACATGAGCGATATCGTGATCGTGTATGGCCAGACTGAGACGAGCCCCGGCGTAACAATGACGACGACCAAAGACCCGGTCGAACGCCGGGTCACTACAATAGGGCGGGCATTCCCGCATACTGAACTCAAGATTATCGACTCCAAGACCGGTAAGATCGTCCCTCATGGCGAGATCGGTGAGATCTGCGCACGTGGTTACTGCGTAATGAAATGCTATTACAACAACCCTTCGGCAACCCATGCCACGCTCGACAAAGACCACTGGAACCACACCGGCGATCTCGGTACCATGGATGAGGAAGGCTACTTCAAGATTGTCGGTCGGCTCAAGGACATGGTGATCCGGGGCGGGGAGAACATCTATCCGCGTGAGATCGAGGAATACCTGCACCACCACGAGAAGATCTCTGATGTCTACGTTGTCGGTGTGCCGGATGTCAAGTATGGCGAAGAACTCTGTGCATGGGTGAAGATGAAACCTAGCCAGATCATGACCGAGCAGGACGTGAAAGACTTCTGCAAGGGGAAGATCGCTCATTACAAAATCCCCCGGTATGTCATGTTCGTTAATGACTTCCCGATAAATATCTCCGGCAAGATCATGAAGTTCAAGATGCGGGAAACATCGATCAAAGTGCTCGGTTTACAGGAAGCGGATAAAATCGAGACTGCATAATCAACATCACTTTACCTTTTTCGTCCGGCACATCTCGAACAATATAAATACCATCCACTCGGATTTCGTCATATTATAATGAATTCAGCACAGGAAATCATCGAAGTATCGTCCAGCTATGACCGGATAAAAAGCCGTGTCAATACGATCCTCAACACATACCCAAACGAGGAACGGACGGCACGGTTGGTGAAATATTTCCTTGCCATCTTTATCCTGGCCAACACAATTTCTGTCATCATTTCTACGATGCCGGAACTCCCGCAATCGTTCCGCACCCAGCTTTTTGCGATCATTTCGGTATGTCTTACCATTTTTGCAATCGAGTATATCCTCCGGCTCTGGTCTTGTACGAATAACCCCACATTCACCGGAAGGACAAAAGATCGCCTGCGTTATGCAACAGGCATCTACATGATAATCGATCTCATCTCGATCATCCCCATCATCTTCCCCTTCACATTCCCAAACGATTATTCCATGCTCCACATCTTCCGGCTCCTCTCGATCTTCAAGCTGGCGCGCTACACCCGCCACTCTGAAGCGCTGCAACTCATGAACCGTGTCTTTTTCAAGAAACGGGAGATCATCTCATTCCTTGTAATTTTTCTGGTCTTTGAGATCCTGTTCTCCTCTACGGTCATGTACCTTGTCGAGAACGCTGCCCAGCCCGACAAGTTTTCAAGCATCCCGGCGGCCATGTGGTGGGCAGCAATGACGGTTACGACCGTGGGGTATGGTGACATAGTTCCCATAACTCCGTTAGGCAAGACCATCACCGGCATGGTAACGATTGGGGGTGTCTTACTCCTTGCACTTCCCTCTGCAATTCTCGCTTCCGGGTTTATGGAGGAACGGCAGAAAGAGCAGACACACAATAATCATTACGGGACTGAAGCAGGTATTTCGCTACTTGAGCGTGTGGGGACATTAAAAGAGCGCGGGTTGATTAACGAAGAGGAATTTGAAGAGTATAAAACCCTCATCCTCCCACGGTCACGTGAGCACGAGGAAGAAGGGGAAGATAAAAAATAAGGGTAAAGTGCTATTTTAGCCCCTAAATTTCAAATAAAATTTTCCAATAATACTTCTCGGATCAATCATTCAGACGCTCCTAGGGGCTTCGGCAATGCCTCCGCCCCCGCCGCTGTGGCGACCCCCACATAGCGATGCATCCGAATACAGTTTTCACAACACGAAAAATGTATGCCGGCAAAACCTCGGTAACTTTTTCCATTTCAATTTTGGTTACGAGAAATATTCGAAAATATCGTCGTATAAATAAAGAAATTTAGGGGCTGTATTGGCACATTACCCAAAATAATTTAGAATGGTTAAAATACGCCAAACCATGCGACATACGAGATCGCGATCATCACAATGAATACGACAATGAGGATCTTGTATACACAACCGTGACAGATGCCACCCACGGATGCTTTGTGATCGGGATCGTGGGACGATGAGCAAAGACGACATTTGTGTCCGGCATGTTCATGGTGCTCGAATTGTTGATGATGAGTCATACCATCCACATTGATCGTGCGAGCGAAAAAACATACCGAAATATAAAGGGGATATTTTATAGAAAACTGGGCACGCGAAAAAAATATTTCAAAAAAATCCTGAACCGAATAGTAAAAGAGTTCTTCACCAGCCATTCCGCCCCCACCCTATACCGTCTGGTGAAAGTGGGAGGTGGGGATTATCCGAGTTTGGAGCGACTGACGAGTTCATGGGCTGCCTTTGCAGCACCGGCAAGGATCGTATCTTCACCCGGGATCTCACGGTTCAGCATCAGCACCCTGCCATCGCAGATGGTAGTCTCAACTGCGGCCCCGCTGCACGAGTACACGAGATTGGATGTGGCGTTGTGCAACGGAGTGTTGCACGCTGTGTGGGCAGAGACGAGCACGATATCTGCCGGGGCACCCACTGCGAGCGTCCCGGTGCCAAAGCCAAGGACCTTTGCACCGTTTGATGTTGACATTGCAAGTGCCGCAGGTGCAGGAAAAACGGTAGGATCATTCCAGAAGAATTTCTGGAGGAGTGCTGCGGTCTTCATCTCCTCAAACATATCGAGGTTGTTGTTGCTGGCGCAGCCATCGGTACCGAGACAGACATTTGCCCCAGCTGCCATCAGCTGGCGGATGGGCATTGCCCGGTTGGTGGCAAGTTTCATGTTGCTTGCCGGATTATGGGAAGCAGATACACCGTGTTTTCCGAGCAGGGTGCATTCGGCATCATCAAGCCAGCAGCAATGGGCGGCGATAGTTTTTGGGGTGAGGATGCCGCAGTCATCAAGCAGTGCTGCCGGGCGTTTGCCGTGCTGGGAAACACAGTCATTGACTTCCTTTTCCGTCTCAGACAGGTGTATGTGAATTGCAATCTTATGCTCTTTTGCAAACTCTGCACACCACTTTAGTCCTTCGGGAGAGACCGTATAGATCGAATGGGGGCCAACTGCTGCTTTGATTCGCGGGTTGTTCATCGAACGGATCTGTGAGGCAAGTTTCTCGGTGGCCTTGCACTCGCTCTCCCGTTTTTCTGCACTGAAGAGATCGATGAACCCATAAGAGAGGACCGCACGGATACCGGCCTCGTTAACTGCCCGCGCTGCCTCGTCCATCATGAAGTACATGTCGTTGAATGCGGTGGTGCCGGTTTTTATCATCTCAAGACAGGCCAGCTTCGTTCCCCAGTACACATCGTTGCCGGTCAGGTGGGCTTCGAGCGGCCAGATCTTCTGGCTGAGCCAGTCCTGCAGGATCATATCATCTGCATAACCACGGAGCAGGGACATAGCCGCATGGGTATGGGTATTGGCAAGACCGGGGAGTGCAATCGCGCCATCGCCATCGATCACCAGATCTGCTTCACCCTTGTGCTGCACCCGGACTCCTTCCCCAACCGCAGCGATAGCACCACTGTCATTGACAAAAATATCTGCAGCCTTTCCGTCCACCATCACATTTGCAATCAGGATCGATTGCCGTTTGTTTAGTAAATTGTCTATATCGCCCATCATAATCTCCGTTTTAGTCTCATGCCATTTTTTTGATGATCGTGTTTACCAGTTCTTCGGTTCGGTGCCGGTATGACTTTGAGATCTCAAGAATCTCATCATAGGTCAATACCCCTTCAGCTAATCCGTTTGCATAGTTGTCTACAGTGCAGAGTGCGGCAAAATCCATGCCTAGTTCACCTGCAAGGGTGGCTTCAGAGGATATTGTCATGCCAATCAGATCGGCTATCCGTGAGAACGCCCGTATCTCAGCAACAGTCTCAAAACGTGGGCCTTTTGTCTGTATATACACTCCGCAGTGCCGGGCTTCAGGTATGTGGGATGCGAGTTTGTTTGACAGATCCTCAGACAATACGGGAAGTATATGTTCAATTGCGTGATCGTGGATGGAGGGAATTTCGGTCATGCTCATGTAATCGGTGGGAATCACGAGTGAGCCGGGAGTTATCTCCCGGTTCAGCGACCCTGAAGAGCCAAAGGCGACAATCCGGTCCACGCCTTCAATTGCAAGTGCGGCCATGTTCGCCCGGTAATTGATCCTGTGCGGAGGGAGCCCCTGCTGGTGGCGCATCAGCATCACGATATCCCCGCAGAGGAGTTCGACGTTGCCAAACGGCGTGTGCACCTGCAGCTTTTCGAGCTCCGGCAGTTCAGAGAACAGGAGGCTTGTGCCCCCGACAATGCCGAGCATCAGTACATGCCTCCGGCTCGTGTGGACCGTTTACCCGCTAATGTGTTTGATACAGAATGCATGCTCTACCCCCACTTTAAGAATAATTGTCGCGGGAGGCACTAATATTTAGCGAATTTTTTTAAGAAGCATTCCGCAAGCGTAAATTCCTCGCACGTACCAACATCTGGTATGGGCATGTTCGATACGGTCAGCGATGAAACGATCCGGCGAGGGGAATGCACGGACATATACTTCGAGCGCACGGAAGAGACGCTTAAAGCAGAGGGGATCAATCCTCATGTTGTAATGGAGGTGACTGCTACTGCACTTCCCGATACATGGGCAACATTCTGCGGGCTTTCCGATGTGATCGTGCTGCTTGAAGAGGTGCCGGTAACTGTTGATGCGCTACCCGAAGGCACCGTCTTTTACAAAAATGAACCGGTGCTGCGGATTTCCGGAAAATATCGCGACTTCTGCCGCTATGAGACCGCTATCCTTGGTTTTCTCTGCCATGCTTCCGGTATTGCAACTGCTGCAGCCCATGTCAAGCTTGCAGCCCATCACCGACCAGTCTATTCCTTTGGCTCCCGCAGGCAGCATCCCTCGATCGCCCGGATGATCGAACGGGCGGCATGGATAGGTGGAGTGGACGGGGTCTCCAACACCAGTGCAACGGAAGGAATACCGGTTGTAGGTACAATGCCGCACGCATTTGTGATGTGCTACGATAAGCCAGAAGATGCATGGCACTCGTTTGACAAACACGCCCCAAAAGAAGTACCGCGGATAATGCTCTCAGACACGTACTGTGATGAAAAATCTGAATCCCTGCGAGCTGCCAGATGCGGCGCGACAGCAGTCCGGCTCGACACACCGCGTTCGAGGCGGGGCAATATGCGCTCTATTATCGAAGAAGTCCGCTGGGAACTGGATGCACATGGGTATTCCGGGGTTAAGATCTTCTTATCCGGCGGAGTAACAAGAGAAGAAATTATTGCGTATCGCGATATTGTGGATGCTTTCGGGGTCGGCGGGTCCATTGCAAATGCACCAGTGATCGATTTTGCGATGGATATCGTAGAGATTGAAGGAGAGGCAAAGGCAAAAAGGGGTAAACGGAGCGGGGTAAAACAGGTGTATAAATTATCGGGCGGAAAGCGCACGGTGCTCCTAGGGTCTGACAAAAAGCCGCATGGTGCAATTCCGCTGATCGAAGAGTTCATAAAAGACGGTGCGATAACAAAGAGATCGGAAATGGGAGAAGCCCGTTTCCGGGTGCTAAACTGGCTTAAATCCACGGCAGCATCAGAGAAATAATTTTTCGGGGAAATTCCCGTTTTATCTCCCGCCCTTTTTTAAAGCCCAATTCTTTTAACCTATGGCATCCTACTAAAGAGGAGCGGGCTGGTAGATCAGTGGTAGATCGCTCCCTTGGCATGGGAGAGGCCGCGGGTTCAATTCCCGCCCAGTCCACTCATT
>Ga0194039_1001355_pt1 | contig 13173 bp, 11 predicted proteins | sample JunL228m_MetaG_FD_148679 | JGI IMG/M metagenome (GOLD analysis project Ga0194039, IMG submission 148679) | Anoxic zone freshwater microbial communities from boreal shield lake in IISD Experimental Lakes Area, Ontario, Canada - Jun2016-L227-8m | ecosystem: Environmental > Aquatic > Freshwater >...
GAGGCGTAGCATGGAACACAACAGGTACACCCACAACATCAGACAGTAAAACCACTGACAGTTCAGGAACAGGATCTTTTACCAGCAGTATCACAGGACTGACTTGCAACACTGCTTACCACGTTCGTGCTTATGCCACAAACAGTGCAGGTACAAGCTATGGAAGTGAAGTTGATTTTACATCTTCTGCTTGTAGTCCTACTGTCACCACTACCTCAATCTCAAGCATTGCTCAAACTACCGCTTCTAGTGGCGGAAATGTAACTGCTGATGGTGGAGCAACAGTTACCGCTAGAGGCGTAGCATGGAACACAGCAGGTACTCCAACAATCTCAGGTAGTCACACTTCTGATGGAACAGGAACAGGATCTTTCACTAGCAGTATCACAGGATTGACTTGCAACACTGCTTACCACGTTCGTGCTTATGCCACAAACAGTGCAGGTACAAGCTATGGAAGTGAAGTTGATTTTACATCTTCTGCTTGTAATGTCATTCCTACAGTCACTACTCCATCTTCTGATTCAGTAACAGCTACAACTGCTACTCTTGGAGCAACGGTTACATCTCTCGGAGTTCCTAATTCTATCTCTCGAGGTACTTGTTATGCTACTACAGCAAATCCAACTACAAACTGTTTAGCTGAAGGAGGAACGACAGCTTCCGCGTTCACTCATTCGAGGACAGGGCTTTCTGCAAGTACCGCATATTACTATCGTGGTTATGCTACAAACGCAACTGGTACTGCGTATTCAGCTGATGGAACTTTTACAACTCCATCTGCTTGCGCTGGATCAATAATCGCTGGATATTGTTGGTATCCAGCTGCTGTAAAAAATCAAACTTGCAATACTTTCTGTTCTACTTATAGTCATGGTGCTTGTACAAATGCAACTATAAACTACAACCAAGAAGTTTCCATATGTAATACTCTTTGGCCAGGGGCTGCGATAGGTGGAAATTCTGGAACTATTACTCCTAGAAGAGTTGCCGGAGGTACTTGTTATGTTCAAGGTGTTCCTAGCGCTCCTACTACTAACTATACTAAGACAACATGCACTTCAGCAAATGCAAATCATATCAGTGCTTGTGTGTGCGCATATTAATTTGAATTATGCTTACGATTTTTTATGAAAAATAAAAAACAGAAGGGAATAGCTGCATTGCCTACAGTGATAATTTTAGGGATGCTTACTTTAACAATAGCTGTTGGTATTACTTCTGTTGCACTTACAGAATCGTTCATTTCTCAAGGTTCTTCTTTTTCTGCACGAGCACTTTCTTATGCCGAAGCAGGAGCACGAGATGCTCTATTGAAAATTTCCAGAAATAAAAATTATTCTTGTGCAACAACAGATTGTTATTCTATAGATTTTGTTACAGATGGATGTTCTCTTAGTAGTGGCTGTGCAAAAGTTTCTATATCTGGAGCTTCTGGAGATACAGCAAACCCAAAAGTTATAACTTCAAAAGGAATTGTAAATTCAAGCGTGCGTACAATACAAATAAATGTGGTTTTAGACAGTGGTACTAACGATCCATCACTCCAATATGGCCTTATTACTTCTACCACATGGACGGAATTAACAGATTGATTGTTTTTAGTATTTTTTTACATAAAATTAGTTAACATTTCATATTTTTATATGATATAATATGGTGTAATACTTATATGAGTTCAGCGCAGAAAAAGATTTTAATAATAGAAGACGACAAGCCGCTTGCACGAGCACTCGAACTCAAGCTTCTTCATGAGGGTTTTTCTGTCAAAAGTCTTTCAAACGGAGAAGATGTATTTTCCACCTTAGAGGCGGAGAAGTTCTCATTGATAATTTGCGATCTAGTGATGCCCAAGGTAGATGGTTTTCATGTACTCCAGATAATTAAAGAAAGGAAAATAAATATTCCTGTAATTATTCTTACCAATCTCAGTCAGGCTGAGGACGAGAAACACATTCGGGATCTTGGGGCTAAAGAATTTTTTATAAAATCTAACACGCCATTATCAAAAATTGTAACTTATATAAAAGAAAATATTTAGGAATCTATAAATATGAAATTTAATGATGATACAATAAAAAAAATACTTTTAGATGGCAATTATGTTACAGAAGATGATGTTAAAAAAGCAGAGGATTATGCCAAAGAGCATAGAGTTTCTATGATTGAATTTTTGCTTACAGAGGGAATTACAAGTACAGATATAATAGGTCAAGCAATAGCGGAATCAATTGGAGTTCCTTATTCTAATTTGACTGTTAAACAGCCATCCAAAGAACAAGTCTTGCTTATTCCAGAAGAGGTAGCGAATAAGTTTAGAGTGGTAGTGTTTAGTCAAGAAGATGAAAAGATCGTTGTTGCTACGGATGAACCAAAAAAAGAAAATTTAAAAAAAGAAATAGAGCTTTTATTCCCAGACAAAGAGATTGAAATCACTTTTTCATTACCAGATGATATAGACGCGATTTTTATCAATTATCAACAAGGGCTCGAAACTCAGTTTTCAAAACTTCTTGAAAGCAAGGGTCGCGTAGCACCAGAGATTGTAGATCAAATTTTAGAAGACGCTTTTCTGTTGAAAGCTTCAGATATACACTTTGAGCCAGAAGAAAAAGAAGTCAGAATTCGTTTTAGAATTGATGGTATTTTACATGATGCAGGACAGATGCCGAAAGAATACTATGAAAACATAGTAAATAGAATAAAAGTTCAAGCTAAACTACGCATTGATGAACATTTTAGTTCGCAAGATGGAGCTATTCGTTTTGTTTCGAAAAATCATTCTCAGCCTATTGATTTACGTGTTTCGATAGTTCCTACTCTTGATGGTGAAAAAGTTGCTATTAGAATCCTGTCTTCTTATATTAGGGATCTTACGTTGACTGATATTGGTTTGTCTAAAGAATTGCATGATCAGATAATAAAAAGCGCAAAGAAACCTTTTGGAATGATTCTCGTTACTGGTCCGACTGGTAGTGGAAAAAGTACTACTTTATATTCAATAATAAAGATTGTTAATACTAGAGAAAAAAACATAACAACGATTGAAGATCCTGTCGAATATAAAATTCAGGGAGTTAATCAAATCCAAGCGAATACCCAGACAAATCTTACCTTTGCCAAAGGGCTAAGATCAATTTTACGACAAGATCCGAATATTATTCTTGTTGGAGAAATCCGAGATTTAGAAACTGCTGACATTGCAGTAAATGCGTCTCTCACCGGACATCTGTTGCTCTCCACTTTTCATGCAAATAACGCAGCGACAGCTATTCCTCGTTTTGTTGAAATGGGAGTTGAACCATTCCTCGTTGGTTCTACTATTGAACTTGTTATTTCACAACGCTTAGTTAGGAGGATTTGTGATTCTTGTAAAGTTAGTTACGATTTATCAAAAAAAGAGATTGATGGTTTTGGGGAAGAAGTAAGCAAACATTTCAAAGAAAAATCCTTTACCCTTTATAAGGGCAAGGGTTGTCAGTCTTGTTCAAAGACGGGTTTTAGAGGACGTATTGGTGTTTTTGAATTTTTAACGACTTCTCCAGAGTTACAGGATTTAATAGCAAAAAGTCCATCTACAAAAGAAGTTGCTAAGCTTATTCGAGATCAAGGTTTTAAATCTATGTTTGAGGATGGTGTAGAAAAAGTGAAAGATGGGATAACGACTATCGAAGAACTGATTCGTGTAGTAAATTCGTAATATTATACATATGAGAGAAATTAAACTACGAAAATCTTATGAAAAGGAAGGATTTAAATATCCAGTATTTGAGTATAGGCCTGATTGGCCATATATAAGTGTTGGCTTTGGTGATGAGAGAGATTATTTTATAGAAAATCTAAGTTTGCTTATTTCATCTGGAATGGGAATTTTGAATGCGTTAGATGCTGTAAAAAATTCAGTGAAAAGTAGAAAAATGAAAAAAATTACTGTTGTAATACAAAACATGGTTGAATCAGGAATGCCATTGTGGAAATCTTTTGAAGAAACTAAATTTTTATCAGGTAGAGATGTTTCTCTTATTCGTTCTGGAGAAGAAGCTGGAAGATTGCCAGAACATTTAAACTTGGTTACTATCCAGCAAAACAAAGAACGTAAATTTAAATCACGTCTTAAGTCTGCTCTTTTATATCCCGGAATAGTTTTATTGTTAGCGCTTATTGTGGGGTTGGGGAGTGCTTGGATGATATTGCCGAATCTAATTAATGTTTTTAATCAGGGGAATGTAGTCCTACCTTTGAGTACTAGAGTTTTAATTTGGTTAGGAACATTTTTGAAGATATATGGTTTTTTCATTATTCCTAGTGTTATTTTGATTATCTGTATTTTGGTTTATCTTTTTTATTTTAATAAAAAAACAAAATTTATCGGAGATTTTACTTTGTTTAATATTCCGGGTATTAAAAAATTAGTTCAAGGAATAGAACTAGCTAGATTTGGATATATCAGCGGAGCGCTTTTGCAGGCTGGTTTTCAAGTCGGAGAGACTCTTGAGTCGGTAAAAGAAGGAACGAATTATCGTTCCTATGCTAGATTCTATGATTATCTTGGAAAAAGCATAGAAAAAGGAGACTCTTTTAAATCTGCATTTTTAAAAAATCCAAAATCAGATCGATATATTCCAATACCTATACAGCAATTAATCATGTCATCAGAAAAGTCTGGTAGATTATCAGAAACCCTAATAAAGATAGGAATAATTTTTGAAGAAAAAACAGAGGCTATGTCTCAGGACCTAGCGACGGTTTTAGAACCCATTGTACTCATTGTTGTTGGATTGATTGTAGCTTTAGTTGTTTCAGGTATTATGGGTCCTATTTATGGATTATCACAAATGTAAAAAAGAAGGTTTTTCCTTAGTGGAAATAGTTGTTGTTTTAGGTATTTTTGCGCTTTTATTTTCTATTTCAACGTCTGTTTATAATAATTTTAAATCACATAGCAATTTAGAAATAACAGTAAATGGTGTGGTGGAGGCGATACGAATGGCTCAATCAAATGCACAGTCAGGAAAAGGGGATTCAAAATGGGGAATGAAAATAGTTACGAATAAAGTTGTTGTTTTTAAGGGTGATAATTATACGAGTAGAGATGTTTCTTTTGATGAGTCCTTTGGTTTTTCTGGTGAGGTTGTCACAGGAGGTGTTTCTGAAATAGTTTTTGAAAAATTAACAGGTACGACTTTGACAACAGGCACGATAATTCTTACAAGTAACACAGAAAATAAAAATATTAACGTAAATGAAAAAGGCACGGTTACATACTAAGGGTTTATTTATTTTAACTAGAAGATTTAATCTAGGTGGATTTTCATTGGTTGAACTTTTGGTGTCAATTTCTATTTTTTTAGTTTTTGTTATTGCAGTAACAAACACTATGGGAAAAGTTACTCTTGAAACAAGAAGTTCTGCTAATAGAGAAAGAGCGGTAGTTTTAGCAGAAGAAGCGCTTGAAGCAACTAGAAATATTCGCGACTCTGCAAATGGATTTGCAAATTTACCTGATGGTACTTATGGGCTTGTTTCTTCTGGAAATATTTGGAATTTTTCAGGTTCATCTGACAACACAGATATCTTTAATAGAGCTATAAATATTTCTACCATAAGTAGTAATCAAAAAAAAGTTGTATCTACTGTTTCGTGGGCGGATCAGACTTCTCCGACTAATACTATTTCTTTAAAAACATATCTTACGAATTGGCGGGCACCCCTTAACATTGGTATTACTATAGATAAAACAGTTGTTGGCGGTACAAAAGTTCCAAGTGATTTTTTACCTTATAATTTAACGACAAATGTTTTGGATAATACCGTAGACCCTCCAATACTTCAAAGTGTAGATATTCCAATTGTTTTTTCACCATCTACTATGACAGGTTTGAGTCCTGGCGTTTATACTTTTTTAACAACCAGTGATCCAGATTATAATTTGAGTCTTTCGTCTGCCTGTCTTGGAAATTCTATTACTCTTACAAATGGAGCGATGGCTTGTACTATTACCTATACAGCAAATAGTATCCCTTGCACGGGTACTCCTTGGGGAACTATGGCAGATGGAACTTCCAACACTGCTTATCAAACATCTTCTGTAAATTATCCAAGCTTGTGTGTTTCCGAGACAAGAACATGTACTGCTGGGACATTATCAGGAACATATACTAATACTTCATGTACAGTAAATTCGATTCTTCCAACAGTTTCAACTACAACCCCAATAACAAACATTACTAGGACGACAGCTACTGGTGGAGGAAATGTAAATTCAGATGGTGGGGCATCAGTGACTGCGCGTGGTATTGTTTGGAGTACTTCAATTAATCCAACTATTGCTCTTACAACCAAGACAAACAACGGGACAGGAACGGGGGTATTTTCTAGTAATATAACTTCACTTACCTGCAATACCCTTTACCATGTTCGTGCATATGCTACGAATTCTGTTGGAACTTCATATGGATCTGATGTAACATTTACGACGTCGGCATGTAGTAATATTATTTTTGTTGCACAAAATGCGGCCAATGGTACTACGGTTACTATTCCAGCTCACAACGTAGGTGATTTGTTGGTAGTATTTGCTTACAGAAGTAGTAGTAATTCTCTTCCAACTGTTCCATCGGGTTGGACGACTATTAATACATCTGGGTCCTCTAGTAACTCGAGTTCTCTTGCTTATAGAATAGCTACAGGTAGTGATTCTGGTAGTGGTTGGTCAAATGCTACTCAAGTAATTGTGCAAGTATATCGTGGAGTTTCTGCTAGTCCGATTGGGGTCAACGGATTTCAACATGCCAACAGCACGACTGTCACATATCCGGCTCTTTCACTTAGCGTTACTGATGGTACTTCTTGGGTGATTGGTTTTGCTGGGGATGCAAACAATAGTACTCCTATTGAAATTGCTCCGACTGGGATGACAGCTCGTGCAGATATTGTTGGGGCATCAGCAGAAGCTTCTGGTCACGACACCAACGGAGGAGTTTCTTCTTGGACTGCTAAAAATGTAATAATAAGTGCAGGAAATGTTAAATGGAGCGCTAGAACCTTAGAAATAAAATCTAATTAAATTTTTTGAGAAATGAAAACGAAAATTATTAAAAATAAAAAAGGATTTAGTTTACTTGAGACAATCATTTATATTGCAATATTTAGTATGATTATTACCACGATCGTTTCTTTTGGAACTAATATGACAACTTCACGATTGAACAATCAGAATATTCTTGAGGTAAATGATCAAGGAAGAAATGTGATGAAAACGATAACTCAAACTCTTCGCAATGGAAGTCAAATCAATAGTCCTACGACTTCAAATACTTCTTCAAGCTTAAGTCTAGTAACTAGTTTACCAGCCACTAGTCCTACTGTTTTTTCGGAAAGTGGTGGTGTGCTGTATGTTACGGAAGGAACGGGATCTCAAATCGCGCTAACAAACAATAAAGTTATTGTAAGCAATCTACTTTTTTCTAATTTTTCTCGTCCGAATACTCCTAATATAATAAAAATCAGTTTTACTTTAACAAGTTCTGGAGCTAGTGGTGGATCAGGTGGGACTTATTCTTTTACTTTTAATAGTAGTGCGCAAATTAGAAAATAATATGCAAAAAAATTTTATTTCAAAATTTAAAAAAGCTTGCTCTGTGAAGCCTTGGCGAAGTAGGGGATTCTCAACATTACTTGTTGTTATACTACTAGGCAGTGTCGCTTTAACTTTAGCGTTAACTCTTTCCACAGGAAGTTTTTGGTCAATAAGAGGAAGTATAGATACAAAAAATTCCAATCAAGCAAAATCACTGGTGAATGCTTGTGCAGAAGTGGCACTAGAAGTAATACGAGAAAATAATAATTACACGGGAACCAACAATGTTACCTTAAATAGCAATACATGTAGTTATACTATTACAAATACTGGAAGCACGACAAGGGGGATTGCAGTTTCTGGTACGGTAAATGGAATAACACGTAAATTGAATATTATTACAAACTCCTTTAATCCTTTAGTTATATCTTCCTGGCAAGAGATATAGTGTTGATTTAGTATATTTTCTTTTATATTTGGTATAATCATTATATGAATAATTATTTTTTAAATAAGAAGGTTCTAATATCAGTAGTTATTATATGTGTTTTTATTATTTTCATAATTCTTGGATTTTTTTATTTTAAACAACCAGAAACAAAATCAATAGGTGAAATTACTTATGGTTATCAGAATTGGCCTGGCGTTCTACCTTATTTAATTGCCTATGATCAGGGATTCTTTAATGAAAAAGGACTGAAAGTAAATTTGGTAAAAGAAGAAAGTTATGTTAAGGAAATAGAAAATTTAACATTAGGAAAAACAGATTTTGTCGGAGATATCGCTCTTATTGATGTAGTAAAAGAAGTTAGTCATGGAAACAATCTTAAGGTAGTTTTGGCCACGGATTATTCTAATAGAGCTGATGGTATAGTTGCTAGAAAAGATATTGACATGGTATCTAAATTAAAAGGCAAGAGAGTAGCAGTAGAAGAAGGGACATTAGGTGAATATTTGCTTTATGATGCTTTAAAGAAAAACAATCTTTCTTTGTCTGATTTAAAAATAGTAAATCTATCAGCCCAAGAAGGAGCGCAGGCATTTATTCGTGGAGAAGTGGATGCTGCTGTTACATATGAACCTGATCTAAGTCAAGCTGTTGCTGGTGGCAATGGTTTGCGCCCTTACACCTCACTTTCTTCTCCCGGATTGATTATAGATGTTTTAGCTTTTCGACCTGACTTTGTTGCAAAAAATCCAGATAAAGTTTCTGCTGTGGTAAGTGCTTATATAAAAGCGATGGATTTTTTTAATGCTAATCCAGAGAAATCATATATTATAGGTGCGAATTATTTTGGAATAACGCCGGCAGAATTCAAAGATCAATTAGCAGGGATAAAATTGATGAACAAGGAAGACAATAATCTAGCAATGTCTTACAAAACTAGCGTTGAATCTCTACATGGAGCTGTAATACAAGCAAATGAATTTCTAAAAAATAAAGGAACAATAAAAGACAATGTTGATTCAATAGAGATCATAGATCCTAAATTTATTCGCGAATTGAACAAATAATTTATGTCAATAAAAATAAAACTTACTTTAATAATAATTGGGACGATCATCGTTGTCAGTTTGCCTTCAGTTTTCTTTATCTATCAACAGAATAGTAAAATTTTAACAGAGCATTTAAATGCAGATATGAGAAGTAAAATAGATTATAGTTCTCAATTAGTTAATTTTTATATGGGTAGAGTTGAGGACAATCTTTCCAATTTGGCGAAAGACCCAATAGTTTTAAGTGCTTTAGAGACAAAAAATCCAGCAACATTAAAACAAGTTTCAGAAAAAATGACGACGATAAATGATGCTGTTGGGGTTATAGAAAATATTGGGCTTCATCGGGTTGTTGATTCAAGGTGCGTCGCACTTTCTGCTGATAAATATTCTTTGGTGACCATAGGAAATGATTTTTCCGACAGAGATTATTGTAAGGGGATAATAAAAACAAAATCAACCTATATCTCTTCATCTTTTATAAGTGTTGTTAGTAAAAACATAGTTTTAGGAATGGTTGTTCCTGTGAACAATTCAAATGGTCAAATGGTCGGGTATGTTTTGGGCGTTGTTGATTTGAAAGAATTACGTGGTTATCTATGGGATTTGCAAGAAAATAGCAAAATAGAATTGTTAGATCGTTATGGTGTGATGTTTTTAAACACCGCGGAAAAGATAGATTCATTGGATGGACTACCAAGCGCAGAAAATATAGAATTAGGTAAAATTGAAAAAGCACTGGAGGGGGATCAAAAAGAGGGATATTTTATTGATGATGACAATTTTGTTGGATATAAATTCAATGGTTTTTCAACTATAATTTTTGAAAAATCAATGACGGATTTGTCAACTTTAATAAATACATTGAATATAACAATACTTCTTTCTATATTAGTAGCAATTATTTTGATGATAATAGTTATTTATTTATTTACAAAATCAATTTCTGACAGGATTTCAAATCTTAGTAAGATTTCACAAGAAATTTCCTCTGGTAAATTTACTGATATCAAATTTAATGAAAAGGATATTAAAGCAAAAGACGAAATAGGAATTTTGGCGAAATCCTTTAACAATATGGCTCTTAATTTAAAAGATCTATATGAAAATTTAGAAAAAAAAGTAAAAGAAAGGACCGAAAAATTGGAAGAATCAGAAAATATTTTAAAAAAGACATTAGATGATTCGGAGCGTGTCAATAAGCTGATGGTTGGACGAGAGTTAGAAATGATAAAATTAAAAAAGGAGATGGCTGAACTCAAAGAAAAAAAATAATATGAGAATCAAGAATAAAATAAATATTAGTTTTACCGCGACTTTTATTTTAGTGGTTTCTCTTGTTGCTCTGATTATAGGTATTTATGTTACAGGTACTATCAAAAAGAATATCTTTGCTTATATTAATTCAAGTAATATTGCAAAAGCTGAACATACAAGGATGTTTATCCAAGACCAAGAAAGAATGGCTGTTGTCTTGGCTGCGGCATCTGTTTATAGAGATTTCTTAAAAGAACCGGATAAGAGTAGTCAATATCAAACCATAAAAGACAAGATATACAAGCGTTTTACGAGAACTCAAGAAGCCGATCCTCAGATTTATGAGATTTTTATAATAAATGCCAATGGCAACATAGAAGCATCTTCTAATAAAATAAACGAAGGACTAGACAAGTCAGAAGACCCGTATTTTGCTGAAGCAAAAAATGATGTATTTTTAAAAGATATTTATTTTTCAGAAACAATTAAAAAAATAAACTATACAATTTCTGCACCAATAAAAGATGACAATGGTGATCTTCTTGGTGTCTCGGTTTTGAGATATTTTCCCGATAATTTGTTTATGATAGTAAAAGATGACAACAAGATAGCTAATTCTGAAGAGAATTTTTTAATAAATAAAGAAAAATTTTTTATTACACCATCTAAATTTCTTGGAGAAGGAGTTGTTTTAAAACAAAAAGTTGAAACAGAAAATGCAAATGATTGTTTTGATAAAAACGAAATGGAATATGTTAAAAAAAATGGGTATACTGGGATATCAGAAGTGTTTGGTTCTCAAATATCAGAAGCCAAAGATTATCGCAATATTGATGTTATAGCGACACATGCCTATATACCAGAAACAGGGTGGTGTCTTATTACAAAAGCTGACAAGAATGACCTTCTGTCTTTTCGTGTCGGTCTAGTAATTACACTTGTCTTGATTTTTGCTGTAGCTGAGCTCCTCTTTCTATTGATTGGGTTTTTTGTTTCAAGAAAAATTACAAACCCAATAAAAATATTACAAATGGGAATTGAAAAAATAAAGCAAGGCAATTTTGATTTTAAACTAAATATAAAAACAAAAGATGAAATAGGCAATCTGTCTAGTGCTTTTGATATTATGACTACAGCAGTTAAGGAATCTATTTTAAATATAAATAAAAAAGTAGAAGATAAAACAAAGGGACTTGTTTTTAAGAGTAAGGAGATAGAAGATCAAAAATTAGCTATTTTAAACATTTTAGAAGATGTGGAAAAAGAAAAATCAAAGGCTGAAAGTTTAGCAGAAGATCTGGAAAAATTTAAGCTCGCAGTTGATAATGTTTCAGATCATATCGTTATCACGGACCAAGACGGTATAGTTATTTATGCCAATAGGGCAGTTGAGACAATAACTGGTTTTAGACTAGAAGAGGCAATAGGTAAGAAAGCTGGTAGTTTGTGGAAGTTGCCAATGCCATTAGAATATTACAAGAATCTATGGAATGTTATAAAAGACCAAAAGAAAGTTTTTACCAGTGAAATACAAAACAAGAGAAAGTCTGGCGAAATCTATACTGCTATTATAAGCATCTCTTCTGTTCTTAATGATAAAGGAGATATTCTTTATTTTGTTGCCGTAGAAAGAGATATTACTAAAGAAAAGGAGATAGATAAAGCAAAGACAGAATTGATCTCTCTTGCTTCTCACCAGCTCCGTACTCCTTTATCATCCATAAATTGGTATGCTGAAATGCTCCTGGCAGGGGATGCAGGAGTGATTAGTGATGAACAAAAAAAATACATAACTGAAATAGCTATTGGAAATAAACGCATGGTAGACCTAGTTGATGATTTGCTTAATGTATCTCGCCTAGATATGGGAACTTTCAAAGTTGAAGCGAAATTGGTCAATGTATTAGAATTGGTAAAAAGTGTTTTAAGTGAAAGTAAACCAGATATTTTAACAAAAAAACTTGTAATCGAAGAAATATACGGCAAAGACATTCCAGAATTCTCTGCCGATGAAAAGTTGTTGCGTATGATCTTCCAGAATTTAGTATCAAATGCTGTAAAATATACACCACCTTCTGGAACAATAAAAATAAGTATATTAAAATTTAATTTTAATAACATAAACAATGGTGAAGATTTTGGTGGCAAAAGAATAAATGAAGAAAGTTTAGTATTCTCAGTATCAGATACTGGTATGGGTATCCCAGCTAATCAGCAAGATAAAATTTTCTCTAAACTCTTTAGGGCAGACAATGCAAAAGAATTAGAAACAGAGGGGACAGGGCTTGGTTTATATGTTGTTAAATCTATTATTAATCAATCTAGTGGTTTGGTGTGGTTTAAGTCAGAAGAAAGTAAGGGGACTACTTTTTATGTGGCTTTTCCTATTAGTGGAATGAAAATTAAGAATCAAGATAAAAAACTTATTAGTAATAGTTTATAATCATTTTATGATAAATCAAAAAAAAGTTGTGTTAGTAGTAGAAGATGAAAGGCCACTTTTAGAAGCAATAAAATTGAAGTTAGAAAAAAATAATTTTGAAGTTGTGACTGCTCGTTCCATAGATCAGGCAAAAGAATACGTAGATAGTCTTACAAAAATTGACGTCATCTGGCTTGATCATTATTTGATTGGTAAAGGTAATGGACTTGATTTTATTGTTTGGTGTAAAGAAGAAAATAATGTTAAATGTAATTCTGTGCCGATCTTTGTAGTTTCAAACACAGCGAGTGCTGATAAAGTTGCGTCATATATTAGTTTAGGTATTAAAAAATATTTTGTTAAATCAAATCACAAACTAGATGAGATTATTACAGAGATATCAAAAAGTTTATTGTAT
>Ga0194039_1001357_pt1 | contig 13164 bp, 6 predicted proteins | sample JunL228m_MetaG_FD_148679 | JGI IMG/M metagenome (GOLD analysis project Ga0194039, IMG submission 148679) | Anoxic zone freshwater microbial communities from boreal shield lake in IISD Experimental Lakes Area, Ontario, Canada - Jun2016-L227-8m | ecosystem: Environmental > Aquatic > Freshwater >...
TTGTTGTTCAAGGATCTCACCCACCTGGAGTGAACTGCCCGGCTGTTCGAAGCATTCAATTACAGCGAGTTTATCCAATAGAAGTCCAATCAAGGTACTTTTAGCACGTGATTGCTTCTCTTCTTTGCCACTGTTTGAGAGGGATTGATAGGCATAGGTGATCCCGGATCGTTAGCCAGTTTGGTAAACTATTGCCGCCATGCTAGTTGGATCCTCGTTATGTGTATCATAGAACACATAACGAGGATATTTTTTTAAGTCTGATAATAATGGACTGTTTATAAATTTAGCCGAGATACAAGGAGATTAGATTGGCCTCGTTATGGGTTCACGGGACTGGAGGGGACTGGGAAAAAGCATTTGCTCTTGATCCTGGCATTGTAAAGAAGTCAAGATGGTCCGTGGCTGAGTATTTTGTAAAAGATTTGCATAGAACAATTAATGCAGGGGCATTATATGCTCCACGCTTTAATTTTGATCGCGAGGAACAAAAGAAATTTTCCGATTGGATGCTTGAAAATACGCTCTCTTTTGATAAACTCAGTGAATATTCTTTTGAATTCATTTTTTGTTGTACAGGGTTAGGGGAGGTTAAATTAGTTAAATGCACCCCACTTGGTTGTTCAATCGATTTATCAGATTACGATAACTGGTGATAAAGTAATTTCTTTGGAAGGTTGATTCACGAATAATGTGTGGCATGGGATTTACTGGAATCTTGTCTCCACTGCATAGTCGACCTATTTCGTATCTAGGGCAATTATCTACTTGCTCTCTAGGCCCTCAACATCCTCTTCCATTTCCTGCTACGTTTATTTTCTTTTAGGTCCCGCATTTTCTTCCTTTCAACACCAACACATACTCAATCAGCGATCAAACTATCCCATGTCAGCCGCTAAAAAACACGATATTCATGAAAAACGACATATCATGCACCAATGGCTTAAACAACACTGACAGGAAATAAAAAGAGTGGGGGGGGAACGAATGTCGTCGAGTGGAAGAAATTTAACTGCTGCCAATAATGTTTCCGGATAATATTTTGATTCAACAATTTTAATACTCATTAAAGATGACGTTAACTCATTTGATTAAGCGTAAAGGATTTATGGAATGCCCAAAAATTTTACATTCTTATCTGAAAATTGGGAAGAAGAACTATTAAACTTGACCAGTGGGGCCATCGAATGTGCTATTGCATCTGCATATCTTACACCGTACGGTGTTGATTTTCTTTCAAAGATATCAGATATACTTGCAAAATCCACACATAAATACCAAAAATCAAAAATTAAAGTAATTTTAAGTGATAAATTTGCGCCTACTTCTGAAAAAAGACTTCACATTTTAAATAAAATTCGTGAACTCCCCAGCGTGGAAGTTAAAATTTATTGCGAGAGAGAATTTCTCCATCAAAAAAATTACATTTTTAAAACAGAAGATGAAATCAGGGTTGTTGTTGCATCTGCAAATGTCACATCATCTGGCTTTTTTAGAAACCTGGAATGGGGAGTACGGTCAATCCATAAAACAGATGATCCCGAAGCAATAAAATTGATCTCACAATTTGAGAAGTTATGGGAAAAAGCAAAACCGGTTGATGAATTTATAGGGGTGAATGTTATGAATGTAGTGCCGAAATTTGGAAAGGGGGATAATGTTCGTATTATAAGTAGCGATAGAATCGGAACAATAAATGAAATACTCATGCGTGATGGAAACATTGCATACAAAGTTACTCTTGATGGCAAATCGACTACATACCAAGAGAAATATTTGGAGAAATACATCGATTTTGATGATCAAATTGTATCCAGTTTTCAAAATCGGGAATTTAAAGGATTGAATGAATATCATCTTTTTCAAACATGGTTTCGATTGAAACGACCAATAGAAGGAAATTATTATAGTTACTTAGCTAGTCGAACTCTGTTTAATCCTTATCAATTTAAACCATTGAGCAAATTTTTATCTCCCGGTTCCGAAAATCGACTTTTTATTGCTGATGAAGTTGGAACGGGGAAAACAATCGAAACTGGAATAATTCTAACTGAACTTATCGCAAGAGGGCAAATTGATCGGCGCAGCCCGATACTCATTGTTTGCCTTAATTCTTTAGGCCCAAAATGGATAAAAGAGCTAAAGAAACGATTTAATTTGAATTTTTATCTTCATGACGGAAAATCGCTGCACTATACTTTAAAATCGATAAAAAATAATGGCGTTTTTCCTGAAGGCATGCAATGGGGTATTGTAAGCATACAGTTAATTCGCACAGATCCCCACCTCGAAACGCTCCATGAAATTGCTGCTGCTCGCGAAGTCCCTATTTGGGCAATCACAATTATTGATGAATCTCATTATATGAGGAATAATACAACAGATAGCTTCGATGTTGGAGTTACACTCAGTAGTTTATCTGAAATGATGCTGATGCTTTCTGCAACTCCCCTGAATCTGAAAGACGACGACCTTTTTAATCAAATGCACATTCTAAATCCCGCGATGTTTCCAGATCTTCAGACATTTAATGCTCTGCTTTCACCGGTTAAATCTATAAACCGCTGCCGAAGATATCTGAAACAAAAAACAACAGAAGTATTTGAGACTCTGATAAATGAATTAAAAAACCTGGAGTCCGGCCCTCTTGGTTCCGCCATAACGTTCCATCCCGGAATAATCAAACTTCGTAAACGTCTTGTAATAAATTATTCCTTAACCAACGATGAAATAGCATATTATGATCGATTGCTTGTTTCACTGAGCCCGCTTGATAATTCTTTTACACGAACACTGAAACGAGAAGCCCTCAAACATCAGGTTATTCGGGAACCATTAAAAGTCCCCGTTCAATTAAGCCCTGAAGAAAAAAATTTCCATGATGCAGTTATAACACTGACCGAACATGCCTTTCTGGCTAAAGGCGGAAGTCCTATAGTTTTAGGTTTTGTAACAAATACCACACGTCGTATGGTGAGTAGTTGCATTCCTGCAATGCGTGAATATCTTTCGTGGTGCTTGAAGAATAAAACGATGATTATCAGTGAAACCTTTAATGAAGACCCCGATGATGACGGGGAACTTAAAACAGCGTCCCTTCCAAAAATAATTGAAGAACAATACCAAAAATTACAGGAAATGGCGATAAAAATGAGTGATGATGATACCAAATATAATGAATTAATTAAATTAATCAAACAAATGCAAGGAAATCTTTACAACCCTCAAATAATCGTTTTTAGTTTTTTTATCGGAACTCTTCGATATCTCAAGGATAAATTGTCTAAAGATGGGTATCGTGTAGACTTGATTAGTGGCGAGATTCCTGTACTATCAGATGGGATTCAAAAAAGCAGGTATGAAATAATAGATGCATTCGAAAGGAAAGAATTTGATATTCTTTTGTCAAGTGAAGTCGGGGGAGAGGGGCTTGATTTCCAGTTTTGCCAGGCAATTATCAACTATGATCTTCCCTACAACCCGATGCGTGTTGAACAACGAATTGGCCGCATTGACCGGTTCGGACAAAAATCCGAGAAAATTTTTATTGCCAGTATGTATATCAGGGATACCGTTGACGAAAAAATATATTCGATACTGTATGAACGTATAAAACTTGTCCAGGATAGTATTGGTGCATTGGAACCAATTCTCGGAATGAAGCTTAATGATTTTCAGCGGGATATCATCAGCGGACAATTGTCCGATGAACAATTAAATTTGAGAACGGGAGAACTGGAATTAGCCGTCGAACAAGCAAAAATCGAAATGGCACATTTTGAAAATGACCGAAAGGAACTCATGGGGGATGATTATTTCACCCATCCACTTCATAACCTTGATAAAAGGACTGAATTTGTTCACCCATCGGATGCTGTTTTTTTAACCCAATTATGCTTATCTCAGTGGGAGAAATGTAATTTCGCACCAATTGATGACAATCGTGGGAAAATTACTTTGTCAAAAGAGGTTACTGCCAAACTTGAGATGTTCACTAGGCGTCCGGGATCAGAAGGTAGTTATGATGAATTACAGTTGTTATTAAAAGGGAAATATCCGATTTCAGTAGTATTCAATGGAAATCTTGCAGACCAATACGCTGATTCAGTCTTTCTTCCACCCTGCGGTTTCTGGATAAAATTTTTACTCCATGAACTTGAGTCACAGGGTAATATTTTCAGAGTGTTCTCATTCTCAAGAACTGGCGTAGACCTTTCGCTTGAAAATGGCCAGTACATTCTGCCTTTATTCGAAATAAAATTAGAAGGGTTTAGGATTGAATTGGATATTGCAGCTGTGCCATTACGACTAACAGATGGACTAATACCATCCTGCAATTACCGAGCTCTCTCGCGTCTGATTGGGCAAAAGGCTATTGATCATCTGCCTTGTTCAGATGCCTCATCAATCAGGGATGTAAATGACCTTATTGATATGTGCCGTAGTACTCTTGAACAGCAGATAGAAGTTGATATGGACCAATTAAAGGCTGAAAACAAATACCGGATTAATGCCCGCATAAACTCCCTAAAGCGTGGGTCGGAACTGAGAATCGATCGATTAAAAACGAAAATCAACGAGCATCTCGCGCGTAGTGATTCAGATGGAAAATCTCCAAATAAAGAATTTATCCGGTTAACAGATGGGCAAATTTCCAACGAACAACGACGTACAGACGATCGCATTAAAAAATTACAAGAAAAAAGTGAATTGTCGCTCACCCTTTCCGTGGTTGGAATGGTTCTCCTCGATATTGAATAAAATCCAGGTCCGATAATTATGGAAAACATGATACGGGGAAAAATCAGGAAAGAACGAGATGCCCTGCTAAAAGAGATTAAAGCATCGCCACCTGGTGCGGAAGCGTTAAAAAAATTGGCATATTACCGGGAAGAATACGATTGTTCAAATCCGGACTATCTGAACACCCTGAAAATTTTAAGTGATACAACCTATGAGGATCGCAAACATTTCCTCCTCGAATTAATACAAAATGCCGATGATGCAACATACGAGGAAACAGATGCATCAATCCGGTTTATTATTAAGGAAAATAGTCTCGAATTACGGTATAATGAGGATGGATTTGATACCGATGATGTTATTGCGATAACCGGTGCGGGTGCCTCAACAAAAACCGGAAAAAGAAAATTATCGCATAGTTTTATCGGTGAGAAAGGTATCGGATTTAAATCTGTTTTTGCCCTTGCATCTGAGGTAGAGATCGAAAGTCCACCATGGAATTTTGCATTACGGAGAGAGAAGTGTGTTGTTCCCCAGATTCGTACTTCAAAAAAACTAAAAGAATCCCATGGAACACGGATAGGTGTCCATTTTGATAAACCAGGCATCATCAACGATATTGCGAAAGAATTATTTCGATTCGTTGATGGACAGATTGAGTCGTTTTTATTTTTACAAACGCTTTCTGCCTTTTCAGTCGAAGATCATCGCGAAAAACCGATCCAGAAACGAAGAGTTGTAATTACCCCGCCTGACAGGTCAGGAAAATTTCTTCAACTCCGGACAGACCCTGGCAATCAGCAAAGAACGTATTTCTATTACTCAGAAGAAGTGGTATTTCCCGCAGAGTTAGTGACGGAACGCTGGGAAAAGATCGGACCTGACCTGGGTGCACTGCCCCGGAAAATTATCGTTGCAATTCCCAAAACTGATAATGACACCCCTCCTAAAAACGGGGCATTGTTTTGTTTTTTACCAACAAAAGTAACCTTACCGGTCCCGCTTTTTTTACACGTCGATGGTGTAACGACAGCAGACAGGGAGAGATTACAAAATCCTGAAAATAATCACTGGAATCACTATCTGTTCAAATATCTCCCGGAAATTTTATTGAATTCGATTCTCGAAATGAGAAAATATCCGGATATGGCAGAGAGTATCCAGAATTATATTCCTGTCACGCCTGGAACTGAGCAACTCCAAAATGTCTTTGTGACTCTTATTTTAAGACTTCGAATCACTCCCTGGATAAGAATATTTACCGCTGGTGAAACCGAATGGGCAACTCCTGAAGAGGTTGTCCAAATCGATGATTTCTGGACTCCCTGGTTTGAGAAATACCCGGAATTAATGAGATCAGCCGAAAAAATAATGGCAAAAAAATTTGTTTATCCAGGTTGGACAACATCCAAAACATGGAATTCACTCAAGGATTTTTATCGTGTTCCTTTAATTACCCCGAAACAAGTTGCCCAAATTCTCGCTGGTTGCCAATTACCCCAGGAATTTATGCAGGATGAGTCAAACCTAATTGAGTTATATCGGTATATTAGTAATTTAATTGAAAAAATAACCCCTAATTATTTCATGGAAATTAAAAATATCCTTTTAACCTCCCAAATATATCCCCTCGAAGGGGGGGAGTTTGGAGCATTACATTCCGAAAATCATGCAGAGAAAATATACTGGCTCTCGGACCAAACCCCCAAAAAAACCGGATTGGATCGCGTTGTTGAATTTCGAATTGTTAACCCCGAATATACCTATAAGCCTAAAATGGGACAAGAACTCCCTGATAAGAGGAAAAATAAATTAATACATATAGATGATCGAAACAGAACGGTACGGATTCTCCTTGTGAGGCTGGGAATTGAAGAACTGGATGATAAACACATTTTGAGTGATTTACAAATCCCCTGGCTGCTGAATCCAAAAAGAATTGATGATGAAGACTGTTCCACGCTCTACCACGTATTATCCATCTTATTTGATTCCTACCAGGCTAAAAGAACGACACGTGATGATCCGGGATATCTCAGCCAGTTATACAAAATATCAGACGTGGTATTCCCATCGTCAACGGGACATCTTCAACAATTAAAAAATTTATTACTTCCAATAAAACTGAGATTAGAACCAACTGATCACATTTATTCCGAAAGCGGTCTTGAAACATTAAATTTTCCAAAAAAAATGCTGGAAATAACCGAAAACGATTCTGGTGTTAATGTTGATGATCGTGAATCTGGTAAAAAAACGAAAAAATTACTTGAAGACTGGCGTTTATTTCTGATAAATTGTGGAATAAAAATCAAGCCAAAATTTACATTTTATAAATATGAACATCCTAGTGTATTCGATTTTCGCCAACAGGATAATGAACGATTCCAAATATGGAAAAACAAAATCCAAAATGACTCCACATGGCATAAATTTGTAGACAAGACGTATATTGAACTCGACTTTCCAACCGAAAAAATCATAGAAAACCAATTAGAAAATACAATTCCATTATCCGAATTACTTTTTATCACCTGGAAAGAACGTTTCGGAAAAATATTACAAAAACCAAATAAAACTAATATGGACATTATCCCTGGTGAATTTCATGCAAAATATTACTGGTATCAAGATCGGGAAAAAATTCTCCAGGATTATCTATGGGCAGGAATTGAGCGACACAAAATACCTTTGACCACCATTAATAACAAATCCACAAATTTACACCGTGCTCGATGTATTCCTTTATCTGCACGGGAAAATCTACCGACAACTGCTCAATTTATCGATCTCGTAACCTCCAGTAATGACCTTGATCACCCTTACTATGCGAAATATCTGGAATCGTTGAATGTGAAAACACTATCAATTGCCGATATTAATGAATTGTGGAAAAAAGTGGACCCTGGAAAATATGGAGAAATTATCAACGTCGCTTTAGAATGTGTAAAAGCAAAACTCATTTTTGGGAGATTACTAGAACTATTTGATAAGGAAGAAAAAAGGATTCGCCCTGTTACTGATTTTTATCTAGGCAAACAAGCACCCAAGGGCATACCCCTCATCGAGGAGCAATACGGAGATAGCGGTCGAGATTTGGGAAAACTACTGGATTTACCAGTTGAAGATGATGCACACGCATTTATAGGTGTATTCGACAAGATTTTTGAAAAAAAACTTGGTGTCCAAACCATAAATCGTAGTGAAAAGTTTTACGGATTAATGAAAAACTGGTCGAAATGGGATAAAACCAGCAAACAACTCATAAAAGATGATTTAAAAGACAGTTTGAAAAAACATAACCTCGCCTCAGAACCATTTATTATTTTTAATGACCCCGCTATCGCAAATTCATTACAAAAAATTAATGCTATTGTTATACAGGTTGAAGTTAACGCAGATGAAATCCCAAAATTTAAAAATGTGGCAAAAGATTTGAAATTAATTTTCCCTGAAGAATGTGGCGAATTAAAAATAGAGAACGAAGTTGGGCTTAATGAACAAGAGATACAGGAATTCAAAAAGATATGTGACGCTCTATTATATTATTATGATGAGGAAGATAAAGGGGATTTATCCGAATTACTTGAGCGAATTGGAAGTTACAAAAATTTTGAAAATAAAATTAGAAAAACAAGTAGTATTAAGAGAGTAATCACACTAAACGGGGAATTTGTAATTCCTGTAAAAACCCCCATTTTCAGAGAACCAGAACAATTACTTTACGTCAGCGAAGGCCTGAAAATAAAAGAAATTATATCAGAATATTTTGCCAGGTCTGGATTCGGTAGAAAAAAACAAAACTTAAGAGATATTAAAGAGGCTTTATCCCTAATAATATTAAAAAAACCAACGCGTGATCCCGCAATCCAAGACGGTAACAAACGACCATTGCCAGAATATGGGGTTACATCACAAGAGGCAGGCGAAAAATTGAAAGAATCTCTTGCTTCAACTCCTGTAGGGCCTGGACTGAAGGAAAATGATGGACAATGGAAGGTTGGCCTTTTTCCTGAAGAAGAAAAAGAATTACGTAAACAATTGGGTGACACCGTAATTAACTCACTTAAAGATGGTCCAGAAATTCATAGAAAAAAACTCCAGACTAAAGTATCAAGATCGAAGCCTTTTAATCTTCAGGATAACGAGAAATTAATAGATCCTGACATTCCTGACCCAAAAACCTATTTGAAGGGTGAATACAATGGGGGTCAATGCCAGATCTGTGGAATTGTTTTGCCGTTAATAAATGGCAATAATTTTTTTGAGATTTTCCGAATTATAGAGCGAAATAGTGAAATATGGTATAATAATCGAGCATTTAATATTTTATGCCTATGTCCGAATCATCATGCACTTGCAAAACATGGTGGCAGAGATTTTAGTAACATTTACACTTTTGCAGGACAAGTTCGAAAAGGGGAAGAATTCCCAAGGGAAGTTGATGAGTTTAATGGGGACTTTTATGTTATCCCCGTCATCCTTAATGGATCAAAGGAAGAATTAAAAATGAGTAAACCTCACATGAGTGAATTTTGTAGTGTTACTTCAAAAAATGATGAAAATCAAGGATAAGTAAGGATAATAGGACCTACGTAGATAAATCATTTCGATAGCTTATTTCGGTATACTATGCAAAAATATTACGGTTAGACGTTATCGAATCTTTTTATGCTGATGCATTTTGCGTAACTCCTATATTATTTTAGATAGAAGATCTGTCCTAGATAATTGGATATTTAGTTGCATTGATTGAGATGTGTTTAGTGGTGATTAATGCTGCAAAATTCATTAACGAAAAATAGTGAGGAGGGCTTGCCTAAGTGCTAATAGACTATAGGAATTGAGTTATTCAGGCTGGGTCATAACCTCATAAACGCAATAAAATAACCTCAAATTACGGATATTTTCGTCAGGGGTTTATGAGTAACTACCTCATTTTCCAGTTATGACCCAACCTGTATTCTACCAATATTAACGGTGATAGGCCGATAGTATGATACATCCTAGATGTGTACGCCTGATTAGACGTTGATATTATCCAAATGTTTACAAATCCGTATATGAATCGCCGTCAGGAATATCATTTACGGATTTATTTCGTCACTTCTTTTTCAACAAGAGCAATTACACAATTCAACTAGACTTTTGATTATTCTAGAGTCGTTAAGAGGGACTTGTCATGAAATACCTCGGATCTAATAATATCCAGCACGATCAATTCCTCGGTTTCACATTGTTCGCAGATCTGGCCTCTTTGGTCCCACTCATCATCAGAATACTCGTCGTCGGTTTCTAAGTGTCAGCGTGAACAGGTCCTTATTGTGCATGGCATTATTCTTTCTCTAATCCATATTAAACCATCTAATCTCAAACAAATGTACAATTTTTTTACTGGAAGAGTGCCCCCTCGTTTCACCACAGGGATAATGTGAACGTTAGATCGATTGAATCTAAACGAGAGAAGGCGGTTTTTCGTTTTTTAGTTTTATTGCGAATTCACGGTTGTTCGATGCAAAGTCATCATCAGGATTGATTGTGAGCGCTTTGTCAAAAGATGCGATGGCTTCTTCATGTCTGCCAAGATAGCAAAGCATTCCTCCCCGATTATTCCACGCATCGAAATAATCAGGATTGATCGCAAGCGCCTTATCATAGGATGCGATTGCCTCTTCATACCGCCCGAGATCTCCATATGTTGCACCTTGATTATACCACGCCCTCGAATCATCCGGATTGATCACAATTGCTTTGTCAAAGGATTCGATGGCCTCTTCATATCGTTGTAGATGACCAAGTGCTGCGCCACGGTTATACCATGCATCGGGATTGCCGGAGTCGATTTCAAGCACGTTATCATAGGATTCGATAGCTTCTTCATATCGTTGGAGAAGGCCAAGTGCCATGCCACGGTTGTACCACGGATAGACATCAGCAGGATTGATTTTGAGCGCTTTGTCAAAAGATGTAATGGCCTCTTCATATCGTTGGAGATGGCCAAGTGCTACGCCACGGTTGTACCATGCATAGGAATAATCTGGATTGATTTTGAGTGCTTTGTCATAGGATGCAACTCCATCATCATACCGACTGAGTTCGTCAAGCGCTATACCCCGGTAATACCAAGTTTCGGAATTTCTAGGGTCGATTCCAAGTGCTTTGTCAAAGGATTTAATGGCCACGTCAGGTCTTTTAAGGAGGCCGAGTGCTATGCCACGGTTGCACCAGGCATCGGAAATATCGGGATCGATTTCAAGCGCTTTGTCAAAGGATTCGATGGCCACCTTATACTGGCCAATTTGCTGAAGTATCTTTCCGCGGTTGTACCACGCGTCGAAATAATCAGGATTGATTTTGAGCGCTTTATCCAAGGATTCGAGGGCTTCTTCATGCCGGCCGAGATGGGTAAGCGTTACACCGCGGTTGACCCATGCCTTGGAATAATCAGGATTGATTTTGAGCGCGTTGTCGTAGGATTCAAGGGCTTCTTCATGCCGGCCGAGTTCGTCAAGCGTTACACCTCGGGCATTCCATGCATCGAAATAATGTAGATCGATTTTAATTGCCGCATCGAAACAGTTGAGGGCACCAGGAAAATTATCTTGGTGGTAAAATTGATTTCCCTTCTCTTTCCAACTTTTTGCTTCCTCATTTTTAAGATTCTTATGCAGGTCCCCGGGATTTTCATCAACCATTGTAATCCAACTATGACTCCATCTCTTTACAGAGGATATAAGCGTATCTTCTGGTGTGAATTCCTGGGTATTACCCCTAATCTAACAACCGGATAATTTTGAGGTATTGTTCATTTCTTTGCTCTGTGCCACGGTTGGAACGCGGACGGCATACCGAAATATGACTTAACCCTGGGTTGGAAGAGGCAGTAAATGATGATCGCACCGATGACGATACCGGGTATTGATAGGATGGTCCCCTGAACAAACAAATCCACGATCCCTGCTAGGCCGAAGAGAGCAGCCAAAAATAACGCCACTGCCCAGCCAATCGGAGAGAAGAACAGTCCCAAACAAGACGAGAAGAGATTTCGGAACCATTGTACCGCGTAGATAAGAAAGAGGAGGCCGATTATCATTAAAACAACTACGGCGATTGTGCCTACAAGACCACCATCAACCATAAGAGTTCATTCATTGGGTTGTAATTTATATGTTGCGAATTCTCAAATAAATTCAAAATTGAATTTTACTTCTCCAGGATAATCGACTGTTCCAGGTTTAACACCTCGCGTACAACGCATTATTCGTCCCAAAACGAGCCACCAACCTTTAAAAAACCCATATTTTTCTAGTGATAATATTGCGTAGTTTGAACAAGAAGGTACATACCGACATTTCATATTCAATATTTTGTTATGAGTTCTTCCAATTTTCCCATGCCATACTGTCCGTATGAGATATATCGAGAACTTTACCCATATTCCCAATTATACCCATCCTCGACCTTTTGCAAGACCATAAAATCCAATCCCCATGCATGACACGCCGATGACCGCTCCAGTTATAGGTCCGCCTGCCCATTCAGGATAAGTTGGAGTTGCTGCAAGAGCAATCAATCCAAAGAAAATAAACAGTATCCCTATTATAGTCACGCAACCACAGGGGTCAGATTCTGTTTTATCCTTTATCCGCACCCCGCAATTCGGGCAAATTTCAGATTTAAATGAGGGCAATTCTTTCGAACAATTCGGGCAATAAAAACCTGGTTCTAATCGAGGCGAGTTTTTCCCAAATATATTTCTGAATGACTTTTCTAAAAATGATTGTTTTTCGGCGAATCTCTCAATTTTTGGTTTCTCTTTCAATAGATTCAATTTTTCGTTAATTTGTTTAGCTTCTTCGATTCTCCCTAATTTTACTAATGCCATCCCTTTGTTATTTAGTACGTCAATATAAACCTGATCTATAGCAAGTGCCTCGTTATAGCACGTAATCGCGTCCTCATATCTCGCTTGTTTAAAAAAATCGTTTCCCTTATTTTTCCAGTCTGTTTTTTCTTTATCAAGAAAATTTCCCAGATCTTCATCAACCATCTATAAGCACAGAAACCAATTGTTATTGTTATTTAAAAAGTTTCCTTAATTCACTGGCATTTTACGGGCCATTATCCAGATTACTGCGTATAATGACATCGGTATCATTCACAACTACAGTTTCACCCGTATTGGCAGAAAGCACTATACTCAGGGCGTTGGTGCATCTTGTTAGTACTCACCAGCCTTCTTGGGTGAATGTATAAATGAAACATATGATCCTAATTTCATCATCTGCCACCAGCTAAAAATATAATAATTCTATCAGGTAAACGGAAGCAATGACGATATGGCGGCTCCCCCACCACCAGTCTACCCGCTGGCCATAGAAGCGACACAACACCAAAAAAAGGGATCCCCCACCCTACCCC
>Ga0194039_1001358_pt1 | contig 13161 bp, 12 predicted proteins | sample JunL228m_MetaG_FD_148679 | JGI IMG/M metagenome (GOLD analysis project Ga0194039, IMG submission 148679) | Anoxic zone freshwater microbial communities from boreal shield lake in IISD Experimental Lakes Area, Ontario, Canada - Jun2016-L227-8m | ecosystem: Environmental > Aquatic > Freshwater >...
AACCAACTATGTCCTACATGTGCCATTTCGTTTTCCTTCATCGTGAAAGCTATTACACAATTGCAATTAGCTAGATTGATACTACTTAAGGTTCATATCAATCAAATGACAATACTGACACAATCAGCAACTTAGGGTCAACAATTAGTGGGGCGACCTTTGTTGCTCATGTAGAAGTAATGTATTCTCAGGCTGCTATCTGTTTTAGAGCTGTCTTTCATACAAAACAAGAATTGGAGGCAAAAATCGAGCCAAAACGGTCAGGAGCTCCCCCAACTGTAAAAGTCGATACTGCATACTTCCTCAAATCCAAGCTTGGCAGCGATCGGCGCGGATGTCATCCGGTCACCTTGCAACACCGCTGTGTCCTTACCTAAAGCATAGGCCTCTGCCAATCGTGCGGCCATCATTGATGTGTAAATTCCATTCCCACGGCATTGGCTGAGCGTGGCTGCACCTTGCATCACAGCGACGGTGCTACCTGAAGGAGAAAACATGCTGCTGACCGACACTGGGCCCTCGAAACCGTCCAGAAACGCGAGGTAATGAGCTCCGCACTCAACGAGTAGGACCAAATCGCAAAAGACGGCGGCCAATTGCTCGGGCAAGGGATAGGCGGCTGTGTAAAGGCGAATGACTTCACTTCGATCTGCGCTGGTCGCCCGTCGCACGGTCACTGCCGGGTTGGTTTTGATCTTGCGCTGCAGGTCGGTAAGCACCATCCCAGCTTGTTCGATGAGCTTGCAAAATCCAGCAACTTTGAGCCGATTGACCAGATCGATAGGCGTGGACGATGGATTGAGCCACCAGCCAACCTCTTGTTGGCGCTTGCCAAAGAAGTCTTTTACCTGCGCGATGACGGCGTCGGCATTCTCAATGGTGAGGGTGGATACGCCAACCATATTCCCGAACGCATGAGAAATATGCGGCGTAGCATGTGCTCGAAGGCCCGTAAAGGTGGGGGTCTCCCATTGTCCAGGTAGTTCTGGGAACTCAAACATGCTGTTCTCGAGTGCATACAGGATTTCAGTCTTACTCGCGGCCATGTAAGTCTCCTTCGCTGCTCTTCCCAAGCTGGAGGAGCATTAAAAATCAGGTCCACTCATCCTAATTGACTTCAATTTTATTCAGTCCAATTTTTAGATGGGCTATTAACGGCTTCACTCCAGGTAATGAAACCACTATGGTCTTTATCAATCTGGTTAAATTCAGCGTCAGAAATACCCGCCTTCTTTGCCTCTTCCCTTGATATTTTTTTGTCTCCGCTAAAATCAACGTTTTTAAAACTATATTTTTTAACTACTATCGGATTTACAACTGGTGCTGTTGGGGGAGCTGCTTGTGAAAAAACTGTGATTGGGAATAAACAGAATAAGACTGTTGCAATCTTGCTAAATTTCATTTTATATCTCCAAGTCAATTATTTTTAAATTACCCAAATAGGAGTAAGCGCAGTACTGTGAGTTTTATTTAGCGACTATTAACCCAAAGGGAGAGGTCTGTTGCCAATAGAATGCCTAGCTAAGTGTTATAGGTCAAAGACTTTATGGGCTATCTGATTCAAACCGAGGGTAAGCCCCTGATACTCTTGCTGTAGGTATTGGGGAAATTTGCGAAGCTCTCTTAATGGCCGTGTTGAGACCTTAACCACGATAAGCCCCAATGGGGGGCTGGCCCAGTACAGTCTTTCAGAGTAACAAAAAAATCTAAAGGGATCTGCTCTTTATCGATCTATAAAATTCAAATTACTTGCGGGCAATATCATGACAATCAGCAACAGGCCCAGCCGCTTTATTTGCAGGATTGGGGGTAGTGGTCACAAAACATAAGGCAATTTTATTTGGATTAAGGATTTTAAATGAATAAGTTCCATCTTTATCAGCCATTGCGCCGCTCACTAGATCGCTAGAAAATGAGCCTACGATAGGCACAATATATTTATCGATCGTAACGGTTCCTGAAAATACACTATTCGATTGTTTATCAAATTTATAGGAAATTGCTTCCTTTACAAAACGAATTTCATTTGCTTTTCCATTGGGATAGTGCTTTCCAGCGCCAATGACAGCATCATTGGTTTCACCAACCCAAGTTCCAATCACATTGGGAGCTTGTTGCGCTAATGCTAAAACCGAATAACCAAGCACTAGTAATACTGCCATCATTATCTTTTTCATATCGACCTCATCTCGTAAAGGTTTTATTGATCAGTAGAACAAGAGCGAATAGATTATGTTCTTACCCTGTAGCTCTCTATTCAAATTCTCAAGCCAAGTACTTAATAGCAAAATGAAGTCAAAGCAGGAGGCTTGTGAAGAAGATCATACCCCAAACTCAGGAGTGTGGATGTGACTGGAAAACCTATTCTGAAAGGCAGTTTTTAGGCAGATATCCGGTAGCTATCAGGCAGGCAGGGGGTTGACTTACTGAAGTTTAGGATTCTGTACTTCACCCAAAGCAAGCAGTAGAAAGATTAAATTGAAACTGAAAAGTTGAATAAAACTCAAGCTTCATTTTTGATTAAAGTCACCCTCAATAAAAAGATGGCTCAGGTATTTCTTCCTGAGCCATCGCCCTAAATGCTAGTTGCCTCATTTAAGGATGCGAGCCTAAGATCAATGAGAACTGATATTGCGTTTGGGCAATTGAGCTACTTGTCGGAGTGGACGTTGTTGCGCCAGCCCCAGAGCCATTGTCTCTATTCAAAGACCACATTGAAAGCTCTGATACTCTTGAATCGGTAGCGGCGTAACTGACTAACTGCTGCGCATCGGCAAGGGTAAAGACTTCGCTTACGATGTCATTTACCCCAATATCGGGAGTAACCCCCACTTTGGTGGAGCTCATGCCTAAGCTATCGAGTTGTCCTTCAACAGCCTGGATTGCTAGAATCGCATCTAAACCCATCTTCCCCCCATTATCAACGGTTGAGCCATAGTCCATGGTCATGATATTGACGGTATCTATCCGCACACCATCAGCTCGCGCTTGAGATAATAAATTCATGCCACTAGTGATTAAGCCGGTGGGTAAAACAGGAATGGTGTAGCTCACTTTAAGATCAGGGTTAGCAAGCTCAAGTGCTTTGATTGCCTGATCGCGCAATTTATTCGCTGCTGTATTTCCAATGGCTGATCCTTCAATATCAAAATCCAATGATTTCACCCCGTAGCGATTAATGACAGATTGGTACTCTGCCTGCAATTGACTAGCAGAGGTAGCAGCTACTGCCGGATCTATCCCCGCAGCTCCCCCAAAAGAGATGGTCACATTGACTAATTCTGCTTGCAGTCCTTGAACGTTTGACAGAACGCTACTGCCATTTGGAAAGACATCATTGGAGATCGTACCTAACCCTCCCCATCCAATGCCCCCATTGCCGTTGCTTTGTATAAAAGCCATGGTGAGGGCTTTCAGACCTGCAGCAGCAGCCATTCCTACAATATCTTCTCCGGGCTTTAATGTCATATCCACATAAGGGGAGAAAACAGGTCCAGTCCCCGCTGCTGCCGTTGTCAAGGTAGTGGCTAAAACACTAGAAGTATTGGGTGATACCCCTTGGGCATTAATCGCTTCGATGGAGAATTGATAACTTGTAGCAGGATTTAAGCCAGTAACTGCAGCAAAGGTATTAGTTGTGGTTGCTACTTGTGTACCATTTTCAAAAATTGCATAACTGGTCGGTAAACCACCACCACTTGCCCATGACAAAGCAACCGCTGTATTACTTTGAGATTTAACTGTTAGGTTGATTGGCGCATTTGGTGCAGTGATTTTGGTTGGCCCAATCAGCGTCCATGGCTGGCCAGAATTAACGGCGCCATTATTTTTTGAGGGATCTGAACCGCTCACCCACCAATTTGCTTTATAGGTATTGCCATTAAACGTCACCAACTCGCCCCCTGTATAAACCGCTGTCACTGAATACACCAAGGGATCGACTGTAGAAGTAACGGGAGGAACAACGGGTGGAACTACTGGGGGAACGATGGGGGGCACGACCGGTGGAACGATGGGTGGCACTACTGGAGGAACCACGGGAGGTGGCGTCACAGGGGTTGTTGGACTATTGGCCACAATGGTCCACGGCTGGCCAGTGCCCAGAACGCCATTATGTGTTGAGGGATTTGAACCGCTCACCCACCAGTTTGCTTTGTAGGTGATGCCGTTCAAAACCACCGTTTGGCCTACGGTATACACTGCCGATGCTAAGTAAGTTGAGGTTACTGGTTTTGGGGGCACGACAACCGGAGTGGTGACAGGGGTGCTTGGGCTATTGGCCACAATGGTCCAGGGCTGGCCAGTACCCAGAACGCCATTATGTGTTGAGGGATCTGAACCGCTCACCCACCAGTTTGCTTTGTAGGTGATGCCGTTTAAAACTACCGTTTGGCCTACGGTATACACTGCCGATGCTAAGTAAGTTGAGGTTGATGTCATATCATGCTCCTAGTAAATGAACTACATTAAAAGAATCGCTGTCATTGCAAAATAGTTTAAAAAGAAGTTTTTATTGCATACCCGCCTTTCCCAACAACCCGGCACTGGCTAACAGCCTCAAACGTGCTGATCGCCATTCAGAAATACACCGAATTTTTTCTTGTTGCGCTTCTGCTAATGCCGTTTGAGTGGTTAGTAATTCCAATATGTCTGCCGCGCCAACGTGATAACGTTTAACGGAAGATTGAACGGCAGAGTTAGCAGCCTCCAATAACTTTCCAGAGGCGTCCAAATTCCCTACTGAGGACATCGCATCTGCATAGGACTTCACTATCTCAGTGAGGATTTGATGTTCAACCTCTTCCATTTGTGCCTGAGCTTGCTCAGCTTGGGCCTGAGCGCCGCGAATTTTATAGGTTCGACTAAACCCCTCAAACAAGGGAAATGTGATCACAAACCCAATCGTGGTGGTATTTGATTTGGTGGGTTGTAGGCCTTGATTGGGATAGCCATTTTTATAAAAGTTCCCTGCAAAATCGATGGTAGGCAATCCTTCTGAGCGGGCAGTTGTAATCTTTTCTTGAGACGAGTCCCATTTCGCTTTAGCAGCCTTAATTGCAGGATGCTCTTTTTGGGCAGCCTCAAGCCACTCATCCAAATCTTTGTGCGCTTGTTTTTGAGTTTGCACTTGTGGGTCTTGCAAAATTAATTTAGATCGGGTGGTTAAACCCATCGCAAAAACTAAAGTGGCTAACGCTTTGTGATAATCCCCTTGAGCGCGATTGCTCGCTAGCTGCGCTTTTGCTAATGCAGTTTGCGCCTGCAAAGTATCACTCTTTGCTGATACTCCTTTATCTTCGCGGCGCAAGGTTGCCTCTAAGGCCCGCTGTGCGAATTGCTCTGATTGCGCTTTACTTTTAATGGTTGCCTGAGCGGTTAATGCTTCAAAATAATTACCAATGATGCTGGCCATCGCCTTTTGAATGCTGGCATCATGTGAAGCGAGGGCTGCTTGTAGCAGCAAATTAGCGGAGATGCGATTAGCATCCCTGCCACCAAAATCAAATAAGCGCCAATTGAGATTGGCAAAAGCAATTTGACCGTTCGTAATGGAATTGGCAAAAGAATACTGTGGGTAGTTGACCTGAGTTTGTTGAGGACTCAGCGAGGCATTGGCAGTAGGCAAGTATGCTGCGCGTGACTCGCCTACTGCCCCTGCCTGGATTTTAATCGCAGCCCATGCTTGCTTAATTTGGGGGTTATTACATAGACCTAAATCTACAACTTCATTTAAAGAAAGTGGCAAGTTCAAATCTGCTGATGAAGGGCAGATAATTCCCGCTTGATCAGGCAACACCGGCCCCGTAAGCAAAACCGGTGGCTCACTCCCTAAAGGATCTTTGATTAGATCGGGCAATCCAATACCAGAAGAAGCTTGCGCTATGCTAGCGCCTAATAGAAAAAAGAGGCTCAGCAGCTTAGCGCTCATGCAAGCTTTCACGGCTGTGGGTAATCAAGGGGGAAAGTACATATTCAATAATGCGCCGTTCCCCAGTTTTGATTTCCACGCTTCCTGACATGCCGGGTGTAAGCGGCATTTCTTTACCATCGATATACAAGCTTGGTTTTTCTAGGTTGACTTTGACCGCATAAAATAATCCCTTAGTACCTTCCTTATTGTTCTGTGGGTCTTTATTTGTATTTGGGCCTATGCTATTACTAGTAAAGTCAATTGAATCACGCGAAACATGGCTGATTACTCCTGGAATAGTGCCGTACTTGGTGTATTCGTAGGCGTCAACTTTTACTTGAGTTGCTTGACCTTCTTTTAAGAAGCCAACATCTTTATTTTCAATATAAACCTCAAGCTCTAAGGCGCTCTTATCCGGAACAATCAACATAATGGCTTGAGCAGCAGGTACAACCCCGCCTACTGTATGAACTGCTAATTGCTGGACAGTCCCATCAACCGGAGCAACTATGCGCAACTGCTCACTATGTGCAAATGCTTTATTGGCCTCTTGCGTGGCCCCAGACCAAATCCGCGTGGCCTGATAGAGCTCCTCTTGAATGAATTTGCGAGTTTCAGCGGTCAAAGAGGCAAGCTTATGATTAGCATCATCTAACTGCCCCTGTAAATCTATATGTGCTTGTTCTTTTTCTAGATAAGTATGGACAGAGACATCATGGTCCTTAGCCAGTTCAGCATAGTCTTTGGCACGACGAGAGGCTAAAGGCAATGCACTGCTATAGCGCTTAACTTGGGAGCTAAGGTGTGCCCGTTTAGCCGTATAGTCATTCCATTGATCAGCCAAATGGCTTAGTTCATTTTGATAGTGAACCTCGCTCACGCTTTTAATAGGCTGCAAAATGGGAGGTTTATTATTTTGAATAGCTACTAACAACGCCTTGGATCGCTCCATTTGCAAAAGAGCCAATTGGCGATCCCCTTCTGCTTTCTGATGATCACTATCGGATGCTCTAGCATCTAATTCGATCAGTAGATCGCCAGCTTTGACATGCTGGCCTTCTTCAACAAAGAGCCCCACCACTTTTGCAGTTTCCACTGAGGCGATCGTTTTGGTATAGCCTCCTGCAATAATTTTTCCTTGACCATTGACAATAATGTCAATCTTTCCAAAGAAGGACCAAACAAAAATCAGCAAAACAAACCCCATTAGAAGGCGTGCTACCCAAAGTCCTGCAGGTGAAACGGGGGTTAGTTGCAAGGAAAGTGCAGCAGGCAAAAATTGGGCTTCATCCGCTTTCAGATCCGGAAGCTCTAACTCTTTACGCCTCTCCCACCAAAAATAAAAGACTTCTCGATAATGATTCAACAGCTCTCTGATGGCTTCTTTGCGATGGTTCAGACTCATCATCTGCCTCCACCTTGTAAGTGGTGAAGATGATGGTAAATGCCTTTGACATTTGCTAAGAGTTGATCATGTGTACCAATTTCTATAATTTGCCCCTTATCCATGACGACAATACGACTGGCATCTCGAACAGCTGATAGGCGGTGAGCAATGATCAGAACAGTTCTGCCCTGACAAATTGCGCGCATATTGTCTTGAATAATTCTTTCGGATTCGTAGTCAAGGGCGCTAGTGGCCTCATCGAAAATCAGCACACGTGGATTACTTATTAAGGCCCTCGCAATGGCAATGCGTTGGCGCTGTCCACCTGAGAGTCCCGTGCCATGCTCGCCAACCATGGTGTCGTAGCCTTCAGGAAGCTCACAAATAAATTCATGGGCACCAGCTAAAGTAGCAGCAGCTACGATTGCCTCAAAAGGGAGAGCAGGATTTGTTAATGCAATATTGTCTCTTACTGAACGATTAAATAAATTGTTTTCCTGTAAAACGACACCAATTTGTTGGCGTAAGGAAGCGGTATCAATGATGGCAATATTTTGGCCGTCCACTAAAACTTTCCCACTATCGGGTACATAAAGACGCTGAACCAATTTCGTCAGAGTACTTTTACCTGAGCCAGAACGGCCAACAATACCAATTATTTCTCCGGGCAAAATCGAAAGCGAAATCTGACGGAGTACATCTGATCCGTCCGGCCGATAACGGAAAGAAACGCCTTCAAAAGTAATCGCCCCTTGTAAACGCGGAATCCGAGTTTTTTGTCCTTCTATTTCGGTGCGGGTATTTAGAATATCTCCCAGCCTGCTCATAGAGATACCGACTTGCTGAAAGTCATTCCATAGTTGTGCCAAGCGCAAGATAGGATTTGACACTTGGGTGGCCAGCATATTAAAGGCAATCAGTTCGCCAACGGTTAATTTTCCATCAATCACTAAGGTTGCGCCAATCCACATAATCAGTGCCGTTACGACTTTGCTGATAAGGCTCACACCACCACTGGCAATCGTAGTTACATTGGTTACTGATAGTCCTGCACTTACATAGCCAGCTAGCTGTTGATCCCATTTTTGGATCCAACGAGGTTCAACTGCCATCGCTTTAACGGTATCAATTCCGCTAATAGTCTCGACTAAGAAGGATTGGTTCTCGGCGCTTTTATTAAATTTTTCATCTAAACGGCTGCGTATAACCGGGGTGAAAAAAAGCGAAAGAATGACATATAAGGGAATGGATAGAACCACAATCAAAGTGAGTAATGGGCTGTACCAGAACATGACTGCTAAGAAAATGAAGGAAAAGAGAACGTCTAATACTAAAGACATAGCATTGCCTGTCAAAAACAAGCGAATGTTCTCTAACTCGCGAATCCGAGCTACTGAATCTCCAACTCTGCGCGATTGAAAGTATGAAATTGGGAGATTGAGTAAGTGTCGAAAAAGTCGAGCACCTAATTCCACATCAATCTTCGAGCTCGTATGCGCAAAAACCCAGGTACGAATGCCACTGAAGACGGCTTCAAAAATCATTGCGCAAATTAATCCAATGGCAATGACGTTAAGCGTCTTCAAGGCGTGGTTGACGAGTACTTTATCCATAACCACCTGGAAAAACATCGGGGTAACCAGAGCAATTAATTGCAATGCGAGCGAGATCAGAAGGATTTCACCTAATAGTTTTCGATATTTAACAATTGCAGGGATAAACCATGTGAAATCAAATCGCGCCATTGCACCAGCAAAAGTAGCTTTGCTGGTAAAAAAGATGAGTTCACCTGTCCAGAGTTCAAAAAAATCGTCTATTGGAATAAGTAAAGGCGCTTGTCCTGCTTGTTGAATCAGGAGTTTTTGCTCTGTAATCTTTGCCACAATGAAAAAAGCGCCATCTTTACTTTTGGCTACAGCAGGTAAGGGCGCCTTATTAAGGCGATCTGGATCTTGCTTGATAAGCTTTGCTGTAATGCCTAGATCACGTGCTGCTAAAAGAATTTGCTCACTAGTGAGGACATTGCCAAAATCATGTCTCATTTTTGAGGCGTCAGCAGAAATTCCATGCAAAGCTGCAATAGAAAGAAGTGACCATAATCCTGAGTCAATATTTTGATTAGTACTCAAGAGTCATTTATCCAAAGTAGTGAAATGTTTTAGCAGGTTTCACTGTATCTACAAATCACCTCTTTTTATGGGCTTAAATGTTCATTTTTGACTCCTCTTTTATCAGCCGCTAAGTCAATGAAATGGTGCTGTTAAGCTTATTTAGCAGTTAGATAAGGCAATGTTCATGTTTAGTTTCATTTATACTAACCAAGCAGTCTAAAATGCCACCTCTTTCTACGAAAGACACTATGGAATCAGAGTTAAGAAAATCTCTTCAGATTCGATCAAAAAAGACTGTGAGCGATATCACTCAAGCTACTGAAGATTTATTGAATGAAAAAGAAGGGCATCTTCCCACCATCAGAGATCTGGTCTTAAAATCCGGTTATTCGATCGGTACTGTCTATCGTTATTTTGCTACCGCGGACTCTTTATATACGAGTGTATTTATTGATCGTTTTTTGCGGAAAAATTTAGAAAATATTGAAAAGACAATTGAACAATTTTCTCCCTATGATGACGTAGATACATTTATAGAATCTTTGGTTGACTTAGCATTTGAGCGATTAAAGAGAAAGAGTAATACGATTGAAAAATACCGACTATTAAGTAAGCTTTTAATCCAATTTTCAAAAAGGTCGGAAGAATTAAACAAAATGCTGGACGACGTAATACACGCACTCCTTCAGTTACAACAAGAGAATTTAACGAATACCTGCAAAATAATGAGTGAGAATGAATGCAGATTGGCAGTGAGAGCTTTTCGGTCAGTCATACGGAGTCCTTTTTTAGAAGGCGCTACTATGGCTGGTACTGAAGAGCATAGAAAATATGCCTATGAATTTGGTAAAGCTTTATTTGGGAAGGTAAAGTAAAGATTTAAATACGTCTGGGAGATCCTTCTCGGATGCGTCAAAAGCCCATATGGAAAGTTTTATTTTCTCTCTTTATATACTCTCGTCCTATTTACTTGAAATTATCTCGTACAGATAATAGGCTTCAAGTAGCCATATAGCTAAGGCCTACTAAAACCCAAAGCCGAGCTTGGAGCTTTGCTCACCAAGAGAATTTTTGAACTTACTTGAAGTCTAGGGCCAGATCCAGCCATATCACAAAGGGCATTTTCATATTGGTTTCCCATCATAGAAAACGAGATTTCTAACCTTAGTAAGACGTCTTTGGAAGAAATAAAAAAAGCTGCACGCTAAAAACCCAAGGAAAAAAGAGCTGGCTATCAAATATTGGTAAGCTAATTTATAGCGAAGCTCGTTTTGAACATTCTGCTGTTGTAGCATCGGTTCAATCTCGCCAATTGAAACTGCTACGTTTCTATAAAACCAAACCGCTGGTAAGCCAGCATTAGATCCCATGAGTTTTTTATAAACTATCGTATTTAAGGGCAAACTTTTTTCTACTTTTTTGCTAATTTGGTCAACCGACACAATTAAATTATTTGAAAATTCTATATATAGACGATCTATAAATTCAGTGAAATCATATTTTTTTTGCAATTCTTCAGATAAATACCGATTCCCTTTACCATCATAATTTTTATTCCAACTAAGCCCTTTCTTTAGTCGCATCTCAATACTTTTATACTCTTCTTGTGATATTGGAATTCTATTGTCAAAAAGTTTTTTTGACAGATTTTGTTCCGCCGCCCATGAAGTTGCTTCTACTATATTAATGTTTTCCTGCTTGAATAGAGTTATATCAGGAGATTTAGGGGTTGTATTTAATTGGCTGACTATATCCTGAGGAACGAATTGCTTTAAATAATTTTTTGCATTAATTTTTGATATAAAAATTTCATGGTACTGTGCATAATAGGCATCTTCAACTGGAGCGTACATGTAGATAACGCCTCTCACAAGGGTGTATCCAAAACCAATAGTCACAAATAGGGTTAATGAAATAAAAATTTCATGGTATCGGTGTAAGTAAAATTCAAATAACACCCTTTTAATCCTTAAACCTAATTGCATAGGATTTCCTTTGATGCTAATCAATAAGCTTTTTCGTACCTATGCTAATAATCCTAGCATTAAAAAGCTCAGACGAGGCACTTAATTACAACTAAGCCAGAAGAGGAAAATTGAATACTTTAGAATGCTCCTAATAATGCTATAGGTCAAATGCTTTCAGTACTGCTTCATATAACTGAGCCAAACCGTCCTGCACTTTTTATAGGGCTGAACTGACCTGATTTTTAGTACCACTCCAAAAGAGTCGTTTTTGATAATCCCTCACCTTAAAGGAGTGCTAAATATGGCTAAAGCCAGGCATCTCAAACCCCGAGCAAAGCGCCACCTGATTGCGTCAATGGATGTGCTTAGAACGATTGCAAACCCCTAGCTCAAGCCTGTAAAGAAGTGGGAATTACAACTATTAAGGATTTATATACTGAGTCTGAAAAGGCCAGAACACCAACAACGACGCCATTTGGCAAATATAAAGCATATTGTTGGCCGATATTCCTAGCGACTATAAAAAGTGCTTACTAACTTAAGGGGATGTTGACTCCTATTTACGGAGGGCTTTGGGAATTTAAGAAGGCTACTTTCCTTGACGCTTTAAATCTCGATAGAAATTTTCATGCGAGCCCAATGTTAAAAGCTTAATACTTTCTTGATCCAGAATTCGATAAGCTAATAAAACCTGTTGCTCAGAAAGTCTAAATTTATAAACATACACTCCCACTAAATCTCCTACTTTTGCCTCACCCATGAAGGGATCTTTGGAAATTAGTTTGAGCGCAGCATCTAGCTCTACTTTTTGTGGGGTGTGCAGTTTTTTAGTGGCCTTTGCAAAGCTGGCCGTAATCAGTAAACGCATTAACTAAAAACATATTCGCCAATGACTGGCTCTTGATCTGCAATTAAAATTTCCCGAATCAAAGAAAATGGTAAGTCTGGATTTTCTTGGGCAATCTTACCAATTTGTGACCAATACTCAATCTGTTTGGGTACTGAGCGATGCTCGACGCTTCCAAACACTTTGGCTTGCTCAACTAGGTTTTCTGACAATTTCACATTAATAGACATGATGGCTCTCCGTTGGATGGTTCCATTATAGCACTATAGGTTCCTTTTTGGAACCTTTATATACAGTCCACAAAAAACTAGGATTTGGCCTTCCAGCGCACTCCAGCTCCACTTTCGGGGGTGCCAATAAATTCAATGCCGGCATTTTCAAATGCCTTCTGAATGGCACTCAATGTTTTTGCCTGGGCGGCAGGAACGCCCTCCCCGGTCTCTAGACGCATCAGGGTTGAAAACGCCACTCCTGATACCTCAGCAAGCTCTTTCCCAGTCCATTTGATTAATGAACGTGCAGCACGAATTTGACCACTTGTAATCAAGTAACTGTTACCTTATAATAGGTAATCATTACTTACTTTAAGGTAATGATTATTTAGAAAAGGATAATAAAAATGCTTATTAATCAAGATTTTAGCGTAGATCGCACTAAATATATAGGGGGCTCAGATATCGGCGCCATTTTGGGACTTTCCAAGTTCAAAACCCCTTTAGAGGTCTGGATGGAAAAGACGGGTAAACAAACCAAGCAGATGGATTCGCTCCCTCTGCGCTTTGGATCCTTTGCAGAAGAATTTGTCGCCCAGGAATACACCCGATCTTCTGGTTATTCCTTGGTACACGATGAATCCATCCATATTCACCCCCAGCATTCTTATATGAGCGCTCACATTGATCGCTTTGTTTTAGGAGAAGGATCTGATCGGCCACCTA
>Ga0194039_1001359_pt1 | contig 13159 bp, 13 predicted proteins | sample JunL228m_MetaG_FD_148679 | JGI IMG/M metagenome (GOLD analysis project Ga0194039, IMG submission 148679) | Anoxic zone freshwater microbial communities from boreal shield lake in IISD Experimental Lakes Area, Ontario, Canada - Jun2016-L227-8m | ecosystem: Environmental > Aquatic > Freshwater >...
CGAATTGAACCTCAGTGGGGCCAAGATGCTGGGCAAAGACCGGCAACATTTGAAAAACAGCCTGTTGGGTTTTTTTGTGTCAGAAGAAACAAAACCAATCTTCAATCGCTTTCTTGAAAAGGCATTTAATGGCAAAGTCAAAGAATCATGTGATGTAACCTTGTTACAGGATGGGAATTTACCAATGTATGGTCACCTTACCGGCATTGTTTACGAGAATGGAGAACAATGTCTTGTAACCATGGTTGACATCACCGAACGCAAGCAGGCAGAGGATTTATTACAACAAACACGTCATAATTTCGAAACCTTTTTTAATACCATTGATGAATTTCTTTTTGTTTTGGATGAACAAGGAAATATAATCCAAACCAATTCTGCAGTAATTGACCGTCTCGGCTACACGCGGGAAGAACTTATAGGAATATCGATTCTCATGGTTCATCCTACCGAACGCCGCGATGAAGCCGCCCAGTTTATAGGCGAAATTTTAAGCGGCGTATCAGAGTTTTGCCCTATTCCGATCGAAACAAAATCAGGCGTTCAAATCCCTGTTGAAACAAGGGTTTCTCAAGGAGTTTGGGATGGGAAACCGACTCTTTTTGGAGTTTCCAAAGACATCTCACAAATCAGATTATCCGAAGAAAAGTTCTCGAAATTATTTCATCTCAATCCTTCCGCTTGTAGTTTAAGTGATTTGGCCACCCGCCAATACATTGAAGTGAATGAAGCATTTTACAACATGCTTGGGTTTGATAAAATTGAAGTAATTGGTAAAACAGCAACGGATTTAAACATTTTTACCCAGGAAAAAATAAATGCCATTTTAATGAAAGCCGATAGCAATGGAAATGTAACCAATGCTGAAGCCGAATTAATGACGAAGAATGGCGACATCAAGCAAGTGCTGATATCTGCAGAAAACACCCATGTGCAGGATAAAGAATATCGTTTAACTGTTATTCATGATATCACCGCACGCAAAAAAGCAGAAGATGAGATAAAACTTAAAAACGACGAACTTTTTAAGTTAAATGCCGAAAAAGACAAATTCTTCTCCATCATTTCCCACGATTTACGCGGTCCTTTCAATGGATTTTTGGGTTTGACTAAACTGATGGCTGAAGAATTGCCAACCTTAAAGCAGCAGGACATTCAGAAGATAGCAACGAGCATGAGAGACTCCGCCACCAATCTGTTCAACCTGCTTGAAAACCTGCTGGAGTGGTCTCGCCTGCAAAGGGGCATTACATCCTTTGAGCCTGGGCCGTTATTATTGATGCCCATGATTGCTGAAAGCATGCACCCGGTAATTGATTTGGCTGACAAAAAAGGGGTTGAAATCAGGTATGAAATCCAGACCGATCTGGAAGTGTTTGCCGATGAGTATATGTTAGCTTCAACCATCCGTAACCTGGCTTCCAATGCCGTGAAGTTCACCACCAAAGGCGGGAAGGTCACCATTGCCGCAAAGACGATACCCGGCCATTCAGTTGAAATTTCAGTCAGTGACACAGGGATTGGTATGAGCCTTGAAATGGTTCACGATTTATTCCGGCTCGATGTTCAAACGAATCGCAGAGGCACCGAAAACGAAACCAGCAGCGGTTTGGGATTACTCCTTTGCAAGGAATTCGTTGAAAAGCATGGCGGAAAGTTATGGGTGGAGAGCGAAGAGGGAAAGGGTTCAGTGTTTTATTTTACCATCCCTGACAATTCTAAAGTGATGAAAAACGCAATCACAAATAGTGTTTCGGATGAAGAGAAAGAAGTTCAAATTAAACGCATGAAAATATTAATTGCCGAAGACGATGAAATATCAGATTCCCTCATCTCTGCGATGGTCGATAAATACAGCTATGAAGTATTACATGTGAACACCGGAGTTGATGCCATTCATGCTTGCCTTAACAATCCTGATATTGATTTGGTTTTGATGGATATTAACTTAACCGGCATGGACGGGTTTGAGGCCACACGCCAAATTCGTCAATTTAACAATGACGTGGTCATAATTGCACAAACAGCATTCAGCCTTAAATTTGACAGAGTAATGGCCATAGAGGCGGGGTGCAACGACTATATCAACAAACCTATCAGCAATTCTGAGCTTCAAGGGTTGATACGAAAATATTTCACTGAATAACATACTGGTTGAAGTGGTCAACCAAAATCGTCAGAAGGTGGTAAAATTGACCCTTTTCTCCAGTTCAACTTGAAAAATATGAAAATATTAATTGCCGAAGATGATATCGCTTCCTGTTTGTTGCTCACGCGAACACTCAAAGAAATCAGCCGTGAAGTACTGCAGGTACAAACTGGAATTGAAGCCATTGATGCCTGCAGAAACAACCCCGACGTTGATTTGATATTAATGGATATTCGCATGTCGGGAATGACCGGATATGATGCCACCCGTCAGATCCGCGGGTTTAATAAGGATGTTATCATCATTGCACAAACCGCAGAGGCATTTGCAGGAGACAAAGAGAAAGCAATAGAGGCGGGATGTAATGAATATCTTTCAAAACCCATTGATCAGGATGAACTAATGGGGTTGATCCGAAAGTATTTCAAGAAATAAGTATCCAAATTTCAAATAACCCTCAAAAACAAAGTACATGGTCATAAAGTAAATACCTCCTGCGCATTTTTATTTCTTCAATTGCTCATGGGTTAAAAAAATCTTTTGCTCTGTAGAGAGAAAGAAGGTATTATCTTTGCATGATGGAAAGGATTTATTTGGACACATCGGTTTTTGGTGGTTATTTTGACCATGAATTTGAAATATGGTCAAAAATTCTCTTTGACAGAATAAAAAAAGGACAATACAAGTTGCTGCTTTCGCGGGTAATCGACATTGAGTTGACCAATGCACCTCAATATGTTAAAGAATTGGCTCTTTCAATTCCTGACGAACAAATTGAATTTTTAGAAACGACCAATGAAGCAACTGAACTTGCAGACACTTATATCAAGGAAAACGTAGTTGGCGAAACATGTCGTGCCGACTGTTTACACATTGCACTTGCGACACTTAACAACGCAGACATTTTAGTGAGCTGGAACTTTAAACACATAGTAAATGTAAATCGCATCAGAGGGTACAACTCCGTGAATTACCGTCACGGACACAAAATGTTAGAAATACGTACACCCAGGGAAATTTTAGAAATATGAAAATAAAAGAAAAATCTCTCATGCAACAACTGCGAGACATCCGTGATAAATTAAGTTCGGAAATAAAGGATATGTCTTACGAACAGTTAAAAGAGTACTTAGATAAAAAGAAATCACTGCACCCAAAATCAGCGTGGCGTAAGCAGGGTGAAATTGCTTTATAAAACATAAAGCTTGCCCCACCCCGCAACCGGTAATCGTTCAGTCATTTCGCTGCTGCCGCTGCTTCGCAGCTCTCTCAGCCGCTGCATTCCTTCACTCATACCCGTTGCTCGCAGAAAAGTTTGTAGTTTAGCCAGACCAGCTTGGGCACATCATAATCCCTCATACATTCGGTCTTATGAAGTTGCCCTTGGTTCTGCCTTTGGCAGGCAATTCCCTGATAGCTTTCTTTCTCAGTCTGCAAGCCTGTTCTAATCAACGTTCGTTCCCACCCCCCACCCCCAGCTGTACCAGCTGGTTTTCTGGCAAACGCCAGATATCCCTGATAGCCAGCATCCTCCTACCCTCAGCAAGATGAGAATCGTCTATATTAACATAACATGTAGTTATAGTACAAGCCACTGCATTTTTATTTTCTCGGGTGTGCCTTGTCCTATAACCAAATTATGTTAAATATCCGGTTAGTAGCACGAGAGGTTTGAGAGGGTGCTTTTCCAGCGTTTCCCGGAACCAGCATGACGTGCAATTTGAGTTTGCTGCCTGCGTTATTGGTTCATACCATTCGCGGCTTGCACAGTCTTGGGCTGCCGATGGCACAGGCATTTCAATAAATCACTCCAGCAGCCCAATCCTCGCCGCTCATTGCCCTTGACCAGAAATTACCGGCAGCATAGGTCTGCCAACCTTCGTCGCTGCCTGTCCCCGTTGAAAAAAACGGAGGCAGGCATCAGTTTGCATGTTCCGGCTGAAAATCCTGTTTGGTCAACCTACTGCACCACTCATTCCGGTGGATGCCTGAAAAGCGGCACCACCTCCAATCGGGTACAGCAAGTTGCCCGTGAATGCTTATCAATCCTTTGGCTCAGTTCAGTACAACGAGTAACGGCAAAGCATTTTTACCTCGATCTGTAACCCATTAAAGATAGCTTGTTATTACAGGCTTCACTACGCGCCCTTGCCATGCACCATTATTCCCTTCCCTGTTTTAATACCGAATACCAGCGGTGCATGTCAGGAGCCCTCCGCTCACCTTCCATAAAAGCTACTTTAATGAGTTACTGCCAATCCCTCTGCAGTTTGCCAGCACCGGTAAATGCCTTGCCTTTTAGGCAGTTTGAGCAGGTTCGCAATCATTTATCGCCATTAACCAGCCACTAAAGAGCGTGGCCGCTTAATTTCCGCGTGTTTTTTCAGTAATCCATCCTCCTCCTGCCACCTCATTCGCCCTCGTCCCTCGGGCTTCATAAAGTGGCAGCTGGTAAGCCAACTGCCACCATCACCAACCCGCATTGAAAAAATGCCGGTTGGTTTGGTCTCTTTTCCCGGTATGCAAGTCTGCTTCCCCACCTCATTTCGCGCTCATGCTTCACGCTCATGTAGTGGGGCTGATAGCCGGCAGTATTTCGCTCTGTCAGTAAGGTTACAAAATCCAAATCTTATTCAAGATTACCTGCGAAATTTTTTGTATTGCAAGGCCAATGCCCGTTGGGTGCTGTCATTTTTTTTATCATTTTTATTTTTTGGGGTAAAAAAATGACCCGCAGCCTTGCAATACAAAAATTTCTACGGTCAAGGCGCCTAAGATTTGAATTTTCTGCAAATTTATATTTACAAGCAAGGCTCATGGGTTGGCGCCTCTCCGGTACCCTGATCACAGGCGATGCAATACCGTCTTGACGATCCGGTTTCTAATTAAAAGCCGTCCCAGACAGGCATACCGGATCGCATCAATCGCATGGTTGAAACGATCGACCGGAATGTTCATCGGTTTTCCGGAAGCATCCTCTTTCCATTTGTAGTTTTTCAGCTCACGGATCAGGTTGACTGATCCCCTGGTCACATTGATCGGGTACCGTTTCAAAATATCGATCCCGGTCAGGATGGAATCCGGACCTTTGAATGTCGGCTTGATATTGAATCCTTCCTGATGGATTTCGTAAATACACTTGGGCTGGTTATCTGCTATGATCTCATCGGCCTGGGTAATTCCAAGCTTTCTCATCCAGCTACAGATGTCAGGATTGGTCAAACCCCGCGAATAAATCAGCTCACCAACATAAAGCTCGCCGCCATCCATCCCGACTTTGACCAGGGCTGTAGGATCATTGGAAAAACCAAAATCCATCCCGTGGGTGATCCATTTGCACGAATCCGGCCAATCATCAACAATCCGCCAGTTCGTGAAGATCAAGCCGGTGATTTGTCCGACCTCTCCAAGACCATAGATTCGCCAGTAATTTTCATCCACAGTCTTGAGATTTTCGATCTCCGCAACCATCTCCGCAGGCAGAAACTGGATGTTATCCAGGTAGGTGGAATGGATGAAGGTACAATCCTTGCGGGGCAGGACCTGGTCATAAATCCAGTGTTCATCCATCGAAGGGTTGAAGTCCAGGAAGATTTGTTTCTCTGTTCTGAGCGATAGCTGTACCCAGTCTTCCAGGGATAGCTCGTTCGCCTCGTTGATAAACAGGTAAGCGCGCTTGGCGCCACGTTTCTTTTGCGGCTGGTCCAGGCTCATGAACTCAAACAGGTTCCCGTTCAGTAGGTAGGTATTCTCGGTCTTGTTGTGGTTCCGCTCATCGTAAAGGCCAGCCGATTTGAGGATCTCGAAGAAATCACGCATCGCCGAGGCCTTCAATGCCGGCATTGATCGCCTGACAATGGAAAACACCATGTCATGACCCTCAAAAGCCTTGACGAGAATAAAAACCTGAAGGATTGAGTATGTTTTCCCTGACCGGGTGCCGCCCTGGTTGACTACGATCTTGGTAGCAGCTTCATAATTTTTCCGGAATACTGCGGATACCCTCACTGTCTTCTCCAATGGGTAGGGTTTTAATGTTCGATTCCGGCAGGATCGTAGTATGGATCACTTCAAAGGTGATCTTGGTGAGTTTGTCCTCAGCCGGACCAATGTCAACGTTCACCCGCTGCAGCTTTGGCCTGATGTATTCCTGAAGCTGGATCCATAAAGCTACCCGATCTTTTCTTTTCAATCCCTTGATATCATCATCCAGATAGTCCTCTATGAGTTCGAGCACATGTTCAAGACGTTGTTTTTTCTCCGTTGTGAGCTTGTTAAGAGATCCCTTTGGACGACCACCCTCACCCGGTTTAAATTGCCAGTCTTTGTAAGTTTTCTTATTTTCCATTATTTTCTCTACATCGACCTATTAATAACGGGGTTGCTTTTTGTAAATCATTTTGTCAATGACACTTATGGAGACGCCATAGGCATCTGCCAATTCATATTTAATTTCAGTAAAATTTTTTCCTCCTTTTTGGCGGCATTGACATTTTCGTGCTTCATCGAGATAGATTTCTTTCACCAGGAATTTTTTCGCTGTTCTAAGCGGCAATATTCCGCGTACAATGAGGTATTCCGCTTCAATTCCCAGGCGTTCTCTGAAAGCAACCACCACTTTTTCAGTTTCCGTGTCCATAATATAAGACATTTCTTACAAAATTACAACACAATTATGTTCGTTACAAGCTAACATTCAATTTTCTGCCGATTTGTCCTAAACTTTTACTTTAAGTTGATCGTACCTTTGTTGACAATTTGTTTTTAGTGTTCTTGTTTGATCAACTGCTCGTCTCATGAAATCATTCTCCACTCCACCTGTTGCCTTCTCTGTCGCCTTTATCAACGAGGGTTCCGGGGTCCTTCAAAAGGTTGTTGTCGCCCAGGCCGGCAAGGTAAAATCCTACTTCGAGGAGATTGACGGTGAAACGCTTTCTCAGATTGTAACGCTGGGCAATGCGAAGGAAAACGGGGTCAAGGCCCGTTTCGGCCATCCGAACATGTGCAGCAGTGCGTTTGGCACCTACATCGGCAGGTTCAAGAACTTCCAGCTTGATGGCCAGAAGGTCACCGGCGATCTGCACCTTGACACGGTTTGTAAAGCCTCTCCCGGGGGGAACCTTTACGATTACATTCTCACCATGGCCAGTAAGAACCCCGACATGTTCGGTGCCTCCATGGCCTTCATCCCGGCCGAGCCTGCCCTGGGAACCGGTGAATTTCCGCTGGTGCGCATTGAGGAGCTTCTAGCCACCGACCTGGTGGATGATCCTGCTGCCACCAACTCATTGTTCGCGGTAGATTCTTTCTCTTACCAGGCAACCCAATTTTTAGATGAAAACCCGGCCATCGCGGCCTTCATTGCCCGCCGCCCGGAAACCATTATTGAATTCATGTTAAAGTACTTTTCTAAAACCGATCTTATGAAACCAGAAATTTTTCAGAAGTTTAAAAACCTCTTCGCCACAGCCCCCGATGAGGTTCAGCAGTCCAAGGCGTACGATCAGGCAGTCGAACTGCTCGAAGCCGATCACCTGGAGGAGATCACCAAACTCCAGGACTCATTTCAAACGAAGGTTACCACCTTTGAATCTCAGCTCCAGGCATCAACAGAACAGCTGGCAGCCGCAAATGAGCAGCTTACAACCGCGAACGAGCAGGTTGCGACAACCACCGAGCTGCTTTCAACCGAACAGGCCAGCACAATCCTGTTGCAGAAACAGATTTCAGACCTCACCTCCCAGGTAGCTTCCCTGAAGGACCAGCTCAGCGCCAACCCAACCAAAGTAACCTCAGGCGATCCGCAAGTTACCGTCGGCCACCCGGAGGTAAAATTCGGAAAAGAACTCCTCAACGAAATGCCCTCTTACCTAAAGGACAAACTCAAAAAATAAAAACATTTCATTTTCAAATCTCCAAATTTCCACATCCCCAAATCTTCAAATTCCCACATCCTCAAATCCAAATAGCCATGTCAAACATCTTCTCCCACGGCATCTCGCCCGCTTTCACCAAGCAGTCCATCCACGACTATTTCATCGCCCCGTTTTTCATGGGCGAAGACATCCGTGGAGCCATCACCGTGCGCTCCGACATCAAAGGCACCGAGCTCTTGAATAAAATCTCGCGGCCATCCTTCATCACCAAGCCAAAGACATCCGCAGGGTTCACACCCACAGGATCCTTTGCGCTCTCCACCCAGTCCATCACCGTGGCGCCCATGGCCCTGGAATTCGAGCAGAACGCCCGCGCCTTCTGGGGTTCAATCCTTGAGCAGTTGTTAGCCACCGGGTACAAGGAAGACGACATCGAGCAGATGAAACAGCCCGATGTATGGAACAAGATCATGCTTCCCATCATCGCCCAGGCCGGCCAGCAGGATTTGATCCGCCAGATGTTCTTCGGCAATCCGCTGCAGGAGGTTTTATCCTCAGGGATCCCAACTGGTGTCATTGATACCAATTTTTCCGGCTATACCGGTTTCTTAACGCGATTTATTGCCGATGTTTTATCCACCGCCATCCCGGCAGCCCAGCATGTGGTGGTTGCTTCGGCCACTGCGGCAGTTAAAGCAGAGAAGATCCTCACCTATACGGCCGGCACGGATACTTATCTGGTGTTAACCATCAACGGTGTATCCTACTCTCAGGCTTATTCCAGTTCAGCAACCGTCACCTGCAACAACTGGCTTACGGCCCACAAAGCCGCTGTCGAAGCCCGTGGTGGCGCCTTGAGCGGGGTCATTGTTACCAACCCTTCAGCTGGTGCCATCAAGGTGGTAAGCAAGTTCAAAGGTCAGGATTTCACATTTACCGGAGCGGTTACCGGCAATGGTACAGTTGCCTCTTCCGGCGTGGTCGCTGCTACCAAGCAGGGCAAATTGGCTGCCAATGAAGCCGATTCAACATTCGAGGCCATGATCGATGCTGCCCGTCCCGAGATGTTCGAATTCCCGCTGGTGTTCATGTGCACCCGCTCGATGTGGCGCAACCTGGTCCATACCGTAAAGGCCAAGACCACCGGCGACCTTCCGCTTACCATGATGCTGGGAGGACTTCCGGTTCCATCCTACGAAGGCTATCCTGTGCTGGTCCGTCCCGACTGGGATACCTGGATCGCCAGCTATCAAAACGGCGTCCAGCCTCACCGTGCCATGTTTACCACCCAGCAGAACCTGATCTTTGGAACTGATGGCTTAATGGACACGAACGACATCGAATCCTGGTACAACACCGACCTGCAAATGAGAAGGTACAGAGTTCAATATAAGGCTGCAACAGCATACCTTCATTCTGAATTACTAGTGTTGGCCGGCTTCGGCGACTAAAAATTGGTCATTGGTAATTGGTAATTAGTAATTCGACTCATGTCTACCAAAAGGGCCCATAATTCTCAACCATCTCCCCGGCCTCGTTTCTACGAGTTCTCCTACTCTCCGGTCCTGGACCTGGTTGATACCGATGTAATATTGGATCCTTCGAACATCAAGGTTTTTGTCCCTTTTGGAATCGACAACGCCCTGCCCCGCCAACTCATCAAGCTCGCCCGCGAAGTTCCTGTTCACCGGGCCATTTTGAACTCTAAAACAAACTACATCCTGGGGCAGGGTGTTCAGTCCTCTGATCCTGCTACTGCCGCATTTCTGCAGCTCCCGAATAACCACAAGGAGCTCTTCTCGGTTACCCTGAAAAAACTCTGCTTCGACTACCTCACCTTCGGCAACTGCTTTTACGAGTTGGTCACCAACAAGAAACGATCCTTCGTGTTTGTCTATCACCAGGATGCCTCCCGGGTGCGTTTGCATACCGATGGCAAACAAGCCCTCATCCATCCGAACTGGGACCTGTTTCGTGGTAACGGCGACAAGCACCTGAAATCCATCAGCCTGTTTCCGGAATTTTCTGCCGGCGATGATGGATTGCTTCACTCAATCGTACACATCAAAGACTACGAACCCGAGTTTTCCTGGTATGGCATCCCATCTTACTTTGCCGGCATCCGCAATGTCATCATCTCCGGACTGACCAACATCTGGAACCAAACCCGCCTGGAATCCTCCTTCGCATCTCCCGGTATGCTGGTCATCCCGGGGGTGAACTCCGAGGCCGATGCTACGGCACTGAATACAACAATGGCAGGGTATTTCGGTGCATTGGGCACAAATTCTGGTAAAATTGTTATACAATTCATGTCAGACCCGGCCCCGGGCGCAGCAGTGGGCGAAGTGAAATTCGTCCCTTTCAGCCGTGACAACGAAGCACATTGGCTCGATCTGCATACCCAGAGTGAGCTCTCGCTGATCACCATCCACAATTGGTTTCCTTCGCTCACCCCGTACTCCGATATGAAGTCCTCGTTCGAATCCGGACGAATCCTCAATGAATACGAGGTAGCCATGGCCACGGTGATCAAACCCATCCAGCAGGTGTTTCACCAATCACTGCAAACAGCCCTTGCAGCGTGCGGGTTACAACTCAAAGACTTCGAGTTTATCAATTCTCCGCCCGTCTCGCGTATCAACCCGATGAATTTTGTCTGGGAGGTCCGCCGCGACTCAGGCCTCGAATTCGACAAAAACGACCCGGCTCAGAACGTCCTGGTCCTTCAACTCCAAAACACCTTCTCATCAATAAATCGTAATTCGTAATTGGTAATTGGTAATTGGTAATTATGACAGCCCTCATGTCCCCCCTCGAAATCATCTCAATCGCTTACATCACCGAACTCGACCCGGCCATGATCAAGGATTCCTTCATCCTCACGGCACAGGTCCAATACATCAAACCTGTGCTTACCGCTACGCTTTATGATGATGTATTGCTCGATCCGGCAGGCGATTTGTACGCCGTTCTGGTCGAAGATTACATCAAACCATGCCTGGCATACTACGTCAAGGGAAACATGCTCAACCAGCAATTGCTCGAAACATCTCAATACACCACCGGCAGCGATCCCGCCCTTGCTCAATCCCTCATGGATGTTTCAACAGCCGTGATGATCTCCCCTGAACATCGTCGGGACATCGTAAAGGAAGTATTCGCAATGGCCAAATACAAACTGGATTTGCTCGTGGCGTATCTAATCGACCAGAAGTTTCCATTATACACCCTGCCGACAGCCCGTCGCATAGCCGGAATACGAATCACATAAAAAAATATTATTTCATTTTCAAATCTTCAAATCTTAAAATCTTCAAATTCCTTAAAATGGCCCAAGTACAACGAAAAGTGGTTCTATGCAACATGAAGGTAGCCGATATCTTGCTGCTTCCGGGAACTGCAGCTTTTACACCATCTGTACAAATCCCTAATGGTTGTACAAAGATAACCGTGCAGTTTATGTATCACGATATCAACTATCCTGTGGGTTGTACCATGTATCAGAGTTTGGATGGAGTAAACTTTGATGAGTGCCGGACAATTGATGAAATGCCAATTTACCTGGAACTTGATATTGATTCAGTTTCTATGACACTGAATGTCAGTGAGCTGCTTACATCGTGGATTAGGTTCTATGTCACCATTGGTGATGCTACACTTGGCACGCTTGATAAATTCATGATTTTATTCGCTGCTTAAACCAATTCATATAAAATGGGGTACTCCAATTATTATCAGGTCAGTTCGTTAAGGTCAGGTGTAACCAATTACAGGGATTATGCCAAGCAACTTCATGCAATTTCAAGGCCCTCGCTTCCTGGGGTTCTCCGCACATGGGCAGATTACAATTATAACATGTGCCTGAGCAAACAATCAGGGAATAATTTACAAGTACTTGCAGCGTGCATGGCAAAGGGCATAACTGTTGGTTTAACCCCTATGGTATTGATGGTCGATGGGTATAATCTTTTCCTGACTAAAAACAAGGCCAGTTCATTTACTGTCAGGGTCATTGGTATTCGTTCATCGCTTAATGCTGGGTTTTGCAAAGAAATAAGGGGTGTTATTTCCATAGGTGCAACCAATGCCACCGCAGTTCTTCTTGCTCCAACCGTCGACACAGTTATCCTCAGTAGTAGCGAAGGTTTAACGGCTGTTGCAACCGCCGATACGGTCAATGGAGCATTGAAAATCACGGTCACCGGTGCAGCTAATGAATCCATTCGTTGGATTGCCCAGGTTGAATTGCTTGAAATTGCTATTGTCTAACCATATCCTTAACACTTAATCACTTAACACTAAATTATCATGCCACTCTCACGCAAAAACATTTTATGTAACATCGACATTGCCGATGGCGATACATATCTCGATTACATTCAAATTCCCGATGGTTCCATGAACATCACCACACAGTTCGCCTATTCCGGGCTTGACGCCGATGTTACTGTCACCCTGCAGCAAAGCCTTGACTGTAAAAACTTTGACGACGTTGCTACAATTTTACTCGATAAAGACAATACTTCATCAACAGTAAATGTCCTCGATGTCCTGACAATCTGGATACGATACCGTATTGTTGTGGGTGAAGCACATACAGGTAACATTTCAGAATGTAATCTTATTTTCAACTAATCCTAAACCCATCAACCTATAAACCTATAAACCTATCAACCAAATGGGAAATTCAACTTTTTTCAATCGTGGCCAGGGAGCAGCCGAAAACGAATCCGATTTTATGGAACATAGCCTTTTAGCAGCTCCTCCAACTGTCCCAGCTACCGGTTCAATTAGATTATACATGGATGCTTCCGGCATTCCATCAACAATCAACGCCAATGGTGATGTTGTCAAATATGTTTCTGGAACACAGGCCAACGTGGATGATGCCGTTTCTAAAAGGCATGCCGCTGGAACTGATCAGGGTCTTGATACTGGTGGAGCCAACGCCGTAACAGCTGCCGATGTCAAATCTGCCGTTGACCTTAAGCATTCTAACGCAAATGATCATGCTAACACTTTGGACCACTCAAATGCTGCTGACCACACCCAGGGTACCGATACCGGCCTTGATACCGGTGGTACTAATCCTGTAACTGCTGCTACCATAAAAGGTGTCACCGATCTTGTA
>Ga0194039_1001360_pt1 | contig 13159 bp, 12 predicted proteins | sample JunL228m_MetaG_FD_148679 | JGI IMG/M metagenome (GOLD analysis project Ga0194039, IMG submission 148679) | Anoxic zone freshwater microbial communities from boreal shield lake in IISD Experimental Lakes Area, Ontario, Canada - Jun2016-L227-8m | ecosystem: Environmental > Aquatic > Freshwater >...
GGTCCGGTGTGTGCGGAACGCAGATTACTACATCATTTATGGTGTCTACCGTGTCCCACGTGTGGGGAAATGTTGTCGATTCCGCGGCAAAGAGGCTGTCACGGTCAACTTCTCGAGGTGTTCCCCAGCGCTCCGGCTGGCGGTACACAAGAATTTCTGATGTCTGATCCTTAAGCTCACTTGCAACAGCCGCAGTAGCCCCGATCAACCCGCGCCGGTTCTTCCAACCCCGGTATCGTGCTCCGGTAGTGTTGAGGATGCTCACCGCTTCTTCAATCTCGCAGAAGTCGGTCACCGCTTTATAGTAGAACGCAGGATCGAGCCGCCCATCCGTAACAACCACACCGGGATTGGTATTCCCGCACGAGAAATCGGCAAGTTCTTCTACGGTCGCGCATGCGATCTCAAATGCCCGCTCTGCATCACCCTCGACGTAAAGTGCGATCGCTGCATTCCCCCGCGTCTTCCACGTAACATTCGGGTTGAGCCGGACGAGCCGGGCTTCTAAAACCCGCATGTGATCGTGAATTAGCCGACGGGCGAGCACGGCCCCGAGGTACGTGGTGCACATCCCCTGCGGCGAGTCCGTATCATCGATCCCGATCAGCATGTCTATATTAATATTGGGCACGCTCTATCCATTTGTAACTGCATGTCCCAAGACCGCCAGCTCCAGCTGGTCACTAGCGTAATGATCACCGCAGGCTTTGATGTCTCCGAGCGGTTTACCATCCGCCCAAGGAGCTTTGATCTCATGGCCCGTAACCACGGGACGTTGCTGGTCATCAAAGTGGTCTCTCATATCGATTCCGTGAGCGATGAGGTAGCATTCGATCTCGAATTGATCTCGCGGCATCTTGGGGGTGTCCCACTCATCGTAGGTGAGCGCGCACGGGACGCAGAGCTGGAACGTGGGGCAGTCTATGTTCGGTATGGCATCTATGCGATCAGCCCCTCGACGCTCTACGATTATTTTGTCGAGAAGATTCCCCCGCTGGTCTATGCCTCACCCGGCGGGTTATACGTAAACATCAACGGTGATGCACTCAAAGATCTTCGCGAGCTACGGAATATGTCGCTTGGGGATATGGGGCAGGTGCTCGGCGTATCGCGGCGCACCATCAGCAAGTACGAGAGCGGCATGGGAACCACGCTCGATGTTGCAATACGTATTGAGGAATTTTTTGACACGGGTGTGGTAGAGTCGATCGATCTCGTCCGGCACGAACCCCCTAAAGCGATGGAACCAGAGCCGGTCAAGAATGAGGGAGGAATTGCAAATCCTATGGAGTTCCTCGAACAGATCGGCGTGCACCTGCATACGCTCCACGGCGCACCGTTCCAGGCGCTCCTGACGTTTGAGAAGCACACGATTCTCACCGGTTATGGCCCCGCGCAGAAAGTTGTCAAGCGGGCGGCTCTTATAGGAAACATTTCCCAGATCGCAAAGAAACATGCAATGTGCGTGATCACCGATTACCACAAGCAAAAGAAGATCGGAAAGACGCTTGTGATAGGTGAAGATCGTCTTCACAGGATTGAGGATGGTTTTGAACTCCTCGACCTTCTGGGCGACTGACTTTTTTTAGATCATGTTTATATAGAACCACAAACCAATTTTAGTGCTAAAAGTGGTGAAATTTATGTCACAACAACTTGGAGGACAGCAGATTCTTATTCTCAAAGAAGGCAGCACCCGTACCCGCGGCCGCGACGCTCAGGGTATGAACATCACCGCCGCAAAGGCAGTGGCAAGTGCAGTCAGGACCACGCTCGGTCCAAAAGGTATGGACAAGATGCTCGTTGACACAATCGGCGACGTAGTAATCACAAACGACGGTGTCACGATCTTAAAGGAAATGGACATCGAGCACCCGGCCGCAAAGATGATGGTCGAGGTTGCTAAGACCCAGGACGATGAAGTCGGCGACGGTACAACCACCGCAGTCATCATTGCCGGCGAACTCTTAAAGAAGGCCGAAGACCTCCTCGAACTGGATGTCCACCCGACCATCATCGCCGCAGGCTACCGTCAGGCAGCCGAAAAGGCCCAGCAGCTCTTAAAAGAGATCGCCTTCGATATCAAAGTCAGTGATAAGGTGCTCTTAAGAAACATTGCCGGCACCGCGATGACCGGCAAGGGCGCAGAGGCCAGCAAGGACAAGCTCTGTGACCTTGTTGTCAGGGCAGTGACCATGGTCACTGATGCAGACGGCACTGTTGACATCGAGAACATCAAGGTCGAGAAGAAGACCGGCGGTTCAATAGAGGACTCTGAGATTGTTGAAGGAGTACTCATCGACAAGGAACGCGTCCACCCATCGATGCCAAAGAAGGTCACCAATGCAAAGATCCTTCTCTTGAACGCAGCAGTCGAGTTCAAGAAGACCGAAGTCGATGCAGAGATCAACATCACCTCTCCCGACCAGCTTCAGGCATTCCTCGATGAGGAAGAGCGCATGGTCAGGAGCATTGTTGACAAGATCGTCAAGAGCGGTGCAAACGTCCTCTTCTGCCAAAAGGGCATTGACGATATTGCACAGCACTATCTTGCAAAGGCAGGACTCTTTGCAACCCGCCGTGTCAAGAAGAGCGACATGGAAAAGCTTGCCCGTGCAACCGGTGCAACCCTCGTCTCCTCAATCGATGCAATCTCCAAAGAAGAGCTCGGCAAGGCCGGACTCGTTGAGGAGCGCAAGGTTGGCGGCGAAGACATGACCTTTGTCGAGCAGTGCAAGAATCCAAAGGCAGTCTCAATCATCATCAAGGGTGGCACTGAGCACGTAGTAGACGAGCTTGAGCGCGCTATCCACGATGCACTCCGCGTTGTCGGTGTCGTTGTTGAGGACAAGAAGGTTGTTGCCGGTGGCGGTGCACCTGAGACCGAGCTCTCGCTCCGTCTCCGCGAGTACGGCGCAACCGTTGGGGGCAGGGCACAGCTCGCCATTGAGGCGTTCGCATCTGCACTCGAGATCATCCCGCGGACCCTTGCAGAGAATGCAGGACTCGACCCCATCGATATGCTTGTAGAGATCCGTGCAGCCCACGAGAAGGGCAAGAAGAGCCACGGCTTGAACGTGTTCGAAGGAAAAGCAGTCGACATGAAGGCAGCCGGCGTTGTCGAGCCCCTCCGGGTCAAGACACAGGCGATCTCATCTGCCGCAGAAGCAGCCATCATGATCCTGCGCATTGATGATGTCATTGCATCCTCAAAGAGCCATGCACCCGAAGGCGGTATGCCCCCGGGTGGAATGGGCGGTATGGGTGGAATGGGCGGCATGCCTCCGGGCATGGGCGACTACTAAACTATTTTTTTTAAAAATATTTTCATCTATTTTCCCGATGTTTTCCTGCAGCAGGGATTATCCATATGTGTTGTAGTGACAGGTTCAGGATACCTATGAGATATCATTCGGGCATCAAAAAAGAGGGGAAGATGAATGCACTTACTGTGCTGATGTTGCACGTACGGTAGTTATACCGCTCAACAACTCGCCTTTCTTGATAATGATCATACAGCTTGCATTCGAATAGGTGTCGATAATTTCAAAAGTGCCTTCATTCGCTCCGAACGTGTAGCCCCACTGGGCACCTTTCACGAAATCCCCAGAATTGAACATGCCTGCGTGGATGCCCGTTGCCTTGATCGCATGAACCGTTGCATCATCATTGATCCATGTGATGCCAGTTCCCGGAAGGACTGTGAGTAACTGTGGGACAAACGAATTGTTCCGGATATAGATCGTGGTGATCCTGGTCGAGGCAGTCTGCACTGGTATGGGTGTCTTTACTGCTGTAGCCACGGTCGTTACTATTGCGGTAGTACTGGGGGTGGCGATAGTTGTGGGTTCCATGGTTGGTGCAGGTGTTACTAAAGTGGGGAGAATTGTTGGTACTACGGTAGTAGCAACCGGTGTGGTTACTGCTGCGGGCTGTGCCGGTTGCGTACATCCGCTGATCATAACCAATGCAATGACCAAAATAAAAAAACCAATGAATTTCTTCATGTAAATTACATTGTTTTAGCCTTGTAATTAAATTTACTAACTGGATTGTGACCGGTTTTGTTGCAGCACAAAGAATTGCAAAAATATTGGTCGATTGTATCCGGCACTGGTGAAAAAAGTAAAATGATTATCTGATCATTTGGAAGGGTTCTGCATTTGTGGCGCACCTACAACCGACTCCCCGTTCTTGACAATGATTGTCCCTTTCATATCCGGTTGATCGGCGCATGCGAATTCGAACACACCTTCACTGGCACCAAAAGTGTACATCCATTCTGCTGTTGGAATAATGTCTCCGGAGTTGAACATACCGATGTGAGTACCGGTTGTTTTGACCGAGTGGACGATTGGGTCTTCATTTACCCAGGTGATACCGGTCCCCGGCAGGACTGTGAGTTCTTTGGGGACGAATGTGTTGTTCCGCATGTAGAAGATTATCTTTTTGATCTGGGGTTCCAGAGTGATCTTCGGTTTAACTGTGGTTACAACGGTGGGTATCATCGTCTGTTCCGGAGTTGGTACCATGGTTGCTACCGTTGGGGGAACTGTTGGAACGGGGGTTGCAACGGTGGTGGTTACTGCTACTGGCTGTGCCGGTTGGGTACATCCACTGATCACAATCAAGGCGATCACGAGAATAAATAATCCAATGAACTTCTTCATGGAAATTACATTGTGATCGCCTTGTATTTAAATTTACTAAGCCGATGATACCGTTTTTGTTGCTACAGAAATAATTGCTACCTGTCAGTTGTATCCCGTCTGGTTTGGTAAATTTTCCAGAACTGTAAGACTGCAACAATGGTTTTAATCCGTTAACAAGTTGCCCAACAACAGATTAATGAACCCGGACGCATCCAGTATCTCATATGAGCGACCGGTTCATCTTCACAAAATACCGCACGGACTGTTATCACTGTAAACAGGCGGCAGACCAGATTATCAAGGCGGTTCCCAATCAGGCTCAGGTAGCGTGTGACAACTGCGGGGCAACCCGGATCTTTGTTCCACGGGTGCATGATGTGGCAAAGACGGGATCATATACAAAGATCGGGTGCTATGATCTCTGGGAACTTGTCGAGACCGCAGAATGCCGGAATTGTCATGTTACCGGCCCGCACGATCTTACAATTGGATGCAGGCACTTTACGATCCGGTGCCGGAGCTGCGGGTTTACCCATTTCTATAAGTCGGATATCGAGTACATAGCCAAGGATGAACTGAAGGTCTGATAAGCCGGAATTTTCAGACTTTACGATACGGGAAAGGACTTTTTTTTACGCGGGGAGGTATCGGGTTTTGTTCAGCGTTATATCTCCCTCCCGGAGGACCCAAATAGTGGGGAAAATTCCCTATCCCAATGATACCCGGTTCAGATTTTTCCCAACCTGACCTGGTGATACGACAAAAAAATATTATTTCTCTTCTCTTACCATCTCGATAGCTTTCTTTGGACACTCGTTGGCGCAGATACCACAACCCTTGCAGAACCGGAGATCGACATTGAGATCCTCATCAATTGAAGCGTCCGGGCAGTACATGGCGCACAGTCCGCAGGCATTGCATTTCTCCCGGTCAACTACGGGTTTGAACACCCGCCACGAACCGGTCTGCCCGGCTGCGCCCTCTTTCGGGCGGCTCATAGCTAAACGTTCACGTACTGCATTCATGAGCTCATCTCCTTGTAGGCTGCATCTGCAGCTTTGACATTGCGTTCATCGGAAAACATCTCGCGGATCGCCATTTTCGCGGAGTCTGAGGTGATGATTCCCATCTTTGCAAGCGCCCCGAGCACAGGTGTGTTTAAGATCGGGCTGCCGGAGACCACAAGGTTTTCGCGAAGTGCAATTCCCGTCAGGTCTACATTGCGGCACTCAAAGCCGGCAAACACTCTCTTACCTGCGCTGTTGATGAAGATGCGACCGCCCTTCTTTAACCCGTGCAGCACATCGACTGTGTCCATCACGCTCGTATCGAGCACAACTACCATGTCCGGCTGCCGGATCTGGCTGTAGACCTTTATGGGTTTGTCGTCGATGCGTACGAACGAGACGATGGGTGCACCACGGCGTTCGGCGCCATAGAACGGGCACGCTGTTGCGTACTTCCCGTCATGGAGGGCTGCCATTGCAAGGAGCCGGGCCGCAGTTACGCCACCCTGCCCGCCTCTGGAGTGAATGCGGATCTCAAACATGGGCGTTCACCCCGAACCAGAACTCTTCACCCATGCGACGGGTGCGAACAAAACCAGCGATATCATCGTAGGTCACTTCCTGACCCCCGATCCCGGCAATAACGGAATAGATATCCTCTTTTGTCTGGGCCATGATCTCCGTTGCGAGAATTCCCCCGCGACCAAAGGAGTAGTCGCGGTCGATAACAACGACCTGCTTTCCCTTAAGGTTCAGTTTCGGGAATGGCCTCAACCAGCGCAGACGCATGGAACCGGCTTTGATCCCCTCCTTTCTGAGCAGATCTATGGCGACTTCCGCCTCTTTACCGAGTGTGCCCAGCGCAATGACGATCACGTCTGCATCCTCGCAGAGGTAATCTTCTGTAAAACCATATTTCCTGCCAAAGCGTCTGGCAAAATCCTTCCCGGTCTCTTCGATCACTTTCACCGAGTCCCGCATTGAGCGCTCGATATCCCAGCGGAATTTGAACTGCTGGTCAGGACCGGTCAGCGTGCCATAGCCGGCCGGGTGTTTCGGATCTATGGCATGGGGGAGGTGTATCGCGGGGATGAAGTCACCCAATTCAACGGTGTCGACCGGCTGCATGATATGGGAGAGTAAAAATCCGTCAAGGTTCACCATCACCGGCAGCAGCACATCGTTGTGCTCGGCGATCCTGAACGCCATGAGTATTGTATCGTAAGCTTCCTGCACCGTGCTCACATATACCTGTAACCAGCCGGTATCGCGCTCCTGTAGTGCATCTGTGTGCTCTGCCCATATGTTCCAGCCGGGTCCTAAAGAGCGGTTCACGTTTGCCATCACGATCGGAAGGCGTGCACCTGCGGCCCAGTTGGTCATCTCGTGCATGTAGAGCAGACCGTGCGAGCTGGTGGCAGTAAACGTCCGCACCCCGGTGATGCTGGCGCCAATGCAGGCTGCCATTGCGGAATGCTCACTCTCTACGGCGATATATCGGGTCGGCATGAGGCCCCCGCTCACAAACTCGGCGATCTGTTCAACAATCTCGGTTTGAGGTGTGATCGGGTATGCAGCGACAACACCGGGGTTTGCCTGTTTCACTGCTTCGGCAACTGCCTTGTTGCCGGTTGCAATCTTTTTCATGCGGACGCCTCCTCTTCGGTGGCAAGCCGCCGGTAATTCTTTGCGATCCGCTGTTTGAGGATCTCGACGACCTTTGTATCGATACCCTTGAACCGTCCCTGTGGTGATAGATAATCTTCGAGGGGTAATGGTTTTTTCATGGCGGCCTTAGACTGCGGACCGATCGTGACTTTTCCGTACTCCCGCTCGTAGAGCACCCATATGCCGCTTTTGACTGCTAGTTTTCCCATCTCAACCGATTTCTCGGTCGGGTAGCGCCAGCCGGGCGGGCAGGGTGCGAGGATATGGATGAAGGTAGGGCCACGGAACGTGAGGGCCTTTTGTACTTTTTTGAAAATATCCTGCGGATAGGCTGCACAGGCTGTTGCCATGTAGGGCGGGTCGTGGGCAGCGATGATCATATCGATATCTTTCTTGGCATCGGTCTTACCTGTGGGAGTGGTGGTGGTCTTTGCCCCCATCGGTGTTCCACCGGAGCGTTGCATGCCGGTGTTGCCATAGGCTTCATTGTCATAGCAGATGTACAGGAAATCGGTGCCGCGCTCGAATGCACCGGACATTGCCTGGATACCGATATCAAGCGTGCCTCCATCTCCGGCGTACACAATGACATTCGTTTTCTTTCCCGCTGCACGGAATGCGTTTGACATGCCCGAAGCACAGGCAGCTGCGGCGCCAAAGGCAATGTTGTAGACCGGGACATTGAATGCGGTGTTCGGGTAGATGCCCTGTATGACGCTCGTGCAGCAGGCGGGGACAACCATGACGGTGTCAGGACCGGCTGCCTTGAGCACGTATCGCAGTGCCAGCGAGTCGCTGCACCCTGCGCATGCGGATGTACATTTCAGCACGTATTCTTCTTTGGGAATTTCGGCGATGGTAATCAGACTCCTGCTATAATAACAGATAAAAGCGCGAGATATGATCGCGGTTCTAAGAATAATGATCGTTTTAAAAAGTCAAAAAAGGATCGATATCGCTTTTTGCATTTCAGCGGTGATAGAGTGCGGTATTGTACACCGTTGATAACAGGGATGGAATATTTCTGTAATCCAATAATCCATTTTTTTTAAACGTCACAGAATTAAACTCTGTCTTCGTGCGGTAAATATAAAAAGGTATATCCAATTCATTACTCAAAATAATTGTGATGGAAGAGGACACTGCTATAGAAATACGGAAAAAAGCGGACCTGTTTGAATCAAAATATAATAACATAAAGAAGGAATTCAAGGACTTTATTGAGACCAGCCGGAGAAATGAAGAGATTAAGAAAAAGGAACTGCGAACAGACTCTGCAAAGAAAATGCTCTCATTAGCTGATTCTTTGTGCCGGATGTCTGTGCCAGATGAGAATTGTTCCTGCGACATTGTCAAAAATTATAGCGACAATTTACAAAAAAATATTGATGTGATTTACCAGCAACTACTTTCATCCTCCGCTCTTACCCCGGTTGATCCGGCACCGGGTGACCCCTTTGATGATACACGGCATATGGCAGTCGGACTCGAATATGGGAGTCGATATCCTGAGGACACCGTTTTTAAGGTGATACGAAAAGGGTACTTAAGCGAAAATATGGTGATACGACCGGCAGAAGTGATCATATCAAAACGTCCTGTTGAATTAACAAAAATCAAAAAAGCCGGGATATGGAAAAATTTCACCAGCTGGATGTTTCCTTCAAAGCGCAGGTTTGCAATAATAGACCAGCAGATGGATGAATTCAGACAAGTCCAGAGCCAGAAAATCCTCATACTTCAGCAGGAGATGGAAGGGTTACAGGAGTTTATCGCACAGTCTGGTGCAGAACGACAAAAGATGGAAGAACTCTGCCAGTTTCAGGGTGAAAAGATCGAGCAGTTGGAACAGGAAATAGAAACATTACGCAATGATTTAACAGACGATGAAGCAGATGATCAGGAATCCGGTACATTCGAGCAGGTGCGGAAGCAAAAAACAGGAGAGCTTGAGCGGGAAATAATCTCTCTTAAAAATCGTGTAATGAATGAAATTGGAGATAAACAGAAAATTCGTGAGATTGAGCATCTCTGTTATGAAATGATGAACCAGTTCGAACAGAAATTCTCCGCACCTGTCACAAAAACTCCTCCCATGGTGGAAGATAACCTGAACACGGAACCTGTTATGAGAAAAGAACTGGCGGGAACCTATGAGGAAATTCCGGTTCGGAATAATAAAATAATCCAACTCTGGTCGGAAGATCAAAAAACCGATGATGAATCCATTCCGGATGAAGATATCAGCAAAGATCAGACAGACGAAGATGATGAATCTGTTTTCTACGATGATACGAGTGAGGATCAAAAAACTGATGATGAACATTCTCTCTACGAAGATGCCAGTGAAGATCAAAAAACTGATGATGATGAACCGGTAATGAATGAAGATGCCAATGATGATTATAAAAAATACCCATGAGATTTGTGATCACAGGTATCACAAAAATGAGAATGCAGGCGGGCATTTTCATGCCAGACAGTTACTTATGAACGACAGTAAAAGGAATGGTTTGAAGGGTAATTTATGAGGTTCATGATGAATCGAAATATTCTGGGAATTGACTTTGGGACTACAAACTCAAAGATGGCATATATGCTATTGGACGAACCGGAGATTATTGAGAACGCAGAAGGAAAGACGATCACCCCTTCGATTGTCCATTTCAAAGGTGAGGATGAGTATGTTGTCGGGGAAATTGCAAAGCGCACTATGATTGTGCACCCCGATAAAGTCGTCAGTTCAATCAAGCGTGAAATGGGAACTGACTATAAAAAGAAGATCGGGCGTCACAATTTTCCCCCGGAATACATCGGTGCATTAATTATTAAAAAACTGGTTGACGATGCTGAGATAAGGATTGGGAAAAAATTTATCGATGCAGTAGTATCTGTTCCTGCCAACTACACTGACAGCCAGAGGCAATCGATCCGGGATGCCGCAGAGATGGCCGGTGTAAATGTCTTAAGGCTGATCAATGAACCAACTGCTGCTGCGCTTGCGTATGGCATACGGGAAAACCGGGACAGAAAAGTACTGGTGTATGATTTTGGGGGCGGGACTTTTGATGTATCCATTTTATCGGTTTCATCGGGATTTTTTGATGTCGATGCGAGTACCGGTGAGCACCGGCTTGGTGGCGATGATATTGATGCTCGTATCGTTACGCATGTAACAAAAAAATTACACCAGCAGCTTGGAGTTGACGTAAAAAAAGATCTGGCGCTTCTCGCCACGATAAGAGAGGCTTCCGAAGAGGCAAAGATCGCGCTCTCCACATCTGAAAAGACAACAATTAACATACCCTTTGTAGCGAAAGGCAAACCCCCGTTCAGCATGATATTGACACGAAAATCGTTAAACACCATGATAAGTGACTTAATCGAGCGCACAAAAATTCCAATGGAGCAGGCCCTATCGGATGCATCGCTCCAAAAAAGCGAGATCGATGATATCTTACTGGTCGGGGGTACCACGCTCATACCCGCAGTCCGGTCATTTGTCACAGAGTATTTCGGAAAGGAACCGATGAGTGGCGACCCGTATACCGCAGTTGCTCTTGGCGCTGCTATTGCAGGTACTGAATACATACAGGAAAAATCACGGGCTGCAAAGAATATCGAGATCAGTGATGTGGTTTCCTGCTCACTGGGTGTACTGGTGGCAGATGGCTCGCTTTCAAAAATTATTGAACGGAATACGAAAATCCCGATTGCCCGGACACGCGATTATACGAATGCGGGTAATTTTGTAGAGGAGGTAATCATACCGGTCTTCCAGGGCGAAGAAGAGGTAGCAGTTGAAAATGAATTCCTTGGGGATTTCTGGATATCCATTGAACCGATGCCCGTAGGTCAGAATCAGATAAAAGTTACATTCGAGGTTGGCGCAGAATTTGGCATATTAAATATCAATGCCATAGATACGATCTCCGGCAACAAGCGTACCGTAAAAATGGAATCCCGGAGCAGGCTGTCAAAGAAAGAAAAAAATAAATGGATGAAAAAAATCATTGGTGTCGAGAGTGTACATGTTGATATAAAAAATACACCCGGCAAAGTTACGTTAGACATGTTTTTAAATCCCCGAGGGACTGTATCAGATCTTAAAAGAGAACTGCTGGAGAAGGGAATACTCGGAGAAAATGAGACACTTGTCTGTGACGATATTGAGCCCGATAATTCAGAGAGAATTGAAGGTCTTAACTTAAAAGATGACAGCGTGATTGAGATCAGGCGAAAGGATGAGCAGGAAAAATAAGTCAAGGGAAACGGGTGTCAAACCGGAGACAACTCCGCAATTACCCATTCAGGATGATCCCTACTGGAAGGTTTCCCGTATTTTTATGGATATACACCGTATCGGCAGGTATATTGAACGATTCGACCTGTTTGCGGATCAGCATCCCCAGTGGGTAGATGACATTATGGAGGGGTTTCCAACCTATTATTGTGTGCTGGGCGTTTACCGTGGAGCCCCATTGGATCAGGTAGTATCGGCATATAAGAAAAGGATCGATTCCTCCATTTATCCACTTCAGGTAATTCAGGAAGCGTTTTCCGTACTCAGTAATCTCTGGTTACAGATAATGTATGATGACTTCCTTATCGTATTTGAACAGTATACAAAATGTTTACCGCCATATGAAAAAAAAGAACTAATCCAAAAACACTCTGATGCGATCAATGCTGCAAAAAAATTTGATTCTTTTATGCAAATTAAGGACAATTTCGGTGACTATTGTAATCTGTATGTTGAAGGGATGCCCGATCTCTACGAATATGCCGGACTTGCAAAGAACTCTGATATTGAAACAATACAACGTTCTTGTTCTAAGGACTCAGAGTTACTAAAAAAGATCTACTCCATACTCAGCACTCCCGGTTCACGGAACGACTACGATGCCCTGTTGGCTTTTATTGCAGAGAACATATCTCCTTTAGGCATTGAGAATCGGAAAAATAAAAGGGAACTCTGGAAAAAATTTGACCGTGAGATGGTTGAGAGAATCATTCTGCTCTCTCTTACTGAACCAAATGCAATCAAAAATTATTTTAAGAGATTTGAAACTATACTGATTTCCAATCAGGACTGGCGAGAGTATCTTCCTCCTTCTAACGAATCTTTTTTCTCAATTCTTGGGTTGGATACAGATGTGCTACGTGCTGATAAAAAAGAGGTCGACGGCATTATCCGCGATAAATACCGGCAGCTTGAGCGGATTTCCCGTGTGAATCTGGCATATAGTGTCCTTAAGAACCAGACACTGAGAGATGATTACCTGTGGCTTTTTGAGAACTCTGCCATGATAAATATGCTATTAGATCTGTTCTCTTTGAAAACAGTTCAAAAACCTGTATCCAAGAGATCCATCCCCCATAACCCAATAGAAAAAATACTTCTTGATGCTTTGAGTAAAAAACCCAAAAGGAAAAAATAAAAGTCCCGTTTTCATATTGAAAAATGGGGCGTCATGCACAAACCAGCCGTCTGTAAGGAAGAATCAAGCCGGCAGGATCAACAAAACGCGCCACGGTATTTCGCATCGGGATACGACTTAGAAAAAATTGTGTGAAATAATTTAGAACCGTTCCCACGGTTTACCCTTCGGGAATCCGGGGCTGGACGAGTCGGGTAATCCCTTCTATCCCGTCAAAATCAGAATCAAATGAATAGATATAGTGCAGGTCAAGATCTTTTAAACCCTGAACTCGGCTGAGTTAGGGGCATCATAATCGAGCATTAAACCTCTTTTGGCAAACGAACGCACCAGCAAAGCGGAACCTATAAATGCTATAATCCCTAATATTAAGGTATATGGAAGCATGGGT
>Ga0194039_1001361_pt1 | contig 13158 bp, 11 predicted proteins | sample JunL228m_MetaG_FD_148679 | JGI IMG/M metagenome (GOLD analysis project Ga0194039, IMG submission 148679) | Anoxic zone freshwater microbial communities from boreal shield lake in IISD Experimental Lakes Area, Ontario, Canada - Jun2016-L227-8m | ecosystem: Environmental > Aquatic > Freshwater >...
AAAGGATACGAATGCGTTGAGAGGATTGGCGGTAAATCAGAAGATAAAGGTACAATATGTGGTGAAACAACAGACGCACGGGGCAGAAGAATTCCTCCCATATACGCTGCCGATACGACTATTGCAAATACAAATAAAAAACCTATGAAAAAAACTATAATTTTATTTGTCATATGTCTGTCCTTGTTTTATCGTATGATAAGTGCCGGTCATAGAATATTTTTCAGGTAAGCAATGGAATCGATGATATGCGTTGGTTTTATCATCGCATTCTTCAATGCCTCTTCACTGAATTTTCCTGTTCTGACCAGAATGCTCCTCATTCCGGCATTGTGAGCTCCCCCAATGTCAGTGATAATGTCATCTCCAATCATCGCAACCTGTTCGGATTGTAAACCCATGTCACGCAGGGCAAGATCAAAGAACGCTCTTGATGGTTTCCCCATAATCGTTGCTGTCTTTCCTGACGCAAATTCAAGTGCCTGCACAAATGGTCCGGCTGAAAGGGATAGACCATCATGTGCCATCCAGTACCTGTCTTTTTCAAGTGCAATCAGTTCAGCTCCCTCCATGAGGTAGCGGAAAGCAGCATTAAGACGGTCATAGGTAATCGTCTCCCCCGCATCCCCGATAATCACGTAATCTTTCTTTGCACGGGTATCCTGTGCACAAATCTGCTCAAAATCCCGGTCAACATCGCCGGTTGTGAGAAGATAGCAATGCCGTTTGCCGGTTTTTTTCACATAAGCAACTGCGGCAAGGGGCGGAGTAAAAATATATTCTTCCGGTATGCAAAACCCCATTGCAGATAACCGGTTGGCAATGGTCTTTTTGCATTTCCGCGTTGTATTGGAGACAAACCGGAGGGTGTAGTCTTTTTGCATAAGAGATTCGATAGTGGCCTGCGCTCTTTCAACAGGGTGGTCCCCTACGTAGAGAACACCGTCAAGATCGATGAGAATGCCCTTTATTCCTTTCATGCTTATCAGACCCGCTTCACTATCTCGGCCAAATGCCCGGTTTTTCACGGGATCACTCTATGCCAGAAGAATTGTGTCCCTGCAATGATTAAACGTCTCATTGGGTCAGTGGACATGAGCGTTGCCTTCACTTTCGCACCGCACGCCCGGAAATTTATATGTTCATTTCTGGATTGCTATTCTGACGATGACTGCGATACCTGCACCTGCCCGCATCGGCACCCTCTGGCACCAGCGCATGCAGACGCTGAAGGAATACGAAGTTGTCCGTGACGGTAACATATTCGGGGCGGGTTTTTCAAATAGTGTTGTCTTCTCATCAGAGTATGAACAGGCACGGCAGCAGCTCGATCATCTTATCTCCAGTTACCAAAACCGAACTTTTGAAACCGTTTTTTCTGGAAAAGAGGTTTCCAATGAATGCGGAACCTGCTTCTCGTTAACGACATCTCACCCTTTCCATCCACCCACATTCAATCTCGATCTCTACCAGAACACTATTATGCGCGATTTAACCCTCGTGCGGGGAATTGGCCGGGCAACAGAAAAACGACTCAGGTCACGGGGTTACCAGACCCTGTATGATCTCGCCGGGCATCCTAAGTACCGATCGCATGTCCAGCCTGTCATTGACTGCATGTGTCGTGGGGATTCCCATGAGATCATCGATCTGGTTGGTAGACGGCATGCAAAATCACACCCGTTGGTGCTGGGCGCAGCGGGTTTGCATGAACCCGAAGATTATGTCTTTCTTGATATCGAGACTATGGGCCTGTTCTCCCGGCCGATCATTCTCTTTGGCATTGGCGTGATGGAAAACGGAGCCCTGAATGTTTACCAGTACCTGCTCCGCGATATTGCTGAAGAGCAGGCAGCCCTATACGAGACATTACGCCACTTTTCGGGCGGGCGAAAAGCACTGGTGACATTCAATGGCAAAGCGTTCGATCTCCCCTACATCAATGACCGGCTCGGCTACTATGGTATGAATACTCCAGCCCGTACCCGTATCCCGCATTTTGATGTCCTTCATTTCAGCCGCAGGAGGTGGCGGGACCAGTTCCCCTCTCTGCGTCTCACAGCACTCGAACGGGAGATCTTACATATTCACCGCGAGGATGACATCCCCGGCCAGATGGTGCCGGAATTTTATGAGACTTTCCTGCGCACCGGTAATTGTGGCCCTCTCGTACCTATTGTTGAACACAACCGGCAGGATGTTATCTCGCTTGCCCTGTTGTTCTTCCATCTGATGGGGGAATCCTATGGCTGTTGAGGATGTACTCCAGCTCCTCACTACCAACACGGTCTATCGTTATCGTGTAGTGCATACGGAGATTATCGAACCCGAGTCCCCTCAATACGGCACACTTGACACCCCCCTTCCCGACAGTATCACTTCCTATCTTGATCAGCACGGCATCCGGCTCTACACGCACCAGTGTGATGCCATCAACCGTATCCGGGCCGGTAAAAATGTGATCCTCACCACTCCGACAGCAAGCGGTAAGACACTGGCATTTAACATTCCGGTTTTTACCGCGCTGAACTCAGACCCGGAGGCCCGTGCACTGTACCTCTACCCGACAAAAGCGCTGTCTAACGATCAACTCGCTATCCTTGAGCAGATGGCACACTATACCGGTATTTCCGCTAAACCTGCGATCTATGACGGGGACACTCCCCAGTCGCGACGAGCCGCAATACGAGAAAATTCGCGGATAATCATATCAAATCCCCATGAGATTCATCATGTTCTGTCCTGGCACATGAAATGGCGCCCACTGTTTGCCAATCTCCAGTATATTGTAATCGATGAGGCACACCGGTACCGTGGGGTATTCGGTTCACACATCGCGATGTTGATTCGAAGGTTGTCGCGGCTTTGCCTTCATTACGGTTCGCGTCCGCAGTTCATCCTGTCCACTGCAACTCTGGCAAATCCGGAAGAATTTTCCCGTCGTCTTACCGGTCATTCCTTTGAATTGGTAGACGAGAATGGATCGCCTCGTGGCCAGAAACATTTCGTTCTCTATAACCCGTTCTATGATGGTGTAGGGGAACGTTCCACTCACGAAGAAACAAAAGATCTTCTGGTATCCTGCATGAAAAACGATCTCCAGACATTGTGTTTCACCGGCTCGCGGAAGATGGCTGAGCTTGTAACCCTATGGGCACGGGAGGATGTGCGCCGGTTGAGTGCTCAGCTCGCAGATGCGATCTGCGCGTACCGGGCCGGTTATCTACCAGAGGATCGACGGGCGATCGAGACACATCTCAAGGATGGGACGATGAAGGGAGTTGTCTCAACAAACGCGCTCGAACTCGGCATTGATATTGGATCGCTCGATGCAGTGATTATTTCCGGCTATCCGGGCACCATGATGTCCACATGGCAGCAGGCAGGCAGGGCCGGGAGGAAGGGAGACGTATCCCTTGCCATCCTTGTTGCGCAGGCAAATCCCCTCGACCAGTACTTCATGAACCATCCGGAACAGTTCTTCTCGCGTTCCAATGAACACGCGATTGTTGATACGGAAAATCCCTATATTGTATCCGGGCACTTGCTCTGCGCTGCGGCTGAACTTCCTCTTCGTGAAGATGAAGACCGGGTATTTTTCGGGGATGCATTCCCCCAATTGCTTCCGGAACTTGCATCCACCGATCTTGTCAGGAAAACCGCCCGCGGGTGGGTGTATTCCGGACGGGGAAGAGCAGCTGAACTGGTAAGCCTCGGCGGCATACACGGCGAAACATTCCGGATCATGTGTCACGGCAAAATACTGGAGACCATGGACCGGGCGCAGGCATACCGGGAAGCGCATAAAGGTGCGATTCTTCTCCACCAGGGTGAGATGTTCCTCGTCAAAGAGATGGATCTGGAGACCCATACCGTGCGCGTTACGGAGGCCGATGTGGACTACTACACACAGCCATTAAAGGAGGTGGACTTAACGATCATCGAGACGCTCGAAACCCGTGAAGTGAATGGCGTGAAATGTGCCTTTGGGGTGGTGGAAGTAACTGAACAATATACCGGTTACAAGATCAAACGCGGTGATACCATCCTTGGTGTTGAGCTACTCACACTCCCTCCGCTCACCTTCAGGACAAAAGCATTCTGGCTCATCCCCTCTCCCATTACGGAACAGAATGTTTTGAAAGGGAATCTGGATTTCGCTGGCGGACTGCATGGAGCAGAGCATGCCCTCATTGCCCTCATGCCACTGCATGTGATGTGCGATCGCTGGGACATTGGCGGATTGTCATCAGCCTCATACGGTGAAACCGGAGCACCTGTCATATTTGTGTATGATGGATATGAAGGGGGTATCGGGCTTGCAGAGAAAGCCTACGAGATCCTGCCTGTTATGTTTGCCACTGCCCATGCGCTGGTGCGGGACTGCCGTTGCGATGACGGTTGCCCGTCCTGCATTTACTCACCCAAATGCGGCAATGACAACCAACCGCTCGATAAGATCGCGACAGTTTTGATCCTTAACGATCTCTGCGAAGAACCGGAAAAAAGTGAATCTACCGGATATGTTGACGCTGGAGGGGCAGTTTCCTCATAGGGATAATCCATTGGTCCACGATAACGAGGTGAAGGGATTTGAGTTCCCACTCTCAAAGGGGTCTCATCCATGAATGTATAAAGGAACGGATAAAAAAAATGAAATTATTCTTTGATCGTAGAACGGACGGAAAGAAACACAGGCCCCCTTACGTCCACTTTCTTGTTGTTGTCCGTAATGGCTCGCATCGCGAACTCCTCAATCTTTAAGTTGATATCACTGGGGAGTTTTCCCATCTTCACTTGAACGGTGGTGGACTTCCCGCACCGTGCAGACTCCTCAATCCGGGCTGCAGCGAGTGCTGCAACTGCACTCAGGTAACTGATGCCGGTTACCACTCCCTCTGTCCGCACCTGTTTCCACTTCTCAACATCCGGCACACCAAGAATCGATCCATCGTGCACGAATATTTCATTGGCACAGGCTGGACCGCAGAGCTTTGCATTGGATTCCGTCTCCTCGACCACAACTTTTACGGTTACCCCTCCTAGAGTGCCTTCCCACACATCGAATGAGCATGGTCCGGCAGCAGCACCATTTGCAGCGGCGACGCGGATAATCGCTGCCGCAAGCGTTTTTCCTTCCGGAGATGCAGGCTCTTCCCGCACGTGAACCGCACGGGCGATCTCCCGGTCCGTGATCGTTTTTGGGAAGAACTGGGGAAAACAGAGTTGCCGGACATCATTGGAATTGTACGCAATCATCGCAAGCCGCTCTACACCCAACCCGAGGTTCATCACCGGTACCCCGATCCCGTACTCAGCAAGTGCCGAGGGGGAGTACATACCGAACGTTGCCACTTCGACCCAGCCATGCACCGGGTGCCGGGCATAGACTTCGGTCTGGGAATCCGGCATATAATATTTGGAGCGTTTTTCATCCGGCTGGAACCGGAAATCCGTGTACCCGAATGCTGAGAGAAGTGCTTCGCTAACCGATTTACCGTCCTCTATGGTGACATCTTCTCCGGCAATGATACACGATGCCGAGTGGTAGGTCATGAGTCGGGTCGGCCCCTCCGCCTGCTCACGCCGGAAACACCGGTCAACCGAGAAGAGCCGGATTGGTAGCGCTGTTTTTTCCCAGATGGCACCGAGTGTCATGAACCAGCCGCTCGTCATGTGGCTGCGCAGCGTGGAACGCGAGGATTCCGGAACGAGCGCCCGGAACTCCGGAAAGACCGCGTCAAGGATGTGCACAACCAATGCGTCATCCACTCCCAGCACCTTCGAAAGTTCGAAGGTGAGTTCGTCGCCATCGATCTCCGATTTTTTGTACGCATGCAGGGTCTCCCGCAGGTGCTCTTCGGTCTCCTTTGTCATGGGCTGGTAATGCTCATGGTGATGGGCTTTTGCGATGGGTATGGCATCCCCATGTACGAGCGGGCTCCGGTGGCTCATCAGGATCTCGTTGATCTCATCGAGCTGTTTCCGGGCGATACCCACGTTCGGGCGCGGGAGCCCTCCTAAGTAGAAGACCCGGTCGAGCACTGCCATTGCCTCAGGGCCGAACTGCCGGTAGATATCTTTCTCGTCTATGATGACCGGGTTTTCTGCTTCATCAAACCCCATTGAAAGGTAGACCTCGCGCAACCGGTTGATGGTGGCAAAGATCGGATGCGCCTGTGCCCGCTTGAACGAGAGGCACGGGTATGTTCCCGCATGTCCAGGCGGGGTTACAACGGACGGGCCTTCATGCCATGCCTCTTCAAAATTCTCATGCGACTTTCGTTTCCATTCTTCGGGATTGAATTTCATATTACACGCTCCAGACAGACCACTCTGCTCAACTTATTCTCATCTTTGAACCGGTAATCACATGCAGCTGCAATCTTTTCTGCAAACGATCGTACACGATCGTGCTCCGGCATATTCTCTCTAGCCAACCGGTTTCTACTGTATCCCAGATACATATATCCTTTGACTTCCACAAATGACGCTCCTGAATCCTGCAGGATTGCTGCATATTTTTCCGGTGAAAAATCATTGAGATCCTTAACAAGGGTAATCCGCACTGCGGATCGTCTTGTTCCAAGCAGGGCAAGGCTCTCATTCACCCGTTCCCAGTAATCCTCCTGCGGGCGACATACCGCCATGTAGGTTTCCCGATCCGGTGCATCGAGCGAGACATACATCTGGTACGGATGGCATTGTCGGAGCATCACAGGGTTCGTGCCGTTGCTCACGAGGAATGTAGTATAACCCTTATCGTTGAGGAGAGCGATTAGCGCAGGCAGCTGGCTGTAGAGCGTTGGTTCTCCGGACAGTGATATCGCAACATGCTTTGGATCCAGCGCTTCCTGCCACCGTTCAGGTGTTACTGTATTGTCAAGAACCGCATTATACCCGGCAAGGGCTTTTTTCTGGAACTTTTGTATGCCGGCAAGAATTGTTTCAGGAGAACACTCCTCCACATCCTGCACTTCGTGCTCAAATGATCGCCAGCAGAAGAGACAGCGCTGGTTGCAGCGCAGGGTGGGAGTCATCTGAACGCAGCGGTGGCTGTCAATACCGTAGAACTGGTGCTTGTAGCACATGTCGCCGCCCATGAGCGCCCGTTTGCACCACATGCAGGGCTTGAGAGAGGCGCCCGATGTCTTTGAAAAAAACTGGTATCCCTGCTTCCGCAGGGCATCACATGGTGCGGATGGCATCGATCCCAAGTGTCTCCAACGACTCTTTGAGCGTGTTCTGCGCTGCTTTCACGAGTGTAAGTCTGCGATCGCGAACCTTTCCCTCGCTTTTCAGCACCGGGTCGAAATGATAGAACGAGTTGAAGGTGTCAGCAAGTTCGCGGGAGTATGTGGCAAGGATATGCGGGCGGAGCTCCGCGATCACCCGCTCGATGACCATGGGCAGCTTGGCAATCTGTTTGGCAAGGGCAATCTCTGCCGGGGTCTCGAGATCGTAGCATTCCTCGAACGGCCCTGCTTTATCTAAAATACTACAGGCACGGGCATGGGAGTACTGGATGTACGGTCCGCTCTGGCGTTCGAAATCCAGTGCCTCCTTCCAGTCAAAGACCGTGCTCTTTTCTGGAGAGACCTTCACGATATCATAGCGGACCGCTGCAAGACCGACCGACTGGGCGATTGCCCTCCGGGCCGGTTCATCGAGTTCCGGTCTCCTTGCGGTCACTTCATCGAATGCCCGCTTGTTAATCTCGGTGATCAGGTCGTCGGCCGAAACGAATTTGCCGGCCCTCGTGCTCATCGACCCTTCCGGCAGGGATACAAATTCAAAGTGGACTATCTCCGGGACTTTCTCTCCGAGCAGTTTCATGGTGCACTGGAGTTGTGCGCCAATCAACTTGTGATCAGCGCCGAGCACATCGATCATCCGGTCAAAGTTTGCCCCTTTCCATGCATGGAACGCAAGGTCGCGGGCTGCATAGACGGAGGTGCCGTCACTGCGCCGGATCACGTACTTGTTCTCGAACCCGAACTCCGAGAGATCGAGTGCGAGTGTCTCTTCCTGTCTTGCCTGCGGGAGTTTTTTGATCCTGTTTATGATCCGCTCGGTGTAGCCATTCCGGATGAAATCGCTCTCCCAGACAAACCGGTCGTGCGCCACATTGAGGTTCTTCATCGTGACTTCGAACCCTTCAAGGCAGCGTGAGACTTCGTTCCGGAACTTCTTGACCGTTGCCGTATCGCCTTTCTCAACAAGTTGCATCAGTTCATTGATCTGCTGGGTGATCTCGGGATTTTCCTCGATCTCGCGGTTCGCTGCTATGTAGATCCTGGCGATATGGGCATCCTCTTTTTCTCCCTCCGCTTGAGTGCTGTCGAGATGGATGAATCCCCAGACCACAATGGCGATCTGCCGTCCCATGTCATTGACATAGTACTGCACTTCGAGCCGGTAGCCAGCCTTTCTAAACGCCCGGGCAAGGGTGTCACCGATGATCGAGTTCCTGATATGTCCGACATGGAGGGGGCCGTTTGGGTTAGCGCTCGTGTGCTCAAGTACCACGCGGGTTGTTTTTTTCTCAAGTGAACCGTAGCCCGGTTTCACTGCGGCTTTTATGGTATCGCTGACGTATTCCTTACCAAAAATGAAATTGATATAGGGGCCTTTCGCTTCAACCTGTATTCCCGTGAGTTCAGGATGTTTCGAAAGTTCAGCCACAAGATCCTGTGCGATCTTTACCGGTGCCTGTTTCTTCTGCTTTGCCAGTGCGAATGCGACAGTAGTGGCAAGATCGGCGTGCTCGCCACCTTCGGCCAGCTGCACATCATCCATACCGGTGCTCTCCTTAAGCACGCGTTCTAATAATTTTCGTTTCTCCAGTAACATCAGCACCCCGTCCTGTAGCGCAGTATTGCGGCAATCCCGCCGAATGCGGAAAAGAGGATCGCCCCCTCTTCAAAATCATCGGAAATGAGTTCGACTTTGGCGCTGCTCTGTTCAGCGAGTTTGGTTAGTTCATCGATGATATCAATCTCTTCTTCGAGGATGAGCGGCGCAGTGCATTTCGGACATGAACCGAGGGGGATGTCCCGGATCGATTTTCCTGCATCAATGTGAACCGTCTTTTCATCGGTGAAATCACAGTTCTGGCATTTTATCCGGAGCCGGGATTTACGGAGGTTTGCCGAGAGAAGCAGGATATCAACTGCCCCAAGTTCAAGATTTTTCCTGATACTCTCTTCCCCATAGGCAGCAATGCTGGCATCCTTGACGAGTTCTCGTAAGAATCTGTCCATGAACGCTTTTTCCTTGATAACGCCCATGCCTTTGAGCGCGTCTTTTGCCGCATCCACCAGTTCGGAAAGTCCATCTTCGTTGGTATAGGCTACGTCATAGATTCCGATGATCCGCTTCTGGACTTCGTGGTGGAGAAAGCTACCGGCTTCAAACTCCTCTTTTGTCGGGCTGGGTCCTCCGATAAGCACACCCTTGAAGCGCTCAAAAAAATCCTTCTCTGCAAGGAATATCGCACTTGCCCGTTCCCCGATTCTGGTATAAAACTCGGCAATCGCAATCTCCCTGAGACGCCCGAATCGGGCAGCGGACTGGCCGCCTTTGCGCGTCTTTCCCGGGACCGTTGAAGTTGTTCCGCCAACAGGTTCGATCCGGTTGCCGCGTAAAAAGCCCCAATACGCTTCCCTGCGGTCAAGCACGAGAAGCCCGTAGATGGACTTCTCTTCGAGCATCTGTTTGAGAGGTTCTAGCTCGAAGTTCGAGCTGCAGCGGTACATATAGAGGTTGAGAGGTTCAGGTGGCTCGATGATCGTGCACTGGAGATCGGTGCGGTCACCGTAGAGTTTGACCGTTCCACAGAACACCGCGAGTCCATGAAGTGGCGGACGCTTGTAGTACTTGAGCCGCGAGAGGATGGAGGAGATGGCACTCTGGACATTGGTTTTGGTCTGCTTGCTCTTGATGTTCGCGCACTGGCCAAACTCGTCTTTCAGCTGATTGGTTACATCGTAGATCTGCTTGTCAGGGGGGATATAGATCGTAATAAGTTCTGTGCCGTCTCCCTGTTGTAACTCGAGCTTTTCGAGCGCCTTTTTGAATTCATAACGCTTTCGCGCGTCGTCCATCTCCCGTTCTTCTGCCATTGCCGGTCTCAATCCTCTCTCTTGAGCTATTACTTATTCACTCGCGTGTGGCATAAATTTGCCTCAAGTGCATAATGATCTGTGTATCAACATCGCTGTTGATGCCATGACTGCCGGAAAATTCAATGAAGGTTTTGGGTTCCTTTGCCGAGTCAAAGAACTGTTTTCCGTTTGCAAACGGGATGATCGGGTCACTCACCGCATGGAAGATCCAGACCGGGCGCGGTGTGATTTTTGAAAAATAGGTGCTGGGCTCAACGGATGTGGCGAACCGTAAAGGATCTCCTGAGTAACCCTGCTGAATCATTGAGTCCAGCAATCCCCAGTCGCAGGTGGAGATTCCCACGTACATGGCGAACTGTGGATCAACACCGGCAGCAACTGCTGCATATCGTCCCCCATTGCTCGACCCCATCACATAGACCGGGACAGAGAAGCGGTCAGAAACGATCTTCTGCGCAGTGATCAGATCGCAGACAGAGAGATAATATTGTGGCCAGTCCCCGTTTTCAAACCGGCTGTAATCCAGCTGCACCAGCTGCGGGCTGAAGGGGGTGCCGGGGGTTTCTGCACCATTGCCCCGTGTATCGACAAAAATGAACGCATATCCGGCTGCTGCGTACCGTACCATCCGTTCATCATGGCCGGTGATCTTTTCACCGGCCCCGGGGGCATACACAATTGCTGCTTTTGGGTTTTTAGGTGCAGCGAGATAGGTGACCACATCGCCGCTCTGCATGTGCATGACGATCCGGGTTTTGGTATACGTTTCATTGGAGAAGAGCACCTCTTCACTGGTTGTCACCGGAGCGCAGGTAACAGAAAGGATTCCCTTGTTATCTACGGAGTACGCAGGTTTTGTTCCTGTTCCCGGTGTACCCGTACATCCGGCAGACGCGAGGAGCAGAACCATGATGATTCCTATAGTTAGCAATGAACGCATACTCAGCACCCGAAACAGCGGTGGATCAGGCAGATGGTCTTCGCATCAACGATCGTTCCATTGCGGATCATATCAGGGAGATCCAAGATGGCCACATCCACCACCTCGATCACTTCATCCTCATCTTTCCCGTACTCTGTTGAGGGAAAAAGATCCCGGGCTTCGAACAGGAAGATCTTCTCATCAGTATAGCCCGGCGTTGTATAAATGAACCCTTTCTCAAGCATATTCTGCGCAGCAAAACCAGTCTCTTCGATCAGTTCGCGGTGAGCGGTCTGCAACGGGTCTTCGCCCGGTTCCATTGTTCCCGCCGGAGCTTCGAATATGTACTGGTCGATCGCATACCGGTATTGCTTTACCAGTTTGCACCGCTCATCAGCAATGGGAAGTATTGCCACGGCATTGCTCGGGTGGATGATCACTTTTTCCCGTTCAATTCCGTTCGGGAGCCGGATCATACGGCTTTCGATCCAGAGGCGCCTGCTGCGAAAGATCTCCATTTATTCCTCGTACGCGATTGGATCTTGTTTTCCTATTGCGTCAAAGGCTTCCTTACGGAAATGGCACGATCCACAGGTTCCACAGGCTTTTTCTTCTTTTTGGTAACAGGACCATGTGTGCTCGTACGGGACTCCGAGTTTCATACCACTTTTTAAGATGTCTGTCTTGGTCATCCGGAGGAATGGGGTTTTGAGAGTGATCGATGTGGTGTCCTTTGTACCCAGATCGATCACGCGCTGGAACGCTTCGATAAACTGCGGGCGGCAGTCCGGGTAGCCACTGTAATCGAGTGACTGGACCCCGATGAAGATCGCATCGGCCTCTTTAGCTTCGGCAAAACTGGTGGCAATGGAGAGCAGGTTCGCATTCCGAAACGGAACGTACGTATTGGGAACGTGCGCCCGCGAGGGATCAAATTTTTCTACGGCAATTTCTTTGTCGGTGAGACTGCTCTTCCCAAACTGGGAAAAATAGCCGACGTTGATCGCGATGAAGTCTTTTGCCTTTAGCAAGGAGGCAATTTTCTGTGCGCATGCCAGTTCTTTTGATTCCGTCCTCTGCCCATAGTTCAGGTGCAGGGCGCAGATCTCATATCCCTCGCTCTTTGCCAGATATGCGAGCGTGGACGAGTCCATGCCTCCGGAAAGTAAACATACGGCTTTCATTTCACTCCAATGATCTTATGCAGCTGCAGCTGGAACCTGACGGGCAGGTTGTTGGCCAGTATGAATTGTGCAATGGTCGCGTAATCGCTGCCCGCAACCGGAGAGAAGAATATCTCCCCGGCAATCGGGTGCAACTCCATTACCTGCTGTGCGTACCGGCAATCCGTTTCATCCTTGAGGACAAACTTCACGCTGTCCTGAGGGCGGATGGTATCGAGCAGTAAAAGATCGCTCTGCTCTCCGGATGATGGGCATTTTACATCCATACAGATCGATGCATACGGTTGCAACCGGGTGAATGCAAAGGTACCGTTTGTCTCAATATCGATCAGCGCGCGCCGATTGTGCAGAGATGCGAGCAGCGGCTCAAGTGCTGCTGACTGCAGGAGTGGTTCGCCTCCGGTTATGCAGATGTACGGAGGATTGATGCGCCAGACCTGCTCAAGGATTGCATCAAGGCTCATCTCCTTTCCGCCTGTCTTGGCGTATTCCGTATCGCACCAGTGGCAGTTCAGGTTGCAGCCAGAAAGTCGGATGAAGAGGCAGCCTTTGCCCTGGTTTTTGCCCTCTCCCTGAAGGCTCCTGAATATTTCAATGACCTTCATTCAGTTAGCTCGGCGCAAGCGGTGGGGGATTCCCAGACACGGATTTTTACTACGGTTGCCTTTATTCCTCTCTCATGGCAGACCGCTTGGAGTTCATCCCGGATAATAACTGCCATCAGTTCACTGGTTGGTTCCCCGGGTGTCGTAATAACCGGGTGGAACTCTTCAATGCGGGGGACCATCGGGTCATCGCGGTTCAGGATGATCTGGTGATCGTACTTGTTAATGACCTGCTTGATCAAACTGTAATCGATCAGGATTTGCGTTGCCGGGTCCGGCTCTCCCTCCATCCAGACCTCAATTTTCCACCGGTGCCCATG